>CDZH01029356.1_pt1 | contig 330825 bp, 314 predicted proteins | sample 557721 | NCBI WGS metagenome assembly CDZH01 (sample SAMEA3182062, study PRJEB8094) | gut metagenome | biome: human; feature: gut; material: Stool; isolation source: human stools | place: Canada | collected 2013-01-14 | reverse complement strand
CCGCTTATCCTGCGGGATTTGGAGTAAAGCTCCTTTCGCTTCTGAAGCAGGGCAGACATCTCCGTTTCCAGAGAGCCTTTATATGAACAAAGCTGCTCCGCCGTATCAATGTGATTGTGGCAAAGCAACCTTGTTTCCAGTGTGATGGCTTCCATCTTCATAAGGTCGTCCTTTAGGAGATAATGAAGCCGTGCATAATTTTGTTTTCTGCCTTTTGGCAGGATACCGAGCTTGTAGCAGTAATGGAGATACAGCCCACGCAAGCCGCCCATTTTCTTGGCGTTCTTCAATGAGCCTTTGACCCGATAGACCTTGACCTGCGGCTGTGGCTCTGAAAAGCTCTGGAATTTGACCGCATAGGAATTTTCGCTGATACGCTCCATAATCCTGTCATTGGTGTATTCCTCTCCGAGCTTATAAAGCCGCTTGGGTCTTTGCCAGCCCTTGCCGATAATCGTCCAATACTTGCGGTTGGGGTCAAAGTTTATGCGGTAGCCCATTTCTGCCAACTGGCGGTCAAAGTCTTTCAGCGTGAATGATTTGCTGATAGCTTCGTCCACCGCCTGTCTTGCAACATTATCCCTCGTGGGTCGCCCCTGCTTTTCGGCTTGGTAAAGGGCGTAGGGCTTTTTCTTGCCGCTTGGGTGTTCGATGACGGACAGGGCATACTCACGGCAAAGCTCATCGGAGCGCTGACGGAGCAGCCGCAGATTTGCTTTGTTGTCGTGGTAGTGCATACCGTCAGCAAAAGAAACAGAGTTCACGACAAAGTGATTATGCAGGCAGTCGGTATTCAGATGGGTGGCAACGATGACTTGAAATCTGTTGCCCCACATTCGCTCAGCAAGTTTAACGCCGACTTCGTGAGCCTGCTCTGGCGTAACCTCACCGTGCTTGAAGCTCTGAAAGCCGTGGTAACAGACAATCTCGCTCGTGTCGTTCCACCCCGCTTTGGTAATCATCATTTCATCTCTAGCGGTGGTCGGGTCACAGTTTACGCCTGTGACAAAGAAACGCTGCTCGGTCTTATTCTTATTAGTAGCGTACTCCATTACATCGACCATCGCCTGCAGGTCGGCTTCGGTGTATTTGGGGTTGGCTGTCTTTTCGGGATTTTCGGCATAGTCGATTGGGTGGTCGAGCCTGCCACGCACATCCCATATCTCGCAGACCGCCATTACGATGACCTGCGTGGAAGCAGATACCTTTTGCGAATTTCAATCTGAAATTCGTGCCACTTCCTTGCTTCCTCACGGAGCATCGGGGTATCCACAAAGCCGAGGGCGTTTGCCTTAACCGCAAGCTGATTGATACGGTTGCCAATAGCGGACAGCTCACGCATCATTTTATAGAACTCTGGGTCGGGCTTTTCGCAGAGCTGATAGCCCCTTACCATTTCTCTTAAAAAGGCTTCTTTTGAGCGACCCGATTTCCGCACAAGCTCATTAAGGTGTTCGGCTTCCTCCTCAGTCAGACGGAAAAGTATCTGCACATTTCTTTTTCGCATTGTCCTCTTCCTTTCTCTCGGAAAGTCTGTTTATCTGCAAGCAGCACATACACACAACGCCGAACAGACCGCCGAGCATTGTGCCGATAATGAAAAATAAGAACTCACTCATTCTTGAACTCCTTTCTGTTCTCACGGGGTATTAGGGGGCTGCCCCCTAACAAGCGAATTTGGCTAACCAAATTCAGTGCTTGGTAAGACATCTCATTCTTCGCAATCGTCCTCATACATACACTCACCGCACACAGGGCAGAAGTACGGGCAGTCCGAACAATCTTCATTTTCCTGTGGTGTATTCTCGCCAACACCGTCAAGCCCGTCCTCTCTCTGCTCGGTAATATCGGCTTCGCCGCAGACAAAATCATCATCGGTAAAGTTGATAAGGTCGGTATCGAACAGGATAATTTTTGTTTTTTCCTTTGCCTGTTCGGGGCTTTCTGCATAGACGGAAACGGTCTTTTGATAATGGGCGGTAAGGGTTACATCATACTTTTTCAATGGTTCATTCCTCGCTTTCAGCACTAAATTTTGATTTGGTTTCGGTGTCTTTCTGGTGAGAATCTACTACACAATCAACGGGCATCACTCCTTTCACGCTTGGGCATAGGTCTTGCAATTTCCAGATAGGACAACAAAAAATCGTTGAAGTCCTTGCCGACAGGCGGTGGATCATCAACGATTTTGTAGTCTTTCTGCAACAGTTCTTTCAAAGTAGCGGTACAAAGCCTGCCTACCTTATCATTATCCAGATGCAGAACTATGGTCTTAATTTGTGGATTGGCACTCAAAAAAGTTGTGAGAGCTATGGGGATTTTGCAGTCCTTCATCTCTTTCTTTGGCTGATACACGCCTGAAAGAGAAAGCAGACTTTCCGATTTGTAGTCCTTGCCCTCGCATTTCAGATAAGTGGCATAGGACAGTAAATCAATGGCGGCTTCAAATAAATGCACGGTATCTGTCGGCTCTCTTGCCAGAAGTCGGAACGAATACCTTTTGTCGCTGCCCGATGCATCCTGTTTGAAAGTGCTGCCGAGCGTACTTCTAAGAGCCGCATATTTGGGTGTTCCGCTTTCATCTTTGCCGATAAAAACGGCGTTGTGATAGTCGGCGCTCTCATAAATTGTATCGTCTGCAACGCACTCCTGTATGAGCTGATAGTCAATACCACGCCCGAAAAGATACTGCAAAACTCTGTCGCAGTTCTTAAACTTCGGCGGCAAGAGAAGCACCTTTGGCTCATCTTTTTTCTCGGCAGGGGGCGGCGGTTTCCAGTCCGCCAACGCCTGTCCTGTAAGAATTTCCACGGCTTCTACGAAGTCATATTCCTTGACTTTTATCAGATAGTCGAGGGCAGAATAGCCGCCGAAACCTCTCGACCACCAATACCATTTGCCGTTGGAAATCTTTAAGCTGTCGTGTTCTGCGGTACAGTACACATTACTTGTGCCTTTGACCTTAACGAGATTGCTCGGCTCAAACTCACGCAGATAGGATAACAGGTCAATCTGGCGTACCCGTTCAAGCACATCTGGGTCAATCTGCACATAGGGTCTGTTAGTTCTCATTCAATAAAATCACCTCCAGAAAATAGAAATAGCCGAGGGGCTTTCGTTAAACGAAAACCTCTCGGCTATGTAAACGATATGTTATTTTGATAACAACACCAAATACTGAAACAGTTTATTAAGACGGTCTATTTCCTCTAAATAAATTGCTTCTTGCTCACTAAAATTTTGAACACCTAATGTCTCAACTATATGGGCTTTGGTGCTTTCTTGTTTATCCATTGAAAGCAAATGGTCAAAATATATTCGATAATCGTGAAGAATATACAACGGCGAAATCAATTTTTCAACATCAATCGTATTTCCAATTCCATTGCAGAATTTCAGCAATATTTCTTTGATAAGACGAATTGACTGCCACTTTCCGTATTGAGCATCTCTTTCATTTTCAGAATATAATGCCTCATACAATTCTCTCAACCGTCCAACATTAAAGCCCTCTACCAACACCTTGTCAAAAGCATTTATTACACCAGAAACACTTTGCTCTGTGAAAACAAGCGGACGCTTGATGTTTTTAGCGTGTTCCGAACATTCTTCGTCTAAATGGGCTAAATCAATGTTGTATTTTTTCTTAATGTTTGAAATGAAGCTGTCCTTATTCATTAGAATTTGTTTCTCTATAATAGGCTTACTAAAAGTACAGTTCATTTGTGCTTGAAAGAACTCTGAATCAACGATTAAATGGTCTGAGTCAACATTAAATCCTTTTAAAATCGCTTGGCTCTGAGTATCCATATAATTCAAATCGCCCAACCAAAATACTAACTTTCCATTACTGTTAAAACCAAATGGCACATCCCAATCATATATATATACTCCCTCTGGGTCTTTCTTACCTATGTGTCCATAGGTTTCTGAGAAAATATCCACTTCAAAATCGGGAACAGAAATAAAATATATAAGTGCTTTTCTATCGAAATAAACAGGTGTCAAAAAACCTTCTGTTGAATGTTCCTCATCATAACAAAGACCAGGGATATTATAATAATCTTTATGGTCGTATTTATAATCTGTTTCTTTACAATATTCAAATTTCTTTTTGTAGCTTTTTGAAACAAACTCTCCTACAAACTGTTCTTGTTCTATCATAGACTTATATGCACCATCTATAATTTGTTTGGAATATTCGGGCAGACATTTATCTCCACATTTATTACAACAAAGAACAAGTAACTCTGGAAAATGGAGCGTTCTATTTTCTATAACGACTGTTACATCATCGTCAATTAACTCTCGCACTCCTTCACAATTACTGCATTTATCTAATTTGTATGTTTGATATTCAGTTAGAAAATCATTATATGTGCTAAATCTAATATCCATATCTAAACCAACCTTCTTGCTTACTTTATTGTTCTAATTGTACCACAAAGGTATGCATTTTTCCACCTCTGCGGCTATGTAAAAGCGGCATCAGCTCCACGCCAATGCCGCCGTTCTTGGTTATAAAATTCCTGCCTTTTTGAGATACCCAACGCTGTCATAGCACCCTCTGAAATAGATTGCTTCCTGCTGCATATCGCTGAGCCTGTTCCGAAGCTCCAAAACTTCTATCAAAGCCTTACACTCCTGCTCGGATAAATCGCTCGGCTTTTCCGTATCCAGAGCCTCCATCACTTTTGGATACTCCTTGTAGAGTTCCTCTATCCTTTCCTCTATGGAGCGGTATTCTGGATTGTCTTTGGGCAGCTTTGCGATAACGGAGCTTAGATATTCAGCAAAGATGTTGCTATGCACATCAACAAAGGTTTCAAATCTGAAATTATCAAGCACACCTTTCACCTCCGACATTTACTAATCTACACCTATTATACTTCCCAGAAATCAGCAATACAAATATGCAAACCGCATTATCTCTCCCGACTTGCATATTTTCTTTCGGGCTGTTCTTCTGTCTGCTCTGGCTCGGTATCCATAACGGAAGTATCTTTTTCATTTAGATTCAGCTCAATGTTAAGAGCGTTCAGCCGTTCCGCTTTTTCTTTCAACTCATCTTCAAAGGCAAAAGGCTTCTTGATTTCCTCCTTTGCGGTTTCAAGCTGTGCGATAGTTTCCGCCTTTTTGGTCTTGGCAGCTTCCAGTCTGGCAGGGAGCTTTGACAGCTCGTTTTCAATTCGGGTCAGATTTCCGAGGGCATCAGCACCTAAATCTACCTTATGCTTTGCTTTTCCGCAAAGGTTCATACAGTAATGGGCGTTGACGGTATCATAATAAATCTCCATTTGGAAACCTCGATAGCTGCCGATTTCGGTAGGTGCAGACATCGGATAGTCCTTGCAGATTGCAAGGAGCATTTCGCCTGCATCTGCCTTTTCGGTATAGGTCACGCCTTTTAGGGTCATCGGGCAAAACTTATCCTCACCCTGCGGCTTGTGCTGCTCGGCAAGAGCTGCATCATTTTCATAGCCTGCAATGCGTTCCTCATACTCCTTAATGGTCTGGGGATAGTATTTCAGCACTCTGTCCTCAAGGTCGTAATGCTCGGAAAGGTAACTCTGCTTTAACACTCGGAGCTTGGAAACCTGTATATCCAAATCCATCTTTTCCTTAAAACGGGCATCGCCTGTGGCAAGCATTTTAACCTCAGCAAAGGACAGGGCAACCTCGTCCACATCTTCGGCAGAACGGACAGGGCTTTTGCTCGTCATTATCTGGCTGATAAATTTCTGTTTGCTCTCCACCAACTGATAGAGGTAGGCATCAAAAGTCTGCTCGGTCACATAGCGGTAAACCTCCACCTCTGGGAACATATTGCCCTGCCGTTCAATACGTCCCTGCCTTTGTTCAAGGTCGGAAGGACGCCACGGACAATCAAGGTTATGGATTGCTATGAGCCTGTCCTGCACATTCGTACCTGCTCCCATCTTCGGAGTAGAGCCGAGCAGCACACGGACTTCGCCGCTTCTGACCTTGCCGAACAACTCTTTTTTCTGTGCATCGGTGGTCGCTTCGTGAATAAAACGTATCTGCCCAGCCGGGATACCACGGGCTATCAGCTTCTCCCTCATATCGTCATAGACATTGAAAGTACCGTCATTTTTCGGGGTGGACAGGTCGCAGAACACAAGCTGTGTCGCTTTGGTATCGGCGTGTTCCTCCCAGATACGGTACACATTATCCACGCAGGCATTGACTTTACTGTCTGGGTCATCTGGCAGCATCGGGTCAATCATTCTCTGGTCAAGAGCCAGTTTCCGCCCGTCATTGGTTATCTTGAGCATATTGTCGATATTAGGCTCGACAAGCCTTGCCCTGACTTTCTCAGCCCGCTTCGCAAGGGAAGCTACCATTTCGGTCTGTATCTCACTCGGCTTGGTCTTAATATTGTGGTAATTGACCTTTGGCACAGGGAGCTTTAGCATATCGGCGGTCTGAATATCCGCCACCTCACGGAACATCTGCATCAGTTCTGGCAGGTTATAGAATTTGGCAAACCTCGTCTTGGCTCGGTAATTCGTGCCTTCGGGTGCTAATTCCAGAGCTGTAACCGTTTCTCCAAAGGTGGAAGCCCAACTGTCAAAATGCTGCAAACCGTTCTGTGCAAGGGTGTCATACTGCAAGTACCTCTGAACGGAGTACAGCTCAACCATTGAATTGCTGACAGGCGTACCCGTTGCGAAAACCGTGCCACGGTTGCCCGTGATTTCGTCCAGATAGCGGCATTTCATAAAGAGGTCGCTTGATTTCTGGGCTTCGGTCTGGGCGATACCACCTACATTTCGCATCTTGGTGTAGAGGTACAAATTCTTGTAAAAATGGCTCTCATCAATGAAAAGCCTGTCAACGCCGAGCTGTTCAAAGTCGATGACCGTATCCTTACGCTTGGTGTCATTGAGTTTTTCGAGCTTCGTCTTGATTGCTTTTCGGGTTTTCATTAGCTGTTTGACCGTGAACTGCTCGCCTTTGGAAGCCTGCACATCGTCAATGCCACGCTCAATATCATCAAGCTGCTTTTCCAACTGCTCCCTCTGGCGTTCTATGCTCATCGGGATTTTTTCAAACTGCGAATGCCCAATAATGACTGCATCATAGTCGCCTGTGGCAATCCTGCCGCAGAACTTCTTGCGGTTTCCTGTTTCAAAATCCTGCTTTGTTGTAACAAGGATATTTGCACTCGGATAGAGCCGTAGATATTCGGAAGCCCACTGACCGACAAGATGATTCGGCACAACAAACATAGATTTCTGGCATAAACCGAGCCGTTTGCTTTCCTGTGCGGCAGCTACCATTTCAAAGGTTTTTCCTGCTCCCACCTTATGGGCAAGGAGCGTACTGCCGCCATAAAGGATATGGGCGATAGCGTTGACTTGATGGGGTCTAAGTGTGATTTCTGGGCTGATACCTCCGAAAGTGATATGGCTTCCGTCATACTCACGGGGTCGCACAGAGTTAAAAGTGTCGTTGTAATAACGGACAAGGCGGTTTCGCCGTTCTGGGTCTTTCCATATCCAATCCTGAAACGCCTGCTTGATGACTTCTTGCTTCGCCTGCGCCGCCGTGGTTTCCTTTGCATTGAACACCGCTTTTTTATTGCTGTGTTCGTCATACACATAATCAAAGATACGGGTGTCACGCAGATTTAAGGTGTCCTCAATAATACGATAGGCGGAAGCCCTTTTCGTACCATAGGTGCTGTCCGCCTTTACATTCCCCATATCGGAGCTTTTATTCTCTATGAACCAGTCTCCGTTTATCGGGGTGTATCGTACCTTTAATCTTCCTGCGGCATAGCTTGACGGAGTTAAAAGCTCCATCACAAACCGCTGTATATCTTCCTGCGGTATCCAAGTCGCACCCAGACGGACAGAGATTTCCGCCGCCGAGAGGTCTTTGGAAATGACCTTTTTCAAGGCATCCACATTGACTGCAAGCTCTGGGTCATTCTTCGCAGCAAGCTCCGCAACCGTCAGCTTGTTGCGGACATTTCCCGACAGATACTCGTCTGCGGCTACATAGGAAACAGGCTCACAGTTCGGTACTTTGAAGATAACACCTTGTAAATCCTGCACAAGCTCAGCCTGCGTTTTGCCTGTGAGCTGCTCCATATAAGGCAAATCAACACGGGCTTTCTCCCCGATAGAGAGGGCAAGGGCTTCACTTGCTGTTTCAACCGAAGTTACTTCTCGATGGGGCTTAATAGTCCGCTTCGTGAACATATCCGCTTTCCGTTTGAAGTTGCCCTCATCATCAAGCACCTCCAGAGAACATAAAAGGAAGTAGCTCTCGTCTGAAGCAAAAGCAAGATAATTTCCTCGGCTGTTGATTAGACCGTATTTTGCGGTATAGGCATCATACAGACGGTTGAGGTTTTCCTGCTCGGTGCATATCATTTCCTCTGGGTAATCCTCGGTCTGATACTCAATGAGCTTACGCACACAGTCACGGATTTGGATAAGCCCTTTGATACGGTTTTCTGCGGTCATCGACACAGAAGCAGGTTGCATACGGTCATTCTCTCGGAAGTAAACCCTGCCGTCCACCAGAGTAAAAGAGAAGTTACGCACATTCGGGTCAGCAGGAACGGAAAGCTCCTGCTCATCGGAGATTTCATCAACCCTATTATCAAGCTCTGGGATTTCGCCGTTTATCCTCTGAACTGCATTGGACAGAAGCTCGGAAAGTGGTATATCCTTACGGGCTTTACAGACAGGCTCGAAAGTACCAAAGCGTGTGTTTTCCATCTTTATCTCGCCCAACACCATTTCGGGGTGTTCGACAAAATATCTGTTCATCGTAACACCGTTTTCGTCCGTATCAAGGTGTACCCAGTCTGGCTCTATATCCATCACTCGGTCACGCTTTTGCAGGATAAGAATATCGCTCGTGACCTCCGTGCCTGCGTTTGCCTTAAAGGTGTTGTCTGGCAGACGGATAGCACCTAAAAGCTCGGCTCTCTGGGCAATATACTTGCGTACCTCTGGACTTGCTTTATCCATCGTACCCTTTGAGGTAATGAACATCACAACGCCGCCGGCACGGACTTTATCCAGAGCCTTTGCGAAAAAGTAGTCGTGTATGAGAAATTTCTGGGCGTTGTATCGGCTGTCATTGACCCTTATCTCCCCAAAAGGCACATTGCCGAGGACTACATCAAAATGGTCGTCTGGGAGATTTGTTTTCTCAAAGCCCTCAATGGCAATGTTCGCTTTTTGGTAGAGCTGCTTTGCAATCCTGCCTGTGAGAGAGTCGATTTCCACGCCGTGGAGCTTGCTGTTTTGCATACTTTCGGGAAGCAGACCAAAGAAATTGCCTGTACCGCAGGACGGCTCCAAGATATTGCCCTGTGAAAAGCCTAGGCGGTCAAGTGCGTCATACATCGCCTTGATAACAACAGGCGGCGTATAAAAAGCGGTCAGCGTTGACTCCATAGCGGCACGGTATTCCTCTGGGGATAGGCTGGCATATAGCTCCTTAAATTCCTCCGCCCACGCCGCATTGTGTTCATCAAATGCCATAGAAAGACCGCCCCAACCGACATACTGAGATAAGACCTCCTGTTCTTCGGGTGTGGCAAGGCGGTTTTCGATTTCAAGCTCGTGCAGCAGGTTGATTGCCGCCATATTGTTACGGAACTTTTCTTTTGCTCCGCCGACACCGATGGCGTCATCGTTAATACGGAAATTATGACGGTCTACAGCAGGAGCTTCCGTTTTTTCTTCGGGGGGTAATTCGGTTTTTTCCTGTTCCAATAGCTTTTGGATATAGCCGATTTTCTCCACTCGGTTTATCGGAAAACCCACATTGTTCTGGAATGTGATGTCACGCAGGGACACATCGCCGCTGATTTTGCCAATGTTCTCAATGAGATATTTACGGTTATCTATGATGATTTCCCTGCCTATGAGGTCGTCTGCGGATTTCTCCATTTCAATGGCAGGAGCTTCTGAGCCATTCATTATATCGGCATACGCCTGTGGTTTTTCTTCGGCTTCCTCGGCTGTCCTGTACCAATCACTTTCGGTAGCCATAATCTCATCAAGGAGCTTCTCATCCTCTTTGATCAGCTCGGTGTGCTGTTCCAAGAATGGGATAAACTCACCTCTACCACGGAGCAGGCTTTCTCGGTCATCTCCATATAGCTGTTCGCCCTTTGGCGATAAGGCATAATCGTAAAAATTCTTAATGTGGGCAATTAAATCACCCTCACCATCGCCAATATCAAACCGCCCTTCATAGTTAAATTCCTCGCCGCCGATAACAGCCTTGATAACAAAATCGGTCTTGTGATACCACCCGATATTTTTATCGCCCTCACGCTCACGGTGCTGTTTCTCGTCCAAAATACCAAGCAGCTTATTACCAAGAGCAAAACTCAAATCCGTATAGCGGTCATTAAGCTGTCTGTCATAAAAGGCAGGGTGTTCAGAAAAACCGATAGAAAACTGTATTCCGTCCTGCTTTTTCTCGGACGGTGTTTCTGTTCTCTGTTTCTCGGTTACGACCACTTTCAGATGGTCGTTTGCATGATTTTCCGTTAGCTTTTCTTCAAAGTTGGCTCGACTGTATTCCTGCCCCAAGATAGGGAACTCGGCATTTTGCAGATAGACCTTTTCTTCAGTAAGTGTTGCAATCTCATATTTATCCGCACCGATATACACCACATCGCCCTCATCGTAGAGGTAGCAAAATGGGTGCAGCTCCCTTAATTCCTCTGTAAACTTCCACCCATTACTGCGGCTGAAAACTGAGGTCGTTTTCCATTGTACCTGTGCAAGAAAGTCTATGAGCTGTTGAACGGTTGAGGGGTCGGATAAGTGCTGTTCCATTTGCTCGACGGTAACATCTGCAAGGTCGCTTCGTCCCACAACAGATAACAGGTCTTTTTCGTACCTGTCCAAGTCACGGATAAAGTCAGAAAGCCGCAAAGCAAGGGTATCCCGTTTGTCGGCAGGCGACAGGTCACGGTGGGCGTCGATAAAGCGCTGCCTTGCTATTTTCCTCTGGGTGTCAACCTCATATTGGGGAGCTGACACGCTCTCCAGATAATCGGCATAATGGTCTTTTTCTTTCGGATTGAGATAGCAGTTATCCTTAATCATCTCACGCAGACGCTTTTCAACCTGTGACCATTTCAACACAAGGTCGTGATTGGTATAAGTGCCGTTTCGGTCAATGGCAAGACCTTTGCTGTCATGCCAAGAATGACCGCTGAAACCATCGGGGAAGATGTGCGTACCGCCGCCCGTTCCATACTCATTTTTAAGGAACTCAATATTTTTCTGTCTGTCCTCGCCCTTTTGGAATTGGCGGTAGATACGGTATTTTCCGTCCGCAACGCCACTGCCTTTCTGAAGCACGGAGTCAATATCTTCTTTGGAAATAGTAAAAGCAGAGGCATTTTCGTCCTCTGCTTCGGCTATCATTTCGATTTGTTCATCTACGGTTGGAAGATTGACCCTAACCTCATCCTCTTTGGCAACGCTTACTTGTAAATCAGTTCGGTCAGTATCACTTCCTCCGCTTGGCTGCGGATGTTGTTCATCAGTCCGACCCACTGCATCGGTGCTTTCTCTTTCAGTTCCTCTGTCACGCCCTGCTCGGCTGAGAGCTGCTTCGTCAGAAGCTCCAACCTCTGGAGTGCTGTCTGCTCTACCTCGTGCAGATGCCCGTTCAGCCTGCCCGATGTCAGCAGGTTGAGATAGGTCACTCTCTTGTGCTTCTCCAGATAATCCCTGTGCATCAAAGCGTACCTGCCAAGCGGAAGCTCTGGCTCTGTCGGTAATGTTAGGTCGGGAATAAGATAATCCCCCTGTCTGCTGTAAGTGATTTCGCTCATTGTATTCGCTCCTTTCGGGTTGTTGTCTGTCTTTATCATACTGAGCCTGCGTTCTTTGTGCAAAGGTGCGATTCTGGTCTTTTTCCGCCATTTGCACATTTCGGATAGACTGTGAGATTTCCCGTAACGCCATTTCCGCAATATCGCTTGTGGCAATGCCGATGGCGTTTATCGTTGCAGGGGTATTGAAATTTACAATATCCGCAAAATCATCTCGGTCAAAAAACTCATTCGTATCCAGACCGCAGCGGCTGATCAGCATAAAAGCAACGCTGTTTGCTGCCAGCCGCCTGTAAATGACTTCTATATTAAAGTCGTCCAGTTCTTCCAAAAAACTGTCTTTCGTGCAGTCCTTTAACTGAGAAAAATAGTCTTGCAGATTGTCCTCCACGGCGTTCTTTGCCGTTTCCATTAAAGCAGAAGCAAGGTCAGTGCTTTCCACATCTCCAAACCTGTCCGAGAGCCTTTCCATAACAGCCTGCTCGTATCGCTCATCCATTTGCCATATCGGAACAGGGCGGCTGCCATAGTAGCCCTCGTGGGTGTCGGACACATCAAAATAGTATTTCAGCGTATTCCTGCGACCTTTCGGGTCAAATACGGCAATACCCTTGCTGTCCTTATTGACCCAACGCTTGAACTGCCTGTTCCAAGTTTCGAGCTTCGCAACGGCGACAGCATCGGGGCGTTGGGCGTATATTAAAAGCTGTTCGTCAAAACGGCATTTATAGTTGCGGCAGGCAGAGGACAGAAATCCCTGCCACGCCTGCGGATTTTTTGCAACCGCAACGCCTGTACGCCGATACAGCTCTGTGATTAGCTGATACTTCGCAGCCATTCAACCTACACCTCCTTATCGTTTCTGTTTCAAATATTCCTGTTTACTCACTCCGCACCACCGCCAAGAAAAGAAATGACCTTGTTCGATTTAATGCTCTTTTGCAGGTCATTGATGAGGGTAATATCCGCAACCGTGATGCCCTGCATAGAAAGAATATCGTCCATAGTCATAGCGGCAATCGCTTTTTCATCGGTAAAGCCTGCTTCCAAGACCTTATTCAAGACCTTGACGGCTTTCTGATTAACAGCCATATTCTAAATCCTCCTTATCGTTCTAAATCCTTGTGCTTCGGTGTTTTCTGCGGCGTTTGTTCCGCAGGTTTCGGCTCATAGGTCGCCCCGTTTTTCTGCATACGCTCGGCAAACTCGCAGATGTGGTACAGATTGCTGCCGACTTCGGTATGGTATTCATCAATGAAGCGGCAGGGATACTCCCGTTTCTCTCCCCAAGAGGTCGTGACAATGACCTTTCCACCGTCGGGGATACGGAACAGTTCTTTATATTGAGGGTCAATAAATCGGATACCTTGTTCTGCTTTCTGGATATGCTTATCAATCCATTCCTTCACATAGCAATAGCAGTAAAAATTATAGTCGCCTTTGGTGAGATTGCACCGAAGCAGAAAAGCGTGTTTCTCCGTATCCACACGGAAACCGTACTCAGTACAATAGTTGCCCTTAATAGCACTTTCGGGAAAATGCCTTGCAAACGCACTCATATCATAGCGGTTATGCAAAAGCCCTTTATCCTCCCGTAAAGCATTGATGACCGTATCAAGGTCTGCCTTAAATTCGTCAGATTTCCATTGGGGTCTGGTATCAAACCAAGTGGTGTAAAAGCCATAGCCCGTCGTGGCAAAGTCACCACGCAGATGCCCGATAGTGCCTGTCTGCCCCTCAAGCTGCATACTCTGGGCATAGGTGTATTTCTGTTCTGTCGGGGTTAAAGGTCGTATATCCATATCAGCGTTCCTCCCGATTTCGTTGCTTTTTTTCTTTTTCCTGCTGCTTTATTTTCGCAAGGGCTTCCTTTGCCCAATCGGGCATACATTCGGGCTTGATTTCGCCAAGCACATCATACCTTTCCCATCTGGCTCTTTCGCCTGTGGCAAGACAAGTTCCGAACACCGCCTGACCTCTGCCGCCTGTTGCTCCGTGTCCGCCGTCTGCCAATATAAGCTGATAGGCGGGGTGCTGATATTCATACCGCTTCGGCTCGGAATTGATAACCACCACTTTACCCACGATGTTACGCATACCGTCATCGGGGATACAATGCTCTTTTGTAAACACGGTCTTATCAAATGGGAACTTGGATAATTCCTCTTTGGTGCGGTCAATCTGTGACTGCACTCGGTCAACAAAAATCTGCATTGCTTCCAGATAATCGTCCGAAGCAACACCCTCTGTCGGCCACGCTGCTGACAGAGGGTTGTGGTAGTCGCAATAGCAGACCATAAAGGGATGTGGGTCTTTTGTATCAACACCGAACACGACCTCTTTATCTCCGATATAGATGCTCTGGGTAATCTCGTAATTACCGAGCATTCTTTTTTCTTTACTCATTCGGCTGCTCCTTTCTTTCCTTTTTCTCCTTCTGCTCGTCTAAAATCTTGCGGATACAGACATCGCAGAAAATAACTGACCCGTCCTTATATCGGGGATAAGGACAGGTCGTGCAGTCATATTTTGATTTATCGCTCACGGTCATCACCGTTTTTCTGCTTTTGTGCAGGCTGATTATAGGGCATACGGCACTCTGACTGGTATCGTTCATTCAGCTTTTTCCGTGCATCATCAAACTCATTCGTGTAATAACCCAAGAAATAATTTGAGCCGCCCTTGCAGTACCAACACACATAAGGGTTGGGTGCGTTGGGATTGTGACCGATGACAAGCTCTGTACTCCCGATAGTACAGCTCTCGATGATTTCATAGTTCTGATTGGAGCGTTTTTCTTCGTCCATAAGCACCTCTCTATTCTTTGGCATAACGCCGATAGGCTTTCTCGCCCGTGGCTCTCATTTTCTGAACAGGGCGGCTCCCTGCAAGCTCTGGATGCTGTGCCTGCAGCTTGCGGCGTGTCCTGCTGACGCTCTCAAAGCTCGGCAGACCGAGATATTTGTGCTGCGTCATTATCTCTGCAAGCGGCATTGCCCCTGCATCCTTCAGACAGGCATTACAAAGTGCAAGATATAGCACCATATCGTCATTTCTGGCATCTTCATTCTTTTCCAGAACAGCCCTGACTTTCTTTTCAATGGTTTTAAGGTTTTTCATTGTTACCTCCATAAAGGAAAGGGCGGCATCTTTCAGCCGCCCAGACCACTTACTTTTTCTTTCTGTTACGGATATTCAGCCATACCGCCGCACCCACAATGAACACGACAAGCACGATTGCGATAATGGTTTTAGCGTCCATCAATTAGTCCTCCTTTTTCTTCTTTCTGTTCTTATAGCCGACAAATCCGAGAACGCCCGCACCGACAACAGACAGAGCTGCAAGGCTTACCCATAAGCCCAGATTGAAGTCATCGCCTGTTTTCGGGGTATCCCTGAACTCATTGTGCATCTGCACGATAGCCGTAGCGTCCACCTTGACCGTTGCCTGTTTATCGGCAGGCAGGATATATCCTGCGGAAGCCTTGTTACTTACTTCGGATACGGTATAGTCGCCAATCCGCAAGCCCTCAATCACGATTTCTCCGTTCTTATCTGTCTTAAAGGTCTGGTCATAGTCCACGCCTGTCACACGGAAAGAGAAGCCCTCCACCTTACCGTCAGAGGAAGTCTTTACGATTTTAAGAGAGCCTTTCTGTGCTGCATTGATAAATCCTACACCAGCCTTATTTTCCACGGTGTAGGTCTTGCCGTTCTCCTCAACGGATACGGAATACACATTTTCGTCAAGCACAAAGCCTGTCGGAGCTTTGGTTTCCTTTACCAGATATTTGCCGAAGCGGAGTTCACTCATCTGGTAAACGCCGCCGTCAAGTTCTTTCATTTCGCCAAGCAACGTATCGTCTTTATCCAGTTTCCCATCGCCATTGGTATCGGAGTAAACCTCAAATACCGCACCAGATAGCTTGTTGTCGGGATAATCCTCATCAACCTTTGTCAAAGCGATATTGCCCTTAATGAAGTAGTTGACAAGTTCGATTTCCACAACTTCGTCCACCTTGCCGATAGTCACGGCGATTTCTTCCTCGGAGAGTACATATCCCTTCGGGCTTTCGATTTCACGGATTATCCAAGTTCCATACGGTACTTTGGCAAAAGAAAAACTACCATCATCTTTTGATGTGGTAGCTACAATCGCATTTTCCTTTGTAAACTCGGTAGTTCCTGTCTTAAAGATACCGATAACTGCACTGCCCAGAGCTTTTCCATCCTCATCAGATTTCTTACCGCTTACAGAGCCGTAAATAATGTCATTTGTGATAGCTTCGCCCTCATTGGCTATGATGCGGACAGTTTCGGTATCCTGTCCTGCGTATTCAAAAATAACAGGGTATTTTGCATCGCTGACAATATATGCGGAGTTGGTCGAGGTTTCCTGCACATAATAGCTGCCCATCGGCAGGTCGCTGATAGCTTTCCCGTGACCGCTTTCATCAAGGGAAATGACCTCAATCAGACCGTCCGCAGGAATGGTCTTTCCATCTGCGGCTGTGAGTTCCTCCGCCGCATACAAGCCAAAGGTCACATCAAAGATTTCTCCATTCTTGCCAATGCCGTAGGCTTCATCAATGGCAAGGCTCTTGATGAGGTCGATTTCAACACGCTGTCTTTCATTATAGAAAGAAGTAGCCGTTTCCGTTACATCAACATTCTGTCCTGCATACACAAGCTCAACAGAACGAACTTCCTCATTCAGCACCATTCCATACGGAGCTGTGATTTCCTTAACCTCATATTTTCCGAGATACAGTTCTTTGGATTTTGCTGTACCGTCCTTTCCTGTCGTAACGGTATCCACAACCTCGCCCTTGTTTGCTCTGACCGTTCCGTCCAGAGTGACAATATCCTCGGCTGCGGTAATCTCATAGACTGCACCCTCAAGACCGCTGACAGAGAAAATCGGCTGATACAATCCCTTATCGCCTGCCACGGAGCTGAATACTTCGCCAGACTTTTCTACTGTAATTGTACCTTTCTGTGCCATATTGGAACGTACTACCTCAATAACGGTAATGCCGCTTTCTTCCTCGGAATTTTCCTGCACCACATCAAAATAAACAGGCTCGGAATTTAAGACATACCCATACGGGGCTTGTACTTCCACAAGGGAATAGCCTTTGCCGTATTCCAATGTCTGCGGTGTGATTAGGTCGCCGTCTGCCGTAGTATAGAAGGTGTCAATGGTCGTCACTTCGGGATAAGTGAAAGTCATAGTCACAAGATTTCCATTTGGGTCGTAAATCTGGAAGCCTGCACCTGCATACGGGATTGTATTGCCTGTTTCTGCATCTTTCTTTACGATTTTGATATAGCTCTCAAAGTTAGCGTTGTTGATAAGGTAGCGGTAGGTCTGACCGTCCTTGCTGATAAACACATCAAAGTCTTTCATCAGTTCACGCCCCTCCCAACCAAAGGTCTGGCGGACGGTATAAATGCCATACGGCATATCCTTTGTCTGGGCAAAACCGTTCTCGTCACATGTCAGCACATCACGCTCGGTTTCCTTTGCATTTTCATAGCTGCCTGCGGATTTGAGGAACACTTCAAATACCGCACCTTCTTCGGGTGTTTCAATCTGGGTTTCCCCGTTATCCGTATGCTTGATGAGTGCGATATTGCCTTTGATGACCTGTTCATTCACATCGTTTGCGGTACTGTTAAGCTCTACCGTGTATAGTTCTGGTTCTGCACCTACCTTGTGGATTGCGGTATCCAGAAGATACCCCTCGGACGGGCTGATTTCACGGACAGTCCAATCATTATCACAGATATAATACTTGGTCGTAAACTGACCGTTTTCATCAGTCGTGTAGGTGTCAATCAGTTCCTCACCTTTATAGATGCTGTAAACCGCACCTGCAAGGGAAGCGTCGCCCTGCGGAGAACCTGTTTCTGCATCGGTCTTTGTCACAGTCACTTGGAATTTCTTCAACACATTGTCGAAGCTGCGTTTTGTGACCTTGTTCCATTCAATCGGAGCTGTCTGGGAAGCAGGAACGACATAGCGGACTGCGGTATCCACTTCCTCAACCACATACGGGGTATCGCCACTGATAAGGACATTTTCAAACTTAGCTAGTCCGTTTTTATCAGTCACGGCATACTCGTCAACAGGCAAGCCGCTTAAAGATGTGCCATAAAGGTGGAATTTCATTCCCTCCACCAGATTGTCCTCGGAAGTCTTAACGATTTCCAGACTGCCACGCTTCAAAGTATTGCTGAAGGTCACAGTAGAGGTTTTTCCTCCGATAAGTGTGACAGTCTGGGTTTTCTGCGGCTCATAACGGTCAATAGACTGTTCTGTGACCGTATAAGTGTCAGGGAGTAATCCCTCCACGGAGACAGAGCCGTCCTTTCCTGTCTTAACTGTTTTATTGAAGTTATTACCTTTGATTGTAAAAGAGATGCCCTCCACAACTCCGTCCTCAGAAGTCTTTTTGAGGGCAATCGTGCCTGTCGGCGTTTCGATATTGATATATGCAGACACGGTATCAGCATTCTCCACACCTGTTACCAAATCCTGCAAGTTCGGGTCGCCATAGGCAATGAGCTTTGCACTGCTGCTGACAGTCGGCACATTGTTCCTCTTTGCCGTAATGCGGACAGAACCGCTGATAGCTACGGTGGAGCTGATTGTCAGCTTATTTCCAGACTTCGATACACTCACATTGCTGTCAGAGCTTGAAAAGCTGTAATCGGAAAGGACGCCGTTGCTGTCCGTCAATGTGATGCTGTACTTTCCGTCCTTGTAGGCAAGCTCCTTTGTGATGTCATTCTTACCGCCCGACATAAAGCTCGGAATGGTGTTATGCTCACGCAGCATTGCAACAATCTGGTCATACACTGCCCTTGCTCCGCTGTTGGCATAATTTGAACCGAAGTGCAGGCTGTAAACGGTGGTGCTTGTCTGGTTATATGAGCCTGTGGCTTCACGGCAGCCTGTGACAAACTCCCATACGAGGGTCTGCGTGGCAAGCCATTTTTCATCATCACTTCCCGACAGATTATTTCGGTTGCCCTGATACCCATAGAGCAGGGCAAGCCCAACCACCTTTTTCTGATTGGCTGAAAGGGCGTTCCAAGTATCAGAGGAAGCCTTTTTCAAGGTGTTTCCTGTTTTCAGCGGTACTCCCGGCTGAATACAAAACGCATTCTCACCGTCCACAAACATACGGTACTTGTAATTTCCCGTTCCGCCTGCGGTATAACCGCCGATATTCGCACTGGAATTGTACCTCATCGCATTACCGTTGCTGTCATAGGTGTGGGAAAAGGAAATCGTCCCGATGTCACCCGCAGCAAACGCTGTCGCAGGCATTATGGATAATGCCGTGACCGCAGCCATTACAAAAGCCGCAGCCTTTTTGAATAATTTAGGGATTTTCATAGTTACCTCCTGTAATTTGGATTGAATATTTTACCTTACTGACCGAAAAAAGCTGCCCGTTATGGACAGCTTAAAGTATTTCTTTTCTCGGATAGTTACTGGCAGTAGTTAGGGGGTGAGGTGTGGAGAGGGGGAAGCCAAAATAATGGCTATGCACTCAAATGGGCAGACCTCGCCCTCGGTGTGTGGCTATCTCTCGTGAGCCTTGTTCCGCTGCAAGTGTCGGTTATAAAACTCCAACGCCTTGACAACAAAATCCGTTTCCTGCCCTCTGGGAACAGTCTTGGGAATGAGCTTGGTTATCCTCTCGTCACGGAAAGCAGGTTTTCCCTTCTGGTTGGGCTTTTCTTCCTCCATAATGGACTGGATAACCTCGGAAGTGAGCTTGCCGTATTGGTTATACTTCTTCATTTTGATAGCCTGTGCCAATGACGGGGTAGCATCGTTGTACTCCATTGCTTCAAGCAAGGTGTATTGCTGTTCCTCGGTCAGATAGGAAATTTCAACCGCAGGACGGAAAGCAATCTGCCGTTCATCTACCATTTGCAGGATTTCGGGAACAAGCTCGGTTAGACGGATATAGCGGCGTATCTGGTCTTTGCTTTCTCCAACAAGTTCTCCTAATTCCTCATCAGAACGCCCTTTTGATAAATTAGTCGCCAATGGCGACGCATTTTCTTTCGGGGGTCTGCCTGCTTGTCGTTTCATAGCTTCCAACCGCATTTTATACGCAAACGCTTTCTCACTCGGCAAAATAACAGAGCGTTGGAGATTACTTTCCACCATAACAATAATGGCTTCGTCACGGGTAAGCTCTTTAACCTCGCATTTCAGCGTTTCAAGCCCCGCAAGTTCACAAGCTTTTTTTCGCCTGTGACCGCTGATAAGCTCATACCGTCCGTCCTCTTTTAAGCGAACTGTCGCAGGGGTCATTACACCATTTCGCTTGATACTCTCAACAAGCTGTTCCATATCCTCGTCCATTAAAACCTTGAACGGGTGGTCTGGAAACTCGTCAATCTCCGATATGGGAATATCCCTTATCTTAGAGAGCTTTGCTTCCTCACGGCTTTCGTCCGTCTGAAAAAGGTCATCGTATGCAGTCAGCTCGATTTTGGTTTCTCTGCTTCTCGCCAATCTCTGCCACCTCCTTTCCGAACTGCTCATAGGCTGCGGCAACCTTGCCGCTTTTGTCGTAGGCAAAGATACTTTTGCCCTCTGCGGTAGCTTCCACCGCACGGATAGAATGAGGTATCTCGGTATCAAACACCTTGATTTTCTGACCGTATGCACTTTTGACCGTTGCCGTAATCTCCTTAGAAATGTTGGTACGGGGCATTACCATAGTCATTAAGATACCGTCTATCCGCAGCTTTGGGTTGATTTGCCGCTTGACCATTGATACGGAGCGAAGCAAAAGCTCCAAACCTTTAGCCGAGAGATAGTGGGGCTGTGTCGGGATAATTACACTGTCAGCCGCCGCCAGAGCATTGATGGTTATCATACCTAAACTCGGCATACAGTCAATAAGCACATAGTCGTAATTCTTTTTAACCTCATTGACATAGGTTTTCAGCACACGCTCACGGCTCATTGCATTGATTAGCCTTACCTCAAAGCCCGACAGCTCAATGTTTGACGGAAGCAGGTCAACGCCCTCGCTGTGGTGTATGATACCTTGCGAAACATCAAAAGATTTATCGTCTATGATGTTCTGCATCACAGTAGAGAGCGTTATGGGAATATCGTCTGGTCTGTTGTAGCCCAAAGCCATCGTGAGATTTGCCTGTGCATCGGCATCAATCAACAAGACTTTTTTACCCTGCTGCACCAGACTTACACCCAGATTGACCGCTGTGGTTGTTTTTCCGACACCGCCTTTCTGGTTAGTCAGAGCAATCACTTTGCAATTTGACATAGATGCGTCCTCCTTTCGTATAGATTTAGCCACTTTGTCAAGGTGGCTATGTAAACAGTACCAGAGAACGCAAAAAAGCCGCCTACTCTTAAAATCAATAAGAATAAGCGGCTTCTTAATTTGCCTTAGACATATTCAATTTTCATTCTCTTGGACGGTGCATTTATGACCTTAAAAATAAGCTCGTCAATACAATCCGTATATCTGCCTTGCTGAATGAGCTGATTTTTTAACTCTACAAGGCTATGTATCAAAAGTATTCTTTCGTGGCTATCCAAATACAGATGATTAAAATTCTCTCTCATAAGCACACCTCCACTTCTTTAGCTTCATTATATTTGAAAGCAGGGGAAAGGACAAATCTGCAAAAAGGGACAAAAAAATAAGCGTACCACTATTTCTAATGATACGCTTATCGTATTTAACTGTTAATCAAGGTCTATGAATACCCTTACAGTGGTATCTCTCCACTGATTTTTCCTTACATACTGTCCGTTAGCCTTTCGGTAGGCTGCTGCCTGCTCAAAACTAAGCGGCAATTCAAAGGAAAGAGAACTCCTACCTATTTGCGATAGCTGCCTGTGCTGCTGCAAGACGGGCAATCGGAACACGGAACGGTGAGCAGGAAACATAATCAAGACCAATCTTATGGCAGAACTCAACAGAGGACGGGTCGCCGCCGTGCTCGCCGCAGATTCCGCAGTGAAGGTCTTTTCTTACGCCCTTACCGAGCTTAACAGCCATTTCCATAAGCTTGCCAACGCCTACCTGATCGAGTTTAGCGAACGGATCGTTCTCGAAGATCTTAGCGTCATAGTAAGCGTCAAGGAACTTACCTGCGTCGTCACGGCTGAAGCCGTAGGTCATTTGGGTAAGGTCGTTGGTGCCGAAGCAGAAGAACTCGGCTTCCTTAGCAATTTCGTCTGCTGTGAGAGCGGCACGCGGAATTTCGATCATGGTGCCTACTTCATACTTAAGGTCAATTCCGGCAGCTGCGATTTCAGCGTCGGCGGTCTCAACAACAGTCTTCTTAACATACTTAAGCTCTTTAACATCGCCTACAAGCGGAATCATAATTTCGGGAACTATGTTCCAATCGGCGTGAGCCTTTTTAACATTGATAGCCGCGCGGATAACAGCGGTAGTCTGCATCTTTGCGATTTCCGGATAGGTTACCGCAAGACGGCAGCCGCGGTGACCCATCATCGGGTTAGCCTCGTGGAGGGAAGCGATGATAGCCTTAATATCTTCAACGCTCTTGCCCTGTGCGTCAGCAAGCTTCTTAATGTCAGCTTCCTCGGTAGGAACGAACTCATGAAGCGGGGGATCTAAGAAGCGGATAGTAACCGGCTTGCCCTCAAGTGCTTCATAAAGCTTTTCAAAGTCGCCCTGCTGGAACGGAATGATATTTTCAAGAGCCTTTTCACGCTCTTCAACGGTAGATGAGCAGATCATCTGACGGAAGTAGTCGATTCTGTCGCCCTCAAAGAACATATGCTCTGTACGGCAAAGACCGATACCCTCAGCGCCGAGCTCAGCCGCTTTCTTAGCGTCTCTCGGAGTATCCGCATTGGTACGAACGCCGAGCTTACGGTACTTATCAGCCCAAGCCATAATTCTGCCGAACTCGCCTGCGATGGAAGCGTCAACGGTCGGGATTATGCCGTCGTAAATGTTACCGGTAGAGCCGTCAAGTGAGAGATAATCTCCCTCATGATAGGTCTTGCCCGAAAGGGTAAACTGCTTGTTTTCTTCATCCATATTGATAGCGGTGCAACCGGAAACGCAGCAGGTACCCATACCGCGCGCAACAACGGCAGCGTGAGAGGTCATACCGCCGCGAACGGTGAGTATACCCTGAGCCGCTTTCATACCTTCAATGTCTTCAGGTGAGGTCTCAAGACGAACGAGAACAACCTTCTCGCCGCGAGCGCCCCAAGCCTTAGCGTCTTCAGCGGTAAATACAATCTTACCGCAGGCAGCTCCGGGAGAAGCCGGAAGAGCCTTGCCGACCGGTGTTGCCGCCTTTAAAGCCTTAGCGTCAAACTGCGGATGGAGAAGTGTATCAAGGTTACGCGGGTCGATCATAAGAACGGCTTCTTCGTCTGTTATCATACCCTCGTCAACAAGGTCGCACGCAATTTTAAGAGCGGCCTGAGCGGTTCTCTTACCGTTACGGGTCTGGAGCATAAAGAGTTTACCGTGTTCAACGGTGAATTCCATATCCTGCATATCGCGATAGTGATTTTCAAGAGTTTTGCAAACTTCCTTGAACTGCTTGAAAGCCTCGGGGAATTTTTCTTCCATTTCGGAGATGTGCATAGGAGTACGAACGCCCGCAACAACATCCTCGCCCTGTGCGTTGGTAAGGAACTCACCGAAAAGGCCCTTAGCGCCGGTAGCCGGGTCACGGGTGAACGCAACGCCTGTACCGCAGTCGTCGCCCATATTGCCGAACGCCATCATCTGAACATTAACGGCAGTGCCCCAAGAGTAAGGAATATCATTATCACGACGGTAAACATTTGCACGGGGGTTGTCCCATGAACGGAAAACAGCCTTGATAGCTCCCATTAACTGCTCCTTAGGATCAGTCGGGAAATCGGTGCCTATTTTGGACTTATATTCAGCCTTGAACTGACCTGCAAGTTCCTTAAGGTCGTCGGCGGTAAGCTCAACATCCTGAGTAACGCCTCTCTTTTCCTTCATAGCGTCGATAAGCTGCTCGAAGTACTTTTTGCCGACCTCCATAACAACATCGGAGTACATCTGAATAAATCTTCTGTAGCAGTCCCAAGCCCAACGGGGATTGTTAGACTTTTCCGCAATTACATTAACAACCTCTTCGTTAAGACCGAGGTTAAGAATGGTATCCATCATACCGGGCATTGAAGCACGGGCGCCCGAACGAACAGAAACGAGGAGCGGATTTTCCTTATCGCCGAACTTTTTGCCGGTGATAGCTTCCATCTTCTCGATGTATTCCATTATCTGAGCCTGGATTTCATCATTGATCTTCTGACCGTCCTCATAATACTGAGTGCAAGCCTCGGTGGAAATGGTGAAGCCCTGCGGAACCGGAAGACCTAAGCCGGTCATTTCTGCAAGGTTAGCGCCTTTACCGCCCAAAAGCTCACGCATTTTTGCGTTGCCTTCGCTGAAAAGGTAAACGTACTTGTGACTCATTAAGAATCGACCTCCTAAATTTTTATGGATGTTATCCATTGTTAACAAACCTACTCTGCTCTGTTACCGCAGGTATCTCTATCATTATATCAAGCTTTTGTGTAAAAATAAAGTTTTTTTTTAATATTTTATCAAATAAATTTAATTTATATAATATTTACTATATTTTTATCGGCTTTTTCGCCGTTTGATATCCTATTTGCCGTTTCCACAACCGCCTTTCCGACCTTTGCAAGTTTTTCCCCGTTCATACGCGAGACGGGTGCGGATACGCTGAATGCGTAACGGTACTCGCCGTATACATCCGCAACGGCGGCGGCGACAGCTTCGGCGGCGGACTTATTTACGCAATGCTTAACAATTATTCCGCACAGGAAACAATAGAGTTTGCGGTAGCGGCAAGCTGTCTTAAACATTCCGTTGAGGGCGACTATAACTGCGTAAGCGTAAGCGAGGTTAAAAACCTTGCGGGCGGTGACGGCAGCGGCCGTGTACAGCGCTGATAATCAATTAACAAAAAAACAGCAAAGCTTTTGTGACAGAATGATACGATTATTACAAATAATTCAAAAGGTAGTCTAAACGGCAACGGTTCTCAAATCTCGAACAGAAAAACCGACATCACGGGGAAAGTGATGTCGGTTTTTTGTTTTGTAAAACCAATTATTATAGAAATGAAAACAGAACCGACTTCGATGGAATACCGAAGTCAGTTCATCGATTTAAAACTATTTTTCAAGTATTGCTATCGAAAGTTCCTTAAGCTGTTCGCCGTCTACTTCGGACGGTGCGCCGGACATAAGCTCACTTGAATTCGAAACCTTCGGGAAGGCAAGCACATCACGCAGATTATCACATCCGCACATAAGCATTGTAAGCCTGTCAAGTCCTATGCCCATACCTCCGTGCGGCGGAGCGCCGTACTTAAACGCATCGGTAAGAAATCCGAATTTGCGGTAAGACTCCTCGTCCGAAAGACCGAGCGCCTCAAACATATGCTTCTGAAGCTCGGGATCTGTTATTCTTATTGATCCGCTTGAAAGCTCTATGCCGTTAAGCACGAGATCGTACGCATCGGCAAACACCTTTTCGGGGTCGGAATCAAGGTACTGTATACATTCGTCAAGCGGCTTTGTAAACGGGTGATGCATAGCGTCCCAATTACCCGTCTCCTCGTTATACTCAAAGAACGGGAATTCGGTTATCCAAAGGAAATTATACTGTTCGGGTATAATACCGAGGCGTTTCGCAACCGTAAGACGGAGCGCTCCGAGCACGGAAAGCACCGTTTTTTTGCGGTCGGCAACTATAAGAACCACATCGCCCTTTTCGGCGCCTGTGCGCTCGTATATTTTGTTCATCTCGTCCGCGGTCATAAATTTAGCAAACGAGCAGTTGGGAGCGTCGTCTACCCAACGGATAAACGCCAGTCCCTTAGCGCCTATGCCTTTTGCTTCCTCGGTAAGCTTGTCTATTTCTTTTCTTGTGTAAACCCCTGCGGCGTTTTTGGCTGTTATCGCCCTTACGGTGCCGCCGTTTTTAACGGTATCGGCAAATACACCGAAGCCGCAATTTTCCACAATGTCGGAAATATCCTTTATCTTCATATCAAAACGGGTGTCCGGTTTATCTGAGCCGTAATTCTCCATTGCCTCGGTATAAGTAAGTCTCGGCAGCGGAGTGGGAATATCAACACCCAAAACATCTTTAAACAGGCGTTTTACATAACCCTCGGCAACCTTGAAGACATCCTCTTTTTCCACAAAGGACATCTCAACATCTATTTGCGTAAATTCAGGCTGACGGTCGGCTCTCAGGTCCTCGTCACGGTAACAACGGGCAATCTGCATATAACGGTCAAAGCCCGACAGCATAAGTAGCTGCTTATAGAGCTGCGGTGACTGCGGAAGTGCGAAAAAGCTTCCCTTATGTACTCTTGACGGAACAAGATAATCCCTTGCACCCTCGGGCGTTGATTTGATAAGAGTCGGAGTTTCGATTTCTATAAAACCGTTTTCATCAAAGTAATCCCTTGTAACCTTGGTTATTTTATGGCGCATCATAATATTTTTCTGAAGCGGAGGACGGCGCAAATCAAGATAACGGTATTTAAGTCTCAATTCCTCTTTCGCTCCCGTATCGGGCAATATTTCAAACGGAGTGGTCTCCGCAGCGCCGAGAATTTTAAGCTCGGTAACCTCAATCTCAATTTCACCTGTGGGTATTTCGGTATTGACCGAGGAACGGGTGCGAACCTTTCCCTTTGCCATAACCACAAACTCACTGCGCAGAGTTGCCGCCTTTTCAAACAGCACTTTATCCGTATTGTCGTCAAAAGCGAGCTGTACTATGCCGCTTCTGTCACGCAGATCCACAAATATAAGTCCGCCCAAATCCCTTTGGCGCTGTACCCAACCGGCAACCACAACCTCGCCGCCGACCTTTTCCTTAGTAAGCGTACCGCAATAATCGGTGCGTTTCATACCGTTCATTCTGTCAAGCTTCAACCCAAAACACCTCTTAAATTCGAATAGGCGGTCTTCGACCGCCCGTATATAAAATATTATAAAATAGACTCAGCCAATTCGTCTAATGCGGCGGAGTTGATAATATTCATAAGACTTTCCGATATTTCATTAAGCCTTATTTCGGTTTCCTCGCCGCTTTGCATATTCTTAATTTTAGCGTTTCCGCTTTCACACTCGTTATCGCCGAGCACCATTGTAAAGCGTGCGCCCGTTTTATCGGCAAATTTCATTTGAGCCTTAAGCCCTCTGCCGCAAATATCGGTCTGCACCTTGAAACCGTCTTTACGCAAAAGCTCGCAAATTCCGGTTGCCGCCACTCCGGCATTTTCACCCATAGTGGCTATATACAAATCACAGTAATCAGGTCTAGGAAGTTCTGTCCCCTGTGCCTCAAGCAAAAGCATTATACGCTCTATGCCCATCGCAAACCCAAGCGAAGCAGTAGACGGTCCGCCCATTTGAGAAATAAGACCGTCGTAACGGCCGCCGCCGCAAACGGTTGACTGCGCGCCTATATCGCCCGAAACAAACTCAAAAACCGTTCTTGTGTAATAATCAAGTCCTCTTACGATATGAGGATTTACGGTATATTTTATGCCTGCCGCGTCAAGATGCTTTTGCACTGCCTCGAAATGGTTGCGGCAATCATCACACAAATAATCGGTAACGACGGGAGCCTTAGCCGCTATTGCACCGCAAACCGGCGACTTACAGTCAAGTATCCGCATAGGATTACGGGAAAGCCTGTCCTTACAGGTATCACAAAGCTCGTCGATATGCTTTTCAAAATAGCTTTTAAGCGCCGCAAGATAATCCTTCCGACATTCGGGACAGCCTATGGAATTTATTTCAAGCGAAATTTTTTCAATCCCGACAGCGTCGAGCACATGCTTTGCAAGAGCTATGACCTCTGCGTCCGCGCTCGGAGACGCCGCACCTATACATTCGACGCCAAACTGGTGGAACTCCCTCAGTCTTCCCGCCTGCGGCTTTTCATAGCGGTAGCATCCGCCGACATACGCCGCCTTTACGGGAAGAGCGCCGTTTACAAGACCTTTTTCAATGGCGCTTCGTATCACTCCGGCGGTAAACTCCGGTCTCAGCGTAATGGAACGACCGCCTTTATCGTCAAATGTATACATTTCCTTCTGCACAACATCCGTAGTGTCACCGACGCTGTGCAAGAAGACCTCGGTATGCTCAAATACCGGTATACGGATTTCATTGAAGCCGTAAAGCCTTGCGGTCTCAAGCATTCTTTTTTCCACGAATTGCCACTTATAGCTCTCGCTCGGCAAAACATCGCAAGTGCCTTTTACGGCACGGTTTGTTTCAGACATAATAAGACCCCAAAAATTAATTGTTGTTCTTTATAATATCGCGCCAATCAAGATCGCCGCGTTCAAGACCGTGAATAAGCATTTCAGCGGTGGCGATATTTGTTGCGACCGGTATATTATGAACATCACAGAGCCTTAAAAGCGCTCTTTCATCAGGCTCGTTCGGCTTAGGATTAAGCGGATCTCTGAAAAGAAGAAGAAGATCTATCTCATCACAGCCTATTCTTGAGGCGATCTGCTGAGCACCGCCCTGCGAACCGCCCAAAAATCTTACTATTTCAAGTCCCGTAGCCTCGGAAACGGTTTTGCCCGTGGCTCCCGTGGCGACAAGATTGTATCTGCTTAAAATACCGCAGTAGGCTATGCAAAACTGAACCATAAGTTCCTTTTTTGCATCGTGTGCAATCAAAGCAATCGTCATAATTTAAAATCCTTTCATATCTTTTTAAGCTTCGGAAGTAAAATCTGCTCGCCGGAAAGCCTGCCTGCCAATCTTAAAAAAGCGGCGTTGGACTTACCCTTCCGTTTTAACCTGTGATTTACCGAAAGAAACGCAAGCTCCTCGCTGTGCGGTATCACACCTACAAGCTGAAGTCCCGCCGAATCAATAATATCGTCAATATTTCGGTGCAAATTTCTCTTTACAAAGCTGTATGTAAAATTATTGATAACAAGTCTTGACGGGCAGGACATTTCATACAGTCTTGAGCTCACCGCCGCCGCGTCCCTTACGGATACGGGATCAGGCACCGCCACAGTAAGAAAAAGCGTGCCTTCGGGAAGACCCGTGTAAAGCGAAAAATCCATACCGGCGGGAAAATCGAATATGACGGTGTCGTAAAATCCGGCGGCGTCCCTTGCGAAGACAGAGAACGAAAAAGCGTCTATCTTGCCGATGTCGGCAGGCGCCGGCACGAGATAAAGACCGTTATATCCGTCCACGCTGTAAACAGCGTCGTCTATCTCCTTGCCCATAAGTATATCGGATAAGTCGAAAACCGCAGACTTATCTACTCCGAGCATAAGATCGAGACATCTGAGTCCCTCGTCCATATCGACAAGAAGAACCTTTTTACCAAGCTGTACAAACGCCGACGCCAATCCTACGGCTACGGTTGATTTGCCAACCCCTCCCTTTCCGGAAGTAACGGCATAAACCTGACCCATATATCAGACCCTCACCAAAATTTTTCTGTTTAACATTTTAACACAAGCTTATATTTTTGTCAATCATTCTAAGACGGTAAAAGGAACAGTATCGGCTTTATCATTGTAGCCCGAGAAGAAATACGCGTCCAGCATATCCTTGACTATTCCGCCTGCCGCCGCACCCGACGCACCGTTCTCAAGCACGACCGAAATGGCTATTTCGGGATTTTCGTAAGGTGCGAACACAACAAACAGGCTGTGATCCGCCTTTCCCTCTACCTGTGCAGTACCTGTTTTTCCGCCGACCTTTATGTCGTAATTTCCGAGTGTCGCTCTGCCCGTACCGTCTTCTGTAACGGAAAGCATACCTTCCTTTACGGCTTTAAGGGTTGCGTCGGAAATTTCGACCTTATTGACTACCTCCGGCTCGGCATTGTCGTAAACCGAGGAAATATCATACGATACTATTTTGCTTATAAGGCTTGCCCTGTAATGTGTTCCGCCGTTTGAAAGAGTGGCAATATAATTGCAGAGCTGAAGCGGAGTAAAAGCGTTCAGCTGACCTATCGCAAACTGTAGCGTATCACCGCCGCCGTTTGAATTTGCCTGTTTCAGTATACCCTTGCTGTCATCAACCTCAACGCCGGTCGCTACGCCGAGACCGAATTGCTTATAATAATCTGTAAGCCGCTGCGCTCCGAGCCGTTTGCCCATTTCAAAGAAGAAATAGTTACAGCTTTTCGCAAGAGCATTATTAAGATTTATCGGTCCGTGATAATGCATACACTTAGGTTTAAAATCATCAAAATAATTGTATGTCATAACGCAGTTTACGGTTTCACCGACTTTATAAAGATTATTCTGAAGCGCCGCAACCGCAACGGCAGGCTTTATTGTAGAACCTATCGGATAAACGCCCTGAAACGCACGGTCGGTGAGCGGTTTTGCCGGGTCCTTTACAAGATTATCGTAATTTTTGCCTATGGTCGCCGAATCGTATGTCGGGTAATTTGCGGCGCACAGTATCTTTCCTGAATTGATGTTTATTGCGACGGCGGCGCCCGCTCTTGCCGTTCCGCCCTTTCCCTGAAGCTCCTTAACCGTGCGTTCAATAGAGTCCTGTGTGCTTCTTTGAAGTTTTTTATCAAGGGTAAGCATTATGGTTTTCCCCGCAACGGGTTCCTTTGTAACCTCGCTCGAGATAATATTTCCGTCGGTATCTATACGGTATGTTATTTCGCCGTCAGTACCGCGCAGATATTCCTCGCCCCATTTTTCAATACCGCTTTTTCCTACCTTATCGTTATAAGAATATCCCTTTTTCTTGTATTCTTCCCAATCCTCGGCAAATATCGGACCCACCGAGCCTATAAGATTTACCGCAAGCGAGGTATCGGCGTATTCCCTGAACGGAACAACCTCTACCGATATGCCCGAAAGCAAAAAGCCGGATTCGGATATCTGCCGCATTAGTTCGGTCGGAATATCCTCCGCAAATGTGTAAGGATAGGAAATCGAAAAATCCGCAATATCCATACTGTACCTTACGCCCATTATGCTTCTCTGTTCGTCCGGAGTATAGTTTTCAAGCTTGTATTTCTTAACCATAGCGTCAAAACAGTTTTGCGCCGTGGCATAATGCGCAAGTTCAAGCTTAGAAATAAGCTTGTCGGTCGATTCGCCCTCCTTGAAATCGTACGGAGCCGCCGTGTTCATAGGAAGCTCGTCATTCCACCGGGCATTTTTCTCTTTAAAAAGGTTTACCGCCGTAAGTATTACATCATTAAGATTATCCTTAACATACGCCTTGTTGAAAACAACATTATATCCGTCTCGGTTTACGGCTATCTGCCTGCCGTAGCAATCGAGAATCTCGCCCCTCGGCGCTTTTAAGACAGCGGTTCTTACAGAGCTTGCGCCGTCGTTTTTATCAACATATTTTGCGGCGTTTACTACCTGAATGGAGTAAATGCGAGCCGCATAAAACAGCATTATTACTATCAGTATCAAAGATAAAACCGTTATCTGAGTCTGACTTTTTTTCTGAAACGGCAAGCCGGTTCTCCTTTCTTGTTCTAAGTCCTTGCGGCTGAAAAGCCAAGCCGCCTGTTAAAGCCTCTGTATATAAAATAAAACGGAAAAATGAATAAATTTGTGTAAAGAACACTCGGGAAAGCATAGCTTAAAAGATAAGTCAAATTATCGTGCGAGCCCGATGAAAACGCATAGAATATAAGCCATCTTAAAATGTAGTAAGAAAGACTTACCATAACCGAAAGCAACAGTGCGGACCGCAAATTGCGGTTAAAAAGATTGTTTGCGGCGGCGGATACAAACGCCGCCGCCAGCATTATTGCTATCGCGTTAAAGCAAATTGTATTTCCGGCGCAGCTGTCCATACCTATCCCGACCGCAAGACCGACAGCGGCCGCCGTGCTCGCCTGTGAAAACATTGAAAAAGCCGTGACAAGTGGGAGGAGTATAAGCGGCTGTGCGTTTTTTATGCCTATGTCTACCGCGTCTGTATAATGCACTACAAATGAAAAAAAGAAAATTAAAAAGCTTAAAAACCCGAATAAAATTCGTTTTTTCTTTATCTGCATATCCGCTCTCCTCTCTTTTTAATAAGCTTATTTTTCGGGGTCAAGTCCTCCCTGACCGTCAAATTCGGTTATTACCATTACATTTTTTACCTCGTCTATATTTACAAACGGTTTGACATTTGCGTAAATAGAGGTATTGTACTTATCGCTTCCTATTGATTGGATAGTGCCGATAAGAATACCAGACGGGAATATTCCCTCGCCCGAGGTAACAACATAATCGCCAACCGCAATATTGCACGAACGGGACAAATTGTAAAACTTCGTCTGTCCCTTATTCGCAAGTTCGGCAGTGCCCGATACTATGCCCGAATCGCTTGTCCTGTTGTCAAGCGCGCCTGCCGTAAGCTCCGCGCTCAATACCGTGTTTACCTTTGAGGTGGTAAGCCCGACCTCGCCTATGTAACCCACAAGCCCCTCGTCTGTTATAACGGGATCGTGAGCCGAAATGCCGTTCACGGAACCCTTATTGATTACAAATCCCTTATACGGGTCTTCCTTGTCTCTTGAAATAAGCGTAGCCGGTAAAAACTTGAAGCTCGGATTTTCATCCTTTATTTCAAGATAATTCTTATAGAATTCATTTTCCTGTGTAGCTTTTTCGTAATCCGCCAGCTTTTTTCTAAGCTCCGAGATTTCGGTTTCAAGCTCCGCATTCTCAATAGAAAGCTTTTCCCCCTCGGTATAAACGCCTACAAAATCGGAAATACCGTTCGATATTTTTGCGGCAACGGAACGGAACGGTGCGGTAATAGTTCCCGCAATATCCGCCTGCGGCGACATTCTGCTTCCGGCAAATGCCGTTACGGCGGAAATTATTATCAAAATCACTGCAACCGCCGCAATTATTTTAAACTGACGGCTGCGGAAGAAAAATCGCATTTTCGTCCTCCAACATTATCTGAATCTTTTTCCCCTGCGGAAAACATAATTTTCAAAGCCGCTGTCCGCCTCAAGCCGTTTTGCGGTTCCGAGTACCACACAGTCAAGCGGGTTTGCGGCTACCGAAACGGGCATACCCGTCTCCTCCGCTATAAGCTCCGCAAAGCCTCTTAACAACGCCCCACCCCCCGTCAGAGTAATTCCTCTGTCTATAATATCCGCAGCAAGCTCAGGCGGAGTCTTTTCAAGTGTGAGTCTTATTGTATCTATTATCTGAGAAATCGGGTCGGTCATAGCGTTTCTTACCTCCTCAGAGGTTATAACAACATTTTTCGGAAGACCGTCAACCTGGTTTCTGCCCTTTATTTCAACCGAAGTTTCATTCTCGTACGGTTTAGCGGAACCGATGTCTATTTTTATCTGTTCCGCCGTTCTTTCGCCTATAAGCAAATTGTGTTTTTTGCGGACATAGGCTATTATCGCTTCATCAAGGTCGTCGCCGGCAATTCTTATGGACTGTGCGGTAACTATGTCGCCTAAGGATATTACCGCAACCTCGCTTGTTCCGCCGCCTACATCAACTACCATACTGCCTGCGGCGTCCCAAACGGGAAGACCCGCTCCCACAGCCGCCGCCATAGGTTCCTCAACCAAATCTATATCAGCGGCGCCTGCCTGCTTTGCGGCGTCATATACCGCTCTGCTTTCGACCTCGGTAACGCCTGCCGGTATGCATACCACCATACGGACTCTTGAAAAAACAGAGCCCTTAAGTGCCTGACGGATAAATCTTTTAAGCATTGCGGCGGTAACATCAAAGTCGGCGATAACGCCGTCCTTCAAGGGTCTTACAGCCACTATCGAACCGGGCGTTCTTCCTATCATTTCCTTAGCCTCGGTTCCGACCGCCCGTACCGCGTCGTTTCTTATATCGTATGCCACTACCGACGGCTCGCGCATTATAATACCTTTGCCCTTTACGCAGACAAGGGTATTTGCCGTTCCGAGGTCTACTCCTATATCTCTTGTAAACATTTAAAAACTCCCTTAAATTAACTTTATCCCTTATTGCGGAACAATAAGCTCAATGGCGTTATGAAGATTTTCAATCTCAACGGTTTCCTCGCCCTTTGCGTACTCTCCGTCAAGCGTCCACGACAGTCCCTCTCCGCCCGTCACGGTTATCTTTTCCGCAGTGAAAAATTCTATGCCGGGACGATCCAAATCTTTCTTTAATATACCGTCTATAACAGGCTGAAGTTTCAACAGATTATCGGGATTTCGAATAAGCAGAATTTCAAATTTACCGTCGTTAAGCTTTACCGAGGTTTCGGAGAATTTTACTATTCCTCCTACCGACATTGAATTTGAGACTGCGCCGAAAAGAAAATCTCCTTCCTCCGTACGCTCTTCCGTTTCGATTTTAAGGTGAACGGGCTTTATGTTGCCGAGGCTCCTTATTCCCTCAAAAAAGTAAGCCGCCTGACCTAAAACATTTTTTATATCCTGCGGTGCGGAATAAGATGCGTCGGTAAACGCTCCGAACGAAGCCGTATAAGAAAAATATCTGCCCGAGAATTTGCCTATATCAAGCCTTATTTTTTTGCCGCTGTTAATATCCTCTGCCGCCTGCTTTATATTTCTTGCGATATGAAGACCGCTCGACCATTCGTTAAGCGTACCCGACGGAATATATCCGAGCGTATAGCGAGCGCCCGAACGCATAAGACCCGTAATAACCTCATTAAGCGTTCCGTCGCCGCCGCAAACCACTATTTTGTCGTATTCTTCGGGTTTTAGAGACGCAACAAAATCGGTAGCGTCCCCTCTCTCCTTAGTCGGGTAAACGGTAACAAGGTCGCCGTTTTGTGAAAGTATCTGAACAACATTTAAAAGCTCGGTACGCATTTTTGCCTTTCCCGAACACGGATTTACTACAACCAATGTTTTTCCGTTCACTTTTTCCATATCCTTTCACCTGTAATCTATCGGCAATGTTGCCGCCGCGTTAAGCGAAGCGGAGCCTATATTGCCGTCCTTGAATTCATAATATGCCTGAACTCCCACCATGGCGGCGTTATCCCCGCAATAGCAAAGCTCGGGATAATAAATATCAAGTCCTCTTTTTTTACATTCCTCTGTCATACGGCGTCTAAGCTCGCTGTTAGCCGAAACTCCGCCTGCCACAGCCACTGTTTTGTAACCGAATTTCTCGGCGGCGGACATTGTTTTTTCTATAAGCATATCGCATACACGCTGTCTTACGGTGGCACATACCACCGGCACATCTATTATATCACCTTTTTGCGCCGAATTGTTAACAAGATTCATCACTGCGGTTTTAAGTCCCGAAAAGCTGAAATCAAACTCGCCTGAGCTTACAGACGGATGCGGAAGCGGATATTTTTTTGTGTCCGCCTTTGTCGCTACCCTGTCAAGATTTACGCCGCCCGGATATTCAAGACCCATACAGCGCGCCGTTTTGTCAAAGCACTCGCCTGCGGCGTCGTCACGGGTTCCGCCCAAAATTTTAAATTTCGTATAATCCGTAACCTCCGCAAGAACCGTATTTCCACCCGATACAAGCAGGCATAAAAACGGCGGCTTAAGTTCTTTATTTGTAATATAGTTTGCCGCAATATGCGACCTTAAATGATGCACCGGAATAAGCGGCTTTTTAAGTGACATCGAAAGTCCCTTGGCAAAATTTACCCCGACAAGGAGCGCCCCTATAAGACCCGGAGCAAAGGTGACCGCAACCGCGTCAATATCGCCGTATGTAATCCCCGCTCGGCTTAAAGCCTCGGCGCACACCTGTGATATGGCTTCGGTGTGCCGTCTTGAAGCTATTTCGGGCACAACGCCGCCGTATATTTTATGCTCGGCTATCTGCGTTGCGACAACGCTTGACAGCACATCCCGTTCCTCCGTTACCGCGGCGGCGGTTTCGTCGCACGAGCTTTCAATGGCAAGTATCTTCATCTGCTTCAAACCTTTTCGTCATAATAAGCGCGTCTTCTCTCGGATTTCTGTAAAAATCCCGTCTTCTGCCCTCGGTTTTAAAGCCGAGCTTTTCATAAAGCGTTATCGCCGCAATGTTCGACGCGCGCACCTCAAGCGAAACAAAGGCAAGCTGCTTTTCACGGGCAAACCCGAATACTCTTTCAATAAGCGCCGTGGCGGCTCCCCTGTTTCTGTACTGCGGAAATACCGCAACATTTGTTATATATCCCTCGTCAATTACCGCTTTTATGCCGATATATCCGATAAAATGCCTGCTGTTTTCCGCTATAAAAAACCGCGTGCCTGTTTTATAGGCGCCGACTATACCCTCAGCCGACCACGGCTCCGAAAAGCAGATTTTTTCAAGCTTTGCTATCGGTGCAATATGTCTTGCCTCTATCGGAACTACCGTAAAGTCTTTAAAAAAGCCTTCTTCCAAAAGCCTGTCTATCGCCGAAAATATTTCATCCCGACAACGCCTGTAAGTATCCTCATCGCCGCCGTATGGGTCTGTTATTCCGCCTGACAGCACGCAAATTTTATCACTGCCCCCAAAGGCTTCGCAAATAAGCGCTTTGTGCGACGGTGAAAAGCAAATTATCCTGTCCGCGTTTTTAACATCTTCCGCGGAAAGAGACACCGAAATATGTCCGTTTATATCTATTCCGGCTTCTGACATAGCTTTTTTTGCGTTTTCCGCCGCAGGCGAACCGTCCGCCGCTATTCCGCGGCTTATGATATTTACATCCTTTAAATTTTTAGAGAGCAGATACCCCTCCGCCATAGGGCTTCGGCAGGTATTGCCGGTACAAACGAATAATACATTCATTTTATCCCTTAGCCTCTAACCAGTTTTTTCCGTAATGAGCTTCCGCCGTTAATTTGACGGCAAGCTTTGCGGCGTTTTCCATTTCATATTCAAGCAAATCGCATACCTTTTCGGCGTTTTCTTCATTACATTCCACTATCAGTTCGTCGTGTACCTGTAAAATCAGCCTTGCGTCGGGCTGTTCCGCCTTGAGGCGTTCATATACCCTTATCATGGCAATTTTAATGATGTCCGCCGCGGTTCCCTGTATCGGCGCGTTTCTCGCAACCCTCTCTCCGAAAGCGCGCAGGTTACCGTTTGAGTTTGAAAGTTCGGGTAAATATCGCCGTCTTCCGTAATATGTGGTAACATAACCTGTTTTTTTAGCCTGTTCGATCGTGTTTTCCATATACGCCGCAACCGACGGATAGCTTGCGAGATAATTTTTTATATATCTGTCCGCCTCCGCCCTTGTTACGCCTATGTCCTTTGAAAGGGAAAATGCGCCTATACCGTAAACTATGCCGAAGTTGACCGCCTTGGCTCTGCTTCTGAGCTCCGGCGTTATCATTTCTTCGGGCAGTCCGAAGACCTGCGCCGCCGTAGCCGTGTGTATATCCGTTCCGCCCGAAAAGGCGTTTATCATATTTTCATCATTTGCTATACTTGCAAGAACCCTGAGTTCTATCTGCGAATAATCCGCATCGCAAAGAACCTTTCCGGGCGGCGCGATAAAGTACTTGCGAAGTCTTTTGCCCTCTTTTGTTCTTACGGGTATATTTTGAAGATTAGGCTCGGACGAGCTTATTCTGCCTGTCCTCGCCTCGGTCTGATTAAAGGTTGAATGTATGCGTCCGTCCGCAGCAACGCAGGTGACAAGTCCGTCCGCATAAGTAGATTTAAGCTTTGCGAGCTGACGGTAATTTAAAAGCAGGGAAACCGCCGGATGGGCGTATTTAAGGCTTTCAAGTACTTCGGCACCCGTGCTGTAACCGCTTTTTGTTTTCTTTTTTGCGGGAAGTCCCAACTTTTCAAAAAGCGCCACGCCCAACTGCTTGGGAGAATTGAGATTGAACTCATAACCTACAAGGTCGTAAATTTCCTTTTCTATAACCCCGATACGCTCTTCAAGTTCGCTCGACAGTTCTTTAAGACCGTCCGAATCTACCAAAAATCCGTAGCTTTCCATATCGGCAAGGACTTTTGCAAGCGGCATTTCTATTTCGTCAAACAGCTTTTTTTGACCTGTTTTTGTGAGCTCCGCCTCAAGATTTTCACAAGCCGTATAAAACTTGCACGCGTTTTTAAGCGTTTCGTTTTCCGTATTTATTTGGGGTGTATTAAAAACATACTCCTGCATAATTCTTTCCGCCGAGTACGACGATGCCGACGGATTGCAGATATACGCCGCAAGCATAGCGTCGAAAACAATACCGTTTGCCTCGTCGCTTTTGTATACGGTTTTACAGTCATACAGGCTTTTTTTAACGGCTTCGTCCGCCAGAACCGCCGTCAGCGTTTCCTTATCGGCTAAACAAACCTTTGTACCCGAAACGAAAGCATTTTCTCCGTTTTCCGAATAAATTACAAGCCTTTTTTCGTTTTTTAGGCTGTTTTCGGGCATTTTCGTAAATGTTATCGCATCCGACAAATCAATTTCGCACTGCGAATGTGAATTATCGGGCGTTATACCCATTTTTTCCATAAGCTTAAAAAATTCAAGACCCGTCATAAGCCTTGCAAGCTCTGCGTCATTCCTCGGCTTTATTTTGCAGTCCTCTGTGCTGACGGCAATCGGTGCCGTCTTGCAAATCGTTCCGAGTTCACGGCTTAAATAAGCGCTTTCCTTGCCGTCCGCCAGCTTTTTGCGGACAGAGTCCTTAATATCAAGTGTATCAAGTCCGCCGTAAATAAAGTCGATGCTGTGAAAACGGGAAATAAGGTCGGTAGCCGTCTTTTCGCCTACTCCCGCAACGCCCGGTATATTGTCCGAGCTGTCACCCATAAGACTTTTAAGCTCTATCATCTCAGGCGGAGTAAGACCGTATTTTTCTTTAAGCGCCGCCTTATCGTAATTGATTATTTCGGGTCTGCCCATTTTTGTAGCCGTAAGCAGAACACGGGTTTTATCCGATATAAGCTGGAGCGAATCACGGTCGCCCGTGGCTATTACACATTCGTCGCCGTTTTCCTCGCAAAGCCGTGACAGGGTGCCTAAAATATCGTCCGCCTCGTACCCCTCGCACTCTATGCAGGTATAGCCCGCAAGCCTAAGCCACTCCTTCATAACGGGCATTTGCTCCGCAAGCTCTGCCGGCATTCCCTTTCTGCCTGCCTTATAAGCGTCGTATTTTTTGTGCCTGAAGGTCGGGGCTTTAAGGTCAAACGCCACCGCCACTCCGTCCGGATTTTCGCTTTCAAGCAGTTTATTTAAAATATTTATAAAACCGTACACTGCGTTCGTGTATCTGCCGTCCTTGGTAGTAAGCAGTCTGACGCCGTAAAACGCGCGGTTTATTATGCTGTTACCGTCTATTGCAAGCAGCTTCAAAATATCAGCTCCACATACTTATATATTTTACAGTATAACATTATTTTTTATTATTGTCACCACCTTTTTAAAAAAATTTGACTATTGTTAATATTTCGTATATAATCTTCTGTATGAAGATTGGAAATAAAGAAATAAACGGCTTTGCCGCGCTTGCTCCGATGGCGGGCGTTGCGGACCGCGCGATGCGTGAAATGTGCGTGCGCTTCGGTGCCGCGTTTACCGTGGGCGAGCTTACAAGCGCAAGGGGAATAACCCTTAACGATAAAAAATCGGCGTCGCTCCTTACCTGCTCGGAAAGGGAGCGCCCGTTCGCGTCGCAGATTTTCGGCAGTGTTCCCGAAATAATGGCTGAGGCGGCACGGGCGGCGCTCGGGTTTGCACCCGATTTTATTGATATTAATATGGGTTGTCCCGCCCCTAAGGTGGCAGGAAACGGCGGAGGAAGCGCCCTTATGAAAGACCCCGTGCTTGCGGCGGATATAGTAAGAGCGGTTGTGAATGCCGTGGATATTCCCGTAACGGTAAAAATGCGCACGGGGTATGACGGTGACAACATAAACGCCCCCGAGCTTGCAAAGAGATGCGAAGCGGCAGGCGCCGCCGCAATAACCGTACACGGCAGGACAAGAGCACAAATGTACGCTCCGGGAATAGATTATAAAACCATAAAAAAAGTAAAAAACTCCGTAAAAATACCCGTTATAGGAAACGGAGATGTTAAAGACGGCAAAAGCGCCCGTTTTATGTACGAGGCTACCGGTTGCGATTTTGTAATGGTAGGCAGAGCGGCACAGGGCAATCCCTTTGTTTTTAAGGAAATTAACGCATTTTTAAACGGAAAAGACTATATACCCCCCACTTTGGAAGAGCGCTTTAAGGTTTTGACCGAACAAATTAAGCTTATGGAGAAGTATAAGGACCCACACATAGCAATGCTTGAGTCAAGAAAGCATACCGCATGGTATATGCACGGACTTGAGGGGGCGGCGCAGCTCAGGCGTATGTGCGGCGAGATTACCTGCTTTGCCGATATTGAGCGCATTTGCCAAAAAGCACTTGAACTTAATAAAAATGTGTGATAGAATTATAGGGTTAAGTCTTACGAGAGGGAGATTTTAAATGTCGGGACATTCAAAATGGAATAATATTAAGAGGAAAAAGGAAAAGACCGATGCGGCAAAGGCAAAGGTTTTTACCAAAATCGGAAGAGAAATATCGGTTATAGTTAAGACCGGCGGCGCAAACCCCAATGAAAACAGCAAATTAAAGGACGCTATCGCCAAGGCAAAGGCGGCAAATGTTCCTAACGAAAATATTGAAAGAATAATCAAAAAGGCAGCTGGAGACGGCGAAGCCAACAACTACGAGGAGCTTACATACGAGGGTTACGGCCCCTCGGGCGTTGCCGTTGTTGTTGAAACGCTTACCGATAACCGCAACCGTACCGCAGGCGAAATGCGACATTACTTTGATAAGTGCGGTGGCAATCTCGGTCAGAGCGGCTCGGTTACATTTATGTTTGACCGCAAGGGTATGATAAGAATTGAAGCCGAGGGGCGCGACGAGGATACCGTTATGGAGGACGCCTTAGAGGCAGGGGCGGACGATTTTAATTTCGACGGCGATGTGTTTGAAATTTCCACCGACTCTAACGATTTAGGTGCGGTGCGTGATGCGCTTGAAGCAAAGGGTTACACCTTTATATCCGCCGAAACCGAATATATTCCCCAAACAATGACTACCATTGAGGATGAGGAAACCGCCGCAAAAATGGAAAAGCTTATTGATATGCTTGAAGAAAACGACGATGTTCAGGCAGTCTGGCACAACTGGGATATGCCCGAAGACGAGTCGGACGAGGATTAATAAAACAATACATCACAACAAAACCGCAGGCTCTTATAAAGCCTGCGGTTTTGTTATATTTCGGTAACGGACACTTCATTTCCGTGCGCCTGTATAAGTCTTATCAAATCGTCCGATTCTAACCACACGGTTGCCGTGTTATCGTTCGGATGTACGCCGATTTTATGACCCGTAAACTCTGCGTCAAGGAAGAAATGCACTCGGCTTTCCTCATCGTTTAAAAGTCCGAGCGGCGTTACGGAACCGGGCGTCAGCCCCATAAAGGACATCAGATTCTCGGGAGACGCAAACGAAAGCTTGCGAAGTCCGTTCCTTTTTCCGAATTCCTTTAAATTCACCCGTTTTCCCCCGCGCACCGTTATAAGGTAATAATTGCTTTTCTTATCGTCCCGAACAAAGAGGTTTTTAGCGTCCCACTCAGGGTAAGGCAACTCGACATCGCCAAGCTCCTCCATATTAAATACCGCCTTGTGCTCGGTTATCTCGTATTTTACTCCGTTGTCCGTAAGATATTTATAGATTTCCTCTTTGTTCATTTAAAAAACTCCTTATATCTTTATTCGTATTGTAAACTTAAATGAAAGTTGAGGACCTCTCGTTCCTTTTGGTATAATGGTTTCACCACAATATCGTAACTTAGCAATGAATGTCCAAGTCTTTCTGTTTCTGCTTTTCAAGCTCAAATGCTTCTTTGACAAAATCAAGCATTGGTACTTATCTCATACTTGCAGGAGTCTTAGTCGTATTCACATTGAAATAGTCTGAAAGGTACATATTTACCTTTTGAACTATCGGTAACAAAAAATCTGAAAATGAACTCATTTATCTGCCTCCGAGCGTAATATTGAAATTATACTATACCTCAAATTCCGTGTCAACAAAAAGACGCACTTCAAGGCACGAACACACCTTAAAGTACGCCGTAAATTTATATATTCGCCGCTACAATATCGCCCATTTTTGAGCAGGACACCTTTTCAAAACCGTCCTCGTAAATGTCGCCTGTGCGGTAGCCATCGTCAAGAGCTTTATTGACAGCGTTCTCGATTTCGTCAGCCTCTTTTGCCATATCGAACGAATAACGAAGCATCATAGCCGCCGAAAGAATTGTACCAAGCGGATTTGCAAGGTCCATACCTGCAATATCGGGCGCAGAGCCGTGAATCGGCTCATACATACCGAGAGTTGTGTCAGAAAGCGAAGCCGAGGGCATCATTCCGATTGAGCCTGTGAGCATTGAAGCCTCATCGGAGAGAATGTCGCCGAACATATTTTCCGTTACAACAACGTCAAACTGCATCGGGTTTCTGATAAGCTGCATTGCGGTATTATCAACAAGAATATCGCTGTATTCAACCTCAGGGTACTCTTCCGAGAGGCGGTGCATTGTCTTTCTCCAAAGCCTTGAAGTGTCAAGCACATTCGCCTTGTCAACGGAATGGAGCTTCTTACCCCTTTTCATTGCCGTTTCAAACGCAACTCTGCCTATTCTTTCGATTTCGTGCTCGGAATAGGGCATTATATCGGTTGCAACAAGCTCGCCGTCAACCGTTTCGGTCTTTTTCTCGCCGAAATAAACTCCGCCCGTAAGCTCACGAACGATAAGCAAGTCAATTCCGTTTTGTACTATCTCCTGCTTTAACGGAGAAGCGTTTGAAAGCTGCGGAAAAAGCTTTGTCGGACGAAGATTTGCGAAAAGTCCGAGCTCCTTACGCACCTTTAGCAATGCCTTTTCAGGTCTTATCGATGGGTCAACGCTGTCCCATTTAGGGCCGCCTACCGCACCCAACAAAACGCTGTCGGAGCTTTTACATTTTTCAATTCCCTCGTCGGTTATCGGCACGCCGAACTTGTCAATTGAGCAGCCGCCGATGTCAACATAGGTATAATTGAAGGTGTGATTGTATTTCTCGGCAATTTTATCCATTACCTTGATAGCCTGAGCGATGATTTCGGGACCTATTCCGTCGCCCTGCAATACGGTTATATTCTTGTTCATCTTTTATTCTCCCTTGAGCGAAGCCAAAAGTCCGCCCTTTGCGATTATGTTTTGAATAAACTCGGGGAAAGGCTGTGCCTTATAGGTCTTGCCTGTTGTTTTATCGGTTATAACGCCGGTATCGAAATTGACTTCGACCTCATCGCCTGCGTTGATTTCCTCCGCCGCTTCGGGACACTCCAAAATCGGCAAGCCGATATTTATTGCGTTACGGTAGAAAATCCTTGCAAAGCTCTTTGCTATTACGCAGCCCGTACCGCAGGTTTTAATTACAAGCGGAGCGTGTTCACGGGAAGAGCCGCAGCCGAAGTTCCAGCCTGCAACCATAATGTCGCCTTTATTTACGTTCTTAACAAATTCGGTATCAATATCCTCCATACAATGCAAAGCCAATTCCTTTGCGTCCGAGGTGTTGAGGTAACGAGCCGGAATTATAACGTCCGTGTCAACGTTGTCAGGATATTTGAAAACCTTACCTTGAGTGTTCATACTTTCACCTCTTATTTATCCTGAAATTCGGTTATATAGCCTGTCAAAGCACTTGCCGCCGCAGTATAAGGACTTGCAAGGTAGACCTCGCTCTTAACGTGTCCCATTCTGCCGACAAAGTTACGGTTTGTGGTTGAAATACAACGCTCGCCCTCGGCAAGAATACCCATATATCCGCCGAGACACGGTCCGCAGGTAGGAGTCGAAACCACTGCGCCTGCGTCAATAAACGCCGTAACATAGCCTCTTTCGACACATTCTCTCATAATCTGCATTGTTGCGGGAATGATGATACAACGAACGCCGTCGGCGATTTTTTTGCCGTTGAGAACCTTGTATGCGGCCTCCATATCCTCCATTCTGCCGTTTGTGCAGCTTCCGATAACAACCTGATCGATTTTAATATCGTGCAATTCGCAAGCAGGATGTGTGTTTTCGGGAAGATGCGGACAGCTTACCGTCGGAACGATTTTTGACAGATCGATTTCAATCGTTTTTTCATAAACTGCGTCCTTGTCAGCCTCAAATATAACAGGTTTGCGTTCGCTTCTGCCGTCAAGATATTTCAATGTACATTCGTCAACGGGGAAAATGCCGTTTTTAGCACCTGCCTCGATTGCCATATTACAAATGCAAAGGCGGTCGTCCATAGAGAGATTTTTAACGCCCTCACCCGTAAATTCCATACTCTTATAAAGTGCGCCGTCAACGCCTATCATACCGATAATGGTAAGGATAACGTCCTTACCGCTGCAATTCTCGGGAAGCTTGCCCGTAAGCTCAAATTTAATAGCCGACGGCACCTTAAACCAAGCCATACCCGTAGCCATACCTGCCGCCATATCGGTTGAGCCGACGCCCGTCGAAAATGCACCGAGTGCGCCGTAGGTACAGGTGTGACTGTCTGCACCGATAATGCAGTCGCCTGCCGTAACTACCCCCTGCTCGGGAAGAAGTGCGTGCTCAATTCCCATTTTGCCGACATCGTAAAAATGACTGACACAGTGCTCGCAAGCGAATTCACGGCACTGCTTTGACTGCTCTGCCGCTTTAATATCCTTGTTCGGTACAAAGTGGTCTAGGACTATGGCAATATGGTCTTTATCAAAAACATTTTCAAAGCCTGCTTTTTTGAACTCGTTTACGGCAACGGGTGTTGTGATGTCGTTTCCGAGCACAATATCAAGCTTTGCGTTTATAAGCTGTCCTGCCTCTACGCTTTCAAGTCCTGCGTGCGAAGCAAGTATTTTTTGAGTCATTGTCATACCCATAATAAGTTCTCCTTTATGCTTGTAATCCTCTGTTTATGGCGGAGAATAAAGCGTTGATTGATGCGGCGATAATATCGTCGTTTACACCTGCGCCCCATACCAGCTTGCCGTTGTCAAGCGTAATTCTGACATAGGAAATAGCCTGTGAGGAAGAGCCTATGGTCAAAGCGTGCTCATCGTATGTAAGCTCCGAGAACGAAACGCCGAGGCTGTCTCTGACAGCGTTGCTCACTGCGTCAAGGCGGCCGTTACCGTTTGCGATAACCTCTTTTGTTTCGCCGTTCATCTCAACCGTAAGCATAACCTTTATGCTCTCCGAACGGAAGAAATGATAGTCAATAAGCTTAATGGGTGTGTTGATATTTATATAATTATCTGTAAACGCCTTCAATACCTCGTCGGGAGAAAGCTCTGCGTGTGCATGGTCGGAAATGCTCTTGACGGTATAGCCGACATCCTCACGCATTTTCTTCGGAAGGTCATAGCCGAACTGATGCTCAAGAAGATAGCCGATACCGCCCTTGCCCGACTGCGAATTTATGCGGATAACGTCTGTTTCATACTGTCTGCCGACATCACCCGGATCAATCGGAAGATAGGGAACAGTCCACGTGTCGCAGTTATTGTCGTCACGGTACTGCATACCCTTTGCGATAGCGTCCTGATGAGAGCCCGAGAACGCCGCAAAGACAAGCTTTCCTGCATAAGGCTGTCTGTCATAAACGGTCATACCCGTATTTCTCTCATAAACCGAAACAATGTTCGGCATATTTGAAAAGTCAAGCTGCGGATCGATACCCTGTGCGTACATATTCATAGCCAGGGTTACTATATCGACATTACCGGTACGCTCGCCGTTTCCGAAAAGCGTGCCCTCAATTCTGTCAGCACCTGCCAAAATTCCAAGCTCGGAATCCGCTACGGCACAGCCTCTGTCGTTGTGGGGGTGGAGCGAAACGACAACGGAGTCCCTGTATTTAAGGTTGTCGCACATATACTCGACCTGATCTGCGTAAACGTGCGGAGAGGAGAGCTCAACCGTAACAGGAAGGTTTATAATTGCCTTTCTGTCGGGTGTCGGTTTCCAAACGTCAAGCACCGCATTGCAAACCTCAAGCGCATATTCGGGCTCTGTTCCCGTAAAGGACTCGGGCGAATACTCATAGCGATAATTTATGCCCTTTTCCTTTGCGATATTTTCAAAGAGAATTGCACCGTCAACGGCGATTTTCAATATCTCTTCCTTTGATTTTTTGAACACCTGCTCACGCTGAGCGAGAGAGGTCGAATTGTAAAGGTGAACGATTGCGTTTTTGCAGCCTTTAAGAGCCTCAAAAGTCTTTCTGATGATATGTTCCCTGCTCTGCGTCAAAACCTGAACGGTAACGTCGTCGGGAATCATATCATTTTCGATAAGAGTACGCAAAAATGTGTATTCCGTTTCGCTCGCCGCCGGAAAGCCTACCTCAATTTCCTTAAAGCCGAGTTCTACTAAAAGTTTGAAAAAATCAAGCTTCTGTTCAAGGCTCATCGGTACGATAAGCGACTGATTACCATCTCTTAAATCGACCGAACACCAAATCGGCGGCTTTTCTATATATGTTTTATCAAGCCATTTTCTCGTCGGATTTTTGACGGGGAAAAACTGTCTTGTATATCTTGATGCGTTTACCATTGTTCACTCCTTATGCCTGAGCTATAACCTCAACCTCGACCAACGCACCCTTAGGTAAGCCCTTTACCTCAACGCAGCTGCGTGCGGGTGCAGATGTAATGTATTTTCCGTAAACCTCATTAAATGAAGCAAAATCGTTAATATTTGCAATAAAGCAAGTGGTTTTTACAACCTTATCAAAGGAGGTGCCTGCCTCCTCCAATACAGCCTGTAGGTTTTTCATAACTCTTTCGGTCTGAGATTTAATTTCGTCGCCGACAATAACGCCCTGCTCGGGGTCAAGTGCAATCTGTCCCGAGGTATATACCATACCGTTTAGTAAAATTGCCTGTGAATAAGGTCCTATTGCCTTAGGTGCTTTGTTTGTTGAAATCTTTTCCATAATTATAATCTCCTTACTCAAAAAAGTTTAAGTCCTGCGTCTGTAAGCGCTTTTTTAATAGTGTGAATATGCTCGAAATTCCTTGTTTCAAGGGTAACGGTAAGATAACAACCGTTGACATCCGAGCCTTCGGGTGCGTGCTCGTGATAAACTGCGGTAACGTTGCCGCCGCACTCCGATATAATCTTCGATACCTTGAGAAGCTGACCGGGCTTGTCAACAAGCTCGATATTGAAATGACAGCTTCTGCCCGACATCAAAAGACCTCTTGCAATGACTCTTGAAAGGATTGTAACGTCGATATTACCGCCCGAAACAACACAAACAGCCTTTTTGCCTTTAAGGTCAATTTTGTCAAACATAACAGCGGCTACGGGAACTGCGCCTGCACCCTCGGCAACGAGCTTATGCTGCTCCATCAAAGCGAGGATAGCCGCCGAAATCTCGTCATCCGTAACGGTTACGACCTCATCAACGTACTTTGAGCAAATATCGTATGTAAGGTCGCCCGGCTCTTTAACGGCAATACCGTCGGCAATGGTCTTTACGCTCGGAAGCGTTTCGATTTTACCGTCTGCAAGTGAGTTTTTCATTGACGGTGCGCCTGCCGCCTGAACGCCGTAAACCTTGACATTGGGATTTAACTGCTTAATTGCGAAAGCAACACCCGAGATAAGTCCGCCGCCGCCGATAGGCACGATAACTGCGCCAAGGTCGGGAATCTGCTCATAAAGCTCAAGAGCGATTGTGCCCTGACCTGCTATAACATCAGGGTCATTGAACGGATGGATAAAGGTATAGCCCTTTTCATCTCTCAATTCAAGTGCTTTTTTATATGCGTCGTCATAAACGCCGTTTACAAGGCAAATTTCCGCACCGTAGCTCTTTGTAGCCTCGATTTTTGAAATCGGTGCGCCGTCGGGCAGGCAAATTGTAGCCTTAATTCCGTTTTTCTGTGCCGCAAGAGCAACGCCCTGTGCGTGGTTTCCTGCCGAGCAAGCGATAACGCCCTTTGCCTTTTCCTCGTCTGTAAGCTGTGACATTTTGTAGTATGCGCCTCTTACCTTAAACGAACCGGTTACCTGCAAATTCTCGGTTTTTAGGTATAGCTCTGTGCCGGGTTTTAGCTTGGGAGCATATATAACGCCTGTTTTTCTGACAACGTTTTTCAGCACATAGCTTGCTTTGTATATGTTATCAAGAGTCAATTTACTGTTCACTTTGGTTACTCCTTTATATCAAACTGTTGATAAACTGTTCTGCCGCACGGGGCGAACGTGAACCCTTTGAAAGTGCAAACGCTTCCGCTTTGATGTCAAGCTCGTCTGACGGTATATTTAAATCGGCTTTTTCAGCCAACTGATGTACAATTTCAAGATATAAAGCCTTATTCGGCTTTGAAAAATAAACAACAAGACCGAAGCGGTCTGACAAGGACATAAGCTCCTGCATTGTGTCGGCACGGTGAACGTCGTCCGTTCCCTGCCTCTCCGCAAAGCTCTCCTTTACAATATGACGTCGGTTACTTGTTGCGACGATAACCGCATTGCTCGCCTTACCCGTTGCAGAGCCTTCGAGTACAGCCTTCAGCATACTGAAGCAATCGTCATTTTTGTTAAATGAAAGGTCGTCGATAAATATAATGAATTTAAGGGGATTCCCCTCAATTCTCGACATTATGTAGGGCAAATCGAAAAGCTGATCCTTGCGAAGCTCGATAAGTCTGACCCCGCTGTCAAAAAAGTGGTTGGCGCAAGCCTTTACGGTTGAAGATTTACCCGTTCCTGCATCGCCGCACAAAAGCGTATTTAGTGCAGGTCTGCCCTGTGTAAGAGCCTCGATATTGTCATATACCCTGCGTCTTTCGTCCTCATAGCCCACAAAATCGTCAAGCGATATATCGTCCGAAAAATCTATCGGATAAATTTCGCCGTTTGATACACTGAACATTTTTGAGGTGGCAAAAATGCCGTAGCCGTAAGAGGATACACAGCTCGCTCTCTTTGAATACATTTCGTTAAAGTCAATATATGAATTGTCGAACTGCGGTAAATAGATATTTAGCGAAAAATTGAAAAAATCTCTCTCATCGAGCCTTGTAAGCTCCGATAAAATCGATAGTTCACGCTTGCAGTTTTCCTCAAGTGAGGCAGGAATTTCCTTGCCCTGCGATTTGAGAACAATATACCTGTTCTCACTCTCACAGACAGCCTTTTTCAAAAACTCCGAAAAACTGTTATTATACTCTGCAAGGCTTGCAACGAACTCGCCGTACAAATTGAATTTTTCCGAAATATCGTCGTCACATTTCAGCAACTTGAGCAAAGCAGCCATAGGTGCCTTGCTCAAGATTTCTCTGAAAACATTAAACGCCGATATGTTACAAATCAAAGTTCTTTTTTGATTAGCTTCCATATCCATATACCTAAAATTTAGAATTTGTTGATTATTGCTCCCTTATCGGCAGAGCTTACCATCTGAGCGTATCTTGCAAGGTAGCCCTTGAGATTTTCTTTTCTCTTAATGGGCATTGTAGCCTTACGCTCTTCGATTTCCTTTTCGTCAACCTTTAATTCGATTGAATACTCGGGAATATTGATTGAAATGAGGTCGCCCTCCTTGACATAGGCGATAAGTCCGCCGCTGACAGCTTCGGGCGAAACGTGTCCTATCGAAGCGCCTCTTGTAGCACCCGAGAAGCGTCCGTCCGTGATGAGTGCAACGTCCTTATCAAGTCCCATACCTGCGATAGCCGAGGTCGGAGAGAGCATTTCTCTCATACCGGGGCCGCCTGCCGGTCCTTCGTATCTGATAACCACAACGTCGCCCTTGACTATCTTACCCGCATAAATTGCGGCAATAGCTTCCTCCTCGCTCTCAAAGACTCTTGCCGGTCCATCGTGAACAAGCATTTCGGGAGCAACTGCACTGCGTTTTACAACACAGCCGTCGGGTGCGAGATTGCCTTTCAATACTGCAATTCCGCCTGTCTTTGAATAAGGATTGTCAACGGTGCGGATGACCTCTGTATTTCTGTTTACGGCAGAGGCGATATTTTCCTTTAAGGTCTTGCCCGTGCAAGTCATAACGGAAGTATCAAGCACGCCGATTTTATCAAGTTCTTTAAGAACCGCATAAACTCCGCCTGCCTCGTTGAGATCCTCCATATAAGTAGGACCTGCGGGTGCAAGGTGGCAAAGGTTCGGTGTGTGTTCGCTTATTTCGTTTGCCATATCAAGACTGAACTCAATTCCGCACTCGTTTGCGATAGCCGGAAGATGAAGCATACTGTTAGTCGAACAACCGAGAGCCATATCGGCGGTAATTGCATTGCGAATAGCCGCCTTTGTCATAATATCTCTTGGCTTAATATCCTTTTTAACAAGCTCCATTACCTGCATACCTGCATGCTTTGCAAGCTCAATTCTCTTTGAATAAACGGCAGGAATAGTGCCGTTGCCCTGAAGTCCCATACCGAGCACCTCAGTAAGGCAGTTCATTGAGTTTGCGGTGTACATACCCGAGCAAGAGCCGCAGGACGGACAGGTGTTTTCCTCGCACACGCAAAGCTGTTTTTCGTCAATCTTACCTGCCGAATATGCGCCGACAGCCTCAAACATACTTGAAAGACTTGTCTTTTTGCCGTCAACCCTGCCTGCGAGCATAGGGCCGCCGCTTACAAAAACAGTCGGTATATTAAGTCTTGCCGCCGCCATAAGCAAACCGGGAACATTCTTGTCACAGTTCGGAACCATAACAAGTCCGTCAAAGCCGTGAGCCATAACCATAGCCTCGGTTGAGTCTGCGATAAGGTCACGGGTTACAAGGGAATATTTCATTCCCGTATGTCCCATTGCGATACCGTCGCAAACGGCAATAGCCGGGAACACGATAGGCGTTCCCCCTGCCATTGCAACTCCGAGTTTTACGGCTTCGACGATTTTGTCGATATTCATATGACCCGGAACTATTTCGTTATAAGAGCTGACGATACCTATCATAGGACGCTGCTGTTCCTCGTTCGTAAGACCGAGAGCGTGATACAAAGAACGGTGCGGAGCGTTCTGAAAGCCGTTTACGATAGTATCTTTTACCATAAGTTACACTCTTTTCCTATTAGTTGTTGATGAGCTTATCCTCATCGCTCCAGCTGTAAAGCTTACGAATCTCTTCGCCCACCTTTTCCGAGGGATGCTCGGAAGCGAGCTTACGCATAGCGTTGAAGTGTACCTGTGCGCCTGCCGAGGACATATCGAGGAGGAATTCTTTTGCAAATGTACCGTCCTGAATGTCTGAAAGAATCTTCTTCATTGCCTTCTTTGTGTCCTCTGTGATGATCTTCGGACCTGTTATATAGTCGCCGTATTCAGCTGTGTTTGAAATTGAATATCTCATTCCCGAGAAGCCGCTCTGATAGATAAGGTCAACGATAAGCTTCATCTCGTGGATGCACTCAAAGTAAGCGTTTCTGGGATCATAACCTGCCTCAACAAGAGTTTCAAAGCCTGCCTGCATAAGTGCACAAACACCGCCGCAAAGAACAGCCTGCTCACCGAAGAGGTCTGTTTCTGTCTCTGTTCTGAAGGTTGTTTCAAGAACGCCTGCACGAGCACCGCCGATACCGAGTGCATAAGCAAGAGCGATTTCAAGAGCGTCGCCTGTTGCGTCCTGCTCAACAGCTACAAGGCAAGGAACGCCCTTACCTGCCTGATACTCGCTGCGTACAGTATGACCGGGGCCTTTGGGCGCTATCATAATTACGTTTACATTCTTCGGAGGCTTGATGCAGCCGAAATGAATGTTGAAGCCGTGTGCAAAAGCAAGTGTCTTGCCCTCTGTAAGGTTCGGCTCAATGCTTTCCTTGTAAAGAGCAGCCTGCTTTTCATCATTGATAAGAATCATAATGATATCAGCGTTCTTTGCTGCCTCTGCCGATGTCATAACCTTGAGTCCCTGAGCCTCAGCCTTTGCCCAGCTCTTGCTGCCCTCATAAAGTCCGACAATAACGTCAACACCCGAATCCTTGAGGTTCAAAGCGTGAGCGTGACCCTGTGAGCCGTAGCCGATGATAGCAACGGTCTTTCCGTTGAGCTTAGCAAGGTTACAATCCTGCTGGTAATAAATTTTCTGCATAATATTTTTCTCCTTTGTGTAAATAAAGTTCATATTTAATAGCGTTACCGCTAAAATGTGTTAAATTGAGCTTGTTCCTCTTTCGATTGCCACAACGCCTGTTCGGCACATTTCGATTATGCCGATGCTTGCCATAATCTCGATAAATGCGTTAATCTTTTGGGGGTCGCCCGTTACCTCAATACTCATTGTATCGAGCGTATAATCGAGGATTTTTCCCTTATACACCTCGGTCGCCGCAAGGATTTCGCTTCTTGTCGCCGAAGTGCTTTTTACTTTGATAAGCATAAGCTCCTTTTCAAAGGAAGCCTCGGGGGTAAGCACCTTTACCTTTTTGATATTGTGAAGCTTACGAAGCTGATTTACAAGCTGCACTCTTGCGTACTCGTCGCCGTGAAGAGTGATTGTAATACGTGAATAATTCGGGTCATCCGTCTCGCCGACCGTAAGAGAATCAATGTTAAATCCTTTACGCATAAACAAGCCACAGACTCTTGTGAGGACGCCGTACTTGTTTTCAACATACATTGCAATAACAAATCTGTCCATCATCAATTCTCCTCTACCTTTGTAATCATATCGTCAATCGAGCCGCCGGGAGGAAGCATCGGAAGAACGAACTCATCCATATTTATGAGTGTATCGATAAGATACGGGCCGTTGTGTGCCATACCTCTTTTGAAAGCCTGTTCAAACTCGTCAATGCTCGAAACCCTCTCCGCCTCAAGTCCGAAAGCCTCTGCAAGCTTTACGAAATCAGTCTTTCTTCCGAGAGTTGTATTTGAATAGCGTTTGTCAAAGAAAAGCGTCTGCCACTGACGAACCATTCCGAGAACGCCGTTGTTAAGAAGCACGATAACGATAGGCGTATTATAGGTAACGGCTGTTGCAAGCTCGTTCAAGTTCATACCGAAGCTTCCGTCGCCCGTGATAAGCACCGTTTTGTCGCCCGTCGCAACCGCTGCGCCGATTGCCGCACCCAAGCCGTAGCCCATTGTACCGAGTCCGCCGCTTGAAGCAAAGCGTCTTTTCTGCTCAAAATCGGTGTACTGAGCCGCCCACATCTGATGCTGTCCGACGTCTGTTGCGATAATCGTCGATTTATCCTTAACCTTATTTATAACATCAAAAATCTTCTTCGGCGTCATTGCTCCGTTTGAAGCCTCCTCCGCCTCGTCGATTATGCGTTTTTCCTCTGTCTTAAGAGCCGTAACCTCCTGCTCCCACTGCTTATGCTCTGCTTTTTCGCAGCGTTCGGAAATTCTTGCAAACGAAGATTTAATATCGCCCACAAGACCGACATCGACCTGAATGTTCTTGTTGATTTCCGAAAGGTCAACGTCAAGCTGAACAAGCTTTGCTCCCGTTGCGTATTTTGCAGTGTTGCCCGTCGCTCTGTCGGAGAAGCGGACGCCGATACCGATTATCAAATCAGCCTCTTTATTAGCCATAGACGAAGCGTAATGACCGTGCATACCCTCCATACCGAGGAAACGCTCGTAGGAGCTGGGCATTGCCGAAAGTCCCATAAAGGTACAGCCGATATATGCGTCAATCTTGTCCGCAAAAGCCATAATTTCCTTTGTCATTCCGAGACCTGCCGCACCGCCGCCGATATAGATATATGGCTTTTCGCATTTGTTTATAAGCTCGACCGCCTTTTCAACATCGCTGTCATCTGCGATTTTAAGCGGAACAAAGTCAACAACGCCCTTTCTTTCGTACTCGCATTTTGCAATTTGAACATCCTTAGGAACGTCGATAAGCACAGGACCGGGTCTGCCCGATTTCGCAATCTGAAAAGCCTCACGGATAGTGTCCGCAAGCTCGTTTACGTCGGTAACAAAATAGTTATGCTTTGTAATGGGCAGGGTAATACCCATAATATTGATTTCCTGGAAGGAGTCCTTACCTATAAGCGAGGTGGGCACGTTGCCCGTAATCGCAACCATAGGTATTGAGTCAAGCATTGCGGTAGCTATACCCGTGACAAGGTTTGTAGCACCGGGACCCGAGGTCGCAATAACGACTCCGACCTTACCCGTAACTCTCGAATAACCGTCTGCGGCGTGTGAAGCACCCTGCTCGTGAGCCGCCAAAACGTGATTTATACGGTCGCTTGCCTTATATAGCTCATCATAAATATTAAGCACCTGTCCGCCGGGATAGCCGAAAACATCGGTAACTCCCTGCTCAATCAAGGTTTCGATTATGATTTGTGCACCTGACATCATTTCAGTTTTAGTTCCCATAATTCCTCCAATATAACAAAACGCCTCTTTAAGCCTTCGGCTTAAAGAGGCGAAGAACTTCGATAAAAGAATTCTCCGTGGTACCACTCTTTTTCTTTTCTTTAAGAAAAGCACTCAACGTTTTTTCGTCAACTCTGTAACGGGAGCACCCGATTGCAGCTACTGACCGACAAGGTCCATCACAGCAACAGTTCAACGGTGATCGTTTCAATACCATTCCCCTATGCCTTGCACCGACCGGCAATTCTCTGAAGGCGAATACGGAATTTACTTTTCCGCATCATTACTTTTTAATATATTTTAGTCACTTTTTTTCTCAATGTCAAACACTTTTTGTATAAATGCCGTTTTTTATATAAAATAGCTGATTTACGGGTTTGAAAAGCCTTAAAATTGGCAATATAACTAATAATATATTTATTCGTTATGTGGTATATAATTTTTTCAAATCCCTCTGCAACGCTTCGACGCTTTGATACCGCTTCGGAATGTTGATATATGAAGTTTTGGCTTTATCTTGTAGTTTGCGAATATCTGTATAAATAGAAAAAGCCCTTTGAGAAAAGGATTTCTCCTCTCTCAAAGGGCAACACAATATTTTTTAATTCTTCAAATAATATTCCTATATGGCAATTTTTCTACTTTGTGTTTTATGATTTCTTTCTCACATATTTCATGAAGCTTCTCATAATTTCTTGACTCCTCACATATTTCTTCGAACCATGCTTCTACACCATTTTCTCGGAAAAATGGATGATTTTTATCATCTTGCACATTATCCCAAATATATTTCAGAATACTATCAAGTTTTTCCTTATCTCCATACCAGCCACATACCAGTGCAATATCTTTACATTCTTGGAATGACTTTCTTTTTGGATTACTTAAATAAAGTTTATATCCTTCAATAATTTTGTCTATTGAAACATCTCCTTTTAATGGAATAGGCAATTTATTTTTTAATCTTTCTGCCGAAAAGATATATCGTTCTTCATGCTTTTCTAACGCCATTGTTTCACTGCCACATTGTAATGATGTAGTAATGCTCGAATATTCCCGGCATAAATTGTGCACATAAAAAATCGGTGTATAGTATGTATTTCGAACCACTTTAATATAAATTCCTGTTATCAATGGACCTAATCTATTGTCCAATGAAATTGAACCTTGTTTTTTTAATTCTGGGAAAATCTTCTGCCAATCATTTATAATCTGCTTTTTGGTTGCCATCTTTCTACCTTCTTTTCCTTTTATTTTTACTTTTGGAAATTTACTTTTCTATTCGTTGTAAAAATGGGCAACTCCGATTGGAATTGCCCACTCACTGCACTAATTATGCGATTTTTTCTTGCTTGCACTTAATTTTGCATCAAATGATGTAAATTTGATGTAAATCGCTGTTTTTTTAGTTTTTTATCAAATGAAGTACGTTCTGTCTATTCGGTAAAACGGTACATCTTTACATCATCTTAATAGAGCTTTGCACCTGCCGGAATGTGGTCATCTACCATCAGAAGATGAAGCTTTTCTTCGCCTTCTTCTTCATGAATAGCACTGAGGAGCATACCGCAAGAGTCAATGCCCATCATAGCTCTCGGCGGAAGATTTGTGATAGCGATAAGAGTCTTTCCAACCAGTTCTTCCGGCTCATAAAAGCTATGAATACCGCTTAAAATGGTTCTGTCTGTGCCTGTTCCGTCATCAAGAGTAAACTGTAACAGTTTCTTTGACTTCGGTACTGCAACACACTCTTTAACCTTTACTGCACGGAAATCTGACTTGCTGAATGTATCAAAGTCAACTGCTTCCTCAAATAAAGGCTCAATCTTTACCTTTGAGAAATCAATCTTTTCAGGCTCAGCCTTCATTTCTTCGGCAGGCTGATTTTTTACATCATTGCCCTTGTTTACATCATTCAAGGGTTTCATCGTCGGGAAAAGCAAAACATCCCTTATTGAAGCGCTGTCGGTAAGAAGCATTACCAGTCTGTCTACACCGAAGCCGAGTCCGCCTGTGGGCGGCATACCGTACTCAAGCGCGGTCACATAATCGTAATCAACCTCTGCGTTGCAGTTCGGATCCTCCGCCTTTTTAGCGGCAACCTGCTTTTCAAAACGCTCCTTTTGGTCAATTGGGTCATTAAGCTCTGAAAAAGCGTTGCCGTACTCGGTTGCGTTGATAAAATATTCAAAGCGTTCCGTAAATGCGGGATTTTCCGGTTTTCTCTTTGCAAGCGGACTGTTTTCTACCGGATAATCGTAAATAAATGTAGGCTGTATAAGCTTTTCTTCAACAAATGCGTCGAAAAGCTCTGCCAAGACAGTGCCCTTTGTAGCCTTCGGGTCAACCTCAACATGAAGCTGTTTAGCGCACTCTCTCGCATCCTCATCGGATTTCCAATCGTTATAATCCGCGCCGGAATATTTCTTAACAGCCTCTACCATTGTAAGGCGTTCCCAGTGACCCATATCAATTTCGGTTCCCTGATATGTTATAACCTTACTGCCGCAAATTTTTTCGGCAAGCATGGTATTCATTTCCTCAACCAGATCCATCATACCGTGATAATCGGTAAACGCCTGATAGAGCTCTACTGTTGTAAACTCCGGATTATGTTTTGTATCCATTCCCTCATTACGGAAGATACGGCCGACTTCATACACCCTGTGCATACCGCCTACTATAAGTCTCTTTAAGTAAAGCTCGGTTTCAATGCGAAGATACATATCCATATCAAGCGTATTGTGGTGGGTCTTAAACGGTCTCGCGGACGCGCCTATCTCAAGCGGCACCAATATCGGGGTATCAACCTCGGTAAAGCCCTTCGAGTCAAGATAGTTGCGTATTTCCTTAAGTATCTGCGAACGCTTATAAAAGGTCTCCTTAACCTTGGGATTTACAATAAGGTCAACATAGCGCTGACGGTATCTCGTATCTGTATCACTGAGTCCGTGGAATTTTTCCGGCAGCGGAATAAGCGATTTGGAAAGCAGTTTTATTTCCTTAGCGTGAACGGAAATTTCTCCCGTCTGCGTCTTGAACACAAAGCCCTCAACGCCGATTATATCGCCGATATCCCATTTTTTAAAGGAAGCGTATACATCCTCGCCCACATCGTCGCGGCGGACATAAAGCTGTATCGGACCCTTGCAATCGGTAAATCCGACAAAGCTTGCCTTACCCATAATTCTTCTTGACATTATTCTGCCGGCAAGCCTTACGGTCTTGCCCTCGAACGCATCGTAATCATTTTTTATTGTGACCGAATCGCAGTCGAAGTCATACTTCATAACCTGATACGGGTCGTTTCCCGATTCCTTAAGCGCCGCAAGCTTTTCACGCCTTAATCGCATTATTTCGTTAAGATCCTGCTCCGGTGCGTTAACATTGTTTTGCGCCATTTTATTCTCCTTGTCCGCCGTAATCACGGATTATTTTGAAATGCCGAGTACCTTAAGCTTGAACTCTCCGCCGGGGGCTTCAACTATAACCTCTTCGCCGATTTTTTTGCCGAGAAGAGCCTTACCCACAGGAGATTCATCGGATATTTTACCGTTACGGGGGTCAGCCTCGGTAGATCCTACTACACGGTACTCACATTCGTCGCCGTATTCCTCGTCAAGCACCTTTACTATAACGCCTACCACTACGGTTTTGGCGTTTCCTTTAACATCCTCTATTATTTCAACATTCTTGAGCATAGCCTCAATCTCGACAATACGAGCCTCAATTTTAGCCTGTTCGTTTTTCGCTTCGTCATATTCGCTGTTTTCGGAAAGGTCGCCGTAGCCTCTTGCTACCTTTATTTTTTCGGCTATATCCGCTCTTCCCTCGGTTTTAAGGTATTCAAGCTCCTCTTCAAGCTTTTTAAGTCCGTCATCGGTAATTTTAATTACCTTTGCCATAAAAAAACCACCTTTATATATAATGTTTGAGAAGTCTATATAATCAGTATTATATTATTATTAGCCTTTATTGTCAAGGTTTTGGGTGTTTTAATTTTCCAAAGTAATAAGCAATGCCATTTTAAATTTTGCGGCAGCCTTGACATAATGCCGTCCGCCCTTTGCAAAGCGGAAGGATTCCCCTGCCTTAATTAAATTCTCCTTACCCTCATAACCGATTATGCCTTCGCCGTCCAATGCGAATATCAGAGCGTCTCCCGGCGCCGCATGTTCGGAAAGGGCGCACCCCTCATCAAACGCCATTACCACAAACTTCATTTTTTCGTTTGACACGACATCCATATTGACGATCTTACCGTCCGAATACGGAACCAAATCGGCAAGCTTAAAAACCTCGCCTGTGTTTATCATTTTATTCATAATACTTTCTCCCCTTATTGTAATTTCCGTATATACCGTATCTCTATCGGTTCTGACTCCCACAGGTATATCACAAGGTGTCAGAACACACTCGCCTGCGGAGCATTTAACGGACTTTCTATCAAAATATATATAGGCTTCTCCGCTGTCGAAGAAAAACAGTTTGAAATACGGGTATATTTCCGCGCTTATGTCCGTTCCCGAAGCCAGTGAATAATATGCTGTATCGGCGGTTATACTTTTCGAAACGGTACAGCCCGGAATCGGGGCATTATCAGCCGTTACCGAAAAAACCTCTCCGATTTTCTCTTTCATATGCTTTCATTTCCTTTTTGAGCTGATTTTATTATTAATATTACCTTTTTTCACGGCATATTCAACTGCTTTAAAAGCACGCCGTTAATTTTATCAAACCTGCGCATTTCCGTCAAGGTCACATTTTAAATAAAAAAATTATTTGGTATATTTTTCTTGAAAAATGTAAATCTGTATGATATAATAGCGAAAGTTTAAGGGAGTAGCTGACGGTCGGAATCGCTTATTCCGACCGTTGCAATATGCGTCAATACACGGTCTTTGACCCGCAGTTGCATTAAACAGCAAGACTTTTACTGTATTTTACATACGGTAAAGGTCTTTTCTTTTTACCGTAGACAAGCAATAAGAAAGGTGGAAATTATGTCTTTAAGCGATTTTGACTTCTTAATTGAAAATTTTTCTGCGCTCATTGATTGGCGTTACATCGCCATGTGGGCAATCGGGGGTATTTTAATATTCCTCGCCATTAAGTACGAAATGGAACCTACGCTTCTTTTACCGCTCGGCTTCGGTACAATACTCGTAAACATTCCGTTTTCGGGTGCAATCGACCATGAAACGCAGGAAGGTGCTCTGTCTACGCTGTATAGGGCGGGAATCAGTAACGAGCTTTTTCCTCTGATTTTGTTCATAGGCATCGGCGCTATGATAGATTTCGGTCCTCTGCTTTCCAATCCGAAGCTTATGATATTCGGTGCGGCGGCTCAGTTCGGTATTTTCTTTACATTCTGCGCCGCGTCTATGTTCTTTGGCATTAATGATGCCGCCTCAATAGGAATTATCGGCGCCGCGGACGGTCCGACCGCCATAGTTGTAGCGCAAAAATTAGGCTCTCATTATAAGGGAGCTATAATGGTTGCGGCATATTCTTATATGGCGCTTGTTCCCATTATTCAGCCGCCCGTTATAAAAATGCTTACCACCAAAAAAGAACGGCTTATAAGAATGCCTTATCACGATAAAAAGGTTTCCAAGCTTACAAAGATCCTTTTCCCGATAATAATAACCGTTATTGCCGGAATAGTAGCTCCCGAATCCGTCTCACTTATAGGCTTCCTTATGTTCGGCAATCTTTTGAGAGAGTGCGGCGTGCTTAACTCTCTTTCCGAAACCGCACAGAATGTGCTCGCAAATCTTATAACCATATTCCTCGGAATTACGATTGCCTCCCAAATGCAGGCGGAAAAATTCTTGAGACCCGACACTCTGCTTATTTTGGGACTCGGTCTGTTTGCGTTTATTTTTGATACCGCAGGCGGCGTAATATTCGCAAAATTCTTAAACCTTTTCTTAAAGAACAAGGTCAACCCGATGATAGGCGCCGCAGGCATATCCGCTTTCCCGATGTCGGGTCGTATCGTTCATAAAATGGGACTTAAGGAAGACCCTCAGAACTTCCTGCTTATGCACTCGGTAGGCGTAAATGTTTCGGGTCAGATTGCGTCTGTTATAGCGGGCGGTCTTATACTCAACTTCTTTATGTAGGAGGCAGCTTACAATGAATTTTAATCCTATGAATTTTATAAATAATCTTCGCTATATGGGTCTCGGTATGGTAGGTATTTTTGCGGTAATCGGCGTGATTATACTCGTCACCGTCCTTCTAAACAAGATATTTTCCTCTAAAAAGTAAAAAAATTGAAATTTTTATTTACTACCGACCTCAAATAAAGTATAATATCCGTATACTGCTTGTATACGGATATTTTTTATTTTTGGTGGGAATTATGGAGCTTAATTCGAAAAATATAAAAAAAATACTCTTTATAATACTGTTTGGGGTAATAGCGTTTGCCGCCTTTCAGAATTTGAATTATATTTCAAGGTTTTTATCCAAAACCCTGCGTGTTTTCAATCCGGTAATAACCGCCTTGTGCATAGCCTTTGTGCTTAATGTTCTGCTTACGGCACTTGAAACCAAGGTTTTCGGTTTTATGGACAAAAGCCCACGCCGATTTGTCCGTAAGCTGCGGCGTCCGATCTGTATCGTTCTTACATATCTTATAGCGCTCGGCATAATCGCATTGGTAATATGGGTAATTATACCTGATGTTGCCGAAACCGTTATATCGCTTGCGGAAAAGTTGCCGTCCTTTATGACCGAAGCGCGTGACTGGGCGGAGGGTACGCTTAAACGCTTCAGCCTTTCACAGGATGTTATACCCGATATTGAGATAAACTGGAATTCCCTTGCGGGAACGCTCAAGGATTTCTTTTCAAAATATTCAAATTCCATATTCGGAAACGCAATCAATATCACCACATCTGTTTTCTCGGGAGTTTACAATACCTTTTTCAGCGCCTTGATATCCATTTACATTTTGGCTCAAAAAGAGAAAATAGGGGCTTTCACCTCACGGCTTATAGACGCTTTTATCCCCAAAAAAGCCGCCGATACGATATATCATATTTCATCTCTTACATATGACTCGTTCACAAGATTTATAGGCGGTCAGCTTACCGAATCGGTAATTCTGGGAACTCTTTGCTTCACGGGTATGACGCTGTTCAGATTCCCGAACGCCGCCGTAATTTCGGTATTTATATGCGCCACCTCGCTTGTTCCCGTTATTGGGGCAACGGTAGGTGTCATAACGGGATTTTTGCTTATTCTTATTGTAAGTCCCTTAAAGGCCATACTTTTCTGCATTTTCTTTGCCGTTCTGCAGCAGCTTGAAAATTCGCTTATTTACCCCCGTGTGGTCGGCGAGTCCGTAGGTCTGCCCGGTGTGATAGTCGTTTGCTCTGTGCTTGTAGGCGGAAATATCGGCGGTATTTTCGGCGCGCTCATCAGCGTACCCACGGCGGCTGTAATATATGTTATATTAAAGGAAGCTATTGCAAAAAGAAGTCCGCAAAACAGCATTTCCGAATAGTTTTACCGAAAAACAGAACCCCGTAAACCGCATTGCTGCGGTTTACGGGGTATTTCTTTATTCAGCCATTGCGGCTTCCTTTTTCATTTCTGCCAAAAATTCCTCGTCCTCATTAAGACCGTTATCGCTTTCGTTATACTCGGGCGGATTAATTTCATCGCATCTCATACCCGTTCCGGCAGGTACAAGCTTACCGATAATAACATTCTCCTTAAGTCCGAACAGCGGGTCAACCTTGCCCTTGATTGCGGCCTCGGTAAGAACTCTGGTCGTCTCCTGGAATGACGCAGCCGACAGGAACGATTCGGTAGCCAAAGAAGCCTTTGTTATACCGAGCAGTGTTGCGCGGTAGGTAGCTTTTGTAAGTCCCTCTTCGCCTGCGTCTATGCGCTCCTGAACCTTGGCGTTTGCCTCGGCAATTTCTTTATACTCGTAGCTGACATTCTGTAACAGGTCGGTCGAACCGGAATCAACGATCTTAAGCTTACGCATCATCTGACGGACAATAACCTCAATGTGCTTATCGTTGATATCAACACCCTGTGTGCGGTAAGCGTTCTGAATCTCGGCTATGATATATTCCTCAACAGCCTCGGGTCCCTGAGCCTCAAGAATATCCTGCGGATATTTAGCGCCCGGAATGAGCATATCGCCTGCCTTGACCTCATCGCCGTCCTTAACAAGACAACGGATACCGTAAGGAATGGTAACCTTTTCCTCGGTCTTAAGCTCATCGTTTGTGATGATTACGACATTGCTCCTCTTTTCCTCGGCTATGCGCACGGTACCGTCAATCTTGGCGATAAGAGCGCAACGCTTAGGTCTGCGTGCTTCGAAAAGCTCCTCAACACGGGGAAGACCCTGTGTGATATCCTCTGTACTTGCAATACCGCCGGTGTGGAAGGTACGCATTGTAAGCTGAGTACCCGGCTCGCCTATCGACTGGGCGGCTACTATGCCGACAGCCTCTCCGGTAGTAACCGGCTTGCTTGTGGCAAGGTTTCTTCCGTAGCACTTCTTGCACACGCCGTGGTGGCTGTGGCAGGTGAGTACAGAGCGTATCTCGATGCTTGTAATTCCGGCGTCGACGATTTTCTTTGCGCCCTCGCCGGTAACCATATCCTCGTGCGACCAGATAACCTCACCGGTAGCCGGGTCAACAGCGTCGTGCAGTAAATATCTGCCCTCAAGACGCTCCTCGAGCGGTTCAAGTATATGATTCCCGTCCTTAATATCGGCAACGGTAAGACCCTCTTCCGTTCCGCAATCGTCCTCACGGACGATAACATCCTGCGCAACATCAACAAGACGGCGGGTAAGATAACCCGAGTCTGCGGTACGGAGCGCTGTATCGGCAAGTCCCTTACGGGCGCCGCGGGAGGAAATGAAGTATTCAAGTACATTAAGACCCTCACGGTAGTTAGCACGGATAGGTACTTCGATAACCTTACCGGCTGTGTTCGCAATAAGTCCGCGCATACCCGCAAGCTGTCTTATCTGGCTCATAGAACCACGGGCGCCCGAGTCAGCCATCATGAATATCGGGTTGAACTCATCAAGGTTGCCCTTAAGTGCGTCCGCAACATCCTCGGTTGCCTTGTTCCATATTTCAATAACATGGCGGCTGCGTTCGTCGTTGCTTATAAGACCTCTTCTGTAATCACGGGCAACAAGGTCTATCTTAGCCTCCGCATCGGCAAGAATTTCCTTCTTTGCGGGCGGTATTACAGCATCTATAACCGCAACGGTTATAGCACCCTTGGTAGAATACTTGAAGCCTGTGGCCTTTATTTTATCAAGAACTATTGCGGAAACGCTTGTTCCGTGAACGGTAATGCAGCGGTCAATAATTTTACCGAGCTGCTTTTTACCAACCTTGTTCTGAATTATATCGTCATTGCTCTCGATAAAGTTTGTTTCGGGGTTCTTGACGGTATATGTCCATTCAAGGTCGAGTGAATGAGCCGGATCGGTTCTGTCAACAAATCCCAAATCTTGAGGGAGCGACTCGTTGAATATAATGAAGCCTACCGTACACCAAACAAGACCGCTCTTGCCCTCTTCATTGGTCATACGAACCCTGATAGGAGCGTGAAGTCCGATGATGCCGTCGGAATAAGCCATTATTGCCTCGTCCTTATCCCTGAATACCTTGTTGGCGCCCTTTTCTTCGGACTTAACAAGGGTAAGATAATAAGAGCCGAGAACCATATCCTGCGTAGGAACGGTTACAGGCTTGCCGTCTGACGGTTTTAAGAGGTTATTCGCCGCCAGCATTAAGAAACGCGCCTCGGACTGCGCCTCGGCAGAAAGCGGAATATGAATAGCCATCTGGTCGCCGTCGAAGTCGGCATTGTATGCGGTACAAACAAGCGGATGAAGCTTTAACGCCTTACCCTCGACAAGTACCGGCTCGAACGCCTGAATACCGAGTCTGTGAAGTGTAGGTGCACGGTTAAGAAGCACGGGATGCTCCTTTATTACCATTTCAAGCGCATCCCAAACCTCGTTGGAAGCACGCTCAACCATCTTTCTTGCCGACTTGATATTTGTAACAGCCTTGGTTTCAACAAGGCGTTTCATAACAAAGGGCTTAAACAGCTCGAGCGCCATTTCCTTCGGAACGCCGCACTGATACATCTTAAGCTCCGGTCCTACAACTATAACCGAACGACCCGAATAGTCAACACGCTTACCGAGAAGGTTCTGACGGAAGCGTCCCTGCTTACCCTTAAGCATATCGGAAAGCGATTTGAGCGCACGGTTGTTAGGTCCTGTTACGGGCTTGCCTCTTCTGCCGTTGTCGATAAGTGCGTCAACAGCCTCTTGCAGCATACGCTTTTCGTTGCGGACGATAATGTCCGGCGCGTGCAATTCAAGCAATCTCTTAAGACGGTTATTACGGTTGATAACCCTTCTGTAAAGGTCGTTCAAGTCGCTTGTGGCGAAACGACCGCCGTCAAGCTGAACCATAGGACGGAGATCCGGCGGAATTACCGGAATGACATCCAAAATCATCCATTCGGGACGGTTACCCGACTGTCTGAACGCTTCAAGCACCTCAAGACGCTTTAAAAGTCTGATGCTCTTTTGACCCGAAGCGTCCTCAAGCTCCTTACGCAGCTCGTCACAGGTTTTATCAAGGTCGATTTCGCAGAGAAGCTTTTTAATAGCTTCCGCGCCCATTCCCGCTTCAAAATCGTTCTCATACTTTTCACGCATATCGCGGTACTGCTTTTCGTTTAAAAGCTGTTTTTTCTCAAGCGGAGTAGTACCCGGATCGGTTACTATATACTGTGAGAAATAGAGTACCTGTTCAAGCGCTTTGGGTGTAATATCAAGCACAAGACCCATTCTTGACGGTATGGTCTTGAAATACCATATATGAGATACCGGAGCCGCAAGCTCAATAGAGCCCATACGCTCGCGGCGAACCTTTGCGCGTGTTACCTCAACGCCGCAGCGTTCGCAGACCTTGCCCTTATAACGTATTCTCTTATACTTTCCGCAGTGGCATTCCCAGTCCTTCTGGGGTCCGAAAATGCGTTCGCAGAAAAGACCGCCCTGCTCCGGCTTTAATGTGCGGTAGTTTATAGTCTCCGGCTTTGTTACCTCGCCATGCGACCAGCTTCTTATCTGTTCGGGAGACGCAAGTCCGATTTTTATTGATTCAAATTCAATTTCTGCCATATTTGCCCTCCGTTACTCTTCGTCGCCTAAATTATCTTCATCGGCAAACTCGCTTTCGCCGATCTCGTCTTCAATGGCGTCGCCGTTTTCATCCTCAAGCCCGAAGCCCGAAAGATCGTCGGCAACATTATCCATATTGAAGTCCATATCCTCGTCCTCCGGAATTGCCGGTGTACCGAGACCTATATCATCATCGTCGTCAAAGGTCTGTTTAAGGTCGATTTCCTCATTATCCTTGTCAAGAACCTTGACATCAAGACCGAGAGACTGCAATTCCTTAATAAGAACCTTGAATGATTCCGGAACGCCGGGCTTCGGAATGTTCTGACCCTTAACGATAGACTCGTAGGTCTTAACACGGCCGACAACATCATCCGACTTAACGGTGAGTATTTCCTGAAGCGTATATGCGGCGCCGTAGGCTTCAAGCGCCCAAACTTCCATTTCTCCGAAACGCTGACCGCCGAACTGAGCTTTACCGCCGAGCGGCTGCTGGGTTACAAGCGAGTACGGTCCGGTTGAACGGGCGTGAATCTTATCGTCTACAAGGTGATGGAGCTTCAGGTAATACATATAGCCTACCGTTACAAGGTTATCGAACGGCTCGCCGGTGCGTCCGTCATAAAGCTGAGTCTTAGCGTCCGCGGTAAGCGGTATTCTTGAGAAATCAAGCTTAGCCGTGTTCTTGTACTCGTAATCGTCAGCCTTTGTAGCCTCCTCGGCAAGACTGAAGCACTTTCTGATGTCATCCTCGTGAGCGCCGTCGAATACCGGAGTACAGATATTCCAGCCGAGTGCTCTCGCCGCATAGCCCAAATGTACTTCAAGCACCTGACCGATATTCATACGGGAAGGAACGCCCAAAGGATTAAGCACGATATCAAGCGGAGTACCGTCGGGTAAGAACGGCATATCCTCGCTCGGGAGTATACGGGAAACAACACCCTTATTACCGTGGCGTCCCGCCATTTTATCACCGACGGAGATTTTACGCTTCTGCGCTATATAACAGCGTACAACAACATTGACTCCGGGGCTTAATTCTGAGGAATTTTCTCTTGTAAATACCTTTACATCAACGATAGTACCGTATTCGCCGTGCGGAACACGCAGTGAGGTATCTCTTACCTCGCGTGCCTTCTCGCCGAATATTGCGCGGAGCAGTCTTTCCTCGGCGGTAAGCTCGGTTTCGCCCTTGGGAGTTACCTTACCTACAAGTATATCGCCTGCGGTAACCTCTGCGCCTATACGGATTATACCTCTTTCGTCAAGGTCCTTAAGAGCGTCCTCGCCGACATTGGGTATATCTCTTGTAATCTCTTCCGGTCCGAGCTTGGTATCTCTCGCCTCAAGCTCGTATTCTTCTATATGAATAGAGGTATAAACATCATCACGCACAAGGCGTTCGTTTATAAGAACGGCGTCCTCGTAGTTATAACCCTCCCAGGTCATAAATCCGATGAGTGCGTTTCTGCCGAGAGAAATCTCACCGTTGCTGGTTGCGGGGCCGTCTGCAATAACCTCATGCTCCTCAACCTGTTGACCTACCGCAACTATCGGACGCTGGTTTATACAGGTTCCGTGGTTGGAACGGAGGAATTTTATAAGCTTGTACTCGTCTATTTCGCCGTTTTTGGCACGGATCTTTACGGTATCGGCGCTTACATAAGTAACCTCGCCGGCACGCTTTGCCAAAACAACAACGCCTGAGTCTACCGCCGCCTTATACTCCATACCGGTAGCAACTATCGGATTTTCGGGTCTTAAAAGCGGTACTGCCTGCTTCTGCATGTTAGAACCCATAAGCGCACGGTTGGTATCGTCGTTCTCAAGGAACGGAATCATAGCCGTTGCAACGGAAACTACCATTTTAGGCGAAACATCCATATAGTCGGCGCTTGAAGCCTCAACCTCATGGAAACCGTCACGGTGACGGGCATTTACCTTTTTATTTACAAAATATCCGTTTTCGTCGAGCGGCTCGTTAGCCTGTGCTACGGTATACTCGTCCTCTTCGTCGGCAGTCATATAACGAACCTCGTCAAGCACTCTGCCCGTAGCCTTATCAACCTTACGGAAAGGAGTTTCGATAAAGCCGTATTTATTGATTTTAGCAAATGTAGCAAGATAAGAAATAAGTCCGATGTTCGGTCCTTCAGGAGTCTCGATAGGGCACATACGGCCGTAATGGGTGTAGTGAACATCTCGAACCTCGAAGGACGCACGGTCACGGGAAAGTCCGCCCGGACCGAGCGCTGACAGACGGCGCTTATGAGTAAGCTCCGACAGCGGGTTTGTTTGATCCATAAACTGCGAAAGCGGTGAAGAGCCGAAGAATTCCTTTATAGCCGCTACAACAGGACGGATATTTATAAGTGACTGCGGTGTGATATTATCGGGGTCCTGAGCCTGCAGAGTCATCTTCTCACGGACAACACGCTCCATACGGGAAATACCGATACGGAACTGGTTTTGCAAAAGCTCGCCCACCGAACGAATACGGCGGTTGCCCAAATGGTCTATATCGTCAACACAGCCTACGCCGTGGGGAAGTCCCAGGAAATAGCTTACCGTAGCAAAAATATCGTCAACGGTAATATGCTTCGGGATAAGATCGTCCGCATGCTCAAGGATAGCCTCGCGAAGCTCTTCCTTGCTGTTTGTGCTCTCAAGAATCTCACGCAAAGCCGCAAAGGAAACATTCTCGTTAATTCCGAGCTCGTCAAGCTCTGCCAACTCGTCAGGTGTAAAATCGGTAAAATCGGCAAGCCTTACCATACCGTTTGAAAGCACCTTTACCTCTGTTACATTGCCCTCGTTATCCATAACATTGATATAGGCTTCCGAAACACCCTTTCTCTCAATGGTTTCGGCAAGCTCACGGGTAACCGAGGTATCCCCGTCTGCTATTATCTCGCCTGTCATCGGGTCCGCAACGGGGCGTGACAAAACCGCACCCTTTATACGGGCGCCTATGGCTAACTTTTTATTGTATTTATAGCGTCCCACACGGGAAATATCATAACGGTGGGGATCAAAGAAAAGCTGTTCAAGATACGCCTTTGCGCCTTCGATTGTTACAGGCTCGCTCGGGCGGAGCTTTTTATATACCTCAACAAGCGCCTCTTCAACCGTTTTTGTATCGTCCGCCTCGATAGTGGCGGCAAATCTTTCATCATCGCCGAAAAGTGCTCTCAGCTGTTCGTTTGTGCCTATGCCTAATGCACGCATAAATGTCGTTATAGGCAGTTTGCGGTTTTTATCAATACGGACATAGAGAACATCGCTCGGAGCGGTTTCATATTCAAGCCACGCGCCGCGGTTCGGGATAATGGTTGAGGAATAAAGCTTTTTGCCGGTTTTTTCGTCAATCTTTTCGGCATAGTAAACGCCCGGGGAACGAACGAGCTGTGAAACTATGGCACGCTCCGCTCCGTTAATTACAAAGGTTCCGGATTCGGTCATCAACGGGAAATCGCCCATTGATACCTCGCTTTCCTTAATTTCGTCCTTTTCAACATTAACAAGCCGTGCAGTAACACGAAGCGGTGCGGCGTATGTTGTATCTCTCGCCTTGCACTCCGTTACATCATACTTGGGTGTTTCGTCAAGGTGATAATCAACAAAGGTAAGCTGAAGATTTCCGCTGTAATCCGTAATAGCGGACATATCCCTGAATACTTCCTTAAGTCCTTCCTCGACAAACCATTTATACGAATCCTTCTGAATTTCGATAAGATTAGGCATATCGATGACTTCGTTGATTTTCGAAAAGGTCATTCGAGTGTTTTTACCCAACCGGACGGGTTTAACCATTGAAGTTGGCTCCATAGGCTTGCAATCACTCCTCTAAATATTTTACGGTAAACCGTAAGTGCTGCATAATATGATGAATAAAGACCGCCCGACAGCCGCTTGAAACAGGCTCTGCGGCAAAATAGGCGCACAATCCCCCATCATTAGTAATTCATTATTATAAAACAAAACCCGTAATTAGTCAAGCGGAAATTACAATTTTTTTCAATTCTGTTCCTTTTGTAAGCAAAAAAACCGCCTTTCGGCGGTTTTCCGTTTATTTTTGTTATTAATAAGCCTTGCCCCAGTAAAGCATATGCTTTGCTTTTTTACCGCAGCAAACGCATTTTCCGTCGATTTCCTCCTGCTCAAACGGGATACAGCGAGAGGTTACTCCGGCATATTCCTTAAGCTTGTCCTCACACTCACGGTCGCCGCACCACATAGCCTTTATAAATCCGGGCTTGTTGTCGGCAATTTCCTTCATCTCGTCAAGCGTATGCGCAGTAAAGGTCATATTTGCCCTGCGCTCAAGCGCTTTGTTGTAAAGTCCGTCACGAACGGCTTTAAGCAGTTCGGGAATCTTGCTTTCAAGTTCGTCAAGCAATACGGTTGTTTTTTCACCGTTGTCACGGCGTACCACAACACAGCTGTTGTTTTCTATATCCTTAGGACCGAGCTCAATTCTGAGCGGAACGCCCTTCATCTCATATTCGGCAAATTTCCAGCCGGGCGTCTGCTCGGAGGTGTCAATCTTCGCGCGGCAAATCTTTTTAAGTCTGTCATAAACCCCGTTCGCCTTTTCAAGTACTCCCTCCTTGTGCATGGCAATCGGAACAAGTACAGCCTGAACGGGCGCTATTGCCGGCGGAAGTACAAGACCGTTATCATCGCCGTGGGTCATTATTATAGCGCCGATAAGGCGTGTCGAGGTTCCCCAAGAGGTCTCAAACGGAGTAACAGGATTGTTGTTCTTATCCGTATACACAATATCAAAGGCTTTAGCAAAGCCGTCCCCGAAGTAATGGGAGGTTCCGCTCTGCAACGCTTTTCCGTCGTGCATAAGCGCTTCTATTGTATAGGTGCCCTCGGCTCCCGCAAAGCGCTCCTTTTCGGTTTTTTCGCCCTTTACTACCGGTATCGCAAGATATTCCTCGGCAAAACGGGCGTATATGTTAAGCATTCTTACGGTTTCTTCCCTTGCCTCCTCGGCAGTGGCGTGAAGCGTATGACCCTCCTGCCACAAAAACTCACGGGAGCGCAGGAACGGACGGGTTGTTTTCTCCCATCTTACAACGCTGCACCACTGATTGTAAAGCTTAGGCAGGTCGCGGTAGGAATGAACTATATCCTTAAAGTGGTCGCAGAATAAGGTTTCGGACGTCGGTCTTACGCAAAGACGCTCTTCAAGCTCCTCGTCTCCGCCGTGCGTAACCCACGCAACCTCCGGCGCAAAGCCCTCAACATGGTCCTTTTCCTTTTGAAGCAGACTTTCGGGAATGAACATAGGCATATATACATTTTCGTGTCCCGTCTCCTTGAACATACCGTCCATTATATGCTGTATGTTTTCCCATATCGCATATCCGTACGGGCGGATTATCATACATCCCTTAACCGAAGAATATCCGATAAGGTCCGCTTTAAGCACAACATCGGTGTACCACTTTGCAAAATCCTCATCCATTGAAGTAATGGATTTTACCAATTTTTCCTTAGCCATATCGGGGAGCGCCGAGGGCGCCCTCGTCCCCACCTTTCGTTTTTTACATATAACAAAAACCATTATAAAGCATACGGAAAAATTTTGCAACATTTTTTAACGCATAAAGCTTTAAAGAATAAAGTTTTAAAAAAATCATAAAAATATATTGACAAACGGACAAATAGAACATATTATTTGTTTAGCATTTTTAATTTTGTGGGAGGCATACTTTAGTTATGGTATTCGAAAAAATAAAAGAGATTTTGGCGGAACAGCTCGACGCCAATGCGGACGATATGACTATGGATACGAAAATAGCCGAGGATTTAAACGCAGACAGCCTTGATGTTGTTGAGTTGCTTATGTCTATCGAGGATGAGTTTGAGGTTGAAATTCCCGATGAAGAAATTGAAAATCTGAAGACCATAGGCGATGTCGTTGAGTACATCCAGAAAAATATGCAATAATACGGTATATAAAAAATCTGCCGCAGGTGAGTGCCTGCGGCAGATTTTTTATAATTTATTTTGTCATAAGCTCGCATACAAGAGCGCTGTGCTCCGCAGGATCCGGTACGGTCTTACCCCCTATAAGGCACGCCTCACCGTAAAGCAGTTTAGCGTACTTCGAAAGGGTTTCCTTATCGTCCGTGTAAAGCTTTTTAAGCTTTTCGGCAATCGGATGCGAAGCGTTTATTTCAAGCACAAGCTGAGCCTTGACCTTATTCTGCTTCGCCCCCGGCATAGAATTAAGCACCTTTTCCATTTCGAGCGAAATGCCGCCCTCGCTTGTAAGGCATACGGGATGATTTTTAAGCTTATTGGTAAATCTCACCGCATTGACCTTATCGCCGATGCTTTCCTTCATAGCCTCAAACATATCCTTTGCGGCTTCATTTTCCTCGTTCAGCGCTTTCTTTTCGTCCTCGCTGTCGAGATTCAAATTCTCGTCGCATATGTTGACAAACTTTTTGCCGTCATACTCACCCATCATCTTTACGGCAAATTCATCGACATTTTCGGTAAGGTAAAGAATTTCATAGCCCTTATCCTTTACCGCGTCCGCCTGAGGCAGCATATCGATTTTTTCATCGGTTTCCCCGCAGGCATAATAGATAGTATCCTGTCCCTCTGCCATACGGCCTACATATTCCTTTAAGGTAACATATTTCTTTTCTGCCGAAGAACGGAAGATAAGCAGATCTTTAAGAGCGTCCTTATGCATACCGTAATCGTTGTATACGCCGAATTTAAGCTGTATTCCGAAAGCCTTGAAAAACTCCTCGTAAGCCTCACGCTCGTCCTTGAGCATTTTTTCAAGCTCGGATTTAATCTTCTTTTCAAGTGTTTTTGCTATAAGCTTTAGCTGCCCGTCGTGCTGTAATGTCTCACGAGAGATATTAAGCGACAGATCCTCGCTGTCCACAAGACCCTTTACAAAGCTGAAATAATCGGGCAGAAGCTCGGCGCACTTATCCATTATAAGAACGCCCTTGGAATAGAGCTGAAGTCCCTTTTCGTATTCCTTTGTGTAATAATCAAACGGCGGATGCTTAGGTATAAAAAGAAGCGCCGAATATGTTGCCTGACCCTCGGTTTTGGTATGAATTACTCTTGCGGGGTCTTCATAGTCATAAAATTTCTCCTTGTAGAAATTATTGTAATCCTCGGGCTTTATCTCGCTTTTCTGCTTTTTCCAAAGCGGTATCATACTGTTAAGCGTGCGAAGCTCGGTAACATCTTTGTATTCGGGTTCTTTTTTATCGTCTCCGTCCTCTTGCTTTACGGGTTCTTTTGTGGTGAACTCCATTTTAATCGGGTGGCGTATATAGTCGGAATATTTTTTAACAAGCGCGCTTATTCTGTACTGATCAAGGAACTCGTCGTAGTTCTCGTCGCCCTCGTTTTCCTTTATGTGCAGAGTAACCGTCGTTCCGACCGTTTCCTTGTCGCACGGCTCTACGATGTAACCATCCGCACCGGTAGAGGACCAGCAGTATGCCTTGTCTGCTCCGTAAGCGCGGCTTTCAACCGTAACCTTATCGCTGACCATAAAGGCGGAATAAAAGCCTACGCCGAACTGACCTATAATATCTACATTTTCCTTTTTCTCGTTTTCCTGCTTAAAGGCAAAAGAACCCGACTTCGCTATTGTACCGAGGTTTTTGTCAAGCTCCTCCTCGGTCATACCGCAGCCGTTATCTATAACCTTAAGAGTGCGCGCGTCCTTATCAAGCTCAAGCCGTATTTCAAAGTCTTCGGGCGCAATACCCACCGCATTATCGGTAAGAGAACGGAAATAAAGCTTATCAAGCGCATCACTTGCGTTTGAAATCAGCTCGCGCAAAAATATTTCCTTATGGGTATAAATCGAATTGATCATCATATCCATAAGCTTTTTTGATTCTGATTTAAATTGTTTTTTGCTCATTTTATATCACCTTTTTATTAAGTTTGACTTTAACTGACATATAGTATAAGCCTTTTTCTTCATTAATGTGTTAATTAATTATGAATAAACCTTTAATATCAGCACTCGTTTTGCTTGAGTGCTAATCAAGAGTCAAGCCATACCCCTCATATACTTGTAGAGAAAGAGGGTTATAATATGCTTTTAAACTTACTTATGGAAATAGCCTCGAGCATTTACTACTTTGCGCTTCATGTTAAGGGTGCCGGTTCGTTTCCGGCTCCGCTTTCAGCCGCAAGGGAATCGGAGCTTTTGGAAAAAAGCCGAGGCGGAGACCAAAATGCCCGAAACGAGCTTATAGAGCACAATCTGCGGCTTGTGGCGCACATAGTAAAAAAATATTACAACTCGGGCGCCGATCAGGACGATATGATCTCCATAGGAACAATAGGGCTTATAAAGGCGGTTTCGACTTTTAACAGCGAAAAAGGCATACGCCTTGCGACCTATGCCGCGCGGTGTATAGAAAACGAGATACTTATGTATTTCAGAAATCAAAAAAAATCGGCTCAGGACGTTTTTATAAGCGACCCGATAGACACCGACAAGGACGGAAACGCCCTTACGCTTATTGATGTTATAGCCGACGGAAGTGATATAGCCGAGGAGATTGACACGAAAATCAAGCTTGAAAAGCTTCGGGTGATACTTTCGGGCTGTCTTGATGAAAGAGAAAAGAAAATAATCGAAATGCGGTACGGTCTCGGCGGCAGAGAGGAGCTGACCCAGCGCGAAATAGCAAAAAAGCTTGATATATCAAGAAGCTATGTTTCCCGCATTGAAAAATCCGCACTTGAAAAATTACGGAGACAATTTTAAAATGTAACTGTAACCAGAGGATATTTTTTCCTGTCTATAAAGATGAGGGAGATGAAAAATGGAGGACAGCAGAATAACCGAGCTTTTTAACGAAAGAAACGAAAATGCTTTGACAGAAACCGAGCGAAAATACGGCGGATATTGCCACAGGCTGGCGCTCAGTATACTCGGCGATAAAAGCGACGCCGAGGAGACTGTAAGCGATATGCTTTTAAAGGCTTGGCAGTCCATTCCCCCTGCCAAGCCGAAAAGCCTCAGGGCATTTCTCTGTAAAATAACCCGTAATCTTGCGCTTAACAAAGCGGAACACCGCAATGCCGACAAGCGCGGCGGCGGTGAGCTTCCCCTTGTTTTGGACGAGCTTGATTACTGCGTTCCCTCAAAAAAGCTGACTGAGGACAGCGTGGACGCGCGATGTCTTACAGAGCTTATTGAAAGGTTTTTAAGTATGCAAAGGGCGGACAGCCGCATTATATTCCTAAAGCGGTACTGGTATATGTTTTCGGTAAGCGAAATAGCAAAGGAAAGCGGCTTTTCGGAAAGCAAGGTAAAGGTCAGTCTTATGCGTACAAGAAACGCGCTTAAGGAATTTTTGGACAGGGAGGATTTCAAGGTATGACCGGCAGGGATATTTTAAACGCGATAGGCGATGTTGACGAAAAATATATTGATGAAGCAGGCAAAAAATCAAAAACAAAAAAGGGCATAATTATAAGATTCTCGGCTATGGCGGCGTGCCTTTTATTGGCGGCGGCAGGCACATTTGCGGCTGTAAATATGACTAAAGGCGGCATTAAAAGTAAAGCGCCGGAAGAATCTGCGAAATACGATTTGACCGCCGACGAAGCAAACGGGGAGATCAAAGCCGGCGAAACGGGCGATAACGCGAATAAAGCGGGCGGGAGCACAAACGGCACAAACAAAAGCTCTGTCTCATCCGAATGCTATGCATCCCATATTAAAAAATGGGATGAAAAAGACAGTGCCGAAAAATTCAGCATCATCAAAATAAAAGACACGGAATACAGCGTAGCAAGCAAAACCGTTCCCGCAGACAAGGTGGCCGGCAAAATAACAAGCCTTACCGTTCTCGGAAAGGATGAATATACCGCAAGCGAATATGCCGCAAAGGCGGAAATTTACGGTATAAAGAACATCTCGTCCGACTGCGCCGCCGCCGTTAAGTACGAAAACGAGGATAAATATTACATCTGCCGCAACGCCTATTATACACCTGAAACGCTCGGGCAGTTTGCAGATGACCTTGACCTTAAAAATACGCTTGATTTCGGCGCTGTTTACGGCACGCAAAAGCAAAACGGAAAGTCAAGCGGTGTAGAATACTACGGCTGGGACAAGGAAAAAATATGGGAGCTGTTATTCTCGGACCAATCGGCAAAAGCCGTTAAGGATTACGATTCTGTTCAGATTGAGACGGCGGTTGACATCAGCATAAATCTTCAATTATTAGGTTACGAAAACATTTCTCTTGCCGTATCCCGTGACGGCTATATAAAAACGAATATTCTGGATACGGGAAAGGCATTTTATATAGGAAAAGCCACCGCCGAAAAATTTATAAGCTATCTCCGGAACGAATGTAAAACAAAGGTGCTTGAAACCTATGATTACTCCGAACCGAATTATACGGGCGACGGGGATTCTACCGCTTCCCACTCTGTTCCTAACTGTAAAACCGTAAAGTAAGAGGTGTTGAAAATGACTGAAAGATGCAAAAAACTCATAATAGCGGCCGTAGCCTTTGTTTTGGGCGCCGCCGTGGGCGGAACAAGCGTATATATTGCAAAAAAAGATGCCGGCAGCGGACAGACAGTTTTCCAAACTAAAACAACCGCTATGGTATCCGCCGCGGATTACGCCGCGGTTTATAAAAAAATCAAGGATTTCAAACCCGACATCTGGGAAAATATCAACTCATGGGTAGATGGGTATACAACTAATAACGGTGCCAAATCAGGCAGCACGAGTTTTGCGGAAGAAAGCGCCGCCTCGGATGACTACAGCGAAACCAATGTTCAGGTTGAGGGTGTGGACGAGGCAGACACCGTAAAGACCGACGGCAAGTTTATTTATATCTTAAAAAGTAATTATGACGAGTCAGAGAAGATAATCAAAACCGAAATTAAAACGGTTGATATAAGAAACGGTGAACCTACACAGCTTAAAAGTATAAGCATTGACGGCTTCAAGACCTACGATATGTATTTAAGCGATGGAAGAATTACCGTTATCGGGACAGAAGACATAGAAAAAGATTCTGTTAAGGCGGTAATATACGATATAAGCGATCCCGCTTCGCCTAAGAAAATACAGGAATGTACCCAAAGCGGAGTATATTCGGAATCACGGCTTATAGGCGGTAAGCTCTATATCATTTCGAATTTCTGCATTGATACCGAGAATATCAAAAAGGCTCAGCCCGAAACCTATGTGCCGGCTCTTGACTGCAAAAATTATAACGGCACGGTAAACCCCGACAGCATTTGCTTTTACAACAGCTGCAGCAATCCCGAATACACCGTTCTCTCGGCTTATGATATAAAGGACGGCTCGCTTGTATCGACCCGTTCCGTACTCGGCGGAACCTGCACCGTATACGCAAGCACGGAAAATATAATCACCTCGTCATATCCGACGGACGGAAAAATTCAGATAACAAGGTTTTCGGCAACCGACGGAAAAATCGAGCTTGCTGCCTCGGGCGAGCTTAACGGCGAGCTTTTAAATCAATTTTCCGTTGACGAATACAAGGAGCATTTCAGATTTGTCCTTACCGACCGAAACGGCGAATATATGAAAAACTCGCTTGTCATACTTGACAAGGATTTGAAAAAAACGGGAGCCATAACCGACATAGCCGAGGATGAACAAGTCTACTCGGTAAGATTTATGGGCGATACCGTATACTTTGTAACCTTCAGGCAGGTCGACCCGCTGTTCAGCGCGGATGTATCCGACCCCACCGCACCGAAAATCACGGGCAGCCTTAAAATACCGGGTTTTTCAAACTATCTTTTCCCGTTCGGCGACGGAAAGCTTTTCGGTATAGGTCAAAACGCCGACGAAAAAACCGGCAGAACTACCGGTATGAAAATTTCGATGTTCGACATAAGCGACCCCGCAAATGTAACGGAATGTGCCAAAACAGACTTGAACGCTCCGTATTCGGAAGCGCTTAGCAATCACAAAGCGACCCTTGCCGACTCAAAAAAGAATTTGATAGGCTTTCCCGCCTACGGCGGCTCTAACAATACGGTGTATTACATTTTTTCCTTTGAGGACGGGAAATTTGTAAAAAAGGCAGAGGCGGATCTGCCGTACATCAACAGCGGATGCAGAGGACTTTACGCAAACGGCAATTTCTATATAGCCGCTCCCGACAAAATATATTACAGTCCGCTTGAAAAGCTTGATAGCTTTAAAAGCTTAGAGCTTAAGTAATAAAAAAACTCCTTGAAGACTTTGGTCTTCAAGGGGCTTTTTTATTCTTCTTTTGCTTCTTCCTCTTCGTCCGAAGCCTTTTCATTTACCTTTACGGTAATTTCGTGCGTCATAAATTCATCCGCATTGGTAACCGTAACCGTAAGATTTTTATGTTCAAAGGTGTAGCCGTTTTCGGGTATCTTTCCTGCCATTTCCGTAAGCCAGCCGTTGACCGTGGTAGCTTCCGTTTCTTCATCTTCAAGTGAAAAGAACTCAAAAAAGTCTTCAACCGAAGCGGTACACAAAACACGGTATGTATCGTTTCCGAGGTCCAAAAACTCGGAAACCTCCTCGTCCCGTTCATCCCATATCTCGCCTACTATCTCCTCAAGTATATCCTCCATAGAAACTATACCCGATGTCTCGCCGTACTCATTTACGACTATAACAAGGTGATTATGGTCGGTCTGCATATCCTTAAACAGCATATCAAGATTAACCGTTTCGGGAACAAAAACAGGCTGATGAAGAATATCCGAAAGCTTGAAATCGGGTTCTCCCCTGTTAAGTAGGTAATCCCTTGTATGGAGAATACCGATTATATGGTCCTCTTCCTCGTCATACACGGGAATTCTCGAATAGCCCTCCTGCTCGATTATATTGATTACCTCCGCGTCATCCGCGTTTACCGTAAGGCATATAACCGATTTCCAGGGTGTCATAACATCCTCTGCCGTCATTTTATCAAGCTTGAAAACATTTTTTATGTATTCAATATCGTCCTGATCGAGCGTACCCTCGTCGGCGCCTGCGTCAAGCATTAAAACTATATCCTCTTCCGAAACCGGATCCTCTTTTTCATGAGGATCGATACCTATAAGGCGCAGTACCGCGTTTGTGGATACGGTAAGGAACCATATTATAGGACTTAAAACCGCCGCAAGGAAAGATATAACGCCGCAAACAGCGTTCGCAAGCTTTTCCTTATGCTTCATAGCAATTCTTTTAGGAACAAGCTCGCCCAATATCAGTGTAAAGTAAGATAAAATAATCGTAACCACAACTACGGCGACCGTATTCATGGTTCCCGAATATTTCGTCGGTATGCCGAAAGCCTTTATAAAAAATCCCGAAACCTTTTCGGCAAAGTTATCCGCCGCAAAAGCGGAACCTAAAAAGCCTGCAAGTGTAATGCCTATCTGTATTGTTGAGAGAAATCTTGTCGGCTCCTCGATAATTTTAAGCATTTTCTTGGCTTTTTTATCGCCCTCGTCCGCAAGAGCGTGAACCTTTTTCTCGTTAAGCGAGATGACCGCTATCTCCGTAGCGGCAAAAAAAGCGTTAAGCGCAATAAGTACAATCTGCAGCAGCAGTTGCTTTAACATAATGTAATTAAACCTCCGATAAATTAAATATAAGTTTTAAGGTCCGGCGTCTGTACGCCTTAACTGCGATAGACCGAGAAAACGCGGTAACCGCAAGCAGCCACATAAACACAATATTTAATCTGAGGCTTAAAAGGATCTAAGTGCCTGCTACTTCGGGGTAGCGGATCCACAAAACCAACTCCTTTTTAAAATATTGTCTTTTATTATATTTCATATTGTGCAATAAATCAAGTGTTTTTAATAATATATTGCACTTTCTATAAAAAATGCCTTTGCAAGTTTGTAAACTGCAAAGGCTGTATTTTTTATCCCACAAAAATCTGAACCCAGTATTTCTTTCCGCCGCTTTCGGCTATGCCCACCGCAAGTCCGGTGAATTTATCGTTTAAGATATTTGCCTTATGTCCGGGTGAGTTCATCCAGCCGTCCATTACCTGCGCGGGTGTTTGATAGTATTCAGCTATATTTTCGCCGGCAGCGGTTTTCTTAATGCCGTCAAGTACGGTAAAGCAGCTTGAGCCGTCAGGTCTCGTATGTTCAAAAACAGTAACTATTTCATTTGCTCTGATGTCCGCGGCGGACTGTGCATCGGCTCTGTACTCAAGCGCAGACAGTCCTGCTTTTGCCCTTTCCTCATTTACAAGCCGTAAAATCTCGTTCTTTTCACCTGCAGGCGAATAAGCAAGCTTTGCAATCTTTTCGGTCTCGGCAGCGCCGCAAACCGAACATTTCCTTGTTTTTTCACCCTCGGCCGAAGTAGTTGCCTGTCTTGTAACCGTCCAATCCCCGAAGTTGTGACCTTTTTTGGAAACGGTCTTATCTTTATAGGATTTTCCGCAGCTGCACTCGTGCAGTGTATAGCCGTCCGCCGTGCAGGTCGGCGCAATAACCTTTTCGGTGTAGCTGTGTGTATGCGCCTCGGTGCTGTCGGCAGTGCTGCCCACTTCCGAAACTGTGCTGCTTTTCTCCGAAACGGACGAGCTTTCATCCGACGAAACAGGCTCTGATACAAAAGAGCTGTTATCTGGAACGGAGATTTGCGAATTTTCCGATTCGTTATCGGACTTTTTGCATCCTGACATTATGCCTGCCGCAATCATAAATGCCGCCGCAACGGCGATATATTTTTTAAATAGCATAAATTTTCCCCTTAACAGAATTATACTTCAGCCTTAAAGCCCATAAGGTTCAACCACTTACAAGCGCATCCGACCCAAGCGGCAACATGGTCAATTTTCCCGTCTACATTATTGTTGGTAAGGTAATCCGCTGTAGAAAGCCCGTGCCATCCATACGGATATATATGCAGCTCAAACGGTATTTTATACTTACTGAGGGCAGAAGCATAAAGCAGGCTGTTCATTACCGGAACGCAGTTATCTTCCGCGGTATGCCATATAAACGCCGGCGGAGTGTTCTTCTTAACCAAACGGTCGCAGGAGTATTTTTGCACATCCTGCTCTGTTATATCCTGTTTACCCAAAAGATTATAGAAACTTCCGAGATGCGCGTGAGCCGGATCGGCCGTTATAACGGGATAGCAAAGAACCGAAGCGTTTACCGCCTTGCTTTCGGGGAATACCTCCCTTACCTCCTCGCAGTCGTAAGCGGTGGAATAATGAGCCGCAAGATGACCGCCTGCCGAAAATCCCATTATGGCAATTTTTGAGGTATTGCAGTTCCAACTATCCGCATTTTCATATATAAGCTCCATAAGCGCCGCAACCTCACGCAGCTGAGTGGGGAACTGATGTGACGCAGTTGAATAGGTTATAACAAAAACATTAAAGCCCTGCGCTAAAAACTGAAGTGCTACCGGCTCGGACTCCCTTTCGGAACACATACAGTACGCACCGCCCGGGCAAATTACCATACAGGGTCTTTTCTTGTTCTGTCTGCCCATTTCAGGCATATTGTACGGCAGATATACCTCTACCGTGGGGTCGCAGCCGTTCTCTCCGAGAAACGGGAATCTATCCTTTAGGTGTATAATTTCATGCTTCATTGTTCTTTCTCCTTAAGCAATTTTTGCCTTTCTTTATAATCGGGCATATATTTCTCAACAAGAGCGTAAAATGCGGGCGAATGATTATGGTGCGCTATATGCGCCAATTCGTGCACCACAACATAACGGACGGCTCTTTCGGGGTACGCCATAAGCCGCCACGAAAAGCAAAGCCCGTTTTTTGCGCTGCACGAGCCGAACCTGCCCTTTGCCGAGGTTATTTTAACACTTGTGGGTTTTAATCCCATTATATCCGAATACTCACTTACAAGCTGCGGTATTCTTTCCTTTGCCGCCAAGCGTAATCCCTCTTCATTGGCATCAATTTGTTCATCCAGTTCCGCCCTCTTGCGGACTGCCGAAAGCTTTTCCTCTATCCAACCGCTATATTTTGTTACGAATTTATCTATTTCGGCGCCGCTCATACCGTAAGGCGCGCGGACAAGCACCGAGCAATCCCTTTTAACCTCAAGTCCGACAGTTTTTCTGTAAGAGCGTTTTACGGTATAATTCAATTTTTTCACCCAAAACACAGACGGTGTCTGCCAAGACGCAAACACCGCCTTTGAAATTTTAAAGAATGGTCATTATATTGTTGAAATTAAGTTCCTTTGTTTTATTGGAAATCATAAACCAGTCAACAATAGTAAGTATACCGCAGCAGCCCGCTGTGAGAAGCTTTAAAATTCCCATTCCCACATCGCCTATCATAAAGCGGTCGATTCCGAGGCTTCCGAGAAAAATAGATATAAGCAAAAGAACGGTCGGGTCCTTAAGCTCAACCGTTGATATAAGCGAAAATTTGCTTTCATCCATAGCCAACAGCTTTTCCTTTATGTACATCATTTTATCCGCCGGAAAGTACTTCTGGTTAGTCATAATATACATATCTACTTTATTTTGATCCATAATCATATCCCCTTATCTTTGATTATGGTTTCATTATACATTACACGGTATAAGAAAGCAATATGTATTTTAAAAAACAATTCTTAAAAGATATACCGCAAAGGTGCATACCGCACCCGTTATTATAACGGCATTTTTTACCGCGGGTTTAAACGGAAAAAGCCTTGCGTGTAGCGCAAAAAGCAATATCAGCAGAAAAGGCAGGGCCATAGGGTTAAAGTACACATAGCCCGCAATATCGCCCCTTAAAAGCGAAATCATTGCCCTTGTCATTCCGCAGGTAGGACAGTCAAAATGAAGAAAGTATTTTACGGGGCATTTTATCGGCGATAAAACATAAACCGCCGTTACCGCGGCGGCCGTTAAATGAACAAGAATAACCTTTTTGACGGATATATTGCTCATTTTTTTACCTTTACGGTAAATTCCCTGCCGCATTTAGGGCATACCGTTTTATGCGTGCCTACGCGCCTCGGCAATTTAAGTATTGCTTTGCAGGAGGGGCATTTTTTATATATGTGGCATTTATCGTTACGGCGTTGCTCGTGAAGCTCCCGTTTGCGTTTAATGAAGTGCGCTTTTGCGACAAACCTACTGTTCTCACTGCGGCGTTTTTCGGTATTTCTTGAAAAAGCCCTGAAAAGCGCATAGATAACAAGCGCGTAAATTATAAGCTGTAAGATAAGCGAACGCAAAAATACATTGATTGCCGCCAAAACGACCGAAAGAATGAAAAAAGCAAAGAACAGCTCGTCCGGACCGTTTCTTCCGCTCATAAAGCGCATAAGTCTGTATCTGAAGTCCATTTGCTTTTCCTCCTTTCCTTTGCTTTTATTATATTGCAATATAAGCCTTATTTTGTTAAGAAACGATAAATAAAGTTTATATATTTTGTTTATCACCGCAAAGCGCCCTTGCGGCAAGTCCGGTAGCGAGAGTATCGCCGAGCTGCGTAAAAACCGCCGCCAACAGCGCCACCTCGTCATCGCTGTAACAACCGAACAGCATATTTGCGGCGGCAGTAACAAAAGCAGTCGTCTCACACGGGTTCATAATTTCACCTCTTTACGCTATACATTATATTCCGTGTTTACAAAAAACGACTCTTTTTCTTTCTCAGGTTATAAATATTTTTAACATCGAGGAGATCTGTTATGTACCACTGCAACGAATGTAAAAACGAGTTTACAGCACCTGAAAGAACGGTGGAGACCCACGGGCTCAGTTTGCCGCCGTATGAGGTTCTTTCACTATGCCCCGTTTGTAAAAGCACGGATATTGAAGAAATTACGCATTACTGCAAATGCTGCGGCGCACGGCTTAAAGAGGATGCGGAGTATTGCTCCGAGCGCTGCAGAACACGTGGCGAGGAAATGCTTGAAAGAGAACAGCGGCGCCGTGAATTTTTGAATACCTCGCCGCTTTTAACGGCTATGCGCGAGGCGGACGAATACAACAGAACGCACGGAACAGATTACAGCTACGGGCAGTACACGGCGCTTGTAGAGCCGAAAATCAAAAGAGGCAAGGGCGGCAGAAGATGAACAACAAGGAAAAAAAGGCATATCTATCGCTTTATATGCTGCAAAACGCGAAAATAAAGCGTTTAAAAGAAATGGCACGGCTCAATCCTGCCGACAAAGCAAGATATTCCTCGGAAATAGCAAAATCGAAAAAACTGAGAAAAAATATTGAAAAAAGTATCGAAGCGGTTGACGGCGGCGTGCTTTCCGAGCTTTTGTACTGTAAATACATATGCGGCAAGCCGCTTATAGAGGTAAGCTACCACATTAATTACAGTTTGCGCCAAACCGAAAGACTGCATATAAAGGCACTGAAAAAACTGGAAATTTAAAATTTCCTCTTTACAACCGGGCATAAAAATGCTAAACTTTATTCGGAACAAATGTTCTTTTCAAAGGAGCGGATTTTATGCGTGACAGGGTAATACTTCACTGCGATCTTAACAACTTTTTTGCGTCCGTATCTCTTTTAAGCAACCCCACGCTTAAAAACCTTCCGGTAGCGGTTTGCGGAGATAAGGAAAACCGCCACGGAATAGTTCTCGCAAAAAACGATATTGCCAAAAAATTCAATGTTAAAACGGCTGAGGCGATATTCGAAGCAAAAAGAAAATGTCCCGACCTTGTGATACTTCCGCCCTTAATGGATGAATACAAGCGTTATTCGGAACTTGCAAGAAAAATATACTCCCGATATACCGATATGATAGAGCCGTTCGGCATAGATGAATGTTGGCTTGATGTTACGGGCAGTACGCTGATTTTCGGGGACGGCAGTGAAATTGCGAATAAGATAAGAAAAGATATTAAAACAGAGCTCGGTGTCACGGTTTCCGTGGGAGTAAGCTTTAATAAAATTTTTGCCAAGCTCGGCTCTGATATGAAAAAGCCCGACGCCGTTACCGTAATAACAAAAGACGGATTTAAGGATAAAATATGGACACTGCCCGTGTCGGATATGCTTTTTGCGGGACGGCATACCGCCGAAAAGCTTAAAACCATCGGCGTATGCACAATAGGCGACCTTGCGGTATGCGACAGCGCACTTCTTAACCGTCTGCTCGGGAAAAACGGGGAGGAGCTAAAGCGTTATGCCCTCGGGGAAGATAATTCTCCTGTTGTCACTCCGACTTCCGAAAGCAAGCCCAAAAGCGTAGGTAAATCGGTAACCTCTGCGAAGGATTTTGCAAGCTTTGATGAAGTCTGGAGCATGTTTTTATCTCTTTCGCAGTCGGTTTCGGACTCACTGCGCCTACACGGGCTTTACGCCTCGGGCGTACAGGTTCATATCCGAACGGCGTCACTAAAGGTAAAGGAGTTCAGCCGAACATACCCCGAACCGACCGACAGCGCTTACATTATCGCAAGCAGAGGCGCCGAAATTTTAAAGGAAAATTACGATTTTAAAGAACCGCTGCGTTCGGTGGGAATCCGTGCGATCTCGCTTAAAGACCTAAGGACGGCGGTACAGCAGGATATGTTCGGAGCCTCCGAAAGGCTTGAAGCGGAAGAAAAAATCGAGAACTCGATATACGAGCTGAGAAAAAAGTTCGGTGACTCAAGTATACGCCGTGCGTCCGCGGCAAAATAGAAAACTTTACAAAATCCGTCGCTTTGTGTTATAATGCGATAAGATAAAACATTAAGGCTTTAGGGTGACGGTTAAAATGCAATACAATGAAGATTATAACTACGGTGAAGATTCAAGGGATTTGTACTCAAGCTCCGGCAAAAGAAATTTGCATGAGGATATATATTCAAGGTCCCGTACGGCGCCTGCCGGCAGACCTTCTGACAGGCCTCCCGTAAAACGCAAAAAAAAGAAAAAGCGCACGGGTAAAACCGTGCTTTGCTGTGTTACAATAGTGCTTTGCTGTGTTATTTTAGCCCTGGGCGGAGCGTATGCGTATGTGTACCGAACCATTGATAAAATCGAGCGTGAACCGCTTGACAGCACAGATCTCGGAATTACAACCGAAAATTATTCCTCGGTTAAAAATATCGCGTTTTTCGGTATAGATACAAGAGAGGACAACGATGTCGGCAGAAGCGACGCCATTCTTATCCTGACGGTAGACAGCAAAAACAAAAAATTCAAGCTTACCTCGATAGCTCGTGATACATATGTTGAGATAGACGGGCATAAAAAGGACAAGCTTACCCACGCATATGCCTACGGGAAATCCCAGCTTGCGGTTAAAACCCTTAATAAAAATTTTGGACTTGAAATAACCGATTATGTGGCGTTTAACTTCTTCGGTCTCGCGAGGATTATTGATAACATAGGCGGAGTTACAATAGATGTAACCGAAAAGGAACGGGTGGAAATGAATAATAATATTTTCCCCGAAATGCGTTTCTTGGGGGTGGACTGCCCGGATATCGAAAATGCCGGAACACAGGTACTTAACGGCGGTCAGGCTGTTTGTTACGCCAGAATACGCCACACAGACAGCGATATTCAAAGAGGAAACCGCCAAAAAACCGTTCTTATGGCTATGTTCGCGAAAATCAAATCGGAAAGTCCCTTTAAGCTTCCCGGCATTGCGGAAATGGCAATAAAGCAGTGTAAAACTTCGCTTTCCACCAAGGATATTATGAATATAGGCATTAAGGCGGTAATAACCAACCCGAAATTCGAGCAGTTAAGTATTCCGAACGACAATATAGATTCATCCGGTAAAATGATAGGCGGAGTATGGTATTATGTTTACGACCTTTCCGCCGCTAAAAAAGAAATAAACGATTTTATTTTTGAGGAGAACTACTACTCGCCCGACGCCGTGGCAAGCCGCCTTGCCGAAAGCTCGTCGCAAAATTAATAAGGAGCCTTACGGCTCCTCTTATGCAAATATATCTCTGTAACCCTGACTCTGGCACATAGAAACATAATCGTCTCCCGCAATTATGATATGGTCGATCAGCTTTACATTAATGTGTTCAAGCGCATTCTTTATGTCCATTGTTACGGCTATATCCTCCTTACTGGGAACTGCCGTGCCGTTCGGATGATTGTGCGCTATTATCGCGCAGACCGCATTGCGGTTTATAACGGTTTCAATCACCTTTCTTGTAGAAACACTTACTTCGTTTACATTACCTGACGCCAGTATATCAAATCCGAGCATTTTTCCGCTGCCCGAAAAGCTTATAACCGAGAATACTTCCTTTTGATAACCGATATATTGGTTCATAAGATAGTCGCAGACATCATCCACCCTCATATACCTTTTGCCTTTGGAATTTTTCTCCGTATGGTATATCCGCGTAAGCAAGACTATAAGCTCAAAAAATGCCGCCGTATTGGTGCTTATTCCCGGAATTTTAACAATTTCCTCCGCAGGCGCGTCAAGTATGCCCGATATAGAACCGAAACGGTTGAGCAATTCGTGCGCCATCTCATTTGTGTCCTTACGCGGTATGCTGTAAAACAGCAGCACTTCCATTATTTTATGCGGCGGTGTGTTCATATCGAATCCCTTTTGCAGGAATTCCTTTTTAACACGATCTCTGTGACCGTTGTGTAAACCTTCCTTCCCCATTTTACCCACCCCTGAAATTACTGGAAATTATTATAATACCGAATTTCCGAATATTCAAGATACCGCACAAATTTTTTTAGAAAAGAGCAGCTATGAAATCATTTACCGTTACAAAAAACGACGCTTCTGTCCGTCTTGACAGGTTTATAACGAAAAACTGTCCGTCTCTGCCCACATCGCTTATGTTTAAGTATATAAGAACAAAGCGAATAAAAGTAAACGGAAAAAGAGCCGAAATAAGCACAAGACTTAACGAGGGCGATACCGTAGACGCATATATAAACGACGAATTTTTTGTTTCAGGCAAGCCGAAATACGATTTTCTCTCCGCTCCCGACAAGCTTGATATAGTGTACGAGGATGAAAACATTTTACTTGCCGACAAAAAGCAGGGTCTTTTGGTTCACCCCGACAAAAACGAATATAACGACACACTGATAGCGAGAATACAGCACTATCTTTACAATAAGGGCGAATATCTGCCTGATGCCGAAAACAGCTTCCGCCCCGCCCTTGCAAACCGTATAGACCGCAATACCGGCGGAATAGTGATAGCCGCCAAAAACGCCGAAGCGCTCCGTATACTCTGTGACAAAATAAAAAACCGTGAAATCAGCAAAAAATATCTTGCTGTTGTTCACGGTACACCGAAAAAGCCGTCCGACACGCTTGAAGGCTTTTTGGAAAAGAACGAATCAAAAAACAAAGTATATCTTACCTCACGCAAGACCGCAGACAGTCTCACAATAAAAACACGCTACACGGTAATAGACAGCAAAAACGGGCTTTCACTGCTTGATATAGACCTGCTTACGGGTCGTACACATCAAATCAGGGCACATATGGCGTCAATCGGACATCCGCTTTTGGGCGACGGAAAAAACGGCAAGCTTGCCGCCGATAAAAAGCTCGGCTTTAACAGACAGGCGCTTTATTCCTACAGGCTGGAATTCAAATTCACAACCGACGCCGGTATACTGAGCTACTTAAACGGTAAAAGCTTTCATGTAAACAGGGTCTGGTTTGCGGATGAGCTTTTCGGCGAAGAATATAAGAAACTTTTTTAAAAAATCAAGGGCACGCTAAAGCGTGCCCTTGATTTTCGTTTTTAGGCAAACGAGAATAGTCCGAATCTGTTTTTTGAGGACGGATTTCCCGCATTACCTTGTTAAAATATTCGTTAATCCGTTAGGATTAGCTGCGTTTTGTGCCTTGCCCTGCAAAAAATCCGCCACTCTAAAAATCTTTGACCCAAAACGAGCGTATTTTTTCGTGTGGATTTTTATGCGGAGGATGCAGTAAGACTAACGCCTTACAAAGACGACAAGTGAAAATACGCCGAAAATACACCGCTTTGGGCAGGTTCGGATTATTCTCGTTTGCCTAAAGTCCCTTTGTCTTTTCAAACGCCGCCTTTACAGCATCCATAACGGCACCCTTAAATCCCGCGTTTTCAAGGCTGTGAACTCCGGCTACGGTTGCCCCTGCCGGACTGCACACCTCGTCCTTAAGCTGTTCTATATGCTTATCGCTCTGAAGAGCAAGGTTTGCGGAGCCTATAACCGTCTGCAATGCGTATTCCTCCGCCTTTGCTCTTGTAAGACCGCATTCCACGCCTGCCACAGCAAGGGCGTCGGCAAACATATAAACAAACGCCGGTCCGCAGCCCGATACCGCACAGGCAGCGTCGATAAGCTTTTCCTCTACCCTGTCAACCTTGCCGGCGTTGCGCATATAATTGCAGAAATCCGTAATTTCATCCATAAATACGCCGTCCGACACAGCAAAGGGAACTACCCCCTCGCCTATGGAAACGGGAGTGTTGGGCATTATTCTTATTATGGGGAAATCCGCCCCCAGCATTTCGCTGTAGCTTTCTATTTTAATGCCTGCCGCCATTGTAACAAGTATAAAGCGGTCCTTTCTTTCCGCCAAAACGCTCTTTATTTCTCCAAGCATTTCAGCCATCATCTGGGGTTTTACGCCAAAAAATATGTACTGCGCGTCCCTTGCCACCGTTTTATTGTCCGCAGTGCGGCAACTAAGCTCATCCGCCAGCATTGCCGCCTTTGCCTGTGTTCTGTTTGCAAGAATCATCTCATGCCCGGGAAGAACCTTTCTTATGGCTCTTGCTATTGCGGAACCCATATTGCCCGTGCCTATAAAGCCTATTTTATATTCAGACATACCCGATTACCTACCTTATCTGACCGTTTCCGGAAATAATGTATTTATAAGTGTTAAGCTCGCAAAGTCCCATAGGTCCTCTTGCGTGGAGCTTTTGGGTAGAAATTCCCATTTCGCATCCGAGACCGAACTCGCCCCCGTCGGTAAACCTTGTGGAAGCGTTCACATATACCGCCGCGGAGTCCACTCTTTCGGTAAAATAAGCGGCGGCGGCTTTGTCCTCGGTTATTATGCTCTCGCTGTGGTGCGTTGAGTGTTCGGCTATATGTTTTACCGCTTCTTCAACTCCGTCCACGATTTTTACCGCCATAATATAATCAAGAAATTCCGTGTCAAAATCGTCCTTTTCGGCAGGAGAAGCGTTTATAATCTTACATACCTCGGCGTCTCCCCTTATTTCTACCCTGTTTTTAAAGCATTCTTTGAGCTTTGGCAAAAATTCGGCGGCAATCTTTCTGTCAACAAGGCATACTTCCGCCGCGTTGCATACAGAGGGTCTGCTTGTCTTTGCGTTATCCGTTATTTTAACAGCCATATCGGTATCAGCGCTTTTGTCAACATAAATATGGCATATGCCCGTACCTGTTTCTATGCAGGGTACGGTAGCGTTTTCAACGCAGGCTTTGATAAGTCCCTTTCCGCCCCTCGGTATAAGAAGGTCTACATATCCCACGGCGGTCATAAGCTCGTTTGCGCTCGCTCTTGATGTATCCTCGACAAGACTTATGTAATCCTCGCTTAGATCAGCCTTTTTAAGTCCGTTTTTAAGCGCCGCCACCACTGCTTTTGCACTGCAAAACGCTTCCTTACCGCTTCTCAGCACCGCTATATTACCGCTTTTAAAGCACAGAACCGCCGCATCCGAGGTGACATTCGGGCGGCTTTCGTATATTATCGCAACCACGCCGAGCGGAACCGAAAGCTTTTTAATGTCAAGACCGTTTTCACACCTTGTTTCACTCAAAATCCTGCCTACGGGATCGGGCAGCTGCGCCACCTTACGCATTCCGTCCGCCATTGCGGATATACGGCTGTTATCAAGTTTTAAGCGGTCTATCATAACCTCGCTTATTTTACCTCTTGCGTTTTCAACATCGGTTCTGTTAGCCTCAAGTATACTGTCGGCAGCGGCTTCAAGCGCATCCGCCATAAGCATAATCGCATTATTTTTAGCATCCGTATCAAGCGGGGCCGAGGAAGCGGACAATTCCTTTGCTTTTTTCAGTATTTCAGCCGTTGTCATTACTTTTCCCCGACCTTTCTTGCCAAAAATTTAGTACCTGCCTTTTTGCCCTCGATTATATCGTAAAGCACCGCAGGCTCTCTGCCGTTTGCAATTACCATATCTATGCCGGCTCCCGTGGCGATTTTTGCGGCGTTAAGCTTAGTCGTCATTCCGCCGGTGCCGAGCTTACTTCCCGCTCCGCCCGTCATACTCTCTATTTCGGGTGTTATTTCCTCAACTGTTTCAAGCAGAACCGCATTTTTATCTTTGTGCGGATCGGCAGTGAAAAGACCGTCTATATCCGAAAGCAGTATAAGCAGATCGGCGTTTATTGATTTTGCGACTATCGCGCCCAAAGTATCGTTATCGCCTATTACTATTTCATTTGTGGCAACCGAATCGTTCTCGTTTATAATCGGTATCGCGCCCAGCTCCAAAAGCCTTAACATTGTGTTTTCAAAATTACTGCGGCGCTCGCTGTGGTCCACATCGTCGCCCGTAATAAGAATTTGGGCGACAGTGTGATTATACTCCGAGAAAAGCTTGTCGTATGTATACATAAGCTCGCACTGACCTACCGCCGCCGCCGCCTGCTTGGTTCTTACATCCTTGGGCTTTTCGTTTAAAAAAAGCTTTCCGGCTCCCATACCTATTGCTCCGGATGAAACGATTATTATTTCGTGTCCCGCATTTTTAAGGTCACTCATAACCTTGCAAAGCTCTTCCACCCTCTTGATATTAAGAAGTCCCGTAGGATGTGCCAAAGTCGAAGTTCCGAGTTTTATTACTATTCGCATTTTTTAATCTCCGTCAAGTTATTATTGTATCTATTATACTCTATTAAATCGGCGATTTCCACTGTTAAATAAAATTTTTAAAAAAACTATTGATTTTACCGCTTTAAAGTGATATATTATTAACATAAAATCAAAGGGGAGAAACCAAGTGAAATTAAAGAAAATAATTTCGGTTATTACGGCTTTAAGCATAACGGCCGCTCTTTGCGTGTCGCTTTCCGGCTGCGGAGAGAAAAAGACAAAATATAAAGTAGGTATCTGCCAGCTCGTTCAGCACGAAGCTCTTGACGCCGCAACCAAGGGCTTTAAAGAGGCTCTTAAGGAAAAGCTCGGCGACGATGTTGAGTTTGACGAACAGAACGCTGCGGGCGAGCCGAATAACTGCACTACCATAGTAAATCAGTTTGTATCCGGCAATGTCGACCTTATTTTCGCAAACGCTACGGGAGCTTTGCAGGCGGCCGTTTCCGCTACGGACAGTATTCCGATAGTCGGAACATCAATTACCGACTACGCAACCGCGCTTGAGATAAGCGATTGGACGGGAAAAACCGGCATAAATGTTACCGGCACATCGGATTTGGCTCCGCTTGAGGATCAGGCGAAAATGATAAAGGAACTTTTACCGAACGCTAAGACCGTGGGTATTCTTTACTGCTCGGGTGAGGCCAATTCCAAATATCAGGCTACCGAGGTTGCAAAATACCTTAAAGAACTCGGCATTGAAAGCAAGGAATTCACAAGCGCCGATTCAAACGATTTAGCACAGGTCGTAACCTCTGCCTGCGCCGCGGTTGACGCAATTTACATTCCTACCGACAATACAATGGCTTCAAATACCGAAATTGTCAACAACATCGCCGAACCTGCCAAAATCCCGATCATAGCAGGCGAGCAGGGCATCTGCAAAGGCTGCGGTATCGCAACTCTTTCAATAGATTATTACAGCATCGGTAAAAAAGCCGGAGAAATGGCTTACGATATTCTTGTAAACGGCAAGGACCCTGCCGAAATGGAAATCGGCTTTGCTTCAAGCCTTACAAAGAAGTATATGGAATCGCGCTGCAAAGAGCTTGGAATAACCGTTCCGAGCGATTATGAAGCAATTCAGTAATTTTAAAAAAACAATCGTAAAGCGATAGGGCGTAAAATACCCTATCGCTTATTGCGGTTTTTGAAAGGAAAAACACAATGCTATCATTTATCAGCTCTCTTCCCGGCGCCGTTGCACAGGGCGCAATTTGGGGTATTATGGCGGTCGGCGTCTATATTACCTTTAAGATTCTCGACCTCGCGGACCTCACGGTAGACGGCTCCTTCGGCACCGGCGGCGCTGTTCTTGTGGTATGTACGGCAGGCGGAATGAACATATGGCTCGCAATGCTGGCGGCACTTATCGCAGGATGTCTTGCAGGTCTTGTCACAGGCGTGCTTCACACAAAATTCGGCATACCGGCAATCCTTGCGGGTATACTTACGCAAATCGCCCTTTATTCGGTAAACCTGCGTATTATGAGCGGAAAAGCCAATCTCCCCCTTTCCGTAATGAAATATAAGGACATACTTCTCGTAACGCTTCGCAACATAAACAAATCGCTTATAGTCTGCGCCCTGTTTGTGGCGGCAATTATAGTTATTCTTTACTGGTTCTTCGGTACGGAGCTCGGTCATTCGCTGAGGGCTACCGGCTGCAACCCGGCAATGGCAAGGGCAAACGGAATAAACACCTCAACCAACAAAATAATTGGCTTTGTTATTTCGAACGGTCTTGTTGCTTTAGCAGGCGCTCTGCTTGCGCAGTATCAGGGCTTTGCGGATGTAAATATGGGCAGAGGCTCAATAGTAATCGGTCTTGCCGCAATAATAATAGGAGATGTTGTTTTCGGAAAGCTGTTTAAAAACTTTGCGTTAAAGCTTTTCGGCACGGTTTTGGGCGGCATAATATACTATATTGTAATTTCCTTTGTGCTGTGGCTCGGTCTTCCCGCAAACGACCTTAAAATGCTCACCGCCGCAGTGGTTGCGCTCTTCCTAGGAATACCCTACTGGAAAAGCAAAATAGCGGAAAAACGCGTTAAACAAATCCCCGGAGGTGAAACCAATGCTTGAGATCAAAGATGTTCATAAGACCTTCAATCCCGGAACAATAAACGAAAAGAAAGCCCTTAACGGACTTAACCTTACTCTTAACGACGGTGATTTTGTTACGGTTATCGGCGGTAACGGCGCCGGAAAATCGACTATGCTCAATATGATAGCCGGCGTTTATCCGGTAGACAGCGGCTCTATAATAATAGACGGGGTCAATGTAACAAAACTGCCTGAACACAAGCGTGCCAAATACCTCGGCCGTGTTTTCCAGGACCCGATGATGGGTACCGCCGCGGATATGTGGATAGAGGAAAATATGGCACTCGCCTCAAGAAGAGGACAGATAAGGGGTCTTAAATGGGCGATAAACAACAAAGAGCGCGAGCAATTCAAGGCTATGCTGTCCGAACTTGATTTAGGTCTTGAAAACAGACTTTCTGCAAAGGTGGGACTGCTTTCGGGCGGTCAGCGTCAGGCTCTCACGCTTTTAATGGCGGTTATGAAAAAGCCGAAGCTTTTACTGCTTGACGAGCATACTGCGGCGCTTGACCCGAAGACCGCCGCAAAAGTGCTTGAGCTTTCGAATAAATTTATATCGGAGGATCACCTTACCGCAATGATGATAACGCATAATATGAAAGACGCCATAACTTACGGCAACCGCCTTATTATGATGAATAACGGTAAAATAATCCTTGATGTATCGGGAGAAGAAAAGAAAAAGCTTACGGTTGAGTATTTACTCGACGCATTTACAAAATTAAGCGGCTCGGAATTCGCAAACGACAGAGCGCTTTTGAATTAAAGCTGCAAAAAAATAAGCTTCGGCAAAATGCCGAAGCTTATTTTTTATTCATTGAAAAAGCGTTTAATTTTATCGGTAAAGCTCTTGCGGGTCTCATAGTTCTTCTCGCCCGTAAGCGCTTCAAACTCCTTAAGCTTATCCTTTTGCGCTTTGCTAAGCTCTTTCGGAACCTCAACCACAACCTTTACATACTGGTCGCCTCTGCCGGAGTAGTTGAGCCTTTGTATACCCTTTCCTCTCAGCTTAAATTCGTCGCCCGGTTGTGTGCCCTCGTGTATGTTAAGCTTAACTTTGCCGTCAAGCGTGGGGACGATAACCTCGTCGCCTAATGCCGCTTGGGTAAAGGTTATCGGTATCTGACAGTAAACATCGTAGCCCTCTCTCTCGAATATCGGATGGGGGCGTACATTTACATTAATGCGAAGATCGCCCGACGGTCCGCCGTTTGCTCCGGCGTCGCCTCCGCCCCTTACATTAATTATCTGTCCGTCGTCAATACCTGCCGGTATATCAACCGTCTGCTCAACAGTATGTCTTATCCTGCCCTTTCCCGCACAGGTATGGCAGGGCTTATCTATTATTTTACCTGAGCCGTGGCAGTTATCACAGACCTTTTGAGTCTGCATAACGCCGAACGGAGTACGCTGTGTAGCCGATACCTGACCCGAGCCGTGGCAAACCGGACAGGTTTTGGGCGTCGAGCCTTTTTCCGCGCCCGTGCCGCCGCATTCCTTACAGTTTTCTATCTTTGTAACCTTTACGGTCTTACGGCAGCCCTTAGCCGCCTCTTCAAACGAAAGATTGACCGCCGCCGCAGTATCGTTTCCGCGTCTCGGAGCGTTCGGGTTTGCCCGTCTGCCGCCACCTCCGAAACCTCCGCCGAAAAATGAGCTGAATATATCGCCCAAATCGCCGAAATCACCGGTAAAGCCGCCGCCGTAAGCTCCGCCGCCTGCTCCCGCGCCGAAATTCGGGTCAACGCCCGCATGGCCGAACTGATCGTATCTCGCGCGCTTTTCTTTATCCGACAGAACCTCGTAGGCTTCGTTTACCTCTTTAAATTTCTGCTCAGCTTCCTTGTTTCCGGGGTTTAAATCAGGGTGATATTTTTTAGCCATTTTGCGGTAGGCTTTCTTTAGTTCGTCGTCCGACACCGATTTATCAACGCCGAGAACCTCGTAATAATCTCTTTTTTCTTCAGCCAAAGTAATTTCTCCTACAAGTTTAATATGTTAAATCAATCCGGTTTTTACGCCGGATTGATTTTTAATAAATAACCTAATTACTTTTTGTCGCCGTCTTCAACATCGGTGTAATCAGCTTCATAAACATTGGAATCGTTTCCGCCGTTCTGTGCCTCACCCTGAGGAGCGGCATTTTCTGCGCCCTGCGGATTAGCCGCCTTATAAACCTTTTCGCTTACCGCGAAAAGCTCCTTTTGCAACTCTTCCTGCTTGGCCTTTATAGCGTCGGTATCTTCACCCTTAAGAGCCTCCTTAAGAGCTTCCTTGGCAGTTTCAATTTTGGATTTTTCATCAGCCGACAGCTTATCGCCGAACTCGCTTACGGTCTTTTCGGTCTGATAGATCATCTGATCGGCGTTGTTGCGAATGTCAACCGATTCACGGCGCTTCTTATCCTCGGCGGCATACTGCTCGGCTTCCTTAACAGCCTTATCAATATCCTCTTTGGACATATTGGTGTTCGAGGTAATTGTAATGTTATTTTCCTTGCCTGTGCCGAGGTCTTTAGCGGAAACATGAACTATGCCGTTTGCATCTATATCGAAAGTAACCTCAATCTGAGGGATTCCGCGCGGAGCCGGAGCTATTCCGTCAAGGTGGAATACGCCGAGGGTCTTGTTATCCTTCGCAAACTCACGCTCGCCCTGTAAAACATGAACCTCAACAGAGGTCTGACCGTCCGCGGCGGTCGAGAATATCTGACTCTTTTTAGCCGGAATGGTGGTGTTACGGTCGATTACCTTTGTGGAAACGCCGCCCATTGTTTCAATACCGAGTGACAACGGAGTAACATCAAGGAGAAGCAGACCCTTAACATCGCCGCCCAAAACGCCTGCCTGCAAAGCTGCGCCTATTGCAACGCACTCATCTGGGTTAATGCCCTTGAACGGCTCCTTGCCCATAAAGTTCTTTATAGCTTCCTGAACAGCCGGAATTCTTGAAGAACCGCCGACCATAAGAACCTTGTTTATCTCGCTCTTGTCAAGACCCGAGTCGGAAAGCGCTTGGCGCACAGGTCCCATTGTTGCGTCTACCAAATCAGCGGTAAGTTCATTGAATTTAGCCCTTGTAAGGGTTGTTTCAAAGTGCTTAGGACCTGTCTGATCTGCCGTTATAAACGGAAGATTGATGTCTGCGGTGGTCATACCCGAAAGGTCTATTTTAGCTTTTTCGGCAGCCTCTTTAATACGCTGCATAGCCATCTTGTCGCCTGAAAGGTCAATGCCCTGCTCAGCCTTAAAGGTGTTTACGATATAATCCATAATCCGTTTATCGAAGTCATCGCCGCCGAGTCTGTTGTTACCGGCAGTAGCGAGAACCTCCTGAACGCCGTCGCCCATTTCGATTATCGAAACATCGAATGTACCGCCGCCGAGGTCGTATACCATAACCTTTTGGTCGTCTTCCTTATCAATGCTGTAAGCAAGAGCCGCAGCAGTAGGCTCGTTTATGATACGCTTAACTTCAAGACCGGCAATCTTGCCCGCATCCTTGGTTGCCTGACGCTGAGCGTCGGTAAAGTAGGCAGGAACGGTAATAACAGCCTCGGTTACCGGTTGACCGATGTAAGCCTCGGCATCTGCCTTTAATTTCTGCAAAATAATTGCCGAAATTTCCTGCGGAGTGTACTTCTTACCGTCAATTTCTACTGTGTGTGAAGTACCCATTTCTCTCTTTATAGAGCTTATGGTGCGGTCCGGATTGGTAATAGCCTGACGCTTAGCAACCTGACCTACCATTCTTTCGCCTGTTTTTGAAAACGCAACTACCGACGGAGTTGTTCTCGCTCCTTCGGCATTGGCGATAACGACCGGCTCGCCGCCTTCCATTACCGCTACGCAAGAGTTTGTTGTACCTAAGTCAATACCTATGATTTTTCCCATAATATATTCCTCCAAATGTTTAATCAGCTGTTTTTAATTTGCTACCTTTACCATTGCCGGTCTTATAACCGTATCTCCGGTTCGATAGCCCTTTTGCAGAACCTCGGCAATCACATTTTCGCCAAGCTCCCCGTCCTCGATATGCATTACCGCCTCGTGAAGTGTCGGGTCAAATGCGTCGCCCGGTTTTGCTATCTCATCAATTTGAAGCTTTCCTGACAAAGCCTCAAACTGCTTGATTATCATTTCAATGCCCTTTAAGTAATCGGGACTTTCTCTGTCGGCAGACGCCGCTCTTTCTATATTATCGATTATCGGCAAAAGCTGTTTTATTATTCCGGCTCTTGCATACTCGGCAATACCTGATTTTTCACGCTCTGTCCGTTTTTTGTAATTATCGAACTCGGCAGCCGTCCGTAAAAGAATGTCGTTTTTCTTTTCAAGCTCTTCCTTAAGCTTTTCAATCTCTGCATCCTTTTTGGATTTTTTTTCTTTTTTGGGAGCTTCCTTTTCTGTTTTTTCTTCGCCTTTTGCTGTCTCCTGCTGAGACTCTGCCGACGCTTCTTTTTCTTCTTTTTTTATTTCTTCAGCCATTCGTTATTCCTCCATATCCTTTTGCGCTTGAGTCATTAGTTCCGTAAGCTTAAGCGCTGTATATTCAACGCTCGGAATTATCTGGTCATAAGACATTCTGTTAGGACCTATAACACCTACGGTGCCTTTATACTTATCCTTACCGCTGTACCTTGCGGCAATTATGGCGTCGGAATTGAGCTCGGTAAAGCCCGTATCGTTTCCGAATATCACGCCTACCCTGCCGTCTATTCCGTCAAGAAGAGACAGCATCGGTTCTCTCAGATTTACAAGCGATATTATCCGTTTTGCGGTCTCGTCGTCGGCAAAAACATTGTGAAGTGCCGCCTCGCCCGAAAGTGTCACGCTTGAAGCCTCCAAACCCTGCGCCATTTCGAACACCGCCGAAAATACCGGCATAAAAGTCAGTGCGTTAAGTCCCGCGTCAGCGGTAAGTCCCTGCATATAACCCTTTGTAAGGTCGCTTACCTTTTTGCCGTTTATTTTTTTTTCGGCTATATCGGTAAATCTTTCGATAAGAACAGGCTCGCTTACCATATCGGTCCTGATAATGCGGCTTCGGGTTCTCCCGTCCGCCGTAATAAGCACTATCATAACCGCCTTTTTGCCTATCGGTAAAAGCTCGATTCGCTTAACCTTGGGTCCTGTTTCAATAATGAAGCAGGTGACAGCCGGAAGTCCCGTAAGCTCGGACAAAAGTTTGCCCGCAATTTCAGGTAGCTTTTCCGGTGCCGAATGAATATCCGAAAAGCTCTTGTCTATAAAGCTTTTACTGCTTTCGGAAAGCTTTTCGGGGGTCATAAGCGTATCTACATATATTTTAAAGCCGTTGCTTGTCGGAATCCGTCCGGCAGAGGTATGCGGCTGAGCCAACAGACCAAGCTCGCACAGCTCGCTCATTTCATTCCTGAGCGTTGCGGAGGACGGTGAATTTTTAAGAATGGCGTTAAGCGCCTTTGAACCCACCGGCTCGCCCGTCTTTATATAGGTTTTGGCAACTGCAGCCAAAACTGCTTGTTTTCTCGGCGACAGCTCCATCTTCGATACACTCCTTTTGATATTAGCACTCTGTGCTTTCGAGTGCTAACGATTATTATTATATCCCCCGTTTGCGATTTGTCAAGGGCTTTTTGAAAAATAATTTGACTTTTCCTGACCTTTTACAATTTGTTCATAATTTAAAGCCGAAATGATCAAATAATCGGGTTTTTGAAAAAAACTATTGACAAACCCCTCCCTTTAGTGTGATAATAATATAGGTTATCATAAGGGTGTATTATACCCTTTTCCTATTATCTTTGTTGGTGATACTAATGCGAATCATTACAGGCTTAGCCAGAGGAGCCAGACTTTCGGCACCGGACGGACGGGAAGTCCGCCCTACTCCGGAGCGTGTAAAAGAAGGAATCTTCAGCGCTTTACAGTTTGATATCGAGGGCAGACGGGTGCTTGACTTATTTGCAGGCTCCGGTCAGCTGGGACTTGAAGCATTAAGCCGGGGAGCCGTAAGTGCGGTTTTTGTTGACGCCTCGGATTCCTCGCTCCAATATGTAAAAAAGAATATCGAAAGCACGGGGCTTTCCGGTAAGGCGCGCGTTGTCCGCTCGGATTACGCATCGTTTACCGCGGCAAGCCGTGATGTGTTTGATATAGTGTTCCTTGATCCGCCGTATTCGGCAGGTCTTTTGCTTCCGGCATTAAAGGCGGTTCTGCCGCTTATGAGCGACCACGGTATAATTGTGTGCGAGCATCCGCCGGAGGTTAAGCCCGAAGAAACGGTCGGCGGATTTAAAATAAGCCGCACCTACCGCTACGGCAAGGTTTTGGTAACCGTTTACCGAAAAGGGGAAGATAAATGAACGAGCGCATAGCAATCTGCCCGGGCAGCTTTGACCCTGTAACATTCGGTCATTTGGATATTATCACCCGTGCCGCAAAGATGTTTGATAAGCTTATTGTGGTTGTCGCCTCAAACGGCGCAAAGCACTGCTCCTTCACGCCTGAAGAGCGCGTGGATATGATAAAAAAATGTATCCCTACTCTAAATAATGTAACGGTTGAACACTATGACGGTCTTCTTGCGGATTATGCCGCAAGCAAAAACGCCACCGCCATAATAAAAGGATTACGGGCAATGTCTGATTTTGAATATGAATTTCAGATGGCGCTCACCAATAAAAAGCTTAACCCGAATGTGGAAACGCTTTTCCTTACGACCGCAAGCCGCAATATGTATTTAAGCTCAAGTATGGTTAAGCAGATAGCGAGTATGGGCGGAGATATTTCAAGCTTTGTACCCGATGCCATAAAGGCAGATATAATTAAAAGAATTTGTGTTAAAAAGTAAGAAGACGGCGATCGAAACCGTGGCAGTTTCGATCCTGTCGCACCAAAAACAGTAATATTTACGGAGGAATTTAAAATGACACTTGACGAATTACTTGAACAGTTTGACGAGGTTTTGGACAGCGGTATTAAAATACCCGGCAGAAAAACCGTAGTTGATATCGAAAAGCTCCGTGCCGTTGTTGACGATATCCGTCTTAACATTCCGGCGGAGATAAAGCAGGCAAAGGGCATTGTTGCCGACCGTGCGGATATTATTACAAACGCAAAGCGTGAGGCGGACGGAATTATCCGCAACGCCGAGGAACGTGCAAAGGCTATGACCGCACAGGAGGAAATCGTAAAGCTGGCTCAGCAGAAGGCTGCCGAAATAATCGCAACCTCACAGCAAAAAAGCCGTGAAATGCGTAAAGCGGCTCAGGATTTCGTTGATGACATTATGCGCCGCGCGGATGAGGGTCTCACCGCCAATTTGGGTGAGGTTAGAAAGACACGCGCCGCATTAAAGCAGCAGATTCCTTCCGCTAAGGAATAAAAATTACCAAATAAAATTTTCATATTAAAGGCATAGACGGAGACGGCGGTTTTTAAAATGCGTTTTCAAGCGATTCGGGGACGGTGCAAGCCCGATAAACGCCGAAAACCGGTATCACTCCCGAGCCGACAGCCGAAATCGGGCTAAAGGACACCACCCTTTTATTACCGAATTAAGCCGCTCCGGTTTTCCCCCGTTAAAGGGAACGCAGATATTTGTCTGCCGTAATAGGTGGTTTTAAGAAGATTATTCGCTTCGTCCTATTATGGGACGGAGCTTTTTATTTGAAAGGAGTAAATTCAAGATGTATAAAAGTATATCCCCGAACCTTAACTTTGTTGAGGAAGAGAAAAAGGTTAAAAAATTCTGGGAAGACGAAAAAATATTCGAAAAAAGTATAGATTCAAAGGCAAAGGGCGAACCGTATGTTTTTTATGACGGTCCTCCGACCGCAAACGGCAAGCCGCACATCGGCCATGTTCTGACCCGTGTAATAAAGGATATGATTCCCCGTTACCGCACAATGAAGGGCTATATGGTTCCCCGCAAAGCAGGATGGGACACGCACGGACTTCCCGTTGAGCTTGAGGTTGAGAAGCTTTTGGGTCTTGACGGCAAGGAGCAGATAGAGCAGTACGGTCTTGAACCTTTTATAGAGCACTGCAAGGAAAGCGTATGGAAATACAAGGGTATGTGGGAGGATTTCTCAAAAACCGTCGGCTTCTGGGCGGATATGGAAAACCCCTATGTCACCTATGACAATAATTTTATAGAGTCCGAATGGTGGGCGCTTAAAAAGATTTACGAAAAGGGTCTTCTTTATAAGGGCTTTAAGATAGTTCCCTACTGCCCCCGCTGCGGAACTCCGCTCTCCTCTCACGAGGTGGCTCAGGGCTATAAAAGCGTTAAAGAGCGCAGTGCGGTAGTCCGCTTTAAGGTTGTGGGCGAGGACGCCTATTTCCTTGCCTGGACAACTACCCCGTGGACACTTCCCTCTAACGTTGCGCTCTGCGTAAACCCCGACGAAACCTACTGCAAGGTAAAGGCGGCAGACGGCTATACCTACTATATAGCAAAGGCTCTGCTTGATAAGGTTTTGGGCAAGCTTGCGACGGAAAATACTCCGGCTTATGAAATAATAGAAGAATATAAGGGCAGCGAGCTTGAATATAAAGAATATGAGCCGCTTTTCGATTGCGTAAAACCGGTTTGCGAAAAGCAAAACAAAAAGGGTCATTATATCACCTGCGATACCTATGTTACCATGACAGACGGTACAGGCATAGTTCATATTGCGCCTGCGTTCGGTGAGGACGATGCAAAGGTCGGCCGCCGCTACGATTTACCCTTTGTTCAGTTTGTTGACGGCAAAGGAAATCTTACCGAGGAAACTCCGTATGCCGGCATATTTGTAAAGAAAGCCGACCCGATGGTGCTTAAGGACCTTGACGAAAAGGGACTTCTTTTTGACGCCCCCAAATTCGAACACGACTATCCCTATTGCTGGCGCTGCGATACTCCGCTTATATACTATGCGCGCGAATCTTGGTTTATAAAGATGACCGATGTTCGTGACGACCTTATCCGCAATAACGACACTATCAACTGGATACCCGAAAGCATAGGAAAGGGCCGTTTCGGCGACTGGCTTAAGAATGTTCAGGATTGGGGTATTTCCCGCAACCGTTATTGGGGTACTCCGCTTAATATCTGGCAGTGCGAATGCGGTCATATGCACTCTATCGGCAGTATTGAGGAATTAAAGGAAATGTCCGATAACTGCCCCGACAATATTGAACTGCACCGTCCTTACATTGATGCGGTTACAATTAAATGCCCGCACTGCGGAAAGCAGATGCACAGAGTACCCGAAGTTATAGACTGTTGGTTTGATTCCGGCTCAATGCCGTTTGCGCAGCACCATTATCCGTTTGAAAACAAGGAGCTTTTCGAGTCTCAGTTCCCTGCCGACTTTATTTCCGAGGCGGTTGACCAGACAAGAGGCTGGTTCTATTCCCTGCTTGCGATTTCAACCCTTATTTTCAACAAGGCACCGTATAAGAATGTTATTGTTTTAGGCCATGTTCAGGACGAAAACGGTCAGAAAATGAGTAAATCCAAGGGCAACGCCGTTGACCCGTTCGAAGCTCTTGAAAAATTCGGTGCGGATGCAATACGCTGGTATTTCTACACAAACTCCGCTCCCTGGCTCCCTAACCGTTTCCACGATAAGGCTGTAACAGAGGGTCAGCGCAAATTTATGGGTACACTGTGGAACACCTATGCATTCTATGTTCTTTATGCCAACATTGACGAATTTGACCCCACCAAGTATTCGCTTAAAGACTGCAAGCTCACGGTAATGGACAAATGGCTTTTATCAAAGCTTAATTCAATGGTGCAGTCGGTCGACGATAACCTTGCCGATTACCGCATACCGGAAGCCGCAAGAGCACTTCAGGAATTTGTGGACGATATGAGTAACTGGTATGTCCGCCGCGGCAGGGAAAGATACTGGGTACAGGGTCTCCCCGAAGATAAGATTGCGGCGTATATGACCCTTTACACCGCGCTTGTAACAACCGCAAAGGCCGCCGCTCCGATGATTCCGTTTATGACCGAAAGCATTTATCAAAACCTTGTCAAAAGCGTTGACAAAACCGCTCCCGAAAGCATACATCTCTGCGATTTCCCCACTGTGGACAGCAGTGCGATAGACAAATCACTTGAAGAGAATATGGATAAGGTTCTCGAAATAGTTGTTTTGGGCAGAGCCGCAAGAAACGGCTCCTCGCTTAAGAATAGACAGCCTCTCGGCACAATGTATGTTAAGCTTGACGGAAAGCTCGACGGGTATTATACTGATATTATTCGTGATGAGCTTAACATCAAAAATGTAATCTTCACCGACAAGGTTGACGATTTTGTTTCCTACCGCTTTAAGCCGCAGCTTAAAACAGTAGGTCCGAAATTCGGCAAGCAATTAAATGAAATTCGCACAGCACTCTCCGAAATAGACGGCAACAAAGCGAAAAAGCAGTTAGACGCCGACGGTTCTCTTACCTTAGAGCTTCCGTCAGGCACGGTAGTTCTTCAAACCGAAGATCTGCTTATCGAAACCGAGCAGAGAGACGGATTTTACACGGTAAGCGACAGAGGTATAACCGTTGCGATAGACACCACGCTTACCAAGGAGCTTATCGAGGAAGGTTTTGTACGCGAGCTTATCAGCAAAATACAGACTATGCGTAAGGAAGCCGGATTTAATGTAACGGATCATATATCAGTAACATTAAGCGGCAGTGATAAGGTAGCCGAAATAGCCCTTAACAAAAAGGACGATATAGCCGGCGACACACTTACCGACTCACTTACAGCGGCCGAACCCGACGGATATGTTAAGGAATGGGATATTAACGGCGAAAAGGTTTCCATAGGTGTTAAAAAGGTATAAACCGAAAGGAGTTTTCCGAAATGGATGACAATTTTTACACTGATCAAGGCTTTGAGGACATCAGCTCATCTTCTCTTCCTCACACAAAAAGCAGTATGAAGGCTATAACCCAAAACTACGGCAACGGCGTTTTTAGGCATCTTGATAAAATAATAAAGGCTATTTCCTTTATAGTTGCAATAGCTGTTTTGCTTTTGTTTGCGGCGATAAGCATTGTGCTTGTTATACTGGATAAGATATTTGCTGTGGTCGCGGTAGCGGTATTTATTGTGGGAATTATTCTTTCGGTAATATCACTTTTCCTTATCTACGCAATAGGGCATTTGATTTCACAAAACAATGAAATAATAAAAAAACTCTGAAAAAACATTTGAAATTTTTTCGCTTTCGTTGTATAATAAGCCTCAACGAGTAGCAGAAATGCGTAAGTCCGGTTAAGGACTTACGCATTTTTTTGTTTTATTACGGAGGTAAATTTAAAAATGAAAGAACAAACTCAGTCATATCTTACTGCCGAAAAAGTCGGCAAACTTATGGGGAAATATGCCGTACCCTGTATAATATCGCTCTTGGTCGGGGCGCTGTATAACATCGTAGACCAAATATTTATCGCAAATGCGGATTATCTCGGTTCGTATGGCAATGCGGCAAATACGGTGGTTTTTCCGCTTACGGTCATTGCGCTCGGTATAGCCGTTATGTTAGGCGACGGCTGCTGCGCGTTTGTAAGCTTATCGCTAGGTGAAAAAAGAACAAAGGACGCCTCGTGCAGTGTCGGAAATTCCGTAACGCTTTGCGTGCTTGTAAGTTTAATTCTGACTGCGCTTTATTTGCTTTTTAATGAACCGATACTCACCGCATTCGGCGGAAATGTAAATGCCGAAACCTTTAAACTGTCAAAGGAATATTTTTTCTGGATCACATTAGGTGTTCCGTTTTATATGTTCGGTCAGGCGATGAATCCGATTATCCGTGCGGACGGAAATCCTAATTTCGCTATGCTCCCAACCCTTATCGGTGCTGTAATCAACATAATTCTCGACCCCGTTTTCATATTTGTTTTCAGATGGGGTATGATGGGTGCGGCAGTCGCAACGGTAATCGGTCAGATTGCGACGGCTGTGCTTTCGGCTTGGTATCTTTGCAGGGCAAAAACAGTTAAGCCCCATATTAATGACTTTAAGCTTAACGGCGGAGTTATCGGCAGAACTATATCGCTCGGTCTTTGCAGTTTTTTGGCTCAGATTTCCCTTGTCGCGGCAATGGCGGCAATCAATAATATGATTCGTAAATACGGAGCTTTGGATCCCGTTTTCGGTAAGGAGCAATATGCACAGATTCCTATGGCGGTAGTCGGAATTGTAATGAAATTCTTTCAAATTATCATTTCTGTCGTAATCGGAATGGCGGCGGGTTGTATCCCCATTGTAGGATACAATATGGGCGCCAAAAGACCGGAACGGGTAAGTAGCCTGTTTACAAGACTGCTGATTGCAGAAGCTTGCGTGGGTGCGGCGGCTTTGCTGACAGCGGAGCTTTTTCCCGATTTTTTAATCGGTATTTTCGGTGCCGCAAACGAAAGTGTGTATTACACGGATTTTGCAGTAAAGTCTTTCAGAATTTACCTTTGTATGCTGATTTTAGCCTGCGTTAACAAAGCGACCTTTATATTTTTACAGGCTATGGGAAAAGCAGTTCAGTCAACCATGCTTTCTATGGTGCGTGAAATCGTTTTCGGCGTGGGTCTGGCGCTTTTACTGCCCCCTATTTTCGGACTTGACGGCGTGCTTTATTCTATGCCCGCGGCAGACATCCTTACAGCCGTAATATCAGCGATAATTATTATAAAAACCTATAAACAGTTGGGAACGGCGGTTTTGAATACCCGTTTATAAAGCAATTCTGTGCCTTTGACCGCAAACCCTCCTAACCTGTCGAATAAAATTGCATTGACAGTTAAAATTTTACAATATATAATATATAGGACAAGATTTCCTACGGATTACAATGTGTCAAAGGATTCCGAATAATGAAAAAAATAATGAGCGCAAACTTTATCACAAGCCTTAGAATTGCGGGAACGGTTATATTATTGTTTTTAAAACCGCTCTCAACCCCGTTCTATATTACATACACCCTTACCGGGATTACCGATGTGTTGGACGGATTTGTTGCCAGAAAAACCGGAACTGCAAGCGAAACGGGCGCCAAGCTTGACTCGGCAGCGGATATTTTGTTTTACGGCGTCACGCTTACAAAGCTTCTTCGCCGCATCATAGATGAAATGCCGAAACAAATTTGGTGGCTTGTCTGCATTGTGTTGCTTTTAAGGCTCTGTACTTATTTCACTGCCGCGGTTAAATACCGCCGATTTGCTTCGCTCCACACATATCTTAATAAGGTAACAGGCGCCGCAGTATTTCTTATTCCCTACTTTTTAAGGGCGCCGTTTGCCGTTGCTTATTGCTATTCGGTGTGTATTATAGGCGGTCTTTCTTCGCTGGAGGAGCTTTTTATACACCTCACTGCGGGTAGTTATAATTCCGCAAAAAAATCACTTTTCAATATTAAGAACTGATATTTATGCCTTCAGTACACACGGCATTTTGCCGTGTGTACTGTTTTTTTAGGATACCGTTAATTTCCGTTTACTTTAATTACTAAAAGCTTATCACCTAAAGCAAACATTTTAATCTTTGCCTGCAATTACGCATAAAACGGCAAATTCTCCAAACAGTAGAATTGCGTAAAGCTTCTCTACTACACTGTGTTTACAGGTAGAACGGCATTATACCGCGTTAGGTTGAAAAAATCGCACCGCAGGATTATGATAATGATTATAAACGCACAATCCCCAAAAGGAGAATCACATATTATGATAAAAATATTTACAGATACATCCGCAAATCTTCCTGCCGAATTGATAATAAAACACTCGATTAAAATAATTCCGCTCACATTTACTGTCGGCGGTGTAGAAAGCGTACAAGAAGAAACCGAGGATTTCGACGGAAAGGCTTTTTATAACGCTATGCGTTCAGGTACTCCCGTTAAAACCTCTATGATAAATACCGCCGCTTTTTTAAACGCGTTTGAGCCTGAGCTTAAATGCGGCAACGATATAATTTATATCGCTATGTCCGGCGGTATAAGCGGAACGGCTCAAGCGGCGCAAACCGCCGCGGCTGAGCTTGAGGGCGAATACCCCGAAAGAGACATAGCCGTTATAGATACGCTTGCCGCCTCCCTCGGCGAAGGCTTGCTTGTACTTGAAGCGGCGGAAATGAACGAGGGCGGCGTATCCTTTAAGGATATTGTCGGCTGTATTTCGGAAAAGCGTAGAAATATGTGCCAGTTTTTCACGGTTGAAGACCTTAAATATCTTAAAAACGGCGGACGCATAAGCGGCGCTACCGCTGTGGTCGGAACTATTTTAAACATTAAACCGATTTTAAAGGGTGATGACGCCGGCCGTATAATCTCATGCGGTAAGGTAAGGGGTAAAAGGGCGGCACTTTTGACGCTTGCCGAAAGCTTTGATAAGCTTGCGAAGGACAAAAAGGAAACCATCGGCATTGCCCATGCCGATTCGGAGGATGACGCCGCTTTTCTTCTCTCCGAACTGAAAAAACGCGGATTTAAGGGAAAATGTATTACCGTTTGTTACGAGCCGGTTACCGGCGCCCATGTAGGTCCCGGAACCGTAGCGCTGTTCTTCGGCGGAATTCACAAATAAGCGGTTAATTGTACAAAAGCGATGTTTCCTTTATGACGAATGGTTGAAACTGCCTTTAATCGAAAATCAACGGCTTCGGAAGGTCTTCCTTTTGGAGCCGTTTTTCTATTTAGTAAGCTTGTGTTCTCGACTTTTGCGGTAAAATACGGTCCTGCTTGACAAACGCTTAAAATAGTTTATTATTATATTGTATACTTCAAAGCTTGGGAGGGTAAATATGGCTGATATGATACAAATCGAGCATTTAAAAAAATGCTTCGGTGATTTGTGCGCCGTAGACGATCTGAGCTTTCGCGTTAAAGAGGGCGAATTGTTCGCGTTTTTAGGTGTGAACGGCGCTGGCAAATCCACAACGATAAATATCATTTGCGGACAGCTTAAAAAAGACGGCGGCAGCGTAGAAATATGCGGAACCGACCTTGACAAAAAGCCTGACCTTATAAAGCGCAGTCTCGGCGTGGTTTTCCAAAGCTCTGTGCTTGATAAGGATTTGACGGTAAAGGAAAATCTTGAAAGCCGCGCGGCGCTTTACGGCATACACGGCTCAAAATTTAAGAAGCGTTTATCGGAGCTCGCACAGCTTCTTGATTTCGAAGATTTGCTACGCCGTCCCGTTGGTAAGCTTTCGGGAGGTCAGAGACGGCGGATAGACATTGCCCGTGCGCTTTTGCACAACCCCAAAATACTGATTTTGGACGAACCCACAACGGGTCTCGACCCGCAAACGCGCACACTGCTGTGGAGCGTGGTGGAAAAGCTTCGCCGCCAGGAAAACCTGACCGTTTTTCTCACGACCCATTATATGGAAGAGGCGGCGGACGCCGATTTTGTCATAATTCTCGACCACGGAAAAATAGCCGCCGAGGGTACTCCGCTGACGCTTAAAAATACATATACGGGGGACTTCATCACACTGTACGGCACCGATGAGGAAGATATTAAAAAGCTCGGTATGCCGTATAAAAAGCTTAAGGGCGCATTCAGGGTTTCGGTTCGTGACACAAAGGAAGCCACCGAGCTTATTATAAAAAATCCCGAAATATTCAGCGATTACGAGATTACAAAGGGCAAAATGGATGATGTTTTCCTTGCCGTAACCGGCAAAACGCTTACCAATTCCGGAGGTGAAAAGCAATGACAGAGCTTTTAGCGCTTACAAAACGCAACACCAAGCTTTACTTTAAAGATAAGGGAATGTTTTTTTCATCGCTTATAACACCTGTTATACTGCTTGTACTTTATTCTACCTTCTTAAAAAAGGTTTATGACGACTCCTTCCGTTCGGCGCTTGACGCGGCGGGAGCAAAAATTTCCGACGATGTACTGAACGGATGCGTCGGCGGTCAGCTTATTTCATCGCTGTTGGCGGTAAGCTGTATCACCGTGGCGTTTTGCTCAAACCTTTTAATGATAAAGGACAAAACAAGCGGTGCTATACACGACCTTACTATAACGCCCGTGCGTTTCGGAACACTCGGCTTCGGCTATTATCTTTCAACGCTTATTTCCACGCTCATTATAAGCTTCTGCGCTACCGCGGCGTCCTTTGTATATCTTGCGGCTGTCGGCTGGTATCTTTCAGCGGCGGATGTTGCCCTTTTGGTACTTGATGTATTTCTGCTTACTATGTTCGGCACCGCACTATCCTCCTGCGTCAACTTCTTCTTGACCACGGACGGTCAGGCTTCGGCGGTGGGTACTATCGTAAGCGCGGGCTACGGCTTTATATGCGGCGCGTATATGCCTATTTCGAATTTCGGCGACGGTCTTAAAAATGTACTTTCGTTTTTGCCCGGCACCTACGGCACCAGTCTGTTACGAAATCACATATTAAGAGGTACTTTTGCTGAAATGAAGGCTCAGGGTTTCCCCACCGAGGTTGTTGATAAGATCAAGGAAAGCGTTGACTGCAAGCTTGAATTTTTCGGCACAAAAGTCCCGACAGGCGCTATGTACCTTATACTTTGCGCAAGTATTGTATTGCTTATAGCAATTTACATAGGTATGAACATAATAGCGGGTAAAAAAAGAAAATAAAAAAAGCAAAACAAAAAACCGTCGGAAAAATCCGACGGTTTTGTTTTGCGATAAATAATTATCTTTTTGAGAACTGCGGTGCACGGCGAGCGCCTTTGAGACCGTATTTCTTTCTTTCCTTCATACGAGGGTCTCTCGTAAGGAAGCCTGCTTTTTTAAGCTCCGAACGAAGCTCTGCGTCAGACTGGAGAAGCGCGCGGGAAATACCGTGACGGATAGCGCCTGCCTGACCGGTAACTCCGCCGCCTGCAACACGGCAAACTACATCGTACTTATCGGCTGTGCCGGTAAGCGCGAGCGGCTGGCGAACGATGAGCTTTAAGGTCTCAAGACCAAAATAATCATCTATATCTCTGTCGTTAATGGTTACCTTTCCGGTACCTGCATAAAGACGAACACGGGCAACAGAACTTTTTCTTCTGCCTGTTCCGTAAAAATAAGGCTTTGCTTCAAACATTGTTTCTGTCTCCCTTCTTAAAATTCAAGCTTTTCCGGCTTCTGTGCTACCTGAGCATACTCAGAGCCGCTGTAAACATGAAGTCTTGTAAGAGCCTTACGGCCGATTGTAGTATCCGGAACCATACCCTTAACGGCAAGCTCCATAGCAAGCTCCGGTCTGGTCTTCATAAGTGAGGAATATTTAACTTCCTTAAGACCGCCGATATAGCCTGTGTGACGGCGATAATACTTCTTTTCAAGCTTCTTTCCTGTTAAAACTGCCTTATCAGCGTTTATAACGATAACATGGTCTCCGCAATCAACATGCGGTGTAAACTCCGGCTTTACTTTGCCGCGAAGAATATCCGCAACCTTTGCAGCGGTACGGCCGAGCGGTCTGTCCGCTGCGTCGATTATATACCACTTACGCTGAATTTCGGCAGGTTTTGCCATAAATGTTGACATAATTCAAAACCTCCAAAAAATAATGTTTTTAAACAGCCTCATTATAATACCACAATGGAGAAAGGATGTCAACAAGAAAATTTCAAAATTTTAATTTAATATTTATTATCTTTTATTTTCTCTTGTTTTCTTCTATTTTCTCTCGTTTTCTCATTCGCCGTTTTTGTTTTGTAAAATCAAAAAAACGCAAATAAATAAACTTTTCACCCATTTTGAAATTAATCATATGATATTATTGAAGTTAAAAGCTTCAATATTTTTACAGGAGGCTTATTATATGGCAGATTTAAAAAACGGCTGTCCGCCCGAAAACAGCAGCTTTAAGGAAGCTGTCTGCATAGACGCCGGAAGAGTTTACGATTCCTGCTGCGACCGTGATTGCCTTGAGGATTTGAGATGCTTTTTCCTGCCGGAGGATCAAGCAATAGTCAACAATGCTTTAAGTGTACGCCTGCGTTCGGCGGAGGTACTTAATGTTTTCATCGATGTTGAACCGGTCAATTTCAACAAGGGTTTCTATTCCTGCGACCTGACATTCTTCTTCCTGTTGGGCTTTGACATTTATACTGCGCCTCACACCTGCCCCCGTTGCATAAACGGCATTACCTCTTATTCCAAAAAGGTAATACTTTTCGGCAGTGACGGCAATGTAAAGGTATTTTCAAGCACAATGCGCGAGAATGACGACTGCGACAGAAGCACACGCAGAAGCTCTAATATGCCGAAATGCGTTGTTCAGGCGGTTGACCCGATTCCGCTGTCGGCAAGAATAGGCGAAATAAGAGACTGCTACGACAGCATATGCTGTATACCGAAATGCGTATGCGACTGCATAGGCGGCAATGTGGTTACAGACCTTCAGAACGGCAATCCCACCGTTTATGTAACGCTCGGTCTTTTCACAATAGTACAGCTTATAAGGAATGTTCAGATGCTTATACCCGTATACGACTTCTGTATTCCGGAAAAGCATTGCGATGATTCCACCGATCAGCCCTGCGACACCTTTAGGAAAATCAAGTTTCCCACGGATGACTTTTTCCCGCCGAGACCCTGCGATATTGCGGATTCTCCCTGCTGCGGCTGTCCCGATAACAATACCTGAATTAAAACGGCGGGAGCCAAACCCCAAGGGTTTTGCTCCCGTCTGTTTAAAAAATTATGAAAGCGAAGATATATCAAGCTTGTCGAATTGAGTAAAAAAGCTCTTCAGGCTGTCTATATCTTTTTTTATGCCGCCGTTTACATTGCTTTCGAAATTCATCGGCATTACAGGGTCGTGAACGCTCAGCCTTAAAAGGAAAAATCCGTCTTCGGTTGAAATTCTGACGCCCTCTCTGTTATCGTCCGCCACATTCCAATCGGGACGGGTTTCGGCGTATTTTGTAAGTTCCTCTATAACCTTATTGCCGTAATTTTTAAAATCGTCGCATAGGATATTAAAGCGGCATTCTTTTTCCTCTGCAGGCATTTTAAGCGGCTTTAATATCTTTTCTATATCGTTGCCGCGTGCAAGCTCTATTACTATTTTGGTCACAAGATAAGCGCCGTCGTCGAGAAAATAATTCTCCCTTAGCGCCGCGTGACCCGAGGTCTCAATCGCAAGCGGACAGTCGATTCCCTTAGCGCACAGCTCCTGCGCCTTGTTTATAACATTTTTATAGCCCCTGCGGTAACGGTAATGCTTATCGCCTAAGGTGCTTTCAATATATTCGTGAAGTCCGTCGCTTGTTACGGAGTCGGTTACTATCGTGGCCCCGCCCTTACTGCCTGAAACCATATATGCGGCAAGTGCTATAAGTCGGTTGCGGTTTATTTCGGCACCGTCGGAGCCTACACAGCCGGCTCTGTCAACATCGGTATCGAATATTATTCCGAGGTCCGCATTGTTTTTCTTAACGGCGGCGCATATGCTTTCCATAGCCTGTTCATTTTCCGGATTCGGTATATGATTGGGGAACATCCCGTCAGGCTCTAAGAACTGACTGCCGTTAATATTCGCTCCGAGCTTTTCAAGAACATCCTTTGCGTAAAATCCGCCTGCGCCGTTACCTGCGTCAACTATGATTTTGTATCCGTCAAGCGGCTTGTCCTCTTCCTTTTTTCCGACTGCGTCACATATCATTTTACGCAGTCTTGCGGCATATTTGGACATATAATCGTAAAGCATTGTAACTCCGGCACGGTTGCAGATTATCTCCTCGCCGTTATCCGCAAGCTTTACTATATCCGAAATATCCTCTGAATCAAGTCCGCCGTCGGGGGTGAAAAATTTAAGTCCGTTTCTGTCAAACGGGTGATGGCTTGCGGTTATCTGGATTGCGGCGTTCGCATTGAGGTCAACCGTCGTCATAAACATCGCCGGAGTAGAAGCAAGACCGCAATCAATTACCGAAACGCCTGCGTTAATAAGCGCTTCTTTTACCTTAGCGGCGATTTTTTCGCCTGTAATTCGTGAATCGTGACCTACCGCCACATTCATTTCGGCGGAATTTTTTTCATATTTATTTATGTACCACACTATAAATGCCGCGGTTATGTCGTAAACCGCCTGTTCGGTAAGGTTCACCGTTTTACCGCCGAGGTCGCTTGCAACGCCCCGTATGTCCGTTCCGCTTTTAAGTTCAATATAGCTCATTATTTACCTCCGTTCAGCCGAAAAAATATCCGGCGGAAAAATATCCTATTAATAAAAGAATTATTGCCGACGCTGTATAAAGCATAGATTTAAAAAACAGCACATTACCGCGTTTCACGCCACTCACCCGAGATTATTATACCCGAAAAAGAAAAAATATCCGGAGGGGATTCGTATGACGGTTTACAGAGCCGACCGAAACAAAATAAAAATATCTCTCACCGATAACGAGGTGCTGGCTTTCTTCGGAACCTATGAAAGAATCAACGATATGAACGCCGGCACAAGGCTTACCGTAGCGCTTCTGCTCAGAGAAGGACTGTCCGACTACCCGGACGAATTTGACGGTGATATTCTGGTGGAAATAAGAGCCCGTGAAAGTGCCGGCTGCACAATAACCGTATCGCCTGCGGAAAAAAAACGCAAAAGCGGCAAATTTTATTTGTGCTTTGATTTTTCCGATTCATCTTCTATGATAGACGGCATTTCGAGACTTTACTTAAGCCGAAAAATTCGCGGAGAAAGCAGTCTTTACCTTATTTCCGGAATTTACAGACTTATTATTTCCTGCCCATCGGCAAAGGACCTGTTTTTTATGAATGAATACTGTGTACGGTCGGACAGCACTGCCGCCGCCTGTGCCTTTACAGAAGAACACGGCAGACTGATTGTAAAGGACAATGCCGTTGCCGTTATAGGCCGTGCCTTTACTAAAGAGCTTTGATTTCCGACACGGTCTTTTTCATATTGGAGGATGAAAATACATAGCTGCCCGCAACCAGTACATCGGCTCCTGCTTTTACGGCCATAGGCGCTGTTTCGGCGTTTATTCCGCCGTCAACCTCAAGCTCGGTTTCAAGACCCTGTCTTTTAATTTCCGCTTTAAGCCGTGACAGCTTATCAAGCGCGGACGGCATAAATTTTTGACCTCCGAAACCCGGCTCAACCGACATTACAAGCACCATATCGCAAAGAGGGAGAAATTCAAAAATTTCTTCCGGCGCGGTTTTCGGTTTTATGGTAAGACAAGCCTTACAGCCGTGATTTTTAATTTCCTTTAAGGTCTCGCCAACATCGCTTCCCGCTTCATAGTGGAAGCCCAAAATATCCGACACCTCGGCAAACTGATTTATGTACCTGTGCGGACGGTCGATCATAAGATGCACATCAAGCGGAAGAGAAGTATGGCTCCTTATTGATTTGATAACCGGCACACCGAACGATATATTAGGTACAAAAATACCGTCCATAACATCAAGATGCAACATATCCGTCCCGGCAGCCTCAAGCTCCTTTATTGCACCTTCAAGCTCCAAAAAATCCGCCGTAAGTACCGACGGTGAAATTTTTACCGACAACGCACTGCCTCCTTAAGCACTTTGGTTTTTATCCTGATTTATTTTAACCTTAAATTGTTCTGATGTCAAGCAAACAAGCACGCTTGACACAGCGTTTTTTGAATGTTATAATCAAAAAAACCATAGCTTATTGATTTTCGGAGGTCGACTTATGAAAAAAACTGCTGTAATGACAGATACAAACAGCGGAATAACGCCCAAAACAGCGACGGAAAAGGGAATTTTTCTTCTTAAAATGCCCTTTACGGTAGATGATGCGGAATACACCGAATATGTAGATATGCCGTATGAGGAATTTTTTGTAAGGCTTGACTCCGGCGCATCGGTCTCAACCTCACAGCCCTCCCCTGCGGCACTTACCGATATGTGGGATGAAGTATTAAGGGAATACGAATCCCTTGTATACATACCTATGTCAAGCGCATTAAGCGGAACCTGCGCTACGGCTAAGGCACTCTCCGCAGAGTATGACAACAGAGTATTTGTGGCAGATACACGCAGGATTTCGGTAACGCTTTATTCCGATGTTTTTAAAGCGCTGAGACTGGCGTCGGAAGGGCTTTCAGCCGCAGAAATAACCGCAAAGCTTGAAGCCGAGGCGGATATGCAAAGCATATATGTTGCCGTCAATACACTTGAGCACCTTAAAAAAAGCGGCCGTGTAACCGCCGCCGGAGCCGCCGTCGGTACTCTGCTCGGTATAAAGCCGGTGTTGCAGATACAGGGCGGCAAGCTGGACGCATACAAAAAGGTAAGAGGTATGCAGAATGCCGTTTCAGCTATGCTTGACGGCATTGAAAGCGACTTAAAAACCAAGTTTATCGGCAAAAGTACAGAAATACGGACTGCCTATTCAGGCGACAAGTCCGCCGGAGAAGCTTTTTTAAACGAGGCGGCAGAGCGTTTCCCCGAATATAAAATTGAGCTTGATGCGATTCCGATAAGCATTTCCTGCCATGTCGGAGCGGGAGCGCTCGGAATAGGAATTTCGGTTATATAAAAATAATGGGCGGAGATTTTATCTCCGCCCTTAGTTTTGTTTATTATCTTTTCTCGCCCATAAAGAATACCGAAAGCGTACCCGGTCCCGCATGCGCCGCTATTACGGGGTCAATATAGTTGTAAACCACTTTTTTTACCTTATAGCGTTTTTTTATCTCCGACGCTATATATTCAGCCTCGTCCTCACAGTCTCCGTGTACCACAAAGACCTCCTGGTCCTCTATGTTTGTGCTTCTTTCACCGACTGATTTTATAAGGCTTTCCACAGCCGCCTTTCTGCCCCTTACCTTACCGGTAACATAAAGCTTACCGTCATCGGCGGTGTGAAGCATCGGCTTTATTCCGAGCAATGTTCCGAGCATAGCTCCGCTGCCCGACAGTCTGCCTCCTCTTTTAAGAAAGAACAAATCGTCAATAGTAAACAAATGGCATATATGAAGCTTGTTTTCCTCTACCCAATCCGCAACCTCATCGAGCGTCTTGCCCTCATTTTTAAGCTTTACCGCATAATGAACCGCCAATCCCTCGCCCAGAGAAGCACAAAGCGTATCTACCACCCGTATCTTCCTGTCGGGAAATTCCTCGCGGTAATCCTTTGCGGCATTTTCGATATTCTGATAAGTACCAGAAAGTCCCGAAGAAAAAGCAAGCACAAGCACATCCTCGCCGTTTTCGAGTATAGGGCGTATCACACTGTCGCAAATTTCTCTTGAAACAAGCGAGGTGGTTATTTTTGCCTTTTGGCGAAGCAATGAATATGTTTCGGTATAATCCGTGGGAACACCTTTAACATAGCTATCGTATTCCTTGCCGTTTATATAATATTTAAGCGATAGAATTTCTACTCCGTATTCGTTAATTTGCTCGTCAGTAAGATTAGCGCTTGAATCGGTAACTATTCTGTAGCCCATAAAAATTCTCCTTTAAAAAGAAAATCGTTTGTGATTATTATATTCTCCGTTACCGATTTTTTCACCCTATTCGGATATTTTTGTTTTCTAAAAGGGAAATTGCCGCCGTAGAGGAATTTTTTTCGCTCCACTGTCGGTAGAAAACGCACTGATAACGCACAAAACAGCCACGATTATCCAATCGTGGCTGCTGCGAGCGTCGAAAATTCGACACTCTTTTGGTCGGGGATGCCGTTCGCTCGAAAATCAAAGATTTTCGGACTGCACTCTATCCCCGCCAATACCACCCCTGTGCCCTTGAAAAGCCGCCATTCAACGGCTTTTCGCTTATAATGTGTTTTTTCGCCGCACATGTCAGCGAAAAAACGAAGGCGGCGTAAACGCCGAAAAGAAATTAAAGTGTAGATTTATCAACAAACTAAACAGCCACGATTATCCAATCGTGGCTGTTAGATTTTTTTCATATTCAATTTTAACCGTTGCTCTTAATTAAACCTTATCTGTAAACCTTTGAATAGGTAAAATATTAATATTAATTGAAAATGTCGTAAATGCATCTGCACTGCATAAGCAATTTAATACTCTGAGAAAAGACTTAAATTTAACCGAGCTTTAAAATGAATTGTACATCGGACTCACCTATTAGAATTATTTTTCGGTTAAACACCTAAAGAACATTTAAGTCATCCTTTTACGGTTTCTTATAATTAACCTTTAAAAAATTAACTGTGCATCGGTCCCACCCGTTTCGATTTATTTGATAGCTAAACGCCTTACAATCATGTAAATCACCTTTTGTGGGAAGTTATATTAAATTCCTTTCGGAACAATTAAATGTACATTGGATTCTCCGTTAAGTATTTATCGTTTTGCGTTGCCGCTGCTTACTTCATTGGACTCACCACTTTCGTTTTATTTTGATAAGAAGCCGGTGGGGTATCCTCTCTCACTTTTATCAACTCCTTTCTCTTTGTCTGGCTTTATTATAATGCATAATTGCTGTTTTGTCAAGTGGTTTTTAAATACTTTTATATATATTCACAAATTATTTAAAAATGCCACAAATTTCCTGAAAAGTGTTATAATATAATTAATTTCGAAAATTTACAGAGAGAGGTAATTAAATGAGACCTATGATGCCGCCGCCCGCCGGTATGAGAGGGCCTATGCGTATAGGCGGCCCGAGAGGCTTTTTAACGGATGAAGAAAAGCTTTCCCGTCCCAAAATAACAAAAAAACTGCTTTTAAGAATTCTAAGTTACTTAAAGCCGTACAAATGGCAGTTTATCGCTGTTTTTGCCGCACTTGCGGTTTCAGCTGTTTTGGGGCTCTTCCCGTCGGTAATAACAGGTAAAATAGTTGACGCGATAGTGGACGACAACACCGACATAAAGCTTTTGGCACAGCTTTTGGTGCTTGCGTTTGCGGTACTGTCCGTTTCACAGATAATAAGCGTGCTTGAGCAATACATAAACAGCTGGATTTCGCAAAAAATAATTTACGATATGCGGAACGAAATGTATTATCATCTGGAGCGTATGCCTCATTCGTTTTTTACAAGCGAAAAGCAGGGCGACATTATAACCCGTATGAACGGAGACATTAACGGCGTCAGCTCGGTCATATCGGTAATGCTGACATCACTTGTCAGCAATGTCCTGACAATAGGTACCTGTGTTTTTTATCTTTTCTATACGGATTGGAGACTGGCGGCGGTCGGGATTATTGTTTTACCCCTGCTTATTCTGCCGACCAAGGCCGTAGGAAAAAAACGGTGGCAGCTTGTAAGCGAGGCTCAGGAAAAGCAGGACGAACTTAACCAGCATGTTGATGAGACACTCTCGGTAAGCGGCTCTATGCTTGTAAAGCTTTTTAATAAAGAGGACGAGGAATACGAAAAATTCCGCGCCGTAAACAATGAGACAACAAAAATCACGATAAGGGAACAGCGCGCCGGCAGTTGGTTTCATGTATTTCTCGGTATGTTTATACAGATAGCGCCGCTGCTTATATACTTTGCGGGCGGATTTTTAATAATAAGCCGCACGGACTCCTCGCTTACGGTAGGCGATATTTCGGTTGTCGTAGCGCTTGTAAACAGACTTTACCAGCCGGTAAGGCAGCTGCTTGATTTACAGGTTGATTTTGTCAGATCCTTGGCGCTCTTTACAAGAATATTCGAATATTTTGACCGTGAATGTACCATAGTAAATCCCGAAAATCCCGTAAAACCGCCGCTTGACGACTGCAGCATAGAATTTAAGAATGTCGGTTTTTCATATGAAAACGGGAGAGAAATACTGAAAAACATAAGCTTTTTCGTCCCGAACGGAAAAATGTACGCTATTGTCGGGGCTTCCGGAGCAGGAAAATCAACAATAATTTCCATGATTCCCAGACTTTACGATGTCACAGCCGGAAGTGTAAATATAGCCGGAACGGATGTACGGAAATTTGACCTTGACTACCTACGAAAAAATATAGGAATAGTAACCCAGGACACCTACCTTTTTAACGGAACGGTGCTTGAAAACCTGCTCTACGCAAAGCCCAACGCCACAACCGAGGAGATAGAAAAAGCCTGCCGAGCCGCCAATATCTACGATTTTATAGATAATTTACCGGATAAACTTAATACCGTTGTCGGCAACAGAGGTCTTAAGCTTTCGGGCGGTGAAAAGCAAAGAATTTCGATTGCCCGTGTAATTCTTAAAAATCCACGCATACTTATTCTTGACGAAGCAACTTCTTCGCTTGACTCAATATCCGAAAATCTTATACAGTCGGCTCTTAATTTCGTAATGTCGGGCAGAACGAGCATTGTAATAGCCCACAGACTTTCAACGATTATTGCCGCAGATAAAATACTTGTGATTGAAAACGGTAAGATTACGGATTCCGGCACCCACGACGAGCTTATGGACAAAAGCCGAACCTACCGTAAGCTTTACGATACTCAGTTTAAAAGAGTTATAGATTACGAGCTTCAGAAAAGCTTTCGCAACGATTGAAAAATTTAATTCATTTACCATTGACTTAAAGACCCAAAAGGGTTAAAATATGGGTACAGACTTCTGTTCGGAGGATAATTATGGACAATATTAAGAACAAAGAGGATTATAATCCCGATATAGTAACACTTTCCGATGACGACGGAAAGGAGTATACCTTTGAGGTGCTTGACGCTATTGAAACCGATAACGGCCGCTACCTTGCTATGCTGCCGATATATGACGACCCTCAAAAAACGCTTGACGACAGCGGCGAGCTTGTAATCGTAAAGGTCGGCGAAGCCGACGAAAACGGCGACGAATACTATTACGAAATAGAGGACGACGACGAATACGATATGGTAGCCGACGCCTTTGTGGAAAGGCTTGAGGACTTTTTTGAAATAGACGAGGATTAATTCCCCGTCCTGCTCTGTTCGCGGACCGCGTCTTATATAACCCTACAACATTATAATTAGGGGCCTACGCTCGCACTGCGGATTGCAGACCTCCCGCGGCTGTGCCGAGTTCGGAAGAAGGGAGCGTGAAGCCGTGCGGCCGGCACCCACCTGCTTTAACGCAGGTTATTTTAAGCGCATTACGGCAGAGCGGGACACTTGGAGTTTAAAATTAATACTGTAAAAAAAACGGGACTGCTAAGCAGTCCCGTTTTTTACATCAATTTCGAAATTACCACGGCTAAAATCCCGCTTTTAACCGATATTTCGGCGTTTCCTTCCCATTCGTTGCTGACGCCTATCGGGAATGTATTGTTTATTTCCGCGTTTTCAAGCGGATATTTAACACCAGAAGCCGTAACACCCTCGCATTTATCGGTAAGCGAAAAAATCGAAAGCGAGCAATCCTTTTCGGGCGGAACGGTAATTCCGCCGCCGCTCAACACAATCATTTTTGTTTCTTTTCCGAAAATACGCACAACAGCGCCGCTTTTCACGGCAAACGCCGCCGCCTGAATATTTGCAAGCGTATGGTCTGTTCTGCCGCCCATGGCGCAGTAAATTTCTATTTCGCCGTAGCCTGCCGCCACAGCGTGCCTTAATGCCGCCAAGGTATCCGTATCGTCCTTTTGCGTAGGAAGTTCCAACACAGGTATACCATCAGGAACAGCGCCCTTATACGAATCGAAATCGCCGACAAAAATATCAGGCTTTATTCCGTTTTCAAACGCATATTCAAAGCCCTTATCACAGGCTATAATATAATTTGCCTTTTCAATGCCGTCAAGACCGGAATACTCCCCTCCGGATATTACAGCGCAAATTTTACCCATAAATTAATTCCTTACAGCTTTTCTTCCTCTTCGGTTTGTTCTTCATCCTCAGTAGCATCATCTTCGTATTTTTCCGCACCGTCGCTTACGGCAACCTCGTCAAAATCGCTTGTGAAAGCAATATCGTTCTCGCTCTCTTTTCCTTTTACGAGCTTCAATACAAGAAGGACAACAAGAACCGCGGCGGCTATTAAAGCCACGACTAACCCTATAACCATTACTTTGGCATTTGCTGACAAGGAAGCAAATCTCGAACCGAATCCGCCGGGTTTGGTTTCCAACTCTTCCTTTATAAGCTTAAACTCCGGCGCTCTTTGCAAAACATTTTCCGCACTGTCATAACGGTACATAGAGAAGTTACCGTTAAAGAAGCAGTATACATAATAAAAATCGGAATAATCCGCGTCTGCCGCAGAAACATTAAGTCCGCCGGAAGCTCCTGTTTCGGTATTTGTAACCGCGAAAGCCTTTATATTAAATCCGCCTATATCCACTGTTGTTTCATAATATCCCGACGGCGCCTTATACCCATCGGGTACATCTGCAAAGATATATGTATTATTGCCGAAAACGGCATATTTAAGCTTTTCAAAGGTCTTTCCGTCCTCGGAAAGCAAATACGGAACGCACGAATCATCGGCACCCTTAAGATAATAAACGGTGTAGTAGCCTGCCGTATCCTTGGCAACCGCAACCTGAGTGCCGTTAAAATCGGCGGTGTCAGCCGAAAAGCCGTTCGGAAGAGCAATTCCCGAAATATCGGTAAGAACAGTAAACGGCATGCCGTCTATAACCGTCTCGTTCGGCTGCGGTTCGGTCTGGGATGATTCCTCAGGTTCTTCATCAGAGCGTGTGATTGTAATAGTATATACCTTTTGCGCTCCGCCGGGTGCTGTTACCGTAACCGTCCGTACATTTTTGCCCTCATTAAGCGCGGAGGTGCCGGACACCTCAACCTTTGCGCCTCTGTCTGCCGCGGCAGCAAAAATTTTGCACTCCGTAACATTTTTCGCAACCTTTGCCGTATATGAGGTTTTACTTGCGGAAAATTTCGGTGAAAGCGTACCGGCACTTAACGAAAGTGATTTCAAATTGGCGTTATCGGATTTTGCGGCGTCCGTTACCGCAAGCGTTGCCGAAGAACCGGTCAACGGAATTTCTTTATCGCTCGCATACATAGCGTTATCAACGCTTACCGTGCAGGAGCCTGAGGCTATCGCCGTAAATTTAAGCGGACAGGATTGCTTTGTTTTACCGCTTACCGAATAAACCACCTTTACAACGCCTGCGCCGCCGGTAGCATTTTCACCGCTTTCAAAGCGAAGTACATCCGGATTATAATTAACCGAAAACTCTGTTCCGTACATATTTCCTTCGGCATTTACCGTAACCGTCACCGTGACCGAATCATTAACGCTCGGTTTGCTGCTGCTGAAGGATATGGTGGTGCCTGCGGCAGAAGCGGTAAAAATAAGACAGCTTACCGCAACAGACACAGCCGCAAGAATTGTAATGATTTTAATAAAGCTTTTTTTCATATCTATCCTCATTCCGTATTTTATTACAGGGTTATGATCCCAAGTAAATGTCTTTGAATGTTTGCGAGATCTATAAGTGAGATCTTTCCGTCTGAATTTGTATCCGCACCGACAAAGTTGTTTCCCGTAAGGGATATCAGACCGAGCTTATGTCTTTGAACATTCGCAAGGTCTATAAGAGACACCTTACCGTCTCCGTTGGTGTCGCCCTTTCTGACGGCCGAAACCGGACTGTTCTCGGTGCTTACCGTAAGCCGACACGGCGAATCCGCCGATACATCAATATAATACTCATTATAATATCCGCTTTGTGATTTTACTCTTAATGTAATACGGTTACTGCCTGAATTCAAATTATAACTTGGATCTCCCGCATATTCTGCGCTTTCAGGAAGCTTTACATATATAGTGGAATCACCCGAAACCCTCAAACTGTAGTCGTTGTAAATAAATCTGTCAAACGACGGGGTGAGACCGTCCGCACTTATGCTGTCAAAATAGTAATTATTGAGATTACCGTTCCTTTGTGGCAGCTGAGACGCAGTATCAGTCATATTTTTATAAACAGGTATAAGGAAATCAAGCTCTGCCGACTTCCGATCCTTGTAGGTTTTTTCGAGTTTCCTTCCGGATGACGACGCATTGTGAACCGCCGTAGCGTACTGATGCCAAAGATTGTTAATGTCCTTTATATTATAATTAATATAGAAATATGTATTCTGTCCTGCACTGACATAGTTATTACCGCTGAAGGTTGCGCCTTCTATTATGGATTTGGACCTCGTATCCCAACCTCTTCCTTTGGCATAGTTTATACCGTTTGTCACCGGATTGTCACCGTTAGCGGAAATATTGAAAAAATTATAATAGGGCCCCGCGATAAGATCGGAGGTGCCGTTTCCCTGTTCTTGCAGAATTGTTGCCGCAAGCATATAAGGGTTAATACGGGACCTCCTTGCCGCCTCCATTATTACAGCCACATACGAGCCTCCGTATGCGGTGTCATTCGGATCGTAATAACCGTTTTCAAGGAATGTACCGCTTACCATTTTTCTTACGCCTTCCTCGTTTTGGCTCGTGGGATCGTAATTTTGCTTCATATAGGTGTATATGTATTGCTCATTAAGGAAGTTTCTCGGGTCCATATAATATTTTATTACTTCTCTTGACGCATAATGCCATCTGCCGTCCTCTACCGAAACCCAGGTACCGCTTCCCCAATCGTACGAGCCCTTGTCCATTGAACGCCATGAAATGCTCTTATCGTCCGTGACCTTGCGTACCGTCTCAAGTTCCGCAGCTTTATCAAGAGTTATATCGATATAGTCCGCATAAAACTTCCAATTCGGATATATTGAATGGAGAGCCCTGAGAGAATTCTTGTAACTTTCGGGAAAGGACGATATCTGTTCTTCAAAGTTCCCGTCCGCATGCACTTTTTCAACGCAAACAGTTGCAGTCAGAAGTACCGTAAGCGAAAGCAAAAAACAAGAAATCCTTTGCAATCCTTTCATTTTCTTTTGCTCCTTTAAACAGTAAACATTAAACAGAATAATTATATATTTTTTCTTGCTTTATGTCAACCTTTTGAAGCAAAAAATGTCAATAAATGACGAAAATTAAAATAAAAAACCGACAGCTGTCGGTCCAAGACCTCAAACAGACTGTCGGCAATTTATTTTACCGGGTTCAGGCATTGTTTGTAAGTTTGTAAGAAAGGGTCATAAGACTGTCCCCGAAATGCACATTCTCCACCTTTATATCCGGATAATTAAACGCCAGATCATAATGGCTGAAATTCCATACGCCTTTAATTCCGAGCTTTACAAGCTGTTTTGACATTCCCATCGCAGCGTCCTTCGGTATGCAGAGTATTGCAACCTCGGGAAGATTTTCGCGGCAGAATTCATCAAGCGTTGAAATATTCCTCACAGGAAGATTTTTTATAACCTGACCGACAACCGACTCTTTATTGTCAAACAGGCCTATAAGCCGAAAACCGACAGCCTCAAAATTTATATGGAGCGTGACCGCTTTTCCGAGATTTCCGGCGCCTATCAAAATAGTGCTTTTCGGAGTATCAAGACCTAATATATGCCCTATTTCGGACTGGAGTATAGTGACATTGTAACCGTAGCCCTGCTGACCGAAGCCGCCGAAGCAATTAAGATCCTGCCTTATCTGACTCGCGGTAAGCCCCATTTTTTCGGAAAGCTCCCTTGAGGATATTCTCTCTGTTCCGAGAGCCTTTATTTCACCCAAAAAACGGTAATATCTCGGAAGTCGCTTTATTACTGAATTAGATACTATATTATTTCCCATAATAAAATGTACCCTTTCAAAATTACATTAACACTAATATAATAATAGTTTATTGTGAAAAAAATGTCAAGGTTTTTGAAAAAAAGTTCTTGACAAAATCAAATTTGCGTGTATAATAAAATAGTAATCATTACTGATTTGGGTGATTCAATGAAAAATTATTCACGGCAGCGTGAAACAATTTTACAGGTTTTGCATTCAACCGATACACACCCCACGGCATCTGCCGTTTATAACGAGGTACGCAAGGTTATTCCGAATATAAGTCTCGGAACGGTCTACCGTAACCTTGCGGCTCTAAACGAAGAAGGCGTTATACTTTCTTTATCTGTCGGTGACGGATATGAACACTTTGACGGAAACAGCGCTCCGCACGCGCATCTGCATTGCAAGCACTGCGGAAAAATTTACGACGCTCCGTTAAAGCAGGATATTCTGTCGGAAACGGCAAAGGAAAACGGCTTCTCTAGCGAAACAACGGTATATATCGTGTACGGTGTGTGCAGTAAATGCAAAGCTGATTAAAATCAATTTACGGAGGAATTAAAAATGAAAAAATTTGTATGTCTTGTTTGCGGTTATGTTTATGAAGGCGAATCTGCGCCGGAGGAATGTCCTATATGCCACGCTCCGGCATCTAAATTCGCTGAACAGTCTGCGGAAAAAACATGGGCTGCCGAGCATGTTGTGGGTATAGCCAAGGGCGCAGATCAGAGAATAATCGACGGTCTTCGTGAAAACTTCAACGGCGAATGTACGGAAGTGGGTATGTATCTTGCAATGGCAAGAGTAGCTCATAGAGAGGGCTATCCCGAAATCGGTATGTACTGGGAAAAAGCAGCTTTTGAAGAGGCCGAACATGCCGCTAAGTTTGCGGAGCTTTTGGGCGAGGTCGTAACCGACAGCACCAAGAAAAACCTTGAAATGCGTGCAGACGCCGAAAACGGCGCTACAAAGGGCAAATTTGAACTTGCGAAGCTTGCTAAGGAACTTAATCTTGACGCTATCCATGATACCGTTCATGAAATGGCAAGGGATGAGGCTCGCCACGGCAGAGCATTTGAGGGTCTTTTAAAGAGATATTTCGGTTAATGTACAGGGTAATATATGATGGAAAACTATACAATATGTAATTGTAAAAAAGTAACCTATGCAGATGTTGAAAATGCACTTCACCGTGAAGTAAAATTTGAGAATGTGGAAAAAGCTTTTGAAGATGTTCAAAGGATCACAAAATGTTCGACCGGATGCGGTGGTTGCCATGACAAAATTATGGATACAATATCTAAGATAATGAGCAAGTAATCAAAAATAAAAGAGGGTTTTTACTATGAAAAAATACGAATGTCCCTGCGGATATGTTTATGACCCTGTTGTCGGTGATCCTGATAACGGAATCGCACCCGGAACATCATGGGAAGATGTTCCTGAAGATTGGGTATGTCCGATATGTGGTTTAAGTAAAGACGCATTTACAGAAGAATAATCAAACTATAAGAAATGGCTTTTACCGCACAAACTGCGGTAAAAGCCATTTTTTTATTGCACATAATCCCGCTTTATGATAAACTTAGGCAAGGTGATAAAATGGATATTATAAAAACGCTTACGGAGGAATTTTCCTTAAAACCGTTTCAGGTTGAAAATACCGTAAAGCTTATAGACGACGGCAATACCATACCGTTTATTGCGCGTTACCGCAAGGAGGCTACCGGCTCGCTTGACGATCAGGTTTTGCGCTCCCTTTACGAGCGGCTTAACTATCTGCGCAATATGGAGGAAACACGCCAAAAAATCAAAACCGCCATAGACGAACAGGGTGCTTTAACCGATGAGCTTTCCGCCGCGATAGACGGAGCGAAAACTCTGACCGAGCTTGACGATTTATACCGTCCCTACAAGAAAAAACGCAAAACCAGAGCCACTGCCGCAAGGGAAAAGGGTCTTGAGCCGTTAGCGGAGGAAATTTATAAGCAGGCGCCCGACTGCAAACCGCCCATAACGCTTGCGGATGAATATACAGACCCTGAAAAAGGGGTTGAAACGGCAGAAGAAGCGCTTACGGGAGCTATGGATATAATTGCCGAAAAAATTTCCGACGACGCCGACATACGCAAACGTATGAGATTTGTTTGCCTTGCGCACGGTATGCTTACCGTCAAGGCAGTCACGGAGGATGCAGGCGTTTATGAAATGTATAAGGATTACAGCGAACCGCTCTCCAAAATACCCGACCACAGAATACTTGCCGTGAACAGAGGCGAAAAGGAAGGCATACTTAAGGTCTCGGTGGATTTTGACCGTGACAAGGCTATGTTTATAATCTCGAAAAATCACATCAAAGAAGGTTCTCCCGCGACAGACACCGTAAAAGCCGCCGCCGAGGACGCATATACAAGGCTGATATTCCCGTCGATAGAGCGTGAAATCCGAAACGAGCTTTCAGAGAAAGCAGACGCCTCGGCAATAAAGGTCTTTTCATCTAATTTACGGCAGCTGCTTATGCAGCCGCCCGTAAAGGATAAGGTTACAATAGGTCTTGACCCGGGTTACAGAACAGGCTGTAAGGTTGCGGTTGTTGACGGCACGGGCAAGGTTCTTGATACGGGCGTTATATATCCCGTACCTCCGAAAAATAAGGTTGAAGAAGCAAAACAGATTATTAAATCGTTTGTAAAAAAATATTCTGTCCGTGTTTTTGCAATCGGCAACGGAACGGCAAGCCACGAAACAGAGGTATTTGCCGCGGAGGTAATAAAAGAGCTTAACGACGGGATTTCCTATATGGTAGTGTCCGAGGCAGGCGCCAGCGTTTATTCCGCTTCAAAGCTTGCCGCAGAGGAATTTCCCGATTATGATGTTTCGCTTCGCAGCGCCGTTTCCATTGCGCGGAGACTTCAGGATCCGCTTGCCGAGCTTGTGAAGATAGACCCGAAATCAATAGGCGTTGGCCAATATCAGCACGATATGCCGCCCGCACAGCTTAACGCTGCGCTTGACGGCGTTGTGGAGGACTGCGTAAACACCGTCGGCGTAGACCTTAACACAGCATCGGTTCAGCTTTTATCAAGAGTTTCGGGTATAGGCACCTCACTTGCCAAGAACATTGTAGCCTACCGCGAGGAAAACGGCAAATTTACCTGCCGTACAGAACTTAAAAAGGTTTCCAAATTGGGGCCGAAGGCGTTTTTGCAGTGCGCCGGATTTTTGAAAATATCCGACGGAAAGCAGGCGCTTGATAACACCTCGGTACATCCCGAAAGCTATACCGCCGCCGAAAAGCTTTTAAAACTGTGCGGCGTAACGGATGATGATGTAAAATGCGGAAAAACCGCCGCAATAAAGCCTGTAATCGAGGCTGACGGCATTGAAAACACAGCGAAAAATCTCGGTATAGGCGTGCCGACACTTAATGATATAATAAAGGAACTTGAACGGCCGGGCAGAGACCCGAGAGACGAGCTCCCCCCTCCGCTTTTAAGAAGCGATATTGTATCAATGGAAGACCTGAAACCGGGAATGGAGCTTACCGGAACGGTAAGAAATGTTATAGATTTCGGAGCTTTTGTGGATATAGGCGTTCATCAGGACGGACTTGTACACATCTCTCAGATAACCGACAGATTTATAAAACACCCCTCCGAGGTGCTTAAGGTCGGCGATATTGTAAAGGTTTGGGTACTGTCCGTGGATGTACAAAAGAAAAGAATTTCACTTACAATGAGAAAAGAGAAGTTAAACCATGAAAAGCAATAATTTAAAGGGCAGTCTTATACTGTGCGTTACTGCCTTTATTTGGGGAATTGCGTTTGTAGCGCAGTCGGACGGCGGCGAGCTTGTCCCCTCACTTACCTTTAATGCGCTCAGGTCATTTATAGCGGCGGCGGCGCTTTTCGCCTTTTACAAAATAACCGCAGGCAAAAAGGAAAAGTATTTCTTTCCCGAGGAAAAGGCGCTTAAAAAACAATATTTTATCGCCGCAGGCGTCTGCGGCTTACTGCTTGCCGTTTCGGTAAATCTTCAGCAATTCGGTATAAGCGCTTACCCCGCAGGCGCCGCCGCGGAAGCAAGAAGCGGATTTATAACGGCGCTTTATGTGGTATTTGTCCCGATAATTTCACTTTTCTTCGGGAAAAAGGTAAGCCCGATAATATATTTAAGCGTGCTTATAGCTGTGGGCGGATTTTATTTGCTCTGCTTCTCGGGCGGAATAAGCGGTATTTATGTTGCCGATATTTTGGTATTCATCTGCGCCCTTTCTTTTGCCTGTCAAATAATCGCTGTCGGTCATTTTGTAGGCGTTACAGGCGGTCTTAAGCTTTCCATATTGCAATTTGCGGTGGTGGGCCTTCTTTCTACGGCGGCGGCGCTGATTTTCGAACGGCCGTCCCTTTCAAACATATTAGCCGCCGCTCCCCAGATAGTTTATTTGGGTGTGGTTTCAAGCGGAATAGGCTATACTCTTCAGATATTCGGTCAGAAATACGCCGAGCCGTCGGTTGCGTCGCTTACAATGAGCCTTGAAAGCGTTTTTGCGGCTCTCGGCGGTTGGCTGATTTCGGGAAACGCGCTTTCCGTCCGTGAATTTATAGGCTGCGCTGTGGTTTTCGCCGCTATAATAACGGCACAGCTGCCCGAAATGCTATCCGGCAAAATAAAAAGCAATGTTAAGGCGTAAAAAAATAAGGCTTGCAGGCGTTTTAAAGCTTGCAAGCCTTTATTTTTTATTATTATTTTCCGCTGTCGCCGTAGTTTGAAAGCACACGAATTTTTATTAGATTGACCTCGATATAGGGTTATTTAAGATTATCTAACTATCTAATCTTCGTCTATAAATTCGGCTATGTCTTCTAATCTGCAATTCAAAATTTTGCAAATGACATCCAATGTATGAGTACTTACATTTTCATTTTTTCTCAATCTGTCAAGTTGTCCTGTACTTATTTTATGTTTTTTTATAAGTGCATATTGAGTTATTTTCCTTTGTTTCATTGTTTCCCATAATTTATTATATACTATCAAAATTATCACCAATTTTATTGTATGTAATAAATTTTCGTTGACAATTACCCATATTCGGGCTATAATTGTTTTATGACGGAATTATGATACAACGGAGGAATCAAAATGGCTAAATTTAATTATTCTTGCGACGAAAAGACCGCAATGCTCTCAGTTAAAAAAGCATTGAACGGAAAAGTAGGAATTTTGAAAGACAAAGGAAATGAACTTGTTGTCGGTGCACCGATGATGACTGTAAATATAAAATTAACAAACGGTATTGTTGAAACTGGGGCAAGCTTATTCGGAAAAGCTCTCTTAGGAACAGTCGATTCATGTATAGAGCTTTCCGAAGAATTTATAAAGATATGATTTTAATTGCAATACAAAAAAAGAATTATGTTTACGCATATGATGAAAACTTAAGGGAAGTTATTAATGAACCGGGTGAATTATATAATTATACCGATAAAACCGTTACATTAAGCAGAGGAAACACCAAATACATATATGATTGTTCGGGAAAGCTATTAAAGCTGTATCCAAATGATTTTATAGACAATGGGGTCCTCTGCAACTGCATAGTGTAAATTTAATGAACTATAACTATATTGTTCCGTCATACAATTAAAAGCAGAAATTTCATTAGGTTAAATCAAATGAAATTTCTGCTTTTTTATTTAATATATTTTTATTTTCCGCTGTCGCCGTAGTTTGAAAGCACACGGGCGGACGGGTCGTTTACATTACAGCCCTCCCACTCCTTGTTGGGCATCCAGAAATCCTTTACCATTTCCGCCTGACCGGGATATTTTTCCTCGAAAATCTCACGGTACAAAAGCGATTCCTTAGTAAACGGAGCCGCAAAGGTATATCTTTTGCACTTTTCGGCAAATTCGGCGTCGGTATACCTTGTCTCGGCATATTCTTTGAGATAATCTACCATAGAATGGCCTACCGCATCCGAAAAAGCCGCCTTTTCACGCATCAGTATATCGTAGGGCAGATAATCTCCCTCAAACGCATGGCGCAAGAGGTATTTGCCTTTGTTATATTTATTCATTTTCATTTCGGGATCAATGCTCATCACATATTTCACAAAATCAAGATCGCCGAACGGAACGCGCGCCTCAAGTGAATTTACGGAAATACATCTGTCGGCACGGAGAACATCATACATATGAAGCTCTCTTACACGCTTTTGCGATTCCTTTTGGAATTCCTCGGCATTCGGCGCAAAATCGGTATATTTGTAGCCGAACAGCTCGTCTGAAATTTCGCCCGTCATAAGCACACGGATATCGGTTGTTTCGTGTATTGCCTTACAAATAAGATACATACCGATACTCGCCCTTATTGTGGTTATATCGTAGGTTCCCAAAATGCCTATAACCTCGGGGAGCGCCTTTAATACATCATCTTTTGTAATAATTATCTCACGGTGGTCGGAGCCTATATAATCTGCTACTTCCTTTGCATATTTAAGATCTATGGCATCGGTACTCATACCTATCGCAAAGGTCTTTATCGGTTTTTTAAGCAGCTTTGCGGAAATTGCGCAAACAAGTGAGGAATCAAGTCCGCCGCTCAATAAAAATCCGAGCGGTGCGTCGGCGTCAAGCCGTTTTTCTACACCCTTTACAAGCTTATCGTGTATATTTTTGCACACAGTTTCAAGGTCATCTGTGCAGACCTTATCAACCGCCGCTATATCGTTATAGCATATAAACTTGCCGTCCTTATAATAGTGTCCGGGCGGAAACGGCATTATTTTACCGACAAGTCCCACAAGGTTTTTGGGTTCCGAGGCAAATACAGGCTTGCCGTCCTTATCAAGTCCGTAGTAAAGCGGACGGATACCTATGGGGTCTCGAGCGGCTATAAGCCCGTTTTTGCCGCCGTCATATATTATCAACGCAAATTCGGCGTCAAGCATTTTAAACATATCCGTACCGTAAAGCTCGTAAAGCGGCAAAAGTATTTCGCAATCCGACTCGCTTTCGAAGGTATAGCCGCGTTTTATCAGGTTTTCTTTTATGGGACGGAAACCGTAAATCTCACCGTTGCACACCAATTTATTATTCTTATAGGAAAACGGCTGCATACCCTTGTCGGTAAGCCCCATTATAGCAAGACGGTGAAATCCCATAAAGCCGTTATTATTAAGCTCCTCGATTCTTGACATATCAGGACCTCTTGATACTGTCATGTCAAATCCGAGCTTAAATTCCTCTTTCGGAATACGGCTTCCGATATATCCCATAATAGAACACATAAATTTTTCCTCATTTCAGTATTTTTAAATGCGCAAAGGCTTCCCGAATATTCGGGAAGCTTTCGCTTTTTATAAATTATCAGAACTGCTCTACATCCTGAAGCGCGTCATAGCCCTCTTCGCCGGTACGAACCTTTACAACATTTTCAACATCGTAAACAAATATCTTGCCGTCGCCTATATGGCCGGTGTAAAGCACCTTTTTGGCAGTGGCAATAACCTGAGATACCGGAACCTTTGCAACCACTATATCAACCTGAATCTTAGGCAAGAGCGAGGTTTCAACAAGCGCGCCTCTGTAATATTCGGGTTTGCCCTTTTGAACGCCGCAGCCCATAACATGGCTTACGGTCATACCCGTAATTCCTATGCCGACCATTGCGTTTTTAAGGCTTTCAAGCTTTGATTCCTTGCAGACGATTTCAACCTTTGTAATCTTTTCTCCGTCTGCCTTAGGCGTAATACCCGAGGCAACCTTGGGCATTTCCTTAACCTCAACTGCCTCCGCAACAGGTGTGTCGCCTGTAACAACGGGTTCTTCGCCCTCGTCGATATATTCGGGAAGCATTGAGATTCCGGCGTATGCGCTCTGTAAGCCGTGCTCCTTAACATCAAGGCCTTCCATCTCTTCCTCACGGGAAACACGAAGTCCGAATATTTTTTTGATAATAAGGAACGAAATGGTAATTGTAACAGCTGTCCAAGCGGCTGTTGAGAACATACCGAGTAATTGGAGACCTAATTGCTTAAAGCCACCGCCGTAGAAAAGTCCCTCGCCGGCGATTTGGTTAGCGCCGAAGGTTGTACCGTCGCCGAAGCCGCGGGCGAATGCCGGAGCAGATTTAGTAGCAAAAAGTCCTACCGAAATTGTACCCCAGATACCGTTGCAGAAGTGAACCGCAACAGCGCCTACCGGGTCGTCAACATGAAGCTTGTAATCAAGGAACCAAACACCGAATACCACTATAAATCCCGAAACGGCGCCTATTACTATCGCACCGAATGCGTCGCAGACATCGCAGGGAGCGGTAATCGCGACAAGACCCGCAAGCGAAGCGTTAAGGCACATTGAAACATCGGGTTTTCCGTACTTAATCCAAGTAAATATCATTGCGACAACCGTAGCAACAGACGGAGCTATTGTTGTGGTAACGAAAATTGAACCCATTTCATCAATAGATGTAGCGGCGGCACCGTTAAATCCGTACCAACCGAGCCAAAGAATGAATACGCCCAGACATCCGATAGGAAGGTTGTGACCCGGGAAAGCGTTTACCTTCGTAACCTTTCCGTCCTTGTTCCTTACAAACTTTCCTATACGGGGGCCAACCATAGCGGCGCCAATCAAAGCGCAGATACCGCCGACCATATGTATGCAGTTTGAACCGGCAAAATCGTGGAAGCCGAGCTTAGCAAGCCAGCCGCCGCCCCATGTCCAGTGAGCCTCAACCGGATATATAACCGCCGATATAACCGCCGAATAAACGCAGTAAGAAAGGAATTTCGTTCTTTCAGCCATAGAACCCGAAACTATTGTTGCGGTGGTGGCGCAGAACACAAGGTTGAACACGAAGTTTGCCCAGTCGAAATTTGCATAATCGGTGAAAATATCAAATCCGGGCTTACCTATAATTCCCACAAGGTCTTCCCCGAGGAAAAGACCGAAGCCGATAAGAATAAACATTACCGTGCCGATACAGAAGTCCATAAGGTTCTTCATCAGTATATTTCCGGCGTTCTTCGCTCTGGTAAAGCCCGTCTCCACCATCGCAAAGCCCGCCTGCATCCAAAACACAAAGGCTGCGCCGATCAAAAACCATACGCCGTAAACTTCACTGTGTATGGCGTCATAAATTGCTTGACTCATATAAATCATCCCTTAAAAAATTTTTAAAATTATTTTACGCTGAAAAGCATTTCCCCGTAGGACGGATACGGCCAATCGGTTGCCGGAACGAGTGTTTCAAGCTCGTCAACCGTAATTCTCAGCTCGCTCATTGCCGCAAAAACAGCGTCCTTATAATACTTCGAAAGCTCTGTGGTATCGCTTATCTCCTTTGCCTTTACAACCGCTTTTTCAAGCTTTTCGGTCTTCTTGTAAGCCGAAGCGTTAAGACGGCTTACCTTTGCCAAAAGCTCTTTTTCATAGCTTGCGTCTATATCGCCGCACGCCGCCTTTGCGATAACGGTATCCGAAAGCTCATGAGAATATTTGCTTACCGCGGGAAGAATGTCCTTTTTAGCCATATCTATCATTGTAAGCGCTTCTATGTTTATTATCTTGCAGTAGTTTTCCGAAAGAATTTCGTATCTTGCTCTCATTTCGGTTTCGGAGTAAACCTTATGCGAAATAAAGAGCTTCAAATTCTTTTCGTGCAAGGAATACGGCAGACAATCCGGAGTGGTACGAAGATTTAAAAGTCCTCTCTTTTCAGCCTCCGCAATCCACTTGTCATCATAACCGTTGCCGTTGAAGATAATGCGCTTATGCTCCGTAATGGTCTTTTTGATAAGCTCGTGGAGCGCCTCCTCGAAATCTCCGGCACCCTCAAGCGTATCGGCAAATTCCTTTAATTCTTCCGCAACCGCCGTATTAAGAACCACATTGGTGCAGGATACGGATGAGGAGGAGCCTAACATTCTGAATTCGAATTTGTTTCCCGTAAACGCAAACGGCGAGGTTCTGTTACGGTCTGTCGAGTCTTTGGGGAACTTAGGAAGCGTATGTACGCCTATCTTCAAAAGCTCCTTTTCCTTTCCGCCGTAGGGCTCATCCTTTTCGATAGCCTCAAGAATTTCGGTAAGCTCAGTGCCGAGGAACATTGAAACCACTGCCGGAGGGGCTTCGTTAGCACCGAGTCTGTGGTCGTTTCCGGCTGACGCTACGGATACTCTTAACATATCCTGATATTCGTCTACCGCCTTGATAACAGCGCAAAGGAATGTTAAGAACTGTGCGTTTTCATACGGTGTGTCACCCGGATTTAAAAGGTTTACGCCGGTATCGGTTGTAAGCGACCAGTTGTTGTGCTTACCGCTTCCGTTTACTCCTGCAAACGGCTTTTCGTGCAGCAGACAAACCATATGGTGCTTTTTAGCAACCTTCTGCATTATTTCCATTGTAAGCTGGTTGTGATCCGCCGCAATATTTGTGGTAGTGAAAATAGGCGCTAACTCATGCTGTGCGGGAGCAACCTCGTTATGCTCGGTCTTTGCAAGAATTCCGAGCTTCCAAAGCTCCTCATTGAGGTCTTTCATAAACGCCTGAACTCTCGGCTTTATAATTCCGAAATAATGGTCCTCAAGCTCCTGACCCTTAGGCGGCTTCGCACCGAAAAGGGTTCTTCCGGTATAAATAAGGTCCTTTCTCTTGTTGTAAACATCCTCGTCTATAAGGAAATATTCCTGTTCGGGTCCTACCGTTGTTTTTACCGACTTTACATCGGAATTTCCGAAAAGCTTTAAAACACGCAGTGCCTGTTTATTGATTGCCTGCATACTGCGCAGAAGCGGAGTTTTTTTATCAAGCGCCTCGCCGCCGTAGGAGCAGAACGCTGTGGGGATGCACAAAACGCCGTCCTTTATAAACGCATAAGAGGTCGGGTCCCATGCCGTATATCCTCTTGCCTCAAATGTCGCACGCAATCCGCCCGACGGGAATGAGGAGGCGTCAGGTTCGCCCTGTATAAGCTCCTTACCCGAAAACTCCATTATAACCTTTCCGTCCTTGGTGGGGGAAATAAAGCTGTCGTGCTTTTCCGCCGAAAGTCCCGAAAGCGGCTGGAACCAGTGGGTAAAATGTGTGGCTCCCTTTTCAATAGCCCAATCCTTCATTGCGTTCGCAACAACCGTTGCCGCGTTCGGGTCAAGCGAACGGCCGTCCTTGATCGTGCGCTGCAAGGCTTTATAGGTTTCCTTAGGTAAGCGTTGCTGCATAACACTGTCGTTAAAAACATTGCTTGCAAAAATTTCGTTCATACTGCTCATAACAACAACCTCTTTCTTTTTAAACAAATAAAGCGGCAACGGCGCCGTGGGACAAGTGTCCCTTTGCGACGCCGTTGCCGCTTTATCTGTTTTTATGAAATTTAAAAAAATAAACGGCAGACAGGTAGAAGAACTACCGACGCCTTTGCCGTTTCAACGCAATTATTCTACCCCCGCGGTCACGATTTGTCAAGCGAAAAAATGCTTTTTTCATTATTTTTTTATTTTGCGGCTTTTCACAAAATTTTGTAAAGTGAAATCGTATATTAGGATTACAAAATTAGTTTGTGACCGTTATGCGTGCCTTAAAATCAAATTTAAGAGAACAACCCACTTGACAAGCGACAGCTTTATATTTATAATATATAAGTAAATTTCAGAGCAACGGCGTTCGGTGATGTCAGGGGGCTTCGGTCCCCTTTAAGGCATCGGCGGACGCTTTTATTATTTGTAAGGAGGAACGGCAATGTATTCATATGATGAGGTTATGACCTTCGTTGAGGAAGAGGATGTAAAGTTTATAAGGCTTGCCTTTTGCGATGTTCACGGCAGACAGAAAAACATTTCGATAATGCCGTCGGAGCTTAAGAGGGCGTTTACGGAAGGAATATCCTTTGATGCCTCCGCAGTACCGGGTTTCGGCAATGTGGTTAAGTCGGATTTGTTTCTTCATCCCGACCCGTCAACCCTTTCCGTACTTCCGTGGCGGCCGTCCAACGGCAGGGTTATAAGAATGTTCTGCGACATAAAATATCCCGACGGAACCCGTTTTGAAAAGGACGGCAGGTATATTTTAAAAAATGCGGTTGAATATGCCAAATCCTTAGGTGTCTCCTGCTATTTCGGCGCTGAATTTGAATTTTACCTTTTTAATCTTGACGATAACGGAAATCCGACAGGTGAGACCTTTGATAAGGCAGGCTATATGGATATAGCGCCTGACGATAAGGGCGAAAATGTGCGCCGCGAAATATGTTTTAATCTCCTAGAGATGGGAATTTCGCCCGAAAGCTCGCATCACGAAGAAGGTCCAGGTCAAAACGAAATAGATTTTAAATACGGTGCTCCGCTTACCGCCGCCGATAATGCCGTAACATTCAAATCAGTCGTACAGACAATAGCACGCCGCAACGGTCTTTACGCCGATTTTTCACCAAAGCCCTTAATGCATGAAAGCGGCAACGGCTTACACATAAATGTTTCGGTTAAATCCAAAAGCGGCAAGGATCTGACCGACAGCTTTATGGCAGGCGTTTTGGATCATATTGTGGAAATGACGGCGTTTTTAAACCCCGTAAAGGAGTCTTACAAAAGACTGGGCGAGAAAAAGGCACCTAAATATGTAACCTGGTCGCCCGAAAACCGTTCCCAGCTTATAAGGATTCCTGCGGTAAAATCCGAAGCGAACCGCCGAATAGAGCTTCGCTCGCCCGACCCGTGCGCCAATCCGTATATCGCCTATGCGCTGATTATCTATGCAGGGCTTGACGGTATAAAACGCGGTCTTGTACCGGAGGAGCCTAACAACGCCGATTTGTTCACCGCGGAAAATGATGTTACAGACGGTCTTGTAAGTCTTCCCGATACGGTTGAAAAAGCAAAAAGCATTGCGCTCCACAGCGAATTTATAAAGGAAGTCTTGCCTTTAGGCTATACGGAAAACATTTAAATCACGGGGGGGATAACGGTGTACAGCGATAAAGTTACATTAAGCGCTCTTGTTGTTTCCGCTTCCTCAAAGTCAACGGAATATTTAAAGGATATTCTTTCGGATTTAAGGTTTTCACCGATCTCGGCAGCAGTAAGCATTGCGGATGCAAGGCGGCGCCAGCTTGAAAATCCGTTTGATCTGGTAATAATAAACACTCCTCTGCCCGACGATTTCGGAATAGAATTCGCGGAGGAGCTGTGTCAGGACAGCGCCGTGGGCGTACTTCTGTTCGTTAAAAACGAGCTGTTTGAGCAAATAAACTACAAAGTTGAGGATTACGGCGTTATAACCTTTGCGAGACCCGGAACAAGACAGACCATCACAGGGGCAATCAAGCTTACAGCCGCAATTCATAACCGACTTTCCGCTTTTGAAAGGCGGGCCGTAAAGCTTGAGGCGAAAATGAAAGAAATTCGGCTTATAAACCGTGCAAAATGGCTGCTTATAGACCGATACAATATGAGCGAAGAGGAAGCACACAAATACATTGAAAAAACCGCTATGGATAACTGTGCGAAACGGGGAGAAATAGCAGAGAATATTATAAGAACATACGAAAATTAGAAAGAGGTCAAAAATTATGGAAAATTCGGGCAGAAAAACAAAATTTATTTTTGTTACCGGCGGTGTCGTTTCGGGTCTCGGCAAGGGCATTACAGCCGCAAGTCTCGGCAGACTTTTAAAGGCAAGAGGGCTTAAGGTGGCGGCCCAGAAGCTTGACCCGTATATAAATGTCGACCCGGGAACAATGAGTCCCTATCAGCACGGCGAGGTTTATGTTACCGAAGACGGCGCCGAGACCGACCTTGACCTCGGACATTACGAAAGATTTATAGATGAAGACTTAAACAAATTTTCAAACCTTACCACCGGAAAGGTCTACTGGAATGTACTTAACAAGGAACGCCGCGGCGAATACTTAGGCGAAACGGTACAGGTAATTCCCCACATTACAAACGAAATAAAGGAATTTATATACTCGGTAGGAAAAAAGACCAATGCCGATGTTGTAATAACCGAAATAGGCGGAACTACCGGTGATATAGAAAGCCAGCCGTTTTTGGAGGCAATCCGTCAAGTCGGTCTTGAGGTCGGAAGAGAAAATTCTCTTTATATCCATGTAACGCTGGTTCCGTTCCTCAGAGGCTCGGACGAACATAAAACAAAGCCGACCCAGCACTCCGTAAAAGAACTTCAGGGGATGGGAATAAACCCGAATATTATAGTTTTGCGCTGTGACGAGCCGCTTGAAGATAACATATTTAAGAAAATTTCGCTTTTCTGCAATGTAAAACCTGATTGCGTTATTGAAAATATGACAATACCCGTTCTTTACGAAGCACCGATTATGCTTGAAAAGAATCATTTTTCGGATATAGTTTGCCGTGAGCTCGGCATTAATGCCGCAGAGCCTGACCTTACAGACTGGAACGAAATGCTTGACCGCATTAAAAACCGCAACAAGAAGGTTACTATCGGTCTTGTCGGAAAGTATGTACAGCTGCACGACGCGTATTTGTCTGTTGCCGAGGCATTGCGCCACGCCGGTTATGTATACGGCGCCCGTGTGCAGATAAAATGGATAGATTCCGAAACAATTAACGATGATAACGCCGCGGAAAGCCTGGCCGGATGCGACGGACTGCTTGTTCCGGGCGGTTTCGGAAACAGAGGAATTGAGGGAATGATAGCCACGGCGAGATATGCCAGAACCTCGAATGTGCCTTATCTCGGAATCTGTCTCGGTATGCAGATTGCGGTTATTGAGTTTGCAAGAAGCGTACTCGGCTACAAGGACGCAAATTCGGGCGAATTTGATGAAAATTCAAACCATAAGGTCATAGACTTTATGCCCGACCAAAACGCCGAGATCAATAAAGGCGGAACAATGCGGTTGGGTGCTTATCCATGTAAGATAGCACCGAACACAATGATGCGGCAATGCTACAAGGCTGATGAAATAAGCGAACGCCACCGCCACCGTTACGAATTCAACAACGATTACCGCACCGCAATGACCGAAAAGGGTCTTGTTATAAGCGGAACATCGCCTGATAATCATATAGTTGAAACCGTTGAAGTTCCCGAAAATGATTTTTATGTGGGAGTTCAGTTCCATCCCGAATTCAAATCCCGTCCTAACAAGGCTCACCCCTTGTTTATGGGACTTGTTAAGGCAGGACTTGACAGACAGGCAAAATAAGAATAGATAGAAAAAAGCCGCGGCAGATTATCAATCTGCCGCGGCTTTTCTTACTGTAAAACTTTTATCCTAATATCGGTTTTGAGGTTGACGCATCGGCAATGCAGACCCAGCTGTTTCCCGGATTTACGGTAAGCTCGGTTCCGTCCGCCGCAGTAAATTTAAAGCCGTTTTTGGCTGCGCCCTTGCTCCATTTAATTGCGGTATAGGTTCCGTTGACGCAGTAATAGCCGTCGCCCGAATCAAGCAATACTTCTCTGTGCTTATTATCGGGATAATTTCTTATGGTTGTAAGAAGCACAAAAATATTTTTAAAGTTTTCGCTTTCCTTTGTAAAATAATCCTTGCGCTCGGTATTTCCGAAGTATCTCGTGTATGAACCGTTAGCCGCATCATACTTAAACACGCTCTTATAGCTTGCCGAGAAAGGAACGCTTACGGTATTGGCGGCGCTTTCAAGCGAAACCGGACTGTTTTTATCTGCGAAATTAACCCAAGTATCTGTACTGCTGTTTGCGGTTTTGTGACCGTCGCCCACAATAGAACTCCAAAGCTTTTCACCGTACGCATAGAGGGTATGTTCCGAGGAAAGTCCGTTTTTAAGCCTTACGCCGTAATTCTTGCTCATAAGGTCTATATCGTCCGTATCCTTAAGGTGGGGCGCACAGTAGGTATTGTCCTGACCGCAATGGACATAAATCGCATTATGTCCCATAGCAAGGTCAACATACGGATAGCGCGCCGAACGGATACTGCCTATTTTTTCTGCTGCGGTTACATCCTGAAAAACCGCCATAAGACGGGTTATTCCGCCCTCAACCTCGGTTTCGTATACTATGTCCGCTTTTGTAAGACCGGTTTGCACGGGCTGGGCTGTTGTAATATTATTCACCATAACCGCAACCGGACGGTTTTTTATTTTATCTGCCGATATATCCTCAAGTCCCGTAAGCGGATTTTTGGCGGATTCCGGCTTTTTTGTTTCCTCCGATGAGGTTTCTTCCGTGCTGTCAACACTGAGCCTGTCCGTCTGTTTCCCGCATCCGGCAACCAAACACATTATTAAACACATTACTAAAAGAAATATTTTTTTAGACATCTTTTTACCCCCACATATTCTTATTGTTAAGTATAATACACATATCTGATAATTTCAATAGCGATTTTGCAAAATTAAACGAAAGATATAAAAGCTCTTGAAAAAATAAGATTTATATGATAAAATAAGTGTGTTATGCGGACATAGTTTATCGGTAGAACATTAGCTTCCCAAGCTGAATGGGTGGGTTCGACTCCCATTGTCCGCTCCAAAGCCTGTGGCTGTTACGGAATTTCCGTAACAGCCACAGGCTTTTATTTTAATTGGCTTATTTCCCGTTCAGATATTCAACATATTCCTCAAGGCACATATTAAGTCTGTTCATTTCCTTTGCGGTATTAATTCCCACAAATCTGTAATGCCACGATTCGTATACAATTCCGGTCTTATCCTGCTTATCTTTAGGGAAGCGCAGTACAAAGCCGTATTCTGCCGCATGCTCCTGCATCCAGGTAAACATCGGCGTGCTTTCAAAGGAATCCTCCGCTATATTGAAATCCGCCGAAAATCCTGTGTTGTGCTCGCTTCTTCCCGGTCTTGTAACAACGGTTGCCGCCTTGGTCTCCGCCTCCTCGCTCGAAAGTCCTGCGTTAAGGTTGCGGTTAATCTGATTGGTAAACAGCATTTTTTGCGTCGCGTAGGAGCGGTACGGCGAACGGACATACAGCCAGTTTTTGGAATCCGTCTGGGTCTCTCTCTGGGCGTCGATCATCGCCTTCATATAGTTCCAGACATCCTTATCTATCTGATTGAGCATACCGTTTATATAGTTTGTCGGTATCGTAGTAAGGTTACCCTCGTAATCATAATCTTCGGGCAGAGGATTTTTGTCGTTGACAAGCAGGAGTATGCTGAAATTCGCATCAAGCCCGTTTGGTCCTACCGCGGGATAGCTTGGAGTGCTTTCACTGCTTGTCTGCTCGGTAGAAGAAGTCGCTTCTGAACTTAAAGAGCTTCCGGATGTATCCGAATTGGTTTTACCGTCGCTTTTCTTGCCGAAAATTGCCTTGACCGCAAAGCCGATAAGCGCTGTAAAAAGCGCCAAAACCGCAAGACAGCATACAATAAATATTCTTCTTTTAATTATGGCTTTATGCCTTTGTTCTCTGTTCATATTTCACCTACTCATCAAGCTTGAGCACCGCCATAAACGCTTCCTGCGGTACTTCGACCGTACCTAAGCGGCGCATACGCTTTTTGCCCTCCTTCTGTTTTTCAAGCAGCTTTTTCTTTCTTGATATATCACCGCCGTAGCACTTTGCAAGTACATCCTTGCGGAGCGCCTTTACCGTTTCACGAGCTATTATTTTGCCCGAAACCGCAACCTGAATGGGAACCTCGAAAAGCTGTCTCGGTATATAATCCTTAAGCTTTTCGGCTATTCTGCGCGCTCTTGCATACGCATTGTCCGAATGGACTATAAACGAAAGGGCGTCCACAACATCGCCCGCAAGCATAACATCAAGCTTTACAAGCTTTGACTTTTCATAACCCTTTGCCTCGTAATCATAGCTTGCGTATCCCTTTGTACGGGATTTAAGGGCATCGAAAAAGTCGTAAACTATTTCGCCCGTAGGCATTATATAATGTATATCTACCCTGTCGCCCATATATTTCATATCGGTATATACGCCCCTGCGTTCCTCGCAAAGCTGCATAATTGTTCCCACAAATTCGCTCGGACTGTAAATATGCACATCGGCTACCGGCTCAAGTGCCTCGGCAATCAGCGCGGGGTCGGGATAGTTGGTCGGGTTGTCCACCGTAACCGTCTCACCGTTTGTAAGCACAAATTTGTACTCAACGCTCGGAGCGGTGGTAACAAGGTCAAGATTATATTCCCTTTCCAGTCTCTCCTCGATTATTTCCATATGGAGAAGCCCCAAAAATCCGCATCTGAATCCAAAACCCAGAGCCTTTGAACTTTCAGGTTCGAAAAGCAATGACGCGTCGTTCAGACTGAGTTTTTCAAGTGCCTCGCGAAGATCGGGGTACTTTGCACCGTCCGCCGGGTAAATTCCGCAGAAAACCACGGGATTTACCTTTCTGTAACCCTCAAGCGGCTTTTGTGCGGGACGCTCCGCAAGAGTTACCGTATCGCCTACCCTCGCTTCGTTAACCGTTTTTATCGAAGCGGTAAGATAGCCTACCTCGCCTGCCTCAAGCACATCGCACGGCTCCATACAGGTAGCTCTTTTTCTGCCTATCTCCACCGTATCAAAATCGGCTCCCGTTGCCATCATTCTTATTCTATCACCGGTTTTAAGCTTGCCGCTCATAACTCGGAAATACACGACTACGCCCTTATACGGGTCATAATAGGAGTCGAACACAAGCGCCGTAAGCGGTGCGTTTATATCGCCCTTAGGCGCCGGGATATCGGTTATAATGCGCTCAAGCACCTCTTCAACATTAAGACCGGTCTTTGCGGAGACCATCGGTGCGTCCTCCGCCGGTATACCGATTATATCCTCTATTTCCTTTTTGACTCTTTCAGGTTCTGCCGAGGGCAGGTCTATTTTGTTGATAACGGGCAAAAGCTCAAGCCCGTGGTCGACCGCAAGATATGTGTTGGCAAGCGTTTGCGCTTCTATACCCTGCGAGGCGTCGACAATAAGCACCGCACCCTCGCACGCCGCAAGCGAACGGGACACCTCGTAATTAAAGTCCACATGGCCGGGTGTGTCTATAAGGTTAAGTTCATACTCCTTACCGTCCTTTGCGGTGTAATAAAGAGTTACCGCATGAGCCTTTATGGTGATACCGCGCTCACGCTCAAGATCCATACTGTCTAATATCTGTTCCTCCATATCCCTTTTGGCAACCGACTGCGTAAGCTCTAAAAGGCGGTCGGCAAGGGTGGACTTTCCGTGGTCTATGTGCGCCACTATGCAAAAATTTCTTATGTTTTCAAGCGGAAAGGACAATTTTTTTCTCCTTAAATAATTATTTAACCCCTATATTATAATACTATTAAGGAAAATTTGCAATCGTATTTTGTCCCCTCTTGAAAAAACGCCTTTTTAGTGTTATTATTTACTGGAATAAAAAGGGAGTTCGCTATGTTAAAGCTATTGAAATTTTTGAAGAATTATAGGAAAGAAAGTATACTGTCTCCGGTGTTCAAGCTTGTTGAGGTTGCGTTTGAGCTTACAATACCGCTTTTGGTCGCCAATATAATAGACAGGGGTATCGGTCTTTCGGACAAGCCGTATATTATAAAAATGAGCCTGCTTATGGTTTTATTCGGAGTATTTGGGCTTGCCTGCACGCTTATGGCGCAGTATTTCGCCGCCAAAGCGTCGGTCGGCTTTGCTACGGATGTCAGAAAAAGTCTTTTTGACCATATAAGCAGGCTGTCCTTTTCACAGCTTGACGAAATGGGCGCCTCCACACTTATAACAAGAATGACGGGGGACATAAATCAGCTCCAGACAGGCACCAACCTTACGCTGAGGCTCGCTCTGCGCTCCCCGTTTGTCGTGTTCGGAGCGGTGGCTATGGCTTTTTCGGTGGACCCTGCAAGCGCGGGCGTTTTTGCCGTTACCGTACCTGTGCTTACCGTGGTTGTATTCGCAATTATGCTTTCCTGCATACCGCTTTACAAAAAGGTTCAGCAACGGCTGGACGGAGTCGTCGGGAAAACCCGTGAAAATCTGCTCGGCACAAGGGTTATAAGAGCCTTTTGCAAGGAAAATGAGGAAATACGGGATTTTAAAGCAAAAAATGACGCACTTACCGATATGCAGATAAAGGTCGGGAAAATTTCTTCATTTATGAACCCCGCAACCTTTGCGCTTATAAACCTCGGTATCGTCGCACTTATATATGTAGGCGCCCTGCGTGTAGACAGCGGTAAAATTTCAAACGGCGATATAGTGGCGCTCTACAATTATATGTCTCAGATATTAATAGAGCTTATAAAGCTTGCGGGACTTATAATAAGCCTTACAAAAGCCATTGCCTGCGGCAACCGCATTGAGGCTGTGCTTGATATTGCTCCCAAAACCGTTTCGGGTACAGGCGCCGCAGAGGATAAAAACAATCCTTATGTTATAGAATTCCGTGATGTATCGCTGTCTTACGGGGGAGAAAGCGCGCTTCACGGTATAAATCTTAAAATTAAGCGGGGACAAACCGTGGGAATTATCGGTTCTACGGGCTCGGGCAAAAGCTCGCTTGTAAATCTCATTCCCCGTTTTTACGACGCCTCCTCGGGCGAGGTATTAGTGGACGGCGCCGATGTAAGGGATTATGATATTACGGCGCTCAGAAACAAAATCGGCACGGTCTCGCAAAAAAAATCGCTGTTTGATGGCACTGTAAGAGAAAATATATTAATAGGTAAATCCGACGCCTCGGATGAAGAAGTCTGGCAAGCCCTTGACACGGCGCAAGCCAAAAAAATGATTGAGGAAAAATCGGGCGGACTTGATTTTAAGCTTGAGCAAGACGGTAAAAATCTTTCGGGCGGTCAGCGCCAGCGAATGACGATTGCCCGCGCACTTGTAAGAAAGCCTGAGATACTGATACTTGACGACGCGGCAAGTGCGCTTGACTACGCAACCGGCGCCGCGTTAAACGCCGCGCTTAAAAGCACCGATTTTTCACCGACCGTAATAACGGTTTCACAGCGTGTCTCCGCTATTAAAAACGCGGATATGATAGTGGTGCTTGAGGACGGCGGAATAGCAGGCACGGGAACCGACGCCGAGCTGTTAAACAACTGTACGGCGTACAGGGAGATCTGCCGTTCACAGCTTGAAAGCGAGGCGATATAGTATGAAAAACGTATCTGTTATGAAACGGGTAATAAAGGATATAGGCCGCTCCCGTTTTCTTATTGCGGTATCCCTTGTTTTTTCGGTGGCAAGCGTTATTTTGTCGCTTTACATTCCTGTTTTGGCAGGCAAAGCGATAGATTGCATTTCGGCAAAGGGCGCGGTTGATTTTGCGGGCGTTAAATCCGCTCTTTTCTACATTTTAATATGCGCCGCGGCCGGCGGACTTCTGCAATGGCTTATGAGCGTTATAAACAACCGCATAGCCTACAACACGGTCAAATACATCCGCGCAAAGGCGTTTAACCACATACAAAGACTGCCCGTATCGTATATAGACGCACACCCCTACGGCGATATTGTAAGCCGCATAACAGCTGACGCCGACCAGTTTTCGGACGGTCTGATATTAGGCTTTTCGCAACTTTTTACCGGTGTTGTAACGATATTGGTAACGCTTATATTTATGCTTACGATTTCACCCGTTATAGCGCTTGTTGTAGTGGTTCTCACCCCAATATCACTCTTTACCGCAAAGTTTATAGCACAGAAAACCTATTCTATGTTTAAAGAGCAGTCGGAAATAAGAGGCAAGCAAACCGCTTATATAAACGAAATGATACAAAATCAAAAAACCGTTCAGGCATTTTCCTACGGGGAAAAGGCCTCGGAACGGTTCGGCGAGATAAACGAGCAGCTTCGCCGCTGTTCGCTCAAATCCGTATTCTTTTCTTCGCTTACAAACCCGACAACACGGTTTATAAACAACCTTATTTATGCCGCGGTAGGTCTTATAGGCGCACTTTTCGCAGTAACCGGAAATATAACAGTGGGTGGCTTTGTAAGCTTTCTTGCGTATTCCAATCAGTATACAAAGCCGTTTAATGAAATCTCCGGCGTTGTAACCGAGCTTCAGAACGCTCTCGCCTGCGCCGCAAGGCTTTTCGAGCTTATCGACACAGAGCCGGAAAGCTCAGACGACGGTAAGGATGAGCTTATAAACCCGAACGGCAGTGTGAGCTTTAACGGCGTAGCTTTCTCATACGATAAAAGCAAACAGCTTATTAAGGATTTCAATTTCCATGCTGATGCCGGCAAAAAAATAGCCGTTGTAGGTCCCACCGGTTGCGGAAAGACCACGCTTATAAATCTTTTGCTGAGGTTTTATGATGTTGACTCCGGCAGCATAACGGTTGACGGAATAAATATAAACGACATTACAAGAGAAAGCCTGCGCACACATTTCGGTATGGTGCTTCAGGACACATGGATAAAGAACGCAACCGTAAAGGAAAACATTGCGTTCGGCAAAGCGGACGCTGCCGACGAAGAAATAATCGAAGCGGCAAAGGCCGCCCGTGCGCACGGATTTATTAAAAGGCTTAAAAACGGGTACGACACCGTAATAGGCGACGGCGACGGACTTTCCGAGGGCGAACGCCAGCTTTTATGCATTGCGAGGGTTATGCTGTTAAAGCCGCCGATGCTTATTCTTGACGAGGCTACCTCATCAATAGATACGCTTACCGAAATACGGGTTCAGGAGGCATTTACAAGGCTTATGGAAAACAGAACCTCCTTCGTTGTGGCACACCGTCTTTCAACCGTAAGGGACGCCGACTGTATCCTTGTAATGAAGGACGGCAGGGTAGCGGAACACGGCACGCACGGAGAGCTGTTAAAGCTGAACGGATTTTACGCCAAGCTTTACAACAGCCAGTTCTCAGCCTAAAGCTTTACGGCACTTGTAATTATCAAATAAAGTCCGATTATAAAAAGGGATATATTGAATTTACCTTTAAACCAAAGGCAAACTGCGGTTACTATAAGCACTGCCGCCAGCGAAATATTTATAATACGCATAATAAGGCACGCCTTTTGCGGCGTCTTGCGCCTTAACAGCGCAAACAGCACCGTACCGCCGTCAAGTCCTATTACCGGCAGCAGGTTAAATGCGCCGATAAGCAGATTTACAAGACAGCACACAAGCGAAAGCTCGCTATGAAAGGCAAGGTAATTAAAGCCGAAGGTAAGAAACAAAATAATATTTACCGCAGGTCCGCATAAGGCGACCGCAATTTCGTTTTTGTCCGACGCCGTGAATTTTGCGGTTATTTCCACAGACGCAGGCACAAGCCTTACTCTTTTGGGAGCGCAGTCAAGAAGCCACATAACCGTTAAATGCCCCAATTCGTGCATTACTATCGCAAAAAGTAAAGGAAGTATATATCCCGTGCGGTCAAAGGCGATCATTGCGGTTATTACAGCCGCAAACAGAAAAGAAACATAAAATTCGGTTCCTAACAGTCTAAACTTCATCCGTATCACCGCCGGCAGCTTTTAAGACCTCGTCCACGCTTGTTTCCGAGCAAAACTCCGTTTCGTACCACTTACGCACCTCGCCGTAATATTCGGGAAAAAAATACTTCATTGTAAGCACAGATAAAAGTATGAGCAATACAGTCACCGCCTGAACCGTAATTATTGCCGCCGCTCTGCCCTGAACGCTCCCTGTCAGCTTTTCGATTTCTTCCATATGTAAAACTCCCAAATTCTTTGTCTTATTAAAAATATATGCGTACCGAGGTAAAATAAGTACCTAACGGAACAAATCATCCGTTTTAAGGAGTCATTTAATATAAAAAAATTATTTCAATGTTTATTCAAATAAGTCTTGATTTTTTTTATGTTTGCCGTTATAATGTATAGGTGCCGTTTTGGGCACCGTTAATTCGGCCGTATGGAGATGTCGCCTAGTCCGGTCGAGGGCGCACGATTGGAAATCGTGTAACTCGGAAACGAGTTCGAGAGTTCGAATCTCTCCATCTCCGCCATAATAAGGACACAAAAAAGATGTGTCCGAAAAACCCCCGATATGATCGGGGGTTTTTGTTAATCATAAGACTTATTCTTTATAAGGAAAAAGCAAATCCACACACGGACTTATCGCTTTATGTCTGCTGTTCCGATTTAATGAAAAAGAAGGGAATACTTATTATGAAAGAAAACAGAAAATTGTTAAAAGAAGTATTAAAGGATATTCGCCGTGATATGTCAGACGAAGAAGTGCTTAACCTTTTGGCGGACAGTAAAATTTCGGTACGCCCCGAAAACGAAAAAGACAAATGCACGCTTGGACAGCGGGCGGCGGATACCATTGCGAAATTTGCCGGAAGCTGGGCGTTTATCTTTTCCTTTACCGGCATTCTTATTATCTGGATGGTGATAAACATTATTTTAGCCTCCAAGGCATTTGATCCGTACCCCTTCATTCTGCTGAACCTTGTGCTGTCCTGCGTTGCGGCAATTCAGGCTCCGCTTATTATGATGAGCCAAAACCGACAGGAGGAAAAGGATCGCCGCAGAGCGGAAAACGACTACAAAGTAAACCTCAAAACAGAAATTATGATTGAGGATCTTTACGATAAGGTTAATGCTATCCTTGCTAAGCAATCGGCGCTTGAAAATAAGCTGAAATCGGAGGATAAAAACTAAATTTTAAAAAATCCTCCCGTTAAGGGAGGATGCAAAAGCATATTAAGCTTCTTCGGAAAATACCATATTGGCAAATATTTTTTTCATTCTTTTATCAGGGAATCTGTTATCGAAAAAATCGTCCACTGCCGAGTGTGACGGTTTATTATGTACCCTTTCCGACCAGCGCCACACCGCGCCGAGACTCATTATACCGTCAAACACAATAAACACCGTAAGGGCGATAGTTATAATTTTACCTGCCTTATTCGGTATTTTAAGTATTACCTTTGCCACTCTCGGGTATATGCTTTTAATCCACATCACACCCAAAAAGCCCCAAAAAACCGAATACAAAAGGCAGATTCTTCCGTTGATATTAAGCGGAACGGCACTGTAATCCCACGAGGTTGAGCCAAAAAGCTTTTCCTGACCCCAAGAAAGCAGATATTCAACCGCGCTTCCCACTATTATTCCGCCGAAAAACGAAATTGACGCACTGCGGTTACGGTATTTATAAAGCAACAGCGTGAGTGCAGTAGCGCCGACACCGTAAAGCAAATTGAACGGTCCGTAAACAAGACCCGCCCTGCTTTCAAAATATCCGTGGCGGATAAAGCACCACAGCATTTCTATAACAACGCCCGCAAAGCTGCCCGAAATCAGGATGAGTGCTATTTTATAAAAATTAACTCCCGCGGCGAAGTTCTTTGTTTTTTCTTCCTCATAATCTATAACCGAATTGGCCGGCGCTCTGCGTATAATAAGCTCCTTACTGTCGCTGGTTCTGCCCTCTTTAAGTCTTGTGCGAAGCTCATCAGCCTGATCAAACGCCCATTTTTGAGCCTTTTTAAGCTGTGACGAGGCATTTTCAAGAATTTTTACCTCGCAGTCCACTTCGTCCGCAAGGGCGTCCTGCTCTTCTTTTGTCATACTGCCTTGATTTGCAAGGCGCTCATAAAGCGAGGTGTTAAAACGCTCGGACTCCCTTTTTTCCGCTTCAAGCAACTCTGAACTCAGCGTTTCAAGAGTCTTTTGTTCTGTCATACAAATCTCCCCCGATTAAAGCTTATTCGGCAATTCCGCCGAACAGTACTTTCGGAATTTCGTTAATATCAAGCTCCAGTACAGCGGCAAGCTCGCCGAAAAGCATTTCCTCGGCGTGTTCAAGATTTTTTTCATCTGTAAACCCAAGCCTTCTGTGCGCGTTTTTAGCCGCCCTCTTTTTTCTGTGAATTTTCACCGCAACCGCCGCAAGCTCTTCACAGGTCGTAGGCTTATTCTCTTCGCCGTCCGTGTCCTCACACTCAAGCGCCGCCTTATAAATATCCGGCATTTTGCTTATAAGCTCTTCTGCTTCTTCCTTTGAGATTATACTCCGTATAAAAACCTTATCGCTTTGTGCCGGAGCGTAAATAATATTATTCTGCTGATATATCGGTCTCAGCTTATAATAAAGCCGTTTGACATTCTTTATCAGCTCACGCTGTGCAATATCCTCAACTACGCATACTCCGGTTTGCCCGTAAATTACTTTATCTCCCTTATTAAACAATTTCTACCTCTCATTCTTTCGTGCCGCAAAACAAAAACCGCTCCGATAAACCTATATCTATCGGAACGGTTATATTATACCATATTTTGTCGAAAAATGTAAGAGGGAATTTATCTGTCCTCACGGAAATACGAGAGGCCTAGATGCGCCGGCGGTTGATTTTCACGCTTTTTACGCATACTTACAACCACAAGCACGAGTATTGTAACAAGGTACGGGAGCATATTTATAAGCTCCTTTGCGCTGCTTGAAAGTCCCGGTATATATACACAAAGTATATAAAGACCGCCGAAAAGGAACGAGCTTAAAATTGCCATTCCGGGCTTCCAAACGGCAAATATTACTATTGCTATGGCAAGCCAGCCTCTGTCGCCGAAGCCGTTGTTTGTCCAGGCTCCGCCGGTATAGTCCATTACGAAGTATAAACCGCCGAGCCCCGCAATAGCGCCGCCTATCAAGGTTGAAAGGTATTTATATTTTGTGATGTTTATGCCTGCGGCGTCAGCCGTTGCGGGATTTTCGCCCACCGCGCGGAGATTAAGTCCTGTTCTTGTGTGATTTAACACATAGGATGTGACAATCGCAACGGCAATGGCAAGATACGCAAGAAAGCCGAGCGACAAAAAGGTTTTTCCGAAAAGACCTAGCTTATCGGCAAAGGGAAGCTTTGCCTTATAGCAATTTCCGGTAGCCAAAAGGGAGATTGAACCCGTTTCGCCGAAAAAGCTTAAAAGCGAACCGCCGAAAAAGTTTCCCACACCGATACCGAAGGTTGTAAGTGCAAGTCCCGTAACATTTTGATTTACGCGCAGGGTTATGGTTAAAAAGCTGTAAATCAGCGCCATAAGCATTGAACCGATGAGCGACGAGAGAAGCGGAATAAGTATGCAGAGCCACACCGCGGGATTATCGGTTGAATGCTCGTAAAGATATCCGCCTATAATACCCGAAATACCGCCCATATACATAATGCCCGGTATACCGAGATTAAGGTTGCCGCTTTTTTCGGTTATAATTTCGCCTGTCGCGCCGAAAAGCAACGGAATACCCTGAATAATGGCGGCGTTAATAAATGCAAATATTGTAGCAAGCATTATTTGGCCTCCTTTTTAGAGCGAACATTTATGCGGTAATTTATAAAGAACTCGCATCCTATTATAAAGAAGATTATTATGCCCGTAAGTATGTCCGAAACACTTTCGTTAAGGCGGAAAGCCGTAGCTATCTCGCCCGCACCCCTTTGCAGAAATACTATCAGGAATGAAGTAAGCGTCATAACAACGGGGTTAAACTTTGCGAGCCACGAAACCATTATCGCAGTAAAGCCCATACCGCCCGCAAGGTTTGTGGATACCGTGTGATTTGTGCCCGATACAAGCAAAAAGCCCGCAAGTCCGCACACTGCGCCCGAAATTACCATAGTGCGGATTATTACCTTTTTAACATTTATGCCTATGTATCTTGCGGTGTTTTCGCTTTCACCGACTACCGAAATCTCATAGCCCTGCTTGCTGTATTTAAGGTAAATAAACATTATCACGGTAACAACGGCGACCACAATAATATTAAGCAAATATTTTTGACCGAATATATCGGGCAGCCAGCCGCTTCTTGTCATCTGGTTTATAACGCCCATAACGCTTGAGCCGCTCGGGACCCAAACCATTATGAAGAATGCCACAAGCTGTGTTGCCACATAGTTCATCATAAGGGTGAAAAGGCTTTCGTTTGTACCCCAGTTTGCTTTGAAAAACGCAGGTATAACGCCCCATATAACGCCGCCCAAAATACTTGCGGCAAGCATTATCGGAATTAAAACTCCGTTCGGCAGACTGTCCTTAAAGTAGAACATACAGGCGGCACTTGCAAGACCTCCCACAAGCACCTGTCCCTCTGCACCGAGGTTCCAGAAGCGCATTTTAAATGCGGGCGTAACCGCGAGGGATATGCAAAGCAGCATTGCTATATTCTGAAACAGTATCCAAATCTTTCTCTCCGAGCCGAAGCTGCCGTTTATCATTGTTTTATAAACCTGAAGAGGATTATATTTTGTAAGAGCGATTATTACAAACGAGCATACGACGAGTGCGGCAATAATAGCGATTGCCCTTATGAGCCACGCCTTCCACCATATTATATCGGAGCGCTTCGTTATGTGAAACAGCGGTTCCCGAGTGTGCTTTTCATTAGTTTTCATTTTCGGCGCCTCCGTTTGTTTTAGTCATAAGTAAGCCAATCTCATTTTTATCGGCGGTTCTGCCGTCAAGTATTCCCGTTACTCTGCCCGAGCCTATTACCATAATCCTGTCGCACAGCTCGGTTAAAACATCCAGATCCTCGCCGACGAATATAACCGCAACGCCGTTTTCCTTTTGCTTATTAAGAAGATTGTATATCATATAAGAGGAGTTAATATCGAGACCTCTTACAGGGTAAGCCGCCATAAGAACGGTCGGGGACGCCGCAATCTCACGGCCTACAAGCACCTTTTGCACATTACCGCCCGAAAGACGGCGAACGGGTGTATTAGCACTCGGAGTTGCTATTTCAAGGTCCTTTATAATATCCTCGGCAAGCTTTTTCGGAGACTGACGGTTTACAAATACCGATTTTCCTCTGCGGTAGCTTCTGAGCATCATATTATCCACAATATCCATATTACCGACAAGCCCCATACCGAGCCTGTCCTCCGGTACAAATGAAAGACGAACGCCGAGTTCTCTTATCTGAATGGGGGTCTTGTCCCTTAAATTTTCCTCTGTTCCCGTTTTCGGGTTATTGTAAATAATTTCGCCGCTGCTTACCTTTAAAAGTCCTGCAATCGCTTCAAGCAATTCGCGCTGACCGCTGCCGGCAATACCGGCAATACCCAATATTTCGCCGCTTTTTGCGGTAAAGGATATATCGTCAAGCACCTTGACACCGTTTTCGTCGTAAAGGTCAAGTCCCTTTATCATAAGCCTGTCGGCGGTATTTTCAGATTCAGTGCGGTCGATGTTAAGCGATACCTTTTTGCCGACCATCATTTCGGTAAGCTCGGATTCGCTTGTTTCAGCGGTGTTTACGGTTCCGATGTATTCGCCCTTTCTGAGAACCGCAACACGGTCGGAAAGCGAGAGAACCTCGTGCAGTTTGTGGGTAATAATAATTATAGCCTTGCCGTCGTCGCGCATACGGCGGAGTACCGCAAAAAGCTTTTGGGTCTCCTGAGGAGTAAGCACCGCGGTAGGCTCGTCAAGTATAAGTATATCAGCGCCCCTGTAGAGCACCTTTACTATTTCAACGGTCTGCTTTTCGGAAACCGACATTTCGTATATTTTTTTGTTTGGGTCTATATCAAAGCCGTATTTTTCGCTTATGTTTTTAACCCTCGCAGTTACTTTTTTAATATCGTAGCGCCCCTCTTCCTTAAGACCGAGTACGATATTTTCCGCTGCGGAAAATACATCTATAAGCTTAAAATGCTGATGTATCATACCGATTTTATAATTGAATGCGTCCTTAGGCGAGCGGATAACCGCCTCCTCGCCGTTTATGAATATCTCTCCCTCGTCGGGGTAGTATATTCCCGAAAGCATATTCATAAGCGTTGTTTTACCGCTGCCGTTTTCACCCAAAAGAGACAAAATCTCGCCGCCGTAAACCGAAAGATTTACATTTTTGTTAGCTGTAATCTTGCCGAAGCGTTTGGTAATACCACGCAATTCTATTGCCGCGTTACTCAAAAAAATCTCACCTTTCCGTTCGCTCAAGGTTCAAAAGAAAATGCATCTTACTCCGTTCTCTTTTCAGCCCTGAGCCGTATTAAAAAAGAAGTCAAGGCGGAGCGACTTTCTCGCTCCGCCCAAAATGCGGTTTTTTAGCTCTTGCTTATACCGTCGATGTATTTAATATCAAAGTAAGGAGCAGATCTGAAAGTGGATTCCTCGAACTGACCGTCCTTAACAACCTCGCTGTCCGGAACGAAATCGCCCTTATCAACAACATCGGCTTTGTAACTGTCGAGCTTTTTGCCGTTCACAGTGAATGTTGAGGTATCAAATACCTTTAATTCGCCGGAAACAAGCTTAGCCTTAACCTCTTCAAGCTTTTCCTTTGTGCCTGCAGCGGCAACCTTTTCGTTAAGCTCGGTCAAAGCAACATAGCCTTCGGATATTGAGCCGCAGTAGTCAGACGGAATTGTGCCGCCTTCAAGAGCAGCGTTTATGATCTTCTTGAAGTAGGGAGCCCAGTCGATCTTAGAAGAGATAAGCGCAGTGTTCGGACCCATCGAAATGGTGCTGATGTTGTAAGCAACATTCGGTACATTCTTTTCTTCACAAGCCTTGGGAGCACCCTCTGAATCGGCGTGCTGGCTTATAAGAACGCAGCCTGAATTGATAAGGTTAAGAGCAGCCTCTTTTTCCTTCGCAATATCAAACCAAGAGTTGGTGTAGGTAACCTTCATTGTAGCGGATTCGCATACGGAACAGGCGCCGAGGAAGAATGAAGTCATACCTGAAACAACTTCGGCATAGTCGAATGCGCCTACGTAACCGATAACAGCCTTGTCAGCGGTGATGGTGCCGTTATCAATCATTTCCTTAAGCTTCATACCTGCGGCAACGCCTGCAAGGTATCTGCCCTGATATATAGAAGCGAAAGCATTGTGGAAGTTGGCAATCTTAGCGATCTGAGCCTTTGTACCGGTAGCATGGCAGAACTGAACATCCGGATATTCGCCGGCAGCCTGCATTACAAAGCTTTCATGACCGAAGGAGTCTGCGAAGATTACATTACAGCCGGCGTCCGCAAGCTCTGCTGCCGCTGTGTAGCAAGCGTCTGTCTCGCCTATGTTGGTCTTTATAAGAACCTGCTCGTCCTTAAGACCTAAATCCTTCTGAGCCTCTTTAAGGGCCTGGATGAAGTTGTTGTCATAGGTGGAGTTTTCGTCGTGAAGGCAGATAAGGCCGATTTTGAACTTGTCTTTTTCAACCTTGTTCATCTTAGCGGGAACGGTCTTTTCAACCTCGTCGATTGAGAGAACCTTTTTGCTGCCGCCCTTAGAGTCCGAGCTTGTGTCTTTGCTGCCGCAGCCTGCAAACGCAAAGAGCATTGCAAGGCAAAGAAGCATTGCTGTGAGTTTCTTCATAATTTTCTTCCTCCGAAAAATTATTTATTTGATAAGCGGATTTTTCCGCGTTTATCCGATCAGTCCCTGAAAACGATCGTGCCGTTCTCCATACTGTCGATTATCGCAAGTGATTCGACCTTTATGCCGTCGGCACGAAGTTCATCGCCGCCGTGCTGAAAGCCTTTTTCAATTGCGCAGGACGCGCCCGCAAGCGCGGCGCCCGCCTGATTAACTATATCAATAAGACCTTTTAAAGCCTTGCCGTTTGCAAGAAAATCGTCAACTATTAAAATTTTGTCTTCCGAATTAAGGTAATTCTTTTCAACCACCACATTGTAATCGGTGCCGTGGGTATAAGAATGAACCACGGTTTTATAAACCTCGCCCGAAACATTACTTGATTTATGCTTTTTCGCGAAAACCACCGGCACATGGAGCGCGGCGCCCGCACCTACGGCTATCGCAATGCCCGATGTTTCGATCGTCAGTATTTTGGTAACGCCGTCATCCTTAAAAAGCTCGGCTATTTCCTTTCCCATTTCCATAGTGAAGTCCACATCTATCTGATGATTTAAAAACGAGCCTACTTTAAGAATATTTCCCGGAAGGACCGTTCCTTCCTTAACTATCTTCTGCTCCAAGGCTTTCATAAATTGCGAAATCTCCTTTTAAGAAAAACAAAAACAGACTTTTTTAAAAAGTCTGCTTGCCAATAATAAAAACATTTAAACGCAGGTTAAAAAACAACCTATGATATAAGCAACCAATAGTCGCAACTTAAAGGCGTGCGGTAGAAACATTTGGGCCACAATCCAAACCTATATTGGCAAAACTATTAAATTTTCTGTAACCTTATCGTAACACAGCTTGTCCCCAAAGTCAACAAAACCCGACCTTTTTTTCAAAGTTTGTTCATAATTACAATTTAACCATAACCTCACCGTTCAAATTGTCGAAAATAACAAGCGGCGCTGTTATTTCGAACAGCGCCGAATTTTAAAGTGCCAGTATCGCAAAATCACGGGGTCCTATTTTAAGCCTGCCGTTTTCCGCCTTACCGCCGAATACGGGCTTTGCGCCGCGGTATTCCGTGGGAACTTCGATTTTCGCCGAAGCGTTCCCCGAATTTACAGCCGTAAGCACAGCGCTTTTCCCTTTCTTACGGATAAAAGCAAAAACAGCGTTTTGCGCATAAACGGGTATAAAATCACCCGATGCAAATACGGGTGAAGAACGCCTGAACTGTCCGAGCGTTTTATAAAAATCTATAAGCTCCCTGTTTTCTCTGCCCCACGGGTAGCCCGCACGGCAAAACGGGTCGCCGTATCCCGTAAGACCGGCTTCGTCACCGTAATAAACAGACGGCACACCCGGCAGTGTAAACTGCAAAACAGCGGCAAGTTTTAAAAGCCTTACCCCGTCAGCATATTGCTCGCCGCTCAGGGTTTGTTCCGACTGCCACCTGCGGTCGCCCGTTTCGGACATATTGCTTGCAAGGACGGTCAGAATTCTCGCCGTATCGTGAGTGCCGATATGATTCATAAGGAGCTTTACCGCCTGCGGAGGATAGTTCTCCAAAATATTAAGCACCGTATTGTAAAGATCCTGCGAATTGCCGTTTTTCACAAAATCGACTATTGCGTTCGCAAAGGGATAATTCATAACCGAGTCAAGCTGGCGGCCTCTTAAAAATCTGCGGCGGCTTCCGTAGCTTATCTTGTTTGTAGCGTCCTCCCATACCTCGCCCAAAAGGTAATTGTCCTCGCCCTCGGACTTAACGGCAAGGCGTATTCTGTCGAGAAATTCATCGGGCAGCTCATCCGCAACATCAAGCCTCCAGCCCTTTATGCCTTTTTTAAGCCAGTATCTTATAACGCCGTTTTCACCGGTGATAAAATCGGAAAAGGACAGGTCGTTTTCCTCGGTTTCGGGCAGGGACGGAACGCCCCACCAGCAGGCATAGCCCGTCGGGTAATTCCCGAACTTATACCAGCTGCGATACGGTGAGCCTTCCGAATAGGCGGCGCCGTCGGTACCGTATCTGTGTTTTGAGTTAAAATATACACTGTCGTCCCCCGTGTGGGAAAAAACGCCGTCAAGCACCAAATAAATGCCCTGCTTTTCCGCCGCTTTTATAAGCGAAACAAGCTCCTCCTCCGTACCGAGAGACGGGTCGATCTTCATATAATCGGCGGTGTTGTAGCGGTGGTTGGAGTGCGCCTCGAATATGGGGTTCAGATAAATACAACTCACGCCGAGCGATTTAAGATAAGGCAGTTTTTCTTCTATTCCCTTGAAATCGCCGCCGTAATAGTCGTTTCCGAGCGTGCATTTTTCGGGTATTTGGCGGTATTCGGGTTGTTTATACCAATCTTTGCAGATAAATCTGTCCTCCGGCACATTCTGCTTTTTTTCACCCGAAGAAAAAAAGCGGTCGGGGAAGATCTGATAAATAATGCCACCGTCAAGCCAATCGGGAGTATTAAAGCCGCGGTTATACACAGTAAGCTGCCACCAGCCGCCCTCGGCCGACACTATTCCGAGCGAAGTATCTGTCTTTGAAACGCAAAATTCACCGTAATTGCTTGTATATCTGAACTGATACCAATAAAGCCCTTCTCCGAGCGTGATATCGCCCTCGTAAAATCTGTATTCGTCAAGAAAGTCCGCCGCCGTCAGTCTTAATTCCCTGACTGTTTCGCCGTTATCGTTTCTGAGCTTTAAGTAGGCGTTATGTACTCTTGCGTCCCTGTGCAGTAACAGCTTTAGCCGAAGGGTCTCCCCTTCGGCTAAAGCTCCGAGTTTATTCCTGTAAATAGTATTTCTTGAATCAAAAGGATAATATTGCATACTGTTTATTTTACGGGCGACAAATGCCAAATATTCTTCGCATATTCTTCTATTGAGCGGTCTGCCGAGAATATGCCGGATTTTGCGATATTGGTAAGCGACATTTTGTTCCATACATCGCGGTTGCGGTAAAGCGCGCTTGCCTTTTGCTGTGTAGTGCGGTAATCGGCAAAGTCCGCAAGAGCCATATAAGTGTCGTGCGTTTTAAGAGTATTATAGATATTGTCAAACGGCTGACCCGCAATGCCCTTTCCTATAAAATCAAGCGCCTGACGCAGTTCCGCGTTGTTGTTGTAATACTGCATAGGCGAATAACCGTTCTTCTGAAGAGCCAGAACCTCGGGCGTCTGCATACCGAAGATCAGTATATTGTCGTCGCCCACAGCCTCGTGTATTTCAACATTCGCGCCGTCCTCCGTTCCGAGGGTAACAGCGCCGTTCATCATAAGCTTCATATTGCCGGTACCGCTCGCCTCGGTAGAAGCCAATGAAATCTGCTCGCTTATATCGGCGGACGGAATCATAAGCTCCGCCATAGTAACCCTGTAATCCTCAAGGAAGAGAATTTTAAGCTTATCGTTTACAGAGCGGTCGTTATCAATAACGGTGGAAAGCTTGTATATCATCTGTATTATCTCTTTCGCAAAGAGGTAACCTGCCGCCGCCTTAGCGCCGAAAATATAGGTTTTCGGAGTAAAGTCCGCATTTGGATTGTTTTTAAGATACAGATATTCGGAAATTATATTAAGCGCGTTAAGATGCTGACGCTTATATTCGTGCAGGCGCTTTACCTGCATATCGAATACAGAATCGGGGTCGAGAACTATCGAGGTATTTTCCTTAACATAATCCGCAAAGCGAACCTTGTTATTTCTCTTTATTTCCTCTAATCTCTTAAGAACGGTCTTGTCGTCCTTAAACGCCATAAGCTTTTCAAGCTCCTCGGCGTTCTTCACAAAGCCGTCGCCTATAAGCTCGGTAAGGTAAGAGGTAAGCTCGGGGTTTGCCTGACAGAGCCAACGGCGGTGAGCTATACCGTTTGTTACATTGGTGAACTTTTCGGGTGTCATTTTTGCGTAATCCTTGAAAAGCTCGTCAACGAGTATCTCACTGTGAAGTCTTGAAACACCGTTTACCGTATGGCATGCGGCAACGCAGAGGTTTGCCATTCTTATAACGCCGCTTTGAATTATTGCGGTACGCCCAACCACAAGCGGATCGCCTGTGCGTGAAAGAACCTCGCCCCTGAATCTGCGGTCGATTTCCTTGATTATCTGATAGATACGGGGAATACGCTCCTTAATAAGCTCCTCGGACCAGCACTCAAGCGCCTCGGGCATAACGGTGTGGTTGGTGTAAGCAACGGTGCGGGTTACAAGATCCCACGCCTTATCCCAACCGTAGCCGCACTCGTCAAGAAGAAAGCGCATAAGCTCGGGTATCGAAAGGGTCGGGTGCGTGTCGTTTATATGAATCGCAACCTTTTCCGGAAGATTGTCAAGCGTGTTATATTTTCTTAAATGGCGGTTTAATATATCCTGAACCGAAGCCGAAACAAGGAAATACTGCTGGCGCAGTCTCAACGATTTACCCTCGACATGATTGTCCTCGGGGTAAAGAACCTTCGAAATAGTCTCGGTCATGGCGCGCTGTTCAAGCGCTCTTACATAGTCTCCCTGATTAAAGGCGGACATATCAAAGTCCTGACATTCGGCACTCCAAAGCCTTAATACATTTACGGTCTTGCCGTCCTTGCCCGCAACCATTAGGTCATAGGGAATGGCGCGAACGGTATTGTAACCCGTGTGCTCGATGTGGTGGTAGCTTCCGTCCCACCATTCGTTTATTTTGCCGTCGAAATGAACATCAACCGCCGATGCCGGACGCTGTTCAAGCCAAACTCCGCCGCCGGGAAGCCAGAAATCGGGCATTTCGGTCTGCCAGCCGTCAACCAACTTCTGACGGAAAATACCCAACTCATAGCGTATGCAATAGCCCATTGCCGGATAGCCGCCGGTTGAAAGCGCGTCCAAAAAGCAAGCCGCCAAACGGCCGAGACCGCCGTTGCCGAGTCCCGCATCGGGCTCGAAATCGTAGAGTCTGTCAAGCTTAACCTTGAATTTTGACAAAGCCTTGCGCATAGTTTCCGTAAGGTCAAGATTGAAAAGAGTATTCTTAAGCGAACGACCCATTAAAAATTCCATACTGAGATAATAAACAGTCTTTGCCTCTTCGGCGTCCGCCGTTTTTTTAAATTCCGCACGGCGGTCGCTCATTATTTCAAGCAGAACGAGCACACAGGCTTTATAGAAAAGCTCATCTGACGCCTGATCCGGAGTTACGCCGAAATTATGTGATAACTTGCGCTCTATCATTGACGAAAGAGCTGTAATGGTGTATTTAGTCATAAAAGCATCTCCTATACTTATTAAGGTTATTATTTACAATAATATGATACAATATTCGCTCGGCTTTTTCAAGATGTAACTGCAACTATTATTGAACGAATAATTATATATATTAAACAAAAAAATGGTTAAATATATATAAATTCAAAAAAAATTAGTGATTTGTAACAATAAACGGGCGGTTTTTAAATATAATAAAAGGTCTCCCGAGCGGGGAGACCGTACATCAGATTTCCTCGGTGCCTTCGCACTCAAGATAATCACCCTTGATGCGGTTTTTGTTAATGACCTGATCAATCACAACAAGCGCACCGAAAACCGCGGCGGCAACCGCAAAAACAGAAAAAATGAATTTTAAAAAGCCTTTCATGTGAAAACCACCTTCCTCTTATGTAATATTATATCAGTATATCCGTAAAATGTCAATCACATAAAGGGAGCAAATATGTGAAGAATTGCCTGTTTGAGACGGAGCCTTATCGGCCTCTTTTTCCACTCCGTAATATTTATCTCCTCCGACACCTTAAAAAGCTCTTCAAACTGCTTTTTAATATTAAGCACGGTTTCGTTGTCGCACACCCATGCGCCGCATTCAAAGTGGAAAATAAAACTGCGGTAATCCATATTGACCGTTCCCACGGTAGCAATTTTATCGTCTGACAAAAACAACTTGGAATGTATAAATCCGGGCGTATACTCGTATATCCTTACACCGGCTTCAAGCAGTTCAAGATAGTTATATTGAGTAACTGGGTGAACATACCATTTATCCGGTATATGCGGAGTGATTATCCTAACATCAATTCCCGACTTTGCCGCCATTGTGAGCACCGTTGTCATAGTATTGTCTATTATCAGATACGGCGAGGCAATGTACACATACTTTTGCGCCGTGTTGAGTATCTGCATATAAATACCCTCGGCAGGTTTTTTTTCATTTAACGGGTCGTCGCAGTAGGGAAGTACAAATCCGTCGTCCGCACTGCTGTAATCTGAAAGATGCGCCTTAATATCTATCTGTTTGCCGGTCGTAAATTCCCACATACAGCAAAACATTGCCAAAAAGCTCTTTACCGCGTCGCCCTTAAGCATAATACCGCTGTCTAGCCAATGACCGAACCTTACCATACGGTTTATATATTCGTCTCCTATATTAAATCCGCCCGTAAAAGCAACAGAGCCGTCTACCACCACGATTTTGCGGTGGTTGCGGTTGTTCATAAATATGTTCATAGACGGTTTTATGGGATTGAATACCGAAACCTCGATTTTTTCTTCCCTGAGCTTTGTAATAAAATCCTTGTGCTGGCGCTTTATGGAACCGAAATCGTCAAAAATAATCTTTACCTCAACGCCGTCATTTACCTTTTTTCTCAGTATTTTGTGTATCTCGTCCCACATATATCCTTCCGCAAGGATAAAAAACTCCATATAAATGTATTTTTGCGCCTTACAAAGTTCCTCTGTAAGCCTTTCAAATATCCTTTCACCGGGAGACAGATATTCGGTTTTTGTATGTCCGTAAAGCGGATAGCCCGATTCGCCCGAAAGATAATCCGCCTGTCTTGAATGGAACATATCGTAATAACGGAGCTTTTCCCTCTCGCCCGTATCATCGGCAAGCAAGGGCAGATAGTGCGATTCGCATACCTCCATTTTTTTGCGAAGATGCGGCAACACTCTGCCGCCGCCCCATAGGAGATAAACGGAAATACCGAAAACCGGAAATAAAAGTATAAAAATTATCCATGCGATTTTATGGCTCGGATTGCCCCTGCGGTTAACTATATAAATAACCGTCACCGCACCCGCAAGCATTGAAACAACATAAAGCGCCGCGGATTTTTCTGTTATATTGTAAACCACAAAGAAAAGAAATACCAGCTGAACAAGCAGTAAAAACGCCGAAACGATAATTCTCGTCTGTATTCTTATACCTCTTTTTTTCTCTTTCATCAGGCAATCACCCCACTGACTTAAAGTTATTATACCATAATTGCAAAGACCGAAGGTCTTTTGCGGCGTAAGCCGTGCCGTGCCGCAGCACGGCGGCTGTTATGATACAATGTTTTTATGTGAAAATCTCTGATTTTCTCAGCGCAGTATGCGCTGCGGCGGCGTACCACCGCCGCCGATTTAAAGTTATTATACCATAAAACATATAATTTTGCAATTCACATAAATTACGGTAAAATTACTTGTTATCGACAATGTTTTTTGTTATAATGATAAAGTAAACAATATGATCATTTCAAAAGGGAGTGTATTTTATGTTTGAAGAAAAATATAAGCTTTGGTGCGAAAAAGCATTCGGTGACCCCGATCTTGTTTCGGAGCTTAAAGCTATAAATGGTAACGAAGAAGCTATATCTGACGCTTTTTATAAAGACCTTGAGTTCGGCACGGGCGGACTGAGAGGAGTTATCGGAGCGGGAACTAACCGTATGAATATTTATACCGTAGGCAAGGCGTCCCAAGGACTTGCGGCATATGTAAACTCGGTTACGAAAAACGGACGGGTTGCAATAGCCTATGACAGCCGTATCAAATCCGACCTTTTTGCAAAAACAGCGGCTTCGATATTTGCCGCTAACGGAATAAAGGTATTTATATATAAAGAGCTTATGCCTACTCCTATGCTTTCATTTGCGGTAAGAAGACTTAAATGCGACGCCGGCGTTGTGGTTACCGCAAGCCATAACCCTGCAAAGTACAACGGCTACAAGGCTTACGGACCGGACGGCTGTCAGCTCGGTCTTGAAGCGGCGGATTATGTGCTTTCCATCATGAATAAGGTTGACATTTTTGATGATGTTAAAACGACCGATTTTGAAAATGCGGTAAAAGAGGGCAAAATCGAATATATCGGCGACGATATTATAAACGAATACCTCGATTGCGTTATGGCTTGCCGCGTGGCACCGAATACCGATGTGGGAGCTCTCAAGGTAATATACACTCCTCTTCACGGAAGCGGCAACAAGCCCGTAAGAAAAATTTTAAGCAAAATAGGCGTGACAAATGTAACGGTTGTGCCCGAGCAGGAAAAGCCGAACGGCAATTTCCCGACGGCGCCCTACCCGAACCCCGAGATAAGACAGGCGTTTGAGTGCGCTTTAAAGCTTGCAAAGGACATAAAGCCCGATTTACTTCTTGCCACCGACCCCGACTGTGACCGTGTTGGCATAGCCATACCGGACAAGGATGAATACAAGCTGTTTTCCGGCAATGATGTAGGCGCACTGCTTCTTGATTTTGTGCTTTCGAGAAGAAAAGCAAACGGCACGCTACCCAAAGACCCGATTGCGGTTAAAACCATAGTTTCAACCGAGCTTTGCAGAAAGATTGCCGACAATTACGGCTGTAAGCTTATAGATGTGCTTACAGGATTCAAGTTTATAGGCGAGCAAATAACCGAGCTTGAAAAGAAGGGCGAAGAAAACCGTTATGTATTCGGCTTTGAGGAAAGCTACGGTTATTTGGGCGGCACCTATGTGCGCGATAAGGACGCCGTAATCGCCTCAATGCTTATTTGCGAAATGGTGGCATTTTATAAAGCAGAAGGCAAGAGCCTTATAGATGTACTTGACGGACTTTATAAAAAGTACGGCTATTACCTCTGCTCTCAAAAGAGCTTCACCTGCGAGGGCGAAAGCGGTATGAACAAAATTAAGGGCATAATGACCGAGCTTCGCACCAATCCCCCGACCGAAATAAACGGTCATAAGGTGGTAAAGCGCGACGATTACGATACCTCGGTAAGCTACGACACCGTAAACGGCGTTGAAAACAAAATTACTCTGCCTAAATCCAATGTTCTCTGCTATTATATGGAGGACGGCAGTTCGCTTATAGTCCGCCCGTCGGGAACCGAACCGAAGATTAAGATGTATCTCGGCTCTGTCGGAAAGACTATGGAATCATCTGAAAAAGAGCTTTCACTGCTTGCGGATGTAGGAACAAAGCTCCTAGGATTTTAAATTTTATTAAAAAGGAACTGCGGACAAAAAGTCCGCAGTTCCTTTTTTTGCCCCTAAACGGCTTAAATCACGGGGGCAGGATAATTATTTAAGTCCCAGAACAGAAAGCGGAGACGCCGGCTGTTCGTTTTTGCACACCTCAAAATGCAAATGGCTCTGGTCGGCACACTCGCCCGGCACGGTTGTTACTGTGCCTATACCGTCCCCTGCGGCGATTTTATCGCCTTTTTTAACCTTTAAATCCTTAACGGCTGAATATTTGGAGGTTATTCCGTTGCCGTGGTCTATTGTAACAGTTACGCCGAGAGCGGCATTTTCCTGTATATCAGTCACCGTTCCGCCGCCGCAGGCACTTATAACCGTACCCTCCTCGCAGGCAATATCTATACCTGTGTGTATACGCATATCGCCGTAAGTTGCGGAATACTGTAATTCTTTTTCACTGTAATTTTTTAATATTTCGCCCTGCACCGGCATAGTATATACCTGTGCGGCCGGCTTTTCATCAGAGGAATCCGAAACCGCGGACGAGGACTGATAAGGTTCGTCCGAAACGGTTTTGCCGACATTTTCACTCGGCTTTTCGGGTGCGGAAGGAATCGAGCTTACATCATCCGCTATGCTTTGCGAAAAAGATGACTCCTCCTTTGAACTGCTGTTGCCGATCTTTCTTTTGCTTATATTAGCCGCCGCAAACCAGGAAGCACCGCCGATGGCAAGCAGACAGCAGGCTGTAACTATAATAAAAGCGGTATTGCTTTTTTTGGGTTTAGAGTGATATTCGGAATATTTCATTTCTATCCGTCCTTTCAATTTATGCCGATTTTGTTCGCTTTATTATTATTGGACAATTATACACACTATATTCCCTAAAAATTTAAATTCAGTTCACAGAAAAGAAAAAATTATAATTTATTATATAATCGTACCGAAAAGGGAGCCGCACCCGATTTGGTATACTTTCTCTTCAAAAGAGAAGTTCTCTCCTCAAACCCCTTAAAAGTGGAAAAGAGCCGTTTATACGGCTCTTTTTCACCTTTATGCGCAAAAAAACAGCCTGCTTCCGCAGGCTGTTTTTTTATATATTGTTCCATTCTATTTTTGACATTCCGTTTTGTTCTAAAATTTCATTTGTTTTAGAAAAATGGCGGCATCCGAAAAAGCCTCTGTAAGCCGAAAGTGGACTCGGATGAACCGTAATAAGCTTTTTATGAATAGGATTGGTGATTATTCTTGCCTTTCTCTCGGCATTGGCGCCCCAAAGCAAAAACACAACGGGAGTTTCCTTTTTGTTAAGCTCGAATATAACACGGTCGGTAAAAATTTCCCACCCCTTGTCCTTATGGCTGTTGGGACTTCCGGCTCTTACCGTAAGCACGGTGTTAAGCAAAAGTATACCCTGCTTTGCCCAACCGGTCAAATCGCCGTAAGGCGGCATTGTAACGCCTACATCATCCGTTATTTCCTTGTATATATTTACAAGCGACGGCGGCAGCGCAACCCCCTTTTTAACCGAAAAGCAAAGTCCGTGCGCCTGACCCGGACCGTGATAAGGGTCCTGCCCGATTATACAAACCTTTGTATTCGAAAACGGGGTGTATTTAAGGGCATTGAATATATCGTGCATATCGGGATAAATTCGGTGGGCAGAATACTCTTCCTTTAAAAAGTTATGCAGCTGCCTATAATACGGTTTTTCCCACTCATCCTTAAGGATGTCGTCCCAATCGTTGTTAAGCCTTACCATAAATCCGTTCCCCTATTTAACAAGCTTGCGCCAAAGCAGAACCGCAATCTGAAGCGGAATTCCCGCGGCAAGTATTATCCATATATTATAGCTGAAAAACTGGAGGCAGAAGCACAGCAGTATCGACCACACAAGGGAGGATATAAGCAAAAACAAAAATCTGCTTTTATGCCATACGACATCAAACACAATAGCCACGATAAGCGATATCGGGACGGACCAGCAAAACACCATCCACACGCCTTTTTTAAGCGCAATATCAAAAGCGATATAAAGCACGGTAGATGTAAGCCACACCGCAAGCACCGACAAAAGGGTTATAATTCTGCGGCGGCTTCTTACTACCGGAGTGGGATCATTTGCTTTTACTGCCTTTTCGTCCCCCGTAAGATAATCAAGACTTACCCCGTAAAGCCTGCTTAGCCGATACAGAACCTCTATACCGGGCAAGGACTCACCCTGTTCCCACTTTGACACCGCCTTATCGGAATAATTGAGCTTTTCAGCGACTTCAAGCTGGGTAAGCTTATTTTGTTTTCTTAAATCAGATAAATTTTTCGCGATAATTAAATTCAAATTTTCCATAAGCCGATTATAACATATACTTAAAGACAAGTCAAATAAACTCGGTGTTTATATTCCTTCCGAATTAAATTCGGGAATAAATCTTTCGTCAGAGCTTTTGCGCTCCTGTATATAAACATTCGAAAAATCCGTATCACATATATAAGACAGTACCTTTTCGTACTCCCTTTTGGTAACCCGACGGTTAATTACGGGCATATTCTCCGCCTTGCCCGTCGGCAGGTATTGGCTCATTATGCTGAAATACGCGCCGGGAGTATTTTTTCTCACCCAGTCGAACACCCGTATTGCCTCGTTCGTACCCTGCGGAAGCAATAAATGCCTTATTATAAGGCCTTTTTGCATAATCCCGTTTTTAAATACGCACACGGGCTGTTGTTTGTATTCCTCCGCAATGGACGCCGCGGCATATTCGGGGTAATTTTACGCTCCGGAATAAATCTTAGCCCTGTCCGCCGTGAGGTATTTCAAGTCCGTAAGGTAAATATCAATATATCCCTTAAGCGCTCTGACGGCGTTTACCGTGTCGTAGCCGCCCGTATTATACACAATCGGGATATCGGGCTTATATATCTCAAGCGCCCTTATTACCGCGTGCCAATAATGGCTCGGTGTTACAAGGTTTATATTTTCGGCTCCCTTTTCCTCAAGCTCCTTAAATATATCCGCCAATCTTTCATAGGTTATCGGCTTTCCGATTCCCATATGAGAGACGCCGTAATTCTGGCAAAAAGCGCATTCAAGGTTACAGCCCGAAAAAAAGACCGTTCCGGAGCCGCCCCTGCCGCTTATGCACGGTTCCTCCCAAAAATGCAAAGCAGCCCTCGCCGCTTTTGGCAGCAAAGGCATTTTACAAAAACCGTTTAAATTTTCGTTGTCGGTTCTGAGAGCGTTACACGCCCTCGGACACAGGCTGCATATCATTGTCGCATTTCTCCGGTTTAGGCTTTATTTCACATATGCGGCGGCGCACCTTTAAATCGTCGTATGTCTTCTTAAAGGTAACCCTTCCGCAGAATCGGCGGCCGCAGGACGGACATTCAAATCTCGCCGCAAACCAACGGTTGCGGTAACGCCACTTTGAAGTCCGTTTTGCTTTTTTACCGCATTTATCGCACTTGAATTCAAGTTGTCTTTTTTCTATTCTTTCGTCCTTAATATCCGAAATACAATAAGGCTTGAACCTAAGCCGCTTATAAAATTCCGGATCGGCGGTATCCCTTACAAGCGCCGAAAATCTATCCCTGTTATAGCACCTTTTGAGGAGTGCGGCACAAAGCAGGCTGTCATCACGCGCGGTATGAAGTTCAAGTCCCTCATAGGTCACACCGAGCTTCTCCGCCGCCGCCGAAAGGGAAATCTGATTTTTGTCCTCATACCCCATAATTCTTAATTCGCCCTGCACAAAGCGCTGCAAATCAAGATATTTCCCTATTGTAAAGGTTTTGCCGTTTAAAAGGAAATCCTCGTTTTCCTTGATTGAATAAAGGTCGGAGTCGCTCCAGGTCATAGTAACGGTGTCGCCTGACGCCCACTTGTCATAATCCTCGACTGCGTCCTCAAACGGAACGCCTGCTAGCATTTTTTCCGTGGTAATACCCGTAAGACCCGCAAATCTGCCCGATACTTTTTTTGAAAAGGAGGATCTGACCGTTTTAAGGAATGTATCCTTAATATTAAAAGCCTCGTCCAGCTTTACGGCGCCTATCTGCAAAATCTGATTGATAAATCTTTTGTATTTTACCGAATATGCGCTGTCCCACTCAAGGTCAAGAATAATATACTCCATTATTTCTTTCTCGACTCGGCTTTCATTCTTTCTTCCTTGTTGAGTATGCGTTTTCTTAAACGGATATTATGGGGAGTTACCTCAACCAATTCGTCGTCCTTTATAAATTCAAGCGACTGCTCAAGCGAAAGCTTTGACGGCGGAATAAGGCGCAGTGCGTCATCCGAACCTGCCGCACGGGTATTTGTCATCTGCTTTTTCTTACATACATTGCAGACTATATCCTCATTTTTCGGGTTTTCGCCGACTATCATACCCTCATAAACGGGAGTTCCGGCCCCGATAAACAGCTTACCTCTGCTTTGGGTATTGAAAAGACCGTAGCCTGTAGCTTCGCCCGTTTCGTGCGCTATAATGGAGCCTGTTGAACGCTGTTCTATCTCGCCCTTAAACGGCTGATAGCTGTCGAACACATGGCTCATTATTCCGTTGCCGTTGGTATCTGTAAGAAAGTGCGCTCTGTAACCCAAAAGACCCCTTGACGGAATTAAAAATTCAAGGTGAGACGCGCCGCCCTCGCGGGTACCCATATTTTTAATTTCTGCTTTTCTGGTGCCGAGACGCTCCATTACCGCGCCGACATATTCCTCGGGAACCTCTATCATAAGAAGCTCGATAGGCTCTAAAAGCTCGCCGTTTTCACCGTGTTTATAAATAACCTGCGGAGGAGATACCTGAAACTCATATCCCTGACGGCGCATTGTTTCAATAAGTATTGAAAGATGCAGCTCACCTCTGCCCGAAACCTTAAAGGTATCCGCCGAATCTGTCTCCTCAACACGGAGGCTTACATTTGTCATAACCTCTTTGAACAGACGGTCTCTCAAATTTCTTGAGGTTACAAACTTACCGTCCTTACCGGCAAACGGCGAATTGTTTACCATAAAGTTCATAGAAAGAGTCGGCTCGTCTATTTTTACAAAGGGAAGCGGCTCGATACAGTCGGGCGCACAGGCGGTCTCGCCTATTTCAAGGTCCGCAATACCCGCAACCTGAATAATATCCCCGACAGACGCGCTTTCCTCCTCTACACGCTTAAGACCTCTGTACATAAACAGCTTTGCAATCTTTACATTCGAGGTTGTGCCGTCCTTATGGCACAGTGCAACGGTCTGTCCTACCTTTACAGTACCCCTTATGACTCTGCCTACGCCTATTCTGCCAAGGTAATCGTCATACTCGATATTTGAGAAAAGTATCTGCAAGGGTGCTTCCGGATCGCCCTCGGGCGGAGCTATTTCTTTAATTATTTCATCGAAAAGCGGCTTCATATCCGTTCCGGGTGTTTCGGGCGAATATGTGGCATATCCGTCTCTGCCCGAAGCGAAAATAACGGGGAATTCTATCTGATCTTCATCGGCGCCGAGCTCTATAAACAAATCAAGCACCTCGTCCACAACCTCGTGCGGGCGTGCCATGGGGCGGTCAATCTTATTAATAACCACAACCGCCTTTTTACCGAGCGCCAGCGCCTTTTTAAGCACAAAGCGGGTTTGCGGCATACAACCCTCAAACGCGTCCACAAGCAGTAAAACGCCGTCTACCATCTGCAAAATGCGTTCAACTTCGCCGCCGAAATCGGCATGTCCGGGTGTGTCTACTATATTTATACGCACGCCGTTATACATAACGCTGGTATTTTTTGAAAGTATGGTTATTCCTCTTTCCCTTTCAAGGTCGTTTGAGTCCATAACTCTCTCGTTTACCGCTTCATTGGTACGGAAAGTTCCGCTCTGCTTTAAAAGCTGGTCGACAAGCGTTGTTTTACCGTGGTCAACGTGCGCTATTATTGCTATGTTTCTTAAATTTTCGATTTTAGCCATATTCTTACTTCCTTTATTTCTGTACAAACGAATATTATACTATACACGGATTTTTTTGTCAACCGGAGCGCATTTCGGCAAGCGCCGTTTCCATTTCGGCGTGTATCATATCGCCCAACTCATGCGTTGCCATATCCTTATATTTTTCATAAGGAATAACATCAAGTACCCTGAGTTCAACCGTGGTATGCCGCAGGAACATTCTCTTCGGAATGGACCTTGTATTATTTATAGCGCATACCGCAATATCGGCGCCTGCACGGTAGGCAATTTTAAACGAACCGTTCCTGAACGGCAGAAGCTCGCAGGTCTTGCTTGTATAGCCCTCAGGGAAAAGCCCTATCGACGCCTTGCCCGATTTTAAAATTCTTGCCGCTTCTATTACCGTTTTTGCCGCCGCCCGGTCATTTTCTCGGTCTATCGGCAGGCAGTAAAGCCTGTGCATTGCTTTTGCTATAAACGGCATAGTTTTGTATATGTCCTTTTTGCCGATAAATCCTAAATTTGAATCGGGAAAAACCGAAAGCATAATAACAGGGTCGAAATCGTGCTGATGATTGCACACAAACAGCATTCTTTTATCCGGGTCTACCCTTTCGATTCCCGTAACCTTAACGCTTACCCGTGTAAGCTTTAAGAGCAGCGGTATCGTTATGTTTGCAAGCCTTCTGAACGCGGCGGTGCCCTTCGGCGGCTTGTTCACATTTGCCGTGGCTATCCATATACAGGTTACGGCAAGGTGCAGAATTACAAAACCTAAAAAAAACGCAATAAACAGCACCGGAACCAGCCACCATGAGTACGGATGTCTTAAAATATCAAAAAAATTATCAAGCACGGGTATAAGCACGGCGCTTAACACCAAATACACATAAAACATAATGCCGCTCCTAATTTTGCTTTCTTACTATGCCGTATTCATCATAAAAGTTATAATACGGGCAGTTATATGTCTGTGAAGATAAAAATCTCTGCATTTCGTCCTCGTCGAGATTTATTTCACAGTACATACAGTCGCTTTCTTCGTCATACAAATAGTTAGCACAGCTCTCGCAGGCTGTTTTTTTCATTGTTTTTTCCAATTCGTCGCCTTCTTTTTAAGCGCAACGGCTCTTTCATAAACTGCGCTGTAACGCCCGTTTTTAAGATTCGGGAACGCTTTTACTATACGGCGGTGTACAAAATTTCTTTTTTCGAACGCCGCCGAAAATTCCTGCTTTTTCTTTTCGTATTCCGCCTTAAGCTCATCTATCTTAGGTTTGTTTTCAACAGCTATTTCGCTGCCCTTTTCCTTTGCGGCAATCGTGGTATCGCTTATGTTTTCACCGATTTTATCGGAAATAGCGCGAAGCGCCTTTTCCGCTTCAAGCAACGCTCCGAGCTTTTTCGGCATCTTTGCAAGCTCCGTTACCGTAATCACAAAATCGGTAATAAACGCCGCCGCAAAAACCGAAAGAAGTATTATTCCCGGTACAGCGGGCATTTTTACTATAAGCATATATACAAAGCGGTGTACGGCACCCACAATAAAGGTTGCCGCAAGTCCCCACAAAACGGTAAACTTTAAGCATATATATCCCTTTATATTAAAGGGCATATCCGAATAATCCCACCATTTATCGTGAAAAAACTTTTCAAGCACAAAGCCCGTAACAAATTCAAGGGCGGTTGTGAGCGTGGCGGAGCCTAAAAACAGTAAAATAAGATTTCCCTTAAGTCCCCACAGGGCGGTTACCACAATAAGCATTCCAAAGCCGTAAATCGGACATACGGGACCGTTTAAAAAGCCCCTGTTTACAAACTTTCCCTTATTTACCGCAGCAAACGCAACCTCTGAGCACCAGCCCAAAAACGCATATATCAAAAATATCCATGCTGCCTGATATAAATTTTGCGGCATAGTATTCCCTCCTATCAGTCCATCGGCGGTCCGTCGTTATCCTCCGGTGCAGTCGGAGTGTCCTCCGATTCCGGCTTTGACTCAGGAACGGACTCATCCGAGGAGGTCTGATTTTCCGTTTTGCTTTCATCATCGGATGACGCATTGCTCTGCGGCGGTTCGGATGTAACGGTCGATGTTCCCGAACTGCTTTCAGACGGCTTTGACGGCTCGGAGGTTACATCTGATTCCGGCTTGGATGAAGTAATACGAGAAGCCGAACTGCTGCTCGAAGACGGCTTTTTGGAGCCTGCCTGCGATGAATTCCGATTTGCGTACCAATCGTTCTTTTCAACACCGTTAGCCTCTATATAATCCTCGGGTTTTATATCGTCATAAAAGAAAGCATGAATAAGCTTTTTTGCATAATCTATGTCATAATAAATGCATGAGCCGACGCCGCTTATGCTTTTTGACGGCATCTGATACTCGGTAAGCGGTATTCGGGACTGCTCAAAGGTAGGTGATGAAAGAAGTATATTAAATGCAAGGCTTAATATTTCCGAGTATGAAAGAGAGGTTTCACTGCACGGCATAAGCGCCTTTGCAAGCGACATATATTTGCCCTTATCAAGCTTTACAGCCTTATTGAAAAGCTGTTCCATAATATAGCGCTGACGGTCGGTTCTGCCGTAATCGTCGTTTGTACCCTCGAAGTTTTTGGCATGTCTTATTCTTGCATACGCCGTAGCCTGTATTCCGTTAAGGTGGTATGTTCCCGCTTTTTTAATATAGTATTTTTCGGGCGAAACACCTTTATTGTAGCAAATTTCTTCAACCGTTCCGTTGAAGCCGTAATTCACCTTTTTACCGTTTTCGTATCCGTAAATATTAAGCTCGCCCTCCATAAGCTGTACATCCACACCGCCTACGGCCTCGATAATATCCGACATACCGTAAAAGTTTACGGTAGCGTATTCCGAAATATCAAGCCCAAAGACGGTATTAAGAGTCTTTATCGCAAGCTCGGGACCGCCTTTAGAGTATGCGCTGTTGATTTTATTGTATGTGGTCTTGCCGTTATAGGTTATGGGGACCAGCGTATCTCTCATTACGGACACAAGTTTTACCTTTTTTGTCTCGGTATTAAGGCTCATTATCATAATACTGTCCGAGAGACCCTTAAATGATTTGGGGTCTCGTGTATCTATCCCGAAAAGCGCGATATTTACAACCTTATCGTTAATAATGCTTTCAAAGCCCAAGTCGTCGGGATTTTTCGTTATATTATTATAATTATAATTGAATATTATCCTTAGAGCGCCCACAGCTATCGCCAGAACAAGCACGACGGATGTGCAACTTATCATGGTTACGCGCTGCCATTTCTTACAGCTTCTCCACCAACGGGTAAATTTATTGCTCCGTCTCTTCTTTTTGTAGTGACCCGGCTTAACCTTACTGCTGCTTGAAATATCCTCGAAATCGATTTTTCCGCTTTCCGAAGAAGAATAGATATCGTCCCCGATAAAGTCAAACATATCGTTATTTTTTTCCATATTCACACCCAAAATTTAATATTTTCCGCTAAATCAGCTCTTTGTATATACTGCTTTTTTTAAGACCGGAGACCTCTGCCGCTTCCTTAGCTGCCGACGAAGTGGACTTCCCCTCTTTAATCAGTCTCTTTGCCAGCTTAACCGCGTCTTCAAGCGAATACTGCTCTGTATTTTCCCGTCTTTTCCCCTCTATAATTAAAACAAATTCGCCCTTAGGAGTATTTTCCGAATAATATTCTGCCGCTGCCGAAAGGGTGGTTCCGTTTACCGTTTCGTGGATTTTGGTAAGCTCCTTTACAAGCGCTATTTTGCGGTCTCCGAAAACCGCAAGCATATCCTTTAAGGTTGCGGGCAGCTTATGCGGCGCCTCGTAAAATATCATTGTCCGACTTTCGTTTTTAACCTCTTCAAGATGCTTTTTTCGGCTTATTTTATTTACCGATAAAAAGCCCTCAAAGCAAAATCTGCCGCTCTCCATTCCCGATATGCTGAGCGCCGTTACAAGCGCGCTGGGACCGGGCACTGATTCCACGCATATCCCGACCTCGTGCGCCTGTCTAACAAGATCCTCTCCGGGGTCCGATATTGCCGGCATACCCGCGTCCGAAACAAGTGCGCAGCTCTCGCCGTTCAAAATTCTTTCTATTATAAGATTTCCTTTGCTGTTTTTATTATGCTCATAATAGGAAAGCATTTCTTTTTTTATGCCGAAATGATTTAACAGCTTTACCGTGACGCGTGTATCCTCCGCGGCAATAAAATCCGCCTCGTCAAGCACTCTTACCGCACGGGGGCTCATATCCTCAAGATTTCCTATCGGAGTACCGACCACATAAAGTTTTCCGCTCATATTTTAAAGATAAGCCTCCTTATAAGGACCGTAAATTCTTATCATTTCGGGCGAGAACCCGTCGCCCTCATACACATAAAGCGTAGGCTCTATGCGCATACCTGTCTTCGCGCATTTTCTGCCTTCAATGAGGACAAGCCACGGTTCTTTTCCTGTTCTTTGGCAGACAAGTCTCATCCGCTTCGGCTCTAATTTGTACTTGCTCATAAGCGTGAACAGCTCCGAAAGTCTTTCGGGTCTGTGGCACATACAAAGTCTGCCTGATGTTTCAAGCAGGCGCGCCGAGATCGAAATTATATCCTCAAGCGTGCAGGCTATCTCGTGTCTTGCCACGGCGTTTACCGAATCGTTATTCTTAAGTCCCCCGTTCGGCGCCTTGTACGGCGGATTGCAGGTAACAAGCGTGTGACAGCCGAAGCCTATCTTACCCTTTAAATCGTTAAGGTCCGAATTTATAACGGTAAAATTATCGGTTTTAAGCTCACTGCTTGTCCGTTTTGCAAGTGCGGCGGCTTCCTCGCTTATATCTACCCCTGCGGCGGATTTAAGATTGCCGTCCCTTAACATCAAAAACGGAATTATACCGCACCCCGTCCCGAGATCTACCAAAGTATCGCTTTTTTTCGCCTTTGCAAAATCCGCCAGTATTACGGCGTCCGTTCCAAAGGTGTGATGAGCGGATACATTTATGAAAAAGCCCTTGCCGAGCGGTTCCTTTTTTATTACGCCCGCGTCCATTTTACTCCCTGCGGCGTATCCTCAAGAATAATTCCCATTTCCTTTAATTTATCTCTTATCTCATCGGCGGTTTTAAAATCCTTTGCCTTTCTGGCATTGGTACGCTTTTCGATAAGCTCCTCAATCTCGCTGTCAAGCGATTTTTCTTTCCTGTTATAAACTAGTCCCAAAACGCCTGTAAGCCGGTCGAACATATCCGCACATGCGTTAAGCGTATTTTTCCCTGCGCCTGCGGCTATGGCGGTGTTTATATCCCTTACAAGCATAAATATTGCCGCAAGTGCGTCGGCAGTGTTAAGGTCGTCATCCATAGCGGCAGTGAACTCCGCCTTGCGTTTTTCTATGAAATCCGGAATTTCTCCGCCGTCAGGCGCTGTTTTAAGTGCAAAATCAATATTGTCGCGGCAGGTATAAAGCCTTTCAAGCGAATTCTGAGCCTGCGTTATAACATCAAGCGAATAGTTAATGGGACTTCTGTACTGGCACGCAACCATCATATAACGAATCGGCTCATAACCGTATTTTTCGCCTACATCACGCACGGTAAAGAAGTTATTAAGCGACTTTGACATCTTGTGGTTATCCACATTGATAAATCCGTTGTGCATCCAGTAGTGCGCAAATTCACAGCCGTTTGCCGCCTCGCTTTGAGCTATTTCGTTTTCGTGGTGCGGGAAAATAAGGTCAAGACCGCCGCAATGTATGTCTATGGTTTTGCCGAGATAACGGCACGCCATTGCCGAGCATTCAATATGCCAGCCCGGTCTGCCGTTGCCCCACGGCGACTCCCAATAAGGCTCGCCCGGCTTTGCGCCCTTCCAAAGGCAGAAATCCATCGGGTCTTCCTTTATTTCGGCAACGCCGATTCTGGCGCCTGCCTCAAGGTCCTCAAGCGGCTGATGGGAAAGCTTACCGTACCCCTTAAATTTTTTCGCGCGGTAATAAACATCTCCGCCGGACTCGTAAGCGTATCCTTTTTCCATAAGTGCGGAAATAATATCCTGTATTTCCTTAATGTTTTCGGTGGCTCTTGGGTGTACCGTAGCCTCTCTTACATTAAGACCTTTGGCGTCCGTCCAGAATTCCTTTATATATCTTTCGGCAATTTCGGGAACGGTAAGACCCTCCTCGTTTGCCTTTTTTATAAGCTTATCGTCAATGTCGGTGAAATTCTGAACAAATGTCACCTTATAGCCCTGCCATTCAAGATAACGGCGGAGCACATCAAAAACGCAAAGCGGTCTTGCGTTTCCTATATGAATATAGTTATAAACCGTAGGACCGCAGGCGTAAATTTTAACCTCTCCCTCTTTTATCGGCTTAAACTCGTCTTTTTCTCTTGTAAGGGTGTTAAATATCTTCATTGCTTTCTTCTCCCTCTATTCCTCCGACTGCCTTTTCAAGCTCGTGTATCCGTTTTTCAAGACATTCCATTTTTTGCTTTACGGGGTCGGGAACATGAATTTGGTCAAGGCTTTGAGCGCAGCCGACCTTTTTACCGTCCTGACGGACAACTCTTGCCGGAACGCCGACAACCGTACAGTTGGGCGGAACCTCCTCAAGTACAACGGCGCCTGCCGCTACCCGTGAATTATCGCCTATTTTAAACGGTCCCAAAACCTTTGCGCCCGCGCTTATCATAACATTGTTGCCGACGGTCGGGTGGCGCTTACCGGTATCCTTGCCGGTGCCTCCGAGCGTTACGCCCTGATAAATAAGCACATCGTCTCCTATCTCGGTGGTTTCGCCTATTACTATCCCTGTGCCGTGGTCGATAACCAAGCGTCTGCCTATTTTAGCGCCCGGATGAATTTCAATTCCTGTTTTTCTTACCGCGCGCTGTGAAACAAACCTTGCGAGAAACAAAAGTCCGTGCGTATAGTAAAAATGCGCTCTGCGGTACATTCTTATCGCTTTAACGCCGGGGTAAAGCAATAAGACCTCTAAAAAGCTTCTGGCCGCGGGGTCTCTGTCCCTTACAGCCTGAACATCCTCTCTTATCCTGTCAAACAAGAAAACGCCCCCCTATTTTGAAGGATCTACATATTCTCTGCTGTCAAGCAGATAAATTATGCCCGATATAATACATAATACGGCGGAAACCCAGAAAAGTATACTTATTATAATTCCGCACACAAAGGCAAAGCCTTCGCCGCCTACCGAAAAATCGTCTATAAGCACATATGAAAACAGCGCAAATATAATACCGACCATCTGGCTTACCGTTTTGCATTTGCCCCACATATTGGCGGCTATTACCTTGCCGCCGCTTGAAACAACCACAAGACGGAGCGAAGAAATAAGAAATTCTCTGAACAGCACGATAAACGCAATCCATGTGACCTCCCAGCCGATTCCCATTTTTATAAAACCCAAAAACGCGGCGGTTGTAAGCATTTTATCCGCAAGCGGGTCAAGGAACTTGCCGAAGTCGGTAATCATATTGTACTTTCTTGCCATTTTTCCGTCTATCATATCCGTAAGCGAAGCGGCAACAAAAAGTATAAGAGCCACGGTATAGTGATACGGAAAATCTATCATAAGAGCCGCCATAAAAAACGGTGTTGCGATTATTCTGCCTATTGTAAGCTTATTCGGTGTGTTCATTCTTCCAGCTCTCCCAACAAATCATAATCGAGTGTATCGTTTATTCTGACCTTTACAAAATCGCCTATTACGAGCTGACGGTCGGACATAAAGAATATTTTTCCGTCAACCTCGGGAGCGTCGGCAGGCGTTCTGCCGAAATAACACTTTATGTAATCGTCCCAGCCCTCTATAAGCACCTCGGTTACCGTTCCGATTTTCTCCTTATTCTTTTCCGCGGATATTGTAAGCTGCGACTCCATTATGTTTTCCATACGGTCCTGCTTTACCTGCTCGTCTATCTGGTCGGGGAAAAGCGCCGCCGCAGTATCTTCTTCGGCGGAATAGGTAAAGCAACCTAATCTGTCAAACCGCTTCTCCTTTACAAAACGGGCAAGCGAACAGAACTGTTCGTCGGTTTCCCCGGGAAAACCCGTTATAAGCGTAGTGCGGACGGTAACGCCGGGTACACGCTGTCTTATTTTATCTATTAGCGCGGAAAGGCTGCCGTAATCTCCCCTGCGGTTCATTCTTTTAAGTATCTCGCCGTCCACATGCTGAAGCGGTATATCAAAATACTTTACAAGCTTTTCTTCCCTTGCAACGGTATCAAGCAATTCGTCCGTAATCCTGTCGGGATAGGTGTAAAGCGTTCTTATCCAGTGAAGACCGTCAATTTTGCAAAGCTCGGTAAGCAGCTTTGGAAGCATCGGTTTGCCGTAAATATCTTCGCCGTATGCCGTGGTATCCTGCGCTACAACGGTAAGCTCGCGAACACCGCCTCTTGCCAGCTTTTCGGCTTCCTTTACGCAGTCCTCAATAGTGCGGCTTCTCATTCTGCCCCTTATTTTGGGTATCGCACAATAGGTACAGCAGTTATCGCATCCGTCCGCCACCTTTAAATAGGTGCTGAAAGGATAACCGCCCAAAATTCTGTCTCCGTTTAATGAGAGGTCGGCTTTTTCGGCAAAAAAGTTTTTACGGTTTCCTTTTATAGACTCCGTTACTATTTTTGCGATATCTCCGTCCGCGCCGATACCCGCACAGACATCAACCTCGGGTATTTCCTCGGTAACATCGTCACGGTAACGCTCCGCAAGACAGCCCGTAACTATAAGCGCCTTGCATTTTCCTGTTTTTTTATACTGTGCGGCTTCAAGAATATTCTCTATCGCTTCTTTTTTTGCTTCCTCTATAAAACCGCATGTATTTATAATTATAGCGTCCGCCTCTGCTTCGGGTACGCCTATCTGAAATCCGGCATTTTTAAGGGTTGCCAACATCATTTCGGCGTCCACCTGATTTTTCGGGCATCCGAGCGACACCATACTTACCTTGTACATAATCACACTATTCCTCGCTGTATTCAAGCTCTTCGCTGTATTTTTTAAGCACATCTCTTACCGCCCCGAAGGAAAATCCCTTCCTTATCAGCGCGGCATAGACCTTTTCCGGTCCGTTTTCCGTTTCAAGCTTCCGTGCGTATTTCTTTTCGATTACCGCGCGTATCTGCGCTTCCTCATCGGTTTCAAGCCTTGCCACCGTTTCTTTTGCAAGCGCCGTCGGCACGCCTTTTTCAATAAGCTTCCCGACAGTCTGCCTTGCAGATATATCGGCGTCCGCACATCTTTGCGCAAAGTTTTCGGCAAATCTGCGGTCGTCTATAAGACCTACCTCGACAAACCTCGCGATTACCGCCGCCGAGGCTTTTTTGTCAAACCCTGCTTCGGTAAGCTTTTTATACATAGCCTTCTCGGTGCGGTCTGCACGGTCAAGATACCACAGCGCCCTTGATTTTGCACGGCGGTATTCCGATTCGTACCTGTATTCCGCAAGCTTTTCTTCTGTAATGTCCGTTTGCGGCTTTATACAAAAATCGTCGCAAACCTCATTGTCAAGCAGAACCTCGCCGCCGTCCTCAAATGTTATGAGAGTTAAATGCTTTTTCTGCCTTTTTACGGACGATACCCTCATCAGTCATCAACCGCTATATCTATATCGACCTTTTTGTGCGGTCTGATATTTTCGGGAGATGTAGGCTCAATAACCGGCTCGTCATCCTGTTGTTCGGAAGCGGCGCCCGTAACTTCGCTGCCCGTTTTAACGGCGGCAAAGATTTTATCCTCGATTTCCTGAGCCAATTCGGCATTGTCCGAAAACAGCTTTTTAACGGTATCTCTGCCCTGTCCCAAACGAGTCTCACCGTAGTAGAACCATGCGCCCGATTTTTTAAGCACACCGGTCTCTACGCCTACATCAACAAGCTCGCCCACATGGGAGATACCCGTGCCGTACATAATATCAAACTCTGCGGTTTTAAACGGCGGAGCTACCTTATTCTTTACTATTTTTACCTTTGTGCGGTTGCCTATAACCTCGGCGCCGTCCTTTATCTGCTCGCCCTTGCGGACCTCGATACGCACGCTTGAATAAAATTTAAGCGCTCTGCCGCCCGTGGTAACCTCTGGGTTTCCGTAAACAACTCCGATTTTTTCACGAAGCTGATTTATAAATATCGCCGCGCAGTCTGTTTTTGAAAGCGCACCCGTAAGCTTACGAAGCGCCTGAGACATAAGGCGGGCAAGCTGACCCACATGAGAGTCGCCCATTTCACCCTCGATTTCCGCCTTTGTTACAAGCGCCGCAACCGAGTCGATAACTATAATATCAATAGCGCCCGAACGAACCAGAGCCTCGGCGATTTCAAGCGCTTGTTCGCCCGAATCGGGCTGGGAAACAAGCAGGCTGTCAATGTCAACACCAAGCTGTTTTGCGTAAACAGGGTCAAGCGCGTGCTCAACATCTATAAACGCCGCGGCGCCGCCTGCCTTTTGAGCCTCGGCAACGCAGTGGAGCGCAACCGTAGTTTTACCCGAAGATTCGGGACCGTATATCTCAACTATTCTTCCCTTAGGTATACCGCCTATACCGAGTGCCAGATCAAGTGTCAGAGACCCCGTATGGATAGCGCCCACATTCATGGCGACATTTTCGCCGAGTCTCATAACAGCGCCCTTGCCGAACTGCTTTTCTATCTGCTCCATCGCAGTTTTGAGGGCTCTTTCCTTGCCCTCTGTTTCCGTAACCTTTACAGGTGTTTTTAAACCGTTATTTTTCTGAGCCATATTTGTCCCTCCGTTTATTCTTTAAAGCCGTAAACCGCGCGGTCCACTCCGTTTAAGTCCTTTTTTATATTCGTTTTTTTAAAGCCTGCGCCGTCAAGCAGTTCTTTCACCGCCTGCGCCTTGCCTATACCTACTTCAAACGCCAACATACCGTCTTTTTTAATACTGTTTTTATAATTTTCAATGATTGCACGGTAAAAATCAAGTCCGTCTCCGGGACTTAAAAGCGCCGTTTCGGGTTCGTACCTTGTTTCGGGGGAGATAATGTTCATTTCTTCCTCGTTAATATACGGCGGATTGCTTACAATAAGGTCAAAGCTTTTATTACTTAAATCTCCGCGGAGTACATCTCCCGTTACAAGCTTTGTGTTACTGGCTTCGTGTCTTTCCCTGTTCCTTTCGGCATACCGTGCCGCCTCCGGAAATTTTTCAAGCATAGTAACAAAGGAAGAAGGCACTTCCTTTGCTATTGTTATTCCTATACAGCCGCTCCCCGCACAAAGGTCGAGCGCCTCGGGCTTTTCCTTATCCTTTAATACTTTTATACATTCCTCGGCAAGAATTTCAGTATCCGCTCTCGGCACAAGCACACCGGGACCCACATAATAATCCCTGCCGTAAAACGCCCATTCGCCGAAAATATACTGAAGCGGATAACGAAGCTCTCTTTGTTTTATTATCGCGGTAAGGTTATTGCTTTGAAACTCCGTAAGGCTGTTTGTATAATTCATAAGTATTTCGGAATTTGAAAAGCCGGTTATATGCTTTATTATCTGCTTTGCCTCGAATACATAATCCTCTATTCCGGCATTTTCGAGCGCCTTTTTGGTGCTGTTGTACGCTTCAAAAATGTTCATTCCTCAGCGCCGTCCGTTTCCCCGTCCTGTTCGTCCACACTGCGGTCAACATCGGGTACTGCCGGCTCGCACGCTTTAAGCGCCGCAATAGCGACCTCAATCATATCGTCCTCCGGCTCCTTTGTGGTTATTCTTTGCAGCCAAAGTCCCGGTGCGGAAACGATTTTTGTGAACAGGTTGTCATATCTTCCGCAAACACGCAAAAGCTCATAACCCGCTCCGCAAACTATCGGAATAAGCAGTATTTTTATTATGACCCAAAGCCACGCTACATTGTAGACGCTCGGGAATATAAGCTGTATTATCGTGGAAAAAATAACGCTTATAAGTATCATAAGTATCATAAACGAGGTTCCGCACCTCGGGTGAAAGCGGCGTTGCTTTCTTACATTTTCGACCGTAAGCTTAAGACCTTTTTCATAACAGAAAATAGTTTTATGCTCCGCCCCGTGGTACATAAATACACGCTTGATGTCCTGCATCAGCGAAACCGCCCAAACATATATAACAAATATCGTAAGCTTTAAAAGCTGTTCAATGCTTGACCGCACGACAGGAGTGAAATCCGTTTTGAATAAAAGACGGAGCCCTGACACCGCAAGCCTCGGCAAAAGCATAAATAAAATCACCGCCAACGCAACGCCCAGCACCGTACCTATGACCATAACCGTGTTAAGCAATGCGTTGCCGTTCTTTTTTTCTTCGGGTTTCTTTTCTTCCTCAAGGTCGGTAAAGCCGGATTTTTCAGCCGACATCATCATAGCCTTATAGCCTTGAACCATTGATTCGATAAATCCCGTTATTCCCCTTAAAACAGGAAGCCTTAAAATCTTAAAGCGTTCCTTTATATCTGTGCCGCGAAGATAGGAAATATCTATTGTTTTGTCCGGACACCTTACGGCAAGAGCGGTCTTTTCCGGACTTTTCATCATAATTCCCTCTATAAGTGCCTGACCGCCGATTGAAGTATATTTAGCCATTTGGTTCTCCTTTGCTCTCGTTATCCTGCGGCACATCGCCGACCTCTTCCGTTTGAGCCGCAGTCTCCGGCTCGTACAGCGGCAGAACTATCGTAACGGTAGTCCCGACGCCCTCGGTGCTTTCTATAAATAAAAGTCCCTTATGCTGTTTTATTATCTCATCCGCAACCGCAAGACCTATTCCGGAACCCCTGACAGTTTTATTGGCTTTATAAAACTTTTCCTTTACACGGTCGATATCCTGCGCCGGTATACCGACGCCCGTATCCTTAACGGTAATTCGGGCGCAGCCCTCCTCGCTTGTCTGGTCAACAAGCACCTGACCGCCTTTTTCGGTATATTTAACCGCATTGTCTATAATGTTGATAAACACCTGCTTTAATCGGTTCTGGTCTCCTGAAACAAGGGTATCCTCCGCAGGACGGGTAAATATAAGCTCGATGCCTTGCTGTCTTGCAAGCTCGATATACATATCCACCGACTCGCCCAAAAGCTCGGAAACATTAAGCGGCTGGAAAACCACCGACAGGCGTCCCGTTTCCATTCTTGAAAAATCAAGCAACTCCTCAACAAGTCCCGAAAGCCTGTCAGCCTCGGACAAAACCACATCCAGTCCCCTTTTTACAAGAGCCTCGTCCGTTCCGACCGACATTTTCGCGGTCTCGCCCCAGCCCTTTATCGCGGTAAGCGGCGTCCTCAACTCATGCGATACCGAGGAAATGAAATCGTTTTTTAAATTTTCCGCCTCGGAAAGCTCCGCCGCCATATAATTTATCGTATCGCACAGCTCGCCGATCTCGTCGTTTTTCTTTATTTCTATTCGGGAATTAAAATCTCCCATTGCTATTTTACGGGCGATATTGCTTACATCTCTTATCGGTCTTACAATGGAGCTTATAAAGAACAGTCCCGAAAACGCACAGAGCGCCAATATTACCATTCCGGCAAAAACAAGCATAAGCACAAACCACAGTATGGTATGGTTAAGCGTTTTAAGGGAGCTTATCCACCTGTAAGCGCCCAAATATCTGCCGGCGGAATCGTAAATGACCGTGGTGCAGGCAAGCACCGGCTCGCCCTCCGCCGTTTTGGTCTTTACAGTCGCGCTGCCGCCGTTTTTCTTTGCCTTTTCGTAATCGGGCATACGCTGGTCGCTCGGCTGAAATCCCGTTGTTGTAACAACAATATTGTCGTGACGGTCTATAACCTGTACCTCAAGCTTTGTTTTGCCTTCAAAATCACCCGCAAGCTCCACCGCCTTGTCCTTAAAGCCTGCGCCCGAAACAGAGGAAAGTGAATTAAATTCGTAGGTAAGGTCATCCGCCATTACCTGCATACGCTCGGTATAAACGGAATTGAGAAATACCGAAAACGCCACTATAACCGTGCTTACTATAAGCACAACTATAAGAAACATATTAAAAAACCATCTTACCGCTATACTTTTAAATTTAATTTCAAGCTGCACGGTTATTCCTCCTTTCGGGTTATTTTATGCCTTTTAATGAGTGTTCCATTTATAACCCATTCCCCACACCGTTACAAGGTGCTTCGGAACAGACGGGTCGTCCTCTACCTTCATACGAAGTCTTCTTATGTTGACATCAACGATTTTTTCCTCGCCGAAATAATTTGTGCCCCAGACATTATTAAGTATGTCGGCTCTGTCAAGCGCAGTATCGGGATTGTTGAAAAAATACTCTATCATCTGAAACTCAACCTGCGTAAGCTCAATATTTTTGCCGTTTTTAAGCAGTGTTCTGCGGCGAAGATTGAGCGTAAATTCACCCAAGATTATATCGTCCGCAGGTCTTACCTCCTGCTTTGCGGACTGCATTTCAACACGCCTGTAAAGCGAATCCACCCTTGCCAACAGCTCTGTCGGGCTGAACGGCTTTGTTATGTAATCGTCCGCTCCTATCATAAGTCCGCTTATTTTATCCATTTCCTGCGTTCTCGCGGTAAGCATTATAATTCCGAGCGTCGCGCTGCGTTTTCTCAATTCCTTGCAAAGGGTAAAGCCGTCCATTCCCGGCATTGAAATATCAAGCAGAGCAATATCAAATCCCTCCGCGTCGTTGTCGTAAATATCGAGCGCCTCTTCGCCCGAGCCTGCCTCTACTATGGTGTAACCGACTCTTTTAAGGTTGATTGCCTCAAATTCACGAATAGCCGCCTCGTCCTCAACAATCATTATCCGTTTCATATTTTCACTCCGTTCCTCAGTCAATCAGCTTAAAGTTCTTTCGCACATCCTCTTCCGTAATCTCTTCGCCCGCTCCCTTTCCGATTTTGCAAAGATAGGAAGAAATACCGTCGTGCGTTATTTCGCTGTAACCCTTATTTTTATATTTGCCGGCGTCCCAATCGGATTTTTTCACCGTCATAAAGCTTACAAGCATATTCCCCGGCATACCGGAAGCACTGTCATAGCTGTATATTTCTCTTAAATGCGCGGAAGCGTCCTTTAAAACCGCAATCTGACCCGCCCATTTTGAAGATATCGTATAATAATATCCGTCCGTGTCGTTTATCATTGCGGTTACCTGATTGGTAAGCGTTTCGCCGTTATAAGAACACCAGTTTGTAAGGTAAAGCTTTTCGCCGTTTCCGAAGTCCGTTAAGGACGGTACGCTTTCCTGCACGGGGATCTCCACTATACCGTCGCCGTTTATATCCTTGACGCTGTACCCCGCGGAACGGAGCGTAGCTACCGTTTCCCTTGATTCCGAATTTAAAAGCGGGTTCATAAGAAGATTTTTCTCAACAAAAAGGACTTCGGTCACTGCGCCTATTCCCTTTATTTCGTCTATATACACGGCAGGCTTGCCGGATGAAAGCGTTGAAACCACGGGATCGTTTATGCTTTTGACTGTGCAGTCAAGCTCGCAGAAATAAAGCATATTAAGCCCGTTGTTGCCGAGATTGTAAACCGCCGCCGAGTTGCGCTGTTCTGACGAATTGAAGTCGATTATCAAGACCTCCCCCAAGCCGTCCTCATTTATATCGCAGCAGACAAAATTACTGTACTTCTGAAGCGTGCGCTGTGTGAGAATATTGTTTTTGAACGAATACACCGCAAGCTGCATTTCGCTTGTTCCGTATATTTCCCAGCCGACGAGTATTTCTTCGGCACCGTCGCCGTCAAGGTCATAAAAATCTATGCGGTCTATTCCGCCGGCGTTCATACCCGTCTGTGCGCAGGATACCCATTTGCCGCCTTGCTTGCAAATAACATTTATGTATATCGTCTGCGTATTATTTTCGTTACGGCTGTAAAAAGCGAACGCCTCAAGCACGCCGTCCGCATTCACATCGTTTTGTACAACGGCAGAGCGGTAATTCCCCTTTGTGGGGTATTTAAGGGTATATTCCCCTCCCGCGCTTGCTTTTATAGCCGTAGCAATAGGAGCTATATCTCCGGACAAGGCGGGCGGACTCAAAAGCTCGGCAGTGTCCGTTGTAAACGCTTCACAGCCGCAAAGCAGAAAGCACAGCGCCGTCGCCGTACATAAAAAAGCGTATTTTATGCGTTTCACCTGTCCGCCTCCCTTAAAATTCAAATCAAGACACACATATTGATTATATCACACACCCCCCGAAAAATAAAGACATTTTTATTATTATTTAATACCGCACTCAATTAAAGGACGCTTTATGCGTATGGTATAAATTTTATTATTATATATGTATAAAATATTATTGAATATTTTTTCGAAAAAGCTCTTTTTGTGTCGACGATTTTGTGTTATTATATATATGAATTAAAAAAACGGAGGACTGAAAATGGCAAGTATTGATTTTAAGCATACTCCTTACGGCGACTTGGCTCTTATAAGTATGCGCGGCAGTGAGGATATTGCGTCACAGGTGGATTATTACCTTAAGCAATGGCGAAACATTCCGGAGGACGAATCGTTTGTTATTCAGGCTAATTGCCCGAGATTCGGAACAGGCGAGGCAAAGGCGGTCTTAAAGCACACCGCAAGAGGACTGGACGCTTACATTCTCTGCGATTGCTTTAATTACAGCGTAACCTACAAAATGTACGGACAGACCGTACCGATGAGTCCGGACGACCATTATCAGGACCTTAAAAGAATAATCGCGGCATTGGGCGGCAAGGCAAGAAGAATAACCGTTATTATGCCTATGCTTTACGAGGGAAGACAGCACAGAAGAACCGCCCGTGAGTCTATGGACTGTGCAATGGCGCTTCAGGAACTGGTCGCGATGGGCGTTAAAAACATTGTCACCTTCGACGCTCACGATCCCCGTGTAAACAATGCCATTCCGCTTGACGGCTTTGACAATGTTCAGGCGGCTTACCAGATGATCAAAGCTCTCTTAAAAAAAGTGCCGGACATCAAGCTCGACCGTGACCATACCATGATAGTTTCTCCCGACGAGGGCGGTATGGGCAGATGCATTTATTACTCCTCCGTTTTAGGCTTAGAGCTCGGTATGTTCTATAAGCGCCGCAACTATTCCGTAATAGTAAACGGCAGAAACCCGATTGAGGCTCACGAATTCTTAGGTAACGACATTACCGGCAAGGATCTTATACTTGTTGACGATATGATTTCCTCGGGCGAATCTATGCTCGATATTGCCGCAAAGCTTAAAGAAAAGGGTGCGGGAAGAATATTCATTTTCTCCACCTTCGGTCTTTTTGTTGAGGGCTTCGAGAAGTTCGACGAATACTACCGTGACGGCAAAATAGACAAGATATTCACAACAAACCTTATATATCAGCCCAAGGAGCTTTTGGAGCGCGAATGGTATTGCAGCGTCAATATGTCGAAATATATTGCTCTTTTGGTTGAAACTCTTAATCTTGACAATTCGATAAGCAGCCTTCTTGATCCTGTTGACCGCATAAAGAAAATTGTTTCGAAATACGAGCAGAATAAATAAATATCCCTGTCTTAGGCAGAAAAAACAACGACTGTTGCAAAAACGCAACAGCCGTTGTTTTTTAATAAATCCACAATTTAATCTATCATTGAAAACGGGAAATAAAGTCCGTCAAGAAAGCGAGCTCTGTCCGAGCGGTACATTGCGGTGAAGCCGTATTCTCCGTTTGCCCTCTCTCCCACCGACAGCGGTATAAATTCCTTTATCGGGGCGGCGTACTTATCGCACGTTTTAAAGGTAAAAGCGGTGAATTTTTTAAATCCGCACCTTTCGTAAAACGGTACAAGCCCTTCGTCCGCCGGAACAAGGAACTGTGTTTTACCGTCCCGACGCAGTGAATTTATAAGCTCGGTCATATATCCTCTGCCTCTTAAAGCCTTTAGTGTTGCGGCGCCGTATATATACACCGCTTCCTCGGCTTCATTACCGTCATACAGCTCGCACGGGAGCGCAAAAAGCATGGCGGCGGTTTTCCCGTCCTTTTCTGCCGTGCGGCAATATTTAAAGCAATTTCGGAACAGCTTATTCTCAAATTCGGTATCGGGGTCGCAAAAAGCTTCCCTGTATATAAGCCTGCATTCTTTCTCGCTCATACTACACCTTTGGTATACAAGTATACTTCTTTACAAACATTTCGGGACGGTAGGAAAGCTTTGCATTTCTCAGTCCCTCCAAACCTAAATCGTCCTCACGGTTTATATATTTGTAATCGGAAAGCTCGTTTTTTGCAAATTCCCGATTTATGACAGAATATGCCGTGTCGTACTGCTTGAGCGCCTTTTCAAAATGTATATCGTAGACCTCGCTGTTAATGGGTGAGCCTACCGTAAAGGCGACCGCGTTGCCGTCTACATATATTGCTCCGCCCTTTGCTCCCAAAAGCTTCATATTATCAAGCACAGTGCCGATACCGTTTTTTTCACAGATCATATGACGGTTGCTTTTGTATGAATTCTCATCGTACCAAAGCTCCGCGCACCGTTTTATATCGCTTATATTTTCCTCTGTTATAGGTCTGTATTCCCAGTTGTATTGTTTTGAAAAAGCACTTATATGATTTCTTTTGCCGTGATATTTCTTTCCGCTGAGCGTTGCGAGATTTTCCCTTAAATAAACATAATCGAAGGCGTCTCTTTCCTCGCAAAGCTCATAGTCCGCACCAAGAAAATCCTCAAGTTCATCGAGCCGTTTGCCGTCCTGTACCCAGAACTTAGGGTATTTTTCTCCGGCGTACTCCCTTATAAGCTCTATCCCTTTGTGAAAATCGTCACCGAAAGGCAAACGGAACACGGTATCCTTGCCCTCTCCCGATTTGATTACAAGCTGACCTTCCTCGGTCGCCCACATATTTTTATACGATTCCTGCCAGACAAATAAATTTATAAATGCGCTTTCGCAGGAAAACTCGCCGTCGCCGTCAATATATCTGCCTAAAATTTCCTTATCACCGAGTTCTATCGGTTTGAATCTGAGCATAATACCTTCCTTTTTTATTCTTGCGAAGACTCAGACGAAGAAGAGCCTGCCGAAGAATTTTGTACGGCGGCCTCCTCTGCCTTTCTCACATCTGCCGGAGAAGCCGCGGCTTCTCCGCCGTGGCTTTTGCAAAGTCCCGGAACATTGCTCTTTTTATACCAGCCTATTGCCTTTGAGGGGCAGGCGGTAGTCGCCAAATTTCCGGTTGAGGTGCAATAATATTTTTCTACCGCATAACTGCTTATTTCAAATTCTTTAGGTTCAAGGCCTGAATGTACCTTTGTCATAACAGCGCCCCACAGCTTCATTGCAATAGCGGAATTCGGTATTTTTTGCTGTTTATCGTATCCGCACCAGCAGGACGCCACATAATAAGGACTTCCGCCTACAAACCACAGGTCGTTTGAGTTATTTGATGTGCCTGTTTTGGCGTATATCTTCATATCCTTAATATACCCCTTTGCGCCCGCGCCCGTACCGTGAGAGCCGTAAACTACGGTCTGCAAAAGTTTGTTCATTACCGTAGCGGTGTCCTCGCTTACCGCCATTTTAGGCTCTGAATTGTATTCAAGCACCGTTTCGCCGTGCTGATCCGTAACCTTTGTGTAAAAGGTCGGAGCGTGATACTGACCGAGGTTTCCGAATATCGCGAAAGCGGCGGCGGATTCCTTTGTAGTAATACCGCCGTTGGTTCCGCCCATTCCGAGAGGCGCAAGGTTTATATCCTCGCTGTTGAGCGTGGTAATTCCGAGGGTCTTAGTAAGAAAATCGTAAGATTTCTGCGGTCCCATCTTATTTACAAGGTAAACGGGTATTGTGTTTACCGAGCGTTCAAGCGCATACTGTACGGTTATATTGCCCCAATACGAGTTATACCAGTTTACGGGAGTCCACCCGTTATAATTAGTCTTTGTATCATTCACTATGCTTGAATAGGTTATAATATCGTCCTCTATCGCGGGAGCGTACGCCGCTATCGGCTTCATTGTAGAGCCGGGCTGACGCTTTGCGCTTGTGGCGCGGTTAAGTCCTCTTTTGCCGACCTTTTCGCCTATTCCGCCCACAATGCCCTTTACATGGCCGTTATAATCCATAAGGGTCATAGAACCCTGGAGCAGGGAGCCGTCGGCGCCCTTTATTCCGTAGGTCTTGCTGTCGGAAAAGACTTCTTCCATAATACCCTGTATATTATTATCTACCGTTGCGTATATTTTATATCCGCTTGAATAAAAAATATTATTTGCGTGTGATTTTTCATATCCGTATTTGTCACAAAGGTCGGATATGACCTGATCAATAAGAGCGTCCACAAAATAAGTATTGTTTTCATTTTCTTTAAGCGCGTCCTTTGAAGCGACCACGGTCACTTCCTCCGCCTTTGCCTTCTCATATTCCTCTTTTGTTATATAGCCCTGATCCCACATCTCCCACAGAACTGTATTGCGGCGTGTTTTGTTTTCCTCGGGATGATCGTCCGGTGCATAGTAGAAGGGACTTTTGGTTATGGCGGCAAGACAGGCGCACTCTGCAAGAGTCAGATCCTTGACATTTTTTCCGAAATAATAATTGGATGCAACCTCAACGCCGTAGGTTCCGTGACCCATGGCTATTGTATTAAGGTAACACTCGATTATCGTTTCCTTAACATAATGATTTTCAATATATCTTGCGCGCATTATTTCACGAACCTTACGGCTTGGGCGCTGTGAGGTATCGCCGGTAAGGTTTTTGACAAGCTGCTGTGTTATTGTAGAACCGCCCTGATTTGAAGAATAAAAATGCAGGAACATATTTGCAAACGCCGCAAAGGTACGCTTCCAGTCAACCCCGTTGTGGTCCATAAAACGCTTGTCCTCAATAGCGACAAACGCATTTACAAGGTTTTGCGGTATTCCGTCATAGGTGAGGTCGTTCGACTTCGCCTTGTCCTTATCGTAATTCACCCAAATGCGGTTGAATGTTCCGTGAAGCCGCTGATATTCGGTATAATTGCCGTTACCGTCATCCGCATATATCGTGGTGGTAAAATTAAGCTTAAGGTCGTCAAGGTTTTCGTCCATAGTTCCGTCAACCATGGTAAATGCATAAAGCAAAAAGGCCGAGATAACAATACTTACCGTGATAAGTCCCACAAGGAATACGGTAAGCACGGCCCTAAGCGTGCGTTCGCGGCGGCTGCCCTTTTTCTTTTTCTTTCCGCTGCCGTGTTTTCCGCTGCCCGAGCTGTGAGAAGAAAAGCTGTTAAGGTCAAAGCTTGTCTCTCCCGTTTCCTCAAGATTAGCTGAATTATCGTAGCTGAACAAATCTCTGTCGTCCATCCGGTACTCCATTCTGCCGACAAGAATCGGCACAATCAAATGTTATTTTTTCAAATACAGAGAGATTATACCATATACGGCTCTGAAAATCAACTTTTTTACCTTATAAGCGCCGTACGGCGCCCTTTTGCTCTTGCTTTCACACGGCGTTTGTTATATAATAGTAAAAAATACGGGGAGCGAAAGTGTTTATGGATATAAGCGTCGGGGACAAGCTTTTAATGAAGAAAAAACACCCCTGCGGTGCAGATACCTTTTCGGTGCTAAGGGTGGGAATGGATTTCCGCCTTAAGTGCGACGGCTGCGGCCGTGAGGTAATGATTCCCCGTACAAAGGCGGAAAAAAGCCTTAAAAAAATTATTAAGACCGACGGAGAACAAATATGTTTGAAAAAATAGAAGCAGTTGCGAACCGATATGAACAAATATCGGCAGAGCTTTCAAGACCTGAGACCGCCGCGGACAACGAACAGTTCACGCGGCTTATGAAAGAATATGCGGAAATGACTCCGATAGTTGAAAAATACCGTGAATATAAATCGGCAAAGGCTACCGAAGCCGAAGCTCTGCAAATTCTTTCGGAAAGCGGACTTGAAAAAGATATGAAGGAGCTTGCCGAGGAGGAGCTTAAAGAGGCAAAGGAAAAAATAGCCGTCTGCTCGGACGAGCTTAAGATTCTTTTACTGCCCAAGGACCCGAACGACGAAAAGAATGTAATAGTTGAAATAAGGGGCGGTGCCGGCGGCGAGGAAGCCGCGCTTTTTGCGGGAACGCTTTACAGAATGTATACTATGTACGCAGAATCAAAGCGTTGGAACATTGAGGTTATAAACGCCAACGAAACGGAGCTCGGCGGATTTAAGGAAATAGTGTTTATGATAGAGGGCGCAGGAGCGTATTCCCGTCTTAAATACGAAAGCGGCGTGCACCGTGTTCAGCGTGTGCCCGATACCGAAACGCAGGGGCGCATCCACACCTCCACAGTAACAGTAGCGGTTCTGCCCGAGGCAGAGGATGTTGAGCTTGAAATAAATCCCGCCGACCTTAAGATAGATACCTTCCGTTCTTCGGGAGCCGGCGGTCAGCACATCAACAAAACCTCCTCCGCAATAAGGGTTACTCATATTCCGACAGGCACGGTCGTGGAGTGTCAGGACGAGCGCAGTCAATACAAAAATAAGGACAAGGCACTTAAAATTCTCCGCTCCCGCCTGCTTGACAAGGCGCAAAGGGAGCATGACGAAGCTATCGCCTCCGACCGCCGTTCTCAGGTGGGCACGGGCGACCGCAGTGAGAGGATAAGGACCTACAACTATCCGCAGGGCAGGGTTACCGACCACCGCATAGGTCTTACCCTTTATAAGCTTGAGCAGATATTAAACGGCGACCTTGACGAGGTTGTGGATTCGCTTATAACCTACTTCAGAACCGAAGCGTTAAAGTCGGAGAACGAGGGATTATAATGCTTACAAAAAGGCTTAAAACAGACAGTGAAAGCTATGACGGCAGTATAAAGGAAGCGGCAGAAATATTAAAAAACGGCGGAATAGCGGCTATCCCCACCGAAACGGTGTACGGTCTTGCGGCGTCCGCACTTGATGAAGAAGCGGTAAAAAAGGTATTTATCGCAAAGGGCCGTCCGCAGGACAATCCGCTGATAGTTCATATAGCAAATATAAATGCACTGAACGAAATAGCTGCGGATATTCCCGACGGCGCATATAAATGCGCCGAAAAATTCTGGCCCGGTCCGCTTACGATGGTGCTTAAAAGAACGGATAAGATACCTGCTCTTGTATCGGCAGGTCTTGATACGGTAGCTGTCAGGATGCCGTCCGACAAAACCGCCCGTGACATAATAACGGCAAGCGGACTGCCACTTGCGGCTCCGTCCGCCAATACATCGGGCAAACCAAGCCCCACCTCTGCCAAATATGTAATAGACGACCTTGACGGCAAGATAGACGCCGTTGTAATGTCGGGTGACTGCAGGGTCGGCGTTGAGTCTACGGTCATAACACTTGTTACCTCTCCGCCGAGACTTTTAAGACCCGGCGCCGTAACGGTCGAGCAGTTAAGGGAGATATTCCCCGATATAGTTGTGGACAAAGCGGTTTTATCCGAACCCGAAAAGGGTGAAAAGGTAGCGTCGCCCGGTATGAAATACAAGCATTACGCCCCTAAAACCGAAACATATCTTGTAGAGAGCGATTCCGACAGCTTTGCTGAGTTTGTAAACGCAAAGCAGGACGCGGCGGCGGTCTGCTTTTCCGAGGACGGCGGTAAGGTTAATATTCCCTGCATATTTTACGGCACGGGAAAGGACGAATACACACTGGCGCACGGCGTTTTTTCGGCTCTGCGTGAGGCGGATACTTTAAATAAATCCGCAATTTATGTCCATGCGCCGTCCAAATCGGGCGTGGGTCTTGCGGTTTATAACCGTCTTATCCGTGCGGCGGCATTCAGGGTGATAACGCTATGAGTGTTCTTATAGGTCTGACAGGGCCGACGGGTGCCGGAAAAAGCACGGTATCGAAAGCAGCCGAAAAATTCGGCTTTAAGGTGATTGACTGCGACAAAACAGCAAGAAAGGCAACCGAAAAAGGAACCGAGGGTCTAAACGCCCTTGTTAAAGCGTTCGGAGACGGAATTTTACTTCCCGACGGTTCGCTTAACCGAAAGGCTCTTGCCGCAAAGGCGTTTAAAAACGCCGAATCAACAGAGCTTTTAAACAGCACATTACTGCCATACATAGTAAGGCTTGTTTACCTCGAAGCGGGTAACGGAAACTGTCTTCTTGACGCGCCAACCCTTTTTGAAAGCGGTATTGATACTGCCTGCTTTAAAACAATAGCGGTGCTTGCCGACAGGGAAACACGGAAGACCCGAATAATTAATAGAGACGGTCTTTCGGAAAAAGAGGCTCTGCTTAGAATTAACGCCGGGAAAAACGATGATTTTTATAAAAGCAGGGCAGACTGCATAATATATAATAACGGTGACGAAAATGCGGTAATAAAACGCTTTTCCGATATATTAAAAAAAATAACGGAGGAATTGCAATGAGTGAAAAAACAGCGGCCGAGCAATTAAAGGAACAGCTTTTTTTAAAGCGTAAAAACGGCAGGCTTACATCTGACGAAGCGGTGCTTAATAAGGCTCAGGAATACTGCGAGGGATATAAAGACTTTTTAAACTGCGCCAAAACCGAGCGTGAAGCGGTAAAGGCAGCGGTTAAAGCGGCTGAGGAAAAGGGCTTTAAAAAATTCGAGTACGGCAAGACCTACGCCGCCGGTGATAAGGTTTACATCAATAACAGGGGCAAGACGCTTGCTCTCGCGGTTATCGGAAAACAGCCGGTTGAAAACGGCGTAAACATAACCGCCGCGCATATCGACTCGCCCCGTCTTGATTTAAAACCCAATCCGCTTTACGAGGATGTGGATTTAGCGCTTTTTAAAACCCACTATTACGGCGGAATTAAAAAATATCAGTGGACAGCTGTACCGCTTGCGCTTCACGGTGTTTTCGTGCTTAAAGACGGAACCGTAAAAGAGGTATCTGTCGGTGAAAAGGACAACGAGCCTAAATTTGTAATAAACGACCTTTTGCCTCACCTTGCCTCTGAGCAAGTAAAGCGCACTTTAAACGAGGGGATTAAGGGTGAGGAGCTTAATGTGCTTATAGGCAGCCATCCCTTTAAAGACGATAAAGGAAGCGAGCTTGTAAAGCTTAATATTTTAAAGTTGTTAAATGAAAAATACGGCGTTACGGAGGAGGATTTCCTCTCCGCCGAGCTTGAAATGGTGCCTGCCGCAAAGTCCTGCGATATAGGCTTTGACCGTTCGCTCATAGGCTCCTACGGTCAGGACGACCGTGTTTGCGCTTATCCTGCGCTTACCGCCGTATTGGAGGTTGAAAATCCCGAAAATACCGCGCTTGCAATTCTTACCGATAAGGAAGAAATAGGCTCCTGCGGAAATACGGGTCTTGAATCGGATTTCCTGCGCTTTGTAATAGGAGACCTTGCTAAAATGCAGAACGGCGACCCGACAGTGGCGCTCCGCCGTTCAAGATGCCTGTCCGCCGATGTAAACGCAGGTATGGACCCGACCTTCCAGGATGTTATGGAAAGAAGAAACGCGTCGCTTTTGAATTACGGCGTTGTTGTTACAAAATACACGGGAGCCAGAGGTAAATCCGGCACATCTGACGCTTCCGCCGAATATGTTGCCGAGATCCGTTCTATGCTCGACAAAGAGGGCATAGTATGGCAAACAGGAGAGCTTGGCAAGGTTGATATAGGCGGCGGCGGTACGGTCGCTATGTTTATCGCAAATATGGGCGTTGATGTAGTTGATCTCGGCGTTCCGGTGCTTTCAATGCACGCACCGTTTGAGACCACCGCAAAATTCGATATTTATATGTGCTACCGCGCAATGTACGAGTTTATGAAATAATATCACATGTCCTTTATTTTCTCATATACTGTTAATGATCCGGGTCGATGAAAATGAAAGGACAAGTGAAAGTATGTATTGTAATGAAGAAACAAGGAATACTGCCTGCCGTTCAAGAAGAAACGGACACTGCTTATCTGCCGTTATATGCGTACTTGCCTCGCTATTCTTCTTTCTTGCAGGAGCAATAGCCGGCGCTTATGCGGCTGAGTTTGTAATATCGGCGATAGTACCCATAGCCATTTTTGCGATAATACTGCTTATAGGCGTGCTTATTGCGTTATGGTTAAGACACTGTCGGAATTGAAATTTTTCCGTTTTCGGCACGCTGTAAGGCGTGCCGAAGCTGTAATTTAAGCCTAAAAAGGATGTGTAAATATGTCTGACCGCACAATAGCGGCAATCGCAACCCCACTCGGCGAAAGCTCGATAGGTGTAATACGGATTTCGGGCGATGACGCCGTAGCCGTAGCCGACAGGGTGTTTTTCGCTTTTTCGGGCAAACCGCTCTCGGCGCTCGGCGGATACCGCGCGGCATACGGAGAGATAAAAAAAGACGGCACCGTGCTTGACGATGCCGTTGCGCTTGTCTTTAAAGCCCCGAAAAGCTACACGGGCGAGGATGTTGTGGAAATATCCGTACACGGGGGAAGACTGCTTTTGCTTGAAATACTGCGCCTTATTTTACAGAACGGCGCCGTATCGGCAGAACCGGGTGAATTTACAAAACGGGCATTTTTAAACGGAAAGACAGACCTTACCAAAGCCGAAAGCATTATGGGACTTATATCAGCCAAATCGAAATCGGAATTAAGGCTGTCAAGAGCCGCTCACATAGGAAAAATAAGCGAAAAAATTGAAGAAATACAGAAAGACCTTATTGCGGCAGACGCCGCAATCGCCGCATATTCTGACTATCCCGACGAGGATATCGAGGGACTTGACCGAGATAATTTCCTTAAAATGCTTGAAAATGCCGAGAAATCGCTCCACGAAATGCTTTCCTCCTACGACGCCGGTCGAATAATCCGTGAGGGAATACAAACCGTTATTGTAGGCAAGCCGAATGTCGGGAAATCCACAGTTATGAATATGCTCAGCGGCTGTGAGCGTTCAATAGTAACGGATGTCGCGGGAACCACACGGGATGTTATAGAGGAAACGGTTAATGCCGACGGGATAATACTCCGCTTAGCGGACACCGCCGGAATACACTCAACCGACGATAAGGTTGAAAGCATAGGCGTTGAACGGGCAAAATCACGCATAGATACAGCGGAGCTTGTTCTTGCGGTTTTTGACTGCGCCCGACCCCTTGACGGCGATGATATTTCGCTTATAAATACCCTTGACCCGAAAAATACCATAGTTATACTTAACAAAACAGACCTTGAAAGCAAAATAGACCGTGACGCCTTTAACGGCTTCAGGTCAGTGGAAACCGCCGCCAAAAGCAATAAGGGACACCGTGAGCTTTTAAGGGAAATAGCCGATATTTCGGGCACAGCATCGCTTGACCCCGACAGCGCCGTGCTTATAAACGAACGCCAGCGAGCCTGTGCCGTGCATGCGCTTGACGGCGTAAGAGAAGCCGCATTTGCGCTTGAAAACGGCAACACTATGGACGCTGTGGGAATTTGCGTTGACGATGCGCTTGCCGCGCTTTTGGAGCTTACGGGAAAACGAGTCACAAACGAAGTGACAGATGAGATATTCCGCCGCTTCTGCGTGGGGAAATAATTGTATTAATGATAAAAAGAGGTCTTGCCTTGCGGCAAGACCTTTTTTAACTTACATAAATTATTTTGCGTAATCTACGGCACGGCTTTCCCTTATTACATTTACCTTTATTTGACCGGGATACTCAAGCTCGTTTTCGATTCTTGTTGAAATATCGTGTGCCATAAGCACCATCTGGTCATCCGTAACCGCGTCGGGCTTAACTATTATGCGGACTTCTCTTCCTGCCTGAATGGCATAAGAGCTTTCAACACCGCTGAAGGAATTGGCGATTTCCTCAAGCTTTTCAAGCCGCTTAATATAGTTTTCAATGTTTTCCCGTCTGGCACCGGGTCTTGCCGCGGAAATAGCGTCCGCCGCCTGAACTATGCAGGCAATGACATTCTTGGCTTCAACCTCGCCGTGATGCGCATGGATAGCGTGAATAACGGTTTCGCTTTCATGGTATTTCTTGGCGACCTCAACGCCGAGCTGAATATGCGTACCCTCCTGCTCGTGGTCAAGCGCCTTTCCGATGTCGTGCAAGAGTCCCGCACGCTTTGCAAGGGTGACATCCGCTCCAAGTTCCGCCGCCATAAGTCCCGAAAGATGGCAAACCTCAAGCGAATGGTTAAGCACATTCTGACCGTAGCTTGTGCGGTAATGCAGCTTTCCGAGAAGCTTTACAAGCTCGGGGTGCAGGTTATGTATTCCTGCGTCTATCATTGCCCTTTCGCCCTCCTGCTTGATTGTGGCTTCAACCTCGGCAGTGGCTTTGGCAACGGTCTCTTCTATTCTTGCCGGATGAATACGGCCGTCAAGAATAAGCTTTTCAAGGGTCACTCTCGCTATTTCTCTTCTTATCGGGTCGAAGCTTGAGAGAGTTATGGCTTCGGGAGTATCGTCTATTATAAGGTCAACTCCGGTAGCGGTTTCAAGCGCTCTTATATTGCGCCCCTCTCTGCCTATTATGCGGCCCTTCATTTCGTCGTTCGGAAGTGCTACTACCGAAACCGTCATTTCCGAGGAATGGTCCGCGGCACAGCGCTGAATAGCGTGGCCTATAACATTTTTGGCGATGTTATCGGATTCCTCTTTAAGCCTCTGCTCATAATCGAGAATTTTAACGGCTTTCTCGTGTGTCAGCTCTCCGTCAAGCAATTCAAGCAAATGAGCCTTTGCCTGTTCCTTGCTGTAACCGGAAATTTTTTCAAGCATTTCCATTTGGCTTTGCTTGATTTTATCACATTCCTCAAGCTTTGCGTCAATTTCCTTAGACCGCGCGGCAAGCTTTTCTTCCTTTGCTTCAAGATTGTCTATCTTGCGGTCAAGCGTTTCTTCCTTTTGCTGTAAACGATGCTCCTGACGCTGAACATCGCTGCGGCGTTCCCTGATATCTTTTTCAGCTTCCTGCCGCATTTGGTAAATTTCGTCTTTTGCTTCTACCAATGCCTCTTTTTTTCTTGATTCGGCATTCTTCATTGCGTCGCTTAAAATGCGCTTTGCTTCATCTTCGGCGGAGCCGATCGTGGCTTCGGCCGATTTACGGCGATACGCCGAACCGGCAAAAAAGCCGACTATTGCAAGCACAACCGCAACGACAGCTAAAACAATAGCTATTACGGGCATACTTTTATGAACCTCCTGTATAATAAAACGCAGATTTTCCTTAAAATTACACTTTCAAACAACAGAAAACAAATAAAAGGCAACGGGAGCTGCGTATTTTTCTCCCGTGATATGTTAGGCTGCATTGCGCCGGTTTCGCCAATTACACGGCGCGATAAAGCTGTTACACAAAACAGCGGCCGCAAAGCCGCTATTTTGTGATTTATCCTGTTAATTTTACCACTGCTTGCGTAATATGTCAAGAATTACATAACGCTATGCCGTAAAAAGAGCGCTTTTACACCAATCACTAAAGACTTTTTGCCCATTCGGCCGCATTGCGCCTGTTTACAAGTTTTCCTTTTTTCCAATCTCCGTTCGGTAAATGCTCCTTTAAGCTTTTTTCGCATTTTTCTATCCCGCTTCCGCCGGATGTAGCAAACGGAATAAGGGTTTTGCCCGAAAAATCACAGCTCTCTAAAAATGTGTCTATAATACGGGGTTCAACATACCACCAAACAGGAAAACCGATTAAAACCGTACCGTACCGCTCGGGATTTTCAAGCTTGTTTGCAATTTGCGGTCTGCTGTCGGCATCCGCCATTTCAAGACTGCTGCGGCTCTTGCCGTTCGTCCAGTCAAGGTCGGCGGCAGTGTACGACTCCGTCGGCTTTATTTCAAATAAATCGGCGTTCAGCGCATCCGCGATATCCTTTGCGGCAGACGCCGTTACGCCGCTTGCCGAAAAATAAGCCACCAATATTTTTTCTTTCATCATAACGCATCCCTATAAATATTTTAAGCCAAGCTTTTCTTGAATATTTCTATAATTTCCACTCTTGTAAGGTCCTTATAACCGCCTGTAAGATGTACGGTCACATCGGCTATGCCCTCGACCATATCCTCTGTAACGCCAAGCTCGGACAGGTTCATCGCAAGACCCAACTCCCTCATCCAGCTTTCCATTGCCGCAAGTCCCTCGTTTGCCGCCTGCTCGTCCGTCATACCCTTAGTATCAATTCCCCACACATTTTCCGCAAAACGCCTGAACTTTTTAATTCCGTAAGGCATAATATAGCGGTAATACGCAAGAGATACCGCCGAAAGCGTCATACCGTGCGTGGCGTTTGTATACCCTCCGACCGCCTGACCCAGCATATGAACCATCCAGTCCGTATCCTTTCCCCTTGAAACAAGGGTATTGAGCGCCCATGTGGCGGTCCACATAATGTTGCTTCTTGCCTCGTAATTCTGCGGATCCTTATTTGCTATGCGGCTTGAATGTATAAGCGAACGCATGAGTCCCTCGCTTATATAGTCGCTTGTGTTGTCGTCCTCGCCCGAAAAATACTGCTCGCAGATATGATTGAAAATATCGTATATACCTGCAACCATCTGATAATGCGGCAGAGTAAGCGTGTACTTCGGATTTAATACCGAAAACCTCGGCATAACTTTTTCGCCCGCGAAAACATGGCCTATCTTTTGCTTTGTTTTCTTATTTGTAATAACCGAGCCTGCGTTCATTTCGGAGCCTGTTCCGACCATTGTAAGCACACAGCCTACCGGCAAAATCTCGCAATCGGGTTCCTCAAAACGAACATAATACTTTTCCCACGGGTCCTCCTTGCAATGAACGGAAACCGAAAGCGCCTTTGAATAATCGCAGACGGAACCGCCGCCTACCGCCAAAATAAATTCCGCGCCGTGATTTCTCGCGATTTCCACGCCCTCATAAAGCTTTTCGAGCGTGGGATTAGGCATTACGCCCGATATTTCGGCAACATTTTTGCCGTTTGATTTTAAAATTTCGGTAACAGCGTCGTAAATACCGTTCTTTTTTATTGAGCCGCCGCCGTACACAAGCACTACATTCTTGCCGTATTTCGGCAGTTCTTCATTAAGACAATCAAGAGAATTGTCTCCGAAATAAAGCTTTGTGGGATTACAATAAACAAAATTTCCAAGCATAATATTTCCTCCTTAAAAAAAAGAATGTTACTATCCTGACGCACCGTCATTATCCTTATTCTAACACTGTTTTTTATGCTTGTAAATACGGTGAAATAAAAAAATCCGAGTTCCTACACGGAACTCGGATAAAATTTGAATACTTACAATTAAGCAAGCTCAACAGTAGCGCCAACCTCGGTAAGCTTAGCCTTGATTTCCTCAGCCTCTTCCTTAGCAACAGCCTCTTTAAGAGTCTTCGGAGCGCCGTCAACGATAGCCTTAGCCTCAGCAAGGCCGAGACCTGTGATTTCACGAACAGCCTTAATAACCTTAATCTTCTCAGCGCCTGCCTCTTTGAGGACAACATCGAACTCGGTCTTTTCTTCAACCGCTGCTGCGCCGCCTGCTGCCGGAGCTGCTACTGCTACCGCAGCTGCTGCGGATACGCCGAACTCCTCTTCTACTGCTTTTACGAGCTCTGAAAGCTCAAGAACGGTAAGAGTCTTTATCTCTTCAATCATAGCTGTGATTTTCTCAGATGCCATTTTAATTTCCTCCATTTGATTTATTGTTTTTAATTCTTAATTATTCCGCGTCTGCGGAGCCGTCTTTATCGACGATAGCCTGTACTGCACGGGCAAAGGCTGCGATAGGAGCCTGAAGCACGTTGCATACGGTTGCGAGGAGAACCTCCTTGCTCGGAAGCTTTGCGAGAGCGGTGATGGTTGCGTTGTCTGCTACCTTACCGTCTAAGAAGCCGGATTTGATCTTGAAGTTATCGTGACCCTCGGCAAACTTGCAAAGTATTCTTGCTGCTGCGGTGTAATCCTCTTTTGAAAGGGCAATAGCGGTTGTTCCCTCAAGAACAGACTTGATCTCCTCAAGCTCTGTACCGTCAACTGCACGGCTTAAAATTGTGTTTTTAACAACGAAGTATTCAACCCCGTTCTCACGCAATTCCTTACGGAGCGCTGTATCGTCGGCAACGGTGATACCCTTGTAATCAACGATTACGCCTGTAACAGACGCCGCGATCTTTTCCTTAAGCTCTGCAACCTGCTGCTGCTTTTTCTCTAAAACTGCTGCGTTCGGCATTATGTTTCACCTCCGTAGTTAAATCAAAAATAAAGCCCGTCCAAAGACATAGGACGGGCATAAATAAACAAATTATTTAAGCGCTACCTCGGCAGGCGTTAAGCTTACGGCAATTATTGCCACCTGCTGTCTTTGGATTGCAACACTGTGATTATAATGCAAGACTTCCTGTTTGTCAAGCACTTTTTTTAATTTTCGCTGCTTTGACTTTGCAAAATGACATTATAGTCCGATTCGGATATAAGAAAGCTTGTCACCGCATATACCGTCTGACCGGAATAAACAAGCCGCGTCCAGCCGCTCTGCGTATTATATCCCGTTCTTTCGGCAAATTCGCCGAAAGCGAGCGTGTATACCACCTCTGAACCGTTTGTGGACGGTGCGGTTCTTAAGTTGGTTTTTTCCTTTGCGGTAAATTTTCCGTCGGCAGGTGTAAAGCCGTCCTCCGGCAATGTACTGCTCGAAGCCGCCGGCTCCTTTACCTTGTCTGTAAGCAAATTTGTTTTTGCGTAAACCACCCTGCCGTTATACAAAAGACGGGTCCAGCCGTTTTTATTTTCACCCGTTCTTGTTAAAAACTCGCCGTTTTTAATAGTTGCGACAAGCTCCGCCGAGGTTGACGGCTCGGCACGCAGGTTGGTTTCATCCTTTGCGGTAAGCTGACCGTCCGCGGGAGAAAAGCCGTCGTTCTCGGTCACGGGTACGCTGTAATTTCTGTCCGCCGTAAGATAGCTTGTGATAGCGTATACCTGCGTACCGTTATACTCAAGGCGCGACCAACCGTTACTGCCTATACCCGTGCGCTTTAAAAATTCACCGTTTTTAAGCACACCCGCAATTTCCGCCTTTACTGAGGCGGATCTTCTTAAATTAACCTCTATTTTTGCGGTCACTTCATCCGAAGCCGCTGTATAAACATTGTCCTTTTCGGCAGGAGCCGCCGCATTCTCGATATTAGCTTTTGCGTTTTTGGGAGACGCTTTTTCCCTTGTGAAATACGAGACAGACATATCTACATTTCCCGATATTCCGTTTACTCTGCCGTTGTCCGTGTACTGCCACATATCATATTTACCGGTATAATCGGGATGAGCGGTATCGGGATACGGCTTATCGGGGTAACGGGCAACCCATATTTTACATACGCTCTCAAGCCTGTCTGTTTCCCAGTATTTCGAGCCTTCGAGCTCGGTTTTAGCGGAATACAGCATACCCTCATAGCCGTTGTCCGCAATAATTTTTAAAAAGCTTATCGCATTGTCGGTTCTGTCCTTGCCTGTAAGCCCGTACATTCGGCTTTCATGGCTTAAAAAGCCCTCGCAGTCATACACAACGGGGTAGGAAATCGCATACCCCTCTATAGCGTTTACGGTCCATTTTGCTTCCTCCTGTGCCTCATTCCTGTTTGCGGCGGTAGAAAAAAAATACACACCTACAAGTACTCCTGCCTTTTGAGCCTGCTGAATATTAAAGTCGGCGTAGCTGTCCTTGTATATCTGTCCGTTTTCACCCCTGAAGCCTATTCTTATAACGGCAAAGTCTATACCTGCGGCTTTAACGGCTTTCCAGTCTATTTTACCCTGCCATTTTGAAACATCTATTCCGTTTGCCTTGCCCTCTTTTACAATAGGCTCTTTTATTTCAACCTCGGCGCCCGACTCACCGACAAGCTCGGTATTTTCGGGGTCCTGCGAATCCTCGGCGGTTAAATTTTCCGACAGTGCCAAACTGCTTGTCCGCTCATTTGTACCCTTTTTGCATGCGCAAACGGAAAACGCAAGCAACAGCGCCGCAACAAGACTTATATACCTTCTTATTCTTTTTATAACAACCGCCTCCTTTTCCCGTTTATTATATTAAATTGAAGGTTTTTTGTCAATATAACGGAAAAGGCAGTCTGCCATAACGCAAACTGCCGTATTGTTACTGATATATTTCTTCCTCGCTGTCGCCGCGTTCGCCGAGTCTTAACGAATTTACCGTATCAAGCGTATTTTTAAAGCTTTTTTCAATATTTAACTGATAATAAATATGTCCGCCGGTCCTTTTGTCAACGGCGTTTATTTCAAAAAGCACCGAATTGTTGCCCGTTACGACGCCGCCGGAGGCGTTCTTTAAGTCCTTTACATAAGCGTCGATCACAAGTTCCAGCTCGGCAGGTGTTATCTGAGCCGACAGCGTATTATCGCTGTCGGTTTCATAGTAGTAAACATTTATATGCTTAAGGCTTTTGCTGTCAAACGCTTTTTTAAGTCCCTTTGCGTATTCGTCGCTTTTGTAAAGCGAAAGCAAGTCGTTCAGGTTATCGTCATAGTTTATGCCGTAACGGCGCTTTAAGCTTCCTCCGTTTTTCAACTTGTACTCAATGTCTATATATCTGTCTATGTTTTCCTTTTTGTAACCGTTTTTAATCAGGCTTTCGTGCAGCTTAAGTACATTTTGGCAGCCGTCAAGCTCGATTTCTTCACCGGAAATCGTTGAAACATAAGCTTTTTCTACGCTTTCGGCATCGGGAATCCGTTTTGAATACCCAAACAGACCTGTGCTTAAAATCACCACCGCAAGCACCATTGCCGCAAAGGAACTGCCGCCGATAACAAGTGATTTTTTAACGGTCTTAAAGCCTCTGTCGTTTATTGCGCCGAAGGTTACAGCCGCAAGGAGCGCACCTATTACGGCAAATATCCAGTACACGGCGTTATATTCGCCGTCGGCGAACAAAAAGCCCAAACCGTAAGCGCCTATAAAACCGACCGTAAGTCCGCAAATCACATATATAAATCTGTAAGCATAGGATACTCCGCTTTTTTCACTGCGGCGGCGGTTATAAAGCAAAGACGCCGCAACAAGCGAAACTGCCGTTACCGCTGTAAGCTTTACCGCATACCACAGCATAGCCCTTTGAGGTGAAAAATTCGTCACAAAGCGCATAAGCCCCGAAAACGCATAATAAAACGGTGACGAAACGGAAAACAGCTTACCAAAGCTTATGGACGGGAAACCGAAAAGAAATCCTCCGCAAAGCGACGCATTTATAAGCTGAACCATTATAATGCCTAAGTTAAAGGTGAAAAACGAAATTATCAAATCGAAAATACTGCCGGCGCACACTATAAATATAAGCGAGAACGCACAGCACATAACGGTTATAAGCACATTGGTAATAAAGCCGAAAATTACCGTTTTGATATTGCCGTTTACACTTTTCATCGCGGTTATAAATCCCATGGAAATGTAAACCAGGGTTATTGGTATGAGTACGGGAACAACGCTTGCGAAAAATCTTGAAAACAGCAGTCCTCCCCTTTTTACGGGAAGTGAATGGAAGAAATCGCTTGAGCTTCTGCCGTAAAGGAACGAAAAGTTTATAAAAAGATATAAAACGGCGATTGCGGTGCTTGCCGCGGCTGTGAAAAATATAATTCCGGGACACATATCCGCAAAATCAACCGTTTTTGCCGCGGCGTTTAATGTGTTTACCTGGTATTTAAGCTCGCTGTTTATCGTCATAAGCACATATCCGGGGCAGAAAAGCAGTGAAAAGACGGTTATAAGCACCGTAAGCCCTGCCGTCCGCTTAACCGAAAGACGGTACAGATTGATTGCGGGATGAAATTTATTCGGTAATGTTTTTTGAGTCATAACCGTTCACCTCCAACTCGTACACAAAAATTTCCTCAAGAGACGGTTCCACGCACTCCGCAAATATAGGCGACAGGCGATTTACATAGCTTAAAATCTCCTCTTCATCGCCTCTTACTATCATACGGACAAGCGAGCCGCTCCTCTCTGTCTTTAAAACATCAAGCCCCGAAAACGCGGTAAGCTCCGGCACCCTTGAGAACGCCGCCTGAAGCTTGTGCAGTCTGCCCAGCAGGTTTCCCACCTCGTCATTAAACAGTATCCGTCCGTTATGGACAAGTCCCACGCAGTCGCACAAATCCTCAAGCTCTCTTACATTGTGCGAGGCTATGACCGTGGTCATAGCACGGTTTTCCGCTCCCTCTATCAGTATTCCCTTGAGCGTTTTGCGCATTACGACATCAAGACCGTCAAACGCCTCGTCAAGCAAAAGGTATTTCGGCGAGACCGAAACTGCGGTTATAAGCGCCGCCTGCCGCTGCATACCCTTTGACATTGTGGCAATTCTCGCCTTATAATCAAGCGGAAATATCTCTATAAGTCTGTTAAAAAGCGCATTGTCGAACGCGGGATACATACGGCGGCAGAATTTTGCCGTTTCGTTTATCGTAGCTCCGGGGAGAAAATACGGCGTATCACCGAGATAGGCGATACGGGATTTTATTCCCACATTATTGAAGACCGGCTCGCCGTCAACCGATATCTCGCCGCCGTCAGGCATATATACTCCCGATATAAGCCGCAAAAGCGTGGATTTACCCGAGCCGTTTGAGCCTACAAGACCGTATATAGAGCCTTCTCCTATTTTAAGATCAACGGAATCAAGAGCCCGTTTGCCGTCAAAAACCTTTGTAAGCTGTTTTGCTTCTATCATTTTAACGGTCCTCCTCTGTGCAAACTTCGTCAATAATCTCTATCAGCTCGTCCCTTTTAAGTCCCAGCTCCTTAGCCGAGACCGCCGCCCTGCGGAAATCCTTTTTTGCGGATTTTATTACCGCAATATCCGCCGCGGCGTCACTTGAAATAAACGAGCCTTTTCCCTTTACAGAATAAATTATACCGTTGCTTTCAAGCATCTGATATGCCTTTTGTATGGTATTGGGGTTCAGGCTCAGCTCCACCGCAAGCTGTCTTACAGAGGGCATCTGCTCTCCGCTTTCCACAAGACCGAGCGCCTTCATTCTTATAAAACCGTTTACTATCTGGTCGCAAATGGGAACGCTGCTTTTAAAATTCAATTCAAGCATACCGCACCTCACTTTTCGGGTTTACTGTACTATTCACAATAGTACAGGTAAATAATACACTGTAAATCTGCTTTTGTCAATAGGTTTTTCGGTGATTTTCGCCCTTGAAAAAACAATTATTTGCTGTATAATGTTATGGTGATGTTAAAAAGGGGAGTTAAAAATGGGAGCATACGAATATTTACTGGCGCTGGCTCTGATTCTTGTTTTTACAAAAATCTTCGGTCTCGCAACGGCGCATGTGCATCTGCCGCAGGTTGTGGGCGCACTTCTCGCCGGCATACTTTTGGGGCCGTCCGGCATAGGAATACTGCACGAGACGGATTTTCTTGTAAAAACCGCAGAGATCGGCGTTATAATGCTTATGTTCATAGCGGGCATTGATACGGATATAAACGAGCTTAAGCACACGGGACCCACTGCGTGTCTTATTGCCGTAATCGGCGTTTTCGTTCCGATACTCGGCTGCGGCGGCATTTATTACCTGTTCTTTGCGGACAGCTTTTCTTACGCAAACATTATAAAGGCGTCGTTTGTGGGAATAGTTTTCGCAGCAACCTCTGTAAGCATAACGGTTGAAACGCTCAACGAAATGGGCAAGCTTAAAACCCGTGTGGGCGCAACACTGCTGTCCGCCGCGATTATAGACGATATAATCGGAATAGTGGTATTAAGCGTGCTTTCCGCACTGGGGGACAGCAGCGTAAACCCCGGCATTGTAGTGCTTAAAATACTTGCGTTCTTTGTTTTCACCTTCGTTGTAGGCTTTATAGTATACAAGCTGTTTAAGAAAATTTCGATAAATCACGGGACAAGCCGCCGTGTGGCGGTGTGGGCAATGGCTTTCTGCTTTATAATGGCGTACTGCGCCGAAAAATTTTTCGGCGTGGCGGATATTACAGGCGCATATTTTGCAGGCGTTATCCTCTGCAATGTGACAAAATCACGCCAGTATGTCGCCAAAAAGGTAACCGCCGCCTCATACCTGCTTTTCTCCCCCGTGTTTTTTGCCAATATAGGGCTTAAAACCGACCTTTCGGGTATAAATTCCGAAATAGTCGTATTTGCGTTACTGCTTGCGGTAATGGCGGTGATTACAAAAATTATCGGGTGCGGACTCGGCGCCAAAATATGCCGTATGTCCAACCACGAATCGCTTGTTGTGGGCGTGGGTATGGTAGCAAGGGGCGAGGTGGCGCTTATGGTGGCTCAAAAGGGTATCGACAGCGGAAATATCAACCCCAAAATTTTTCCCGCAATAGTGCTGTGCGTGGTTGTGGCGGCGCTTTTGACCCCTGTTTTGTTAAAGCTTGTTATTTCCCACGGCAAGCCCGATGGGGGAAGCGAAGAAAAAACAGTTGACAACACGCCCGCGACGGTATAAAATAATTTCATAAGCTATTAGCAGAGTAGACTGCCGTGCGTTAAGTGCTGTCGGGACGGGGAGTTGCCCGACGGACGAAGGATATTACCACGGTTCGGCTGTCGCATCCCGCTGCCGACTGATATCGAACTTTTATGTCTCCTTATTATCGGTACAAACGGGTAATAAGGAGGTTTTTTTATGAAAAAAAGTAACAAACAGTATGTATTCGAAATGGTTGCCGCCGCAGTGCTTATTGCGCTTAAGGTGGTGCTTGACAGGTTCCTCTCCTACAATGTGTGGAATCAGCGTTTCGGCTTTTCCTTTATAGCGGTTGCGTTTGCCGCCGTTATGCTCGGCACCCCGTGGGCAATGGCGGTCGGCGGTCTGGGCGATATTGTAGGCGCACTGCTGTTCCCGAGCGGACCGTATTTCCCCGGATTTACGCTGACGGCTGTGCTTACGGCGCTTTGCACGGCGCTGTTCATCCGTAAAAACGCAAGCCTTTTGCGTATAACCGCGAGCGTGCTTATAAATCAGCTTTTCGGATCGGTTCTGCTTAACTCCCTGTGGATATCGATCCTTTACGGAAAGGGATTTATAGCCCTTATTCCTTCAAGAATAGTACAGTGCGGAATAATGACGGTGCTTCAGATAACCCTTATATATCTTCTTTTCGGCGAAAAAAGCGTAATACGCCGCCGACTGACAAAGCTTACCGCATTTTCCTGAACTCAAAAGCCTCCCTTTAAATCAGGGAGGCTTTGCTGTTTCTTTTATTTAATACAAATTGCCCTTATGTTAAGAAAAAATTTAACTCTTTTGTGTTGATATTTCTGTTTTCATTAAGTATAATAAATAAGTACAGTTATTATGATTGGGGGCAATTTCTTGGATTGCAAACAGTTTTTCAAACAAATTAAAGGCAAAAGGATTGCTATGTGCGGTATCGGTGTAAGCAACACTCCGCTCATTATGAATTTTTTAAGCAAAGGTGCCGTCGTATATGCGTGCGACCGCAGAAGCCGCGAGCAGATAGGCAGTATCGCAGACGAGCTTGAAAAAGCCGGTGCGGAATTAAGGCTCGGCAATAATTACCTTGATAATTTAGAGGTTGATATAATTTTCCGTACTCCGGGAATGAATTTTAATTTGCCGGAGCTTGAGGCGGCACGCAAAAAGGGCATTGCCGTAACAAGCGAAATGGAGGTCTTTTTCGATCTGTGCCCCGCGACGATTTTTGCCATAACCGGCTCGGACGGAAAAACCACCACAACAACACTTATAGCCAAAATGCTTGAAGCCGAGGGCAAGACCGTACACCTGGGCGGAAATATAGGCAAACCCCTGCTTCCCGAAATTGAGAACATAAAGCCCGAGGATTTTGTTGTGGCGGAGCTTTCCTCGTTCCAGCTTATTTCAATGCGTAAAAGCCCCGATGTTGCCGTTGTTACAAATGTTGCGCCCAATCACCTTGACATTCACAAGGATATGGACGAATATGTTGAGGCTAAGAAAAACATTCTGCTTCATCAAAACGCCTTTTCACGCACGGTTCTTAACCGCGACAACGAGATAACCTACGGCTTTAAAAAATTTGTACGCGGTCAATCACTTTATTTCAGTATGGAACAGCCGCTTAAAAACGGCGCCTGGCTTGATACGGACGGTACCATTCATATGTCATACAGGGGTATCGACGCCCCCATTATGCACCGCAGCGAAATTGCGATTTTGGGCGACCACAATGTCGCCAATTACCTTGCTGCCATTTCCGCGGTATGGGGCTATGTCGGTATGGATTCCATAAAAAAGGTTGCCCGTGAGTTTAAGGGCGTTGAACACCGTATCGAGTTTGTAAGGGAACTTAACGGCGTAAAGTATTATAACGATTCTATTGCCTCAAGCCCGACAAGGACGATTGCGGGACTTAAAGCATTTGATAAAAAGGTAATGCTTATAGCCGGCGGCTACGACAAGCATATACCGTTTGAACCTATGGTTCCCTATATAATCGACAAGGTTAAGAAGCTCTATCTTTGCGGAGACACCGCAGATAAGATAGAAAAATGCATCCGTTCGGACAAAAATTATAACGGTGCTCCCGAAATAGTAAGGGTAAACAATCTTGACGAAGCCGTTGCGGCGGCGCACAGGGACGCGGTAAGCGGAGATATTGTAACCTTAAGTCCTGCCTGCGCAAGCTTCGACGCGTTCCCGAACTTTGTGGCAAGGGGCAAATACTATAAGGAATTGGTAAATAAGCTTTAATGGATATTAAGGACATTTTATTCAAATTATCGGCGCTTGACTCGTTAGGCTCACTGCACGCCGCCGCCGATTACGCAAAAGAGGAATTAAGCCGTTTTGCGAAGACCGACAAATGCGGCGGAAGCGTAACAGGCTTTATAAAGGGAAATTCCGATTATACGGTAATGCTTGACGCACATATAGATCAGGTGGGAATGATAGTAACGCAGGTTGACGGCGAGGGTTTTCTCACCGTTGCTCCGTCTGGCGGAATAGATATAAGGGCTTTGCCGTCAAGAGAGGTCACCGTTCACGGAAAACAGGATATTCCGGCGGTGTTTTGCAGTACGCCGCCCCACCTCGCGAGCGGTGAGACCGTATATGACGACATAAGCCGAATAAAGCTTGATACGGGACTTGGAGAAAAGGCGAAGGATATAGTATCGGTCGGCGATTATGTCACCTTTTCGGCATTCCCGACAGAGCTTTCGGGCGATCTGGTGTCGGGTCGGTCGTTTGATGACCGTGCGGGCGTCGCCTGCCTTATCAAAACTGCGGAAATGCTTTCGGGCAAGCTGTTGCCCTGCAATGTCGCTTTTCTTTTAAGCGATGCGGAGGAGCTTGGTATGAGGGGCGCCGTAACCGCAGCGTTCGGCTTAGCGCCCGACGAGGCAATTGCCGTTGACGTAAGCTTCGGTGACGGAATAGGTATTTCGCCCGATGAAAGCGGAAAGCTCAAGGGCGGTGCTATGATAGGTTTTGCGCCCACTCTTAACAGTGAAATTTCAAACAAGCTTACAAATATCGCAAAAGAACAGGGCATTAAATATCAAATCGAGGTTATGGGCGGCAGAACCGGCACAAATGCGGATGTTATCGGCATTTCGGGCAAAGGCGTTAAAACCTGCACCGTATCCATACCGCTTCGCAATATGCATACCGAGGTTGAAACTCTGAGCCTTTCCGACCTTGAGTCGGTTTGCAATCTGCTTTGCGCTTATGTCCTTTCGGGAAGTGTGCGGAATGGCTGATTATTTAAAGGAACTGTGCTGTCTTGACGCCGTTTCGGGCGACGAAGGCACAGTGAGAGACTATATAATCTCAAAAATTGACGGAAAAGCCGATTGGCACACGGATAATCTCGGCAATATATTGGTTTTTAAAAAGGGTAAAAACCGCAGTGTAAAAAAACTGCTAATCGACGCCCATATGGACGAAGTAGGATTTATAATATCGGGCGTAACGGCTGACGGTTTTTTAAAATTCCACACCGTAGGCGGCATTGACACGGCGGCGATTATGTTCCGTCAGGTCAGAATAGGCAATGTAAACGGTGTTATCTGCGGAACTCCGATACATCTTCTATCGGGCGAAGAAAAGAAAAAACTACCGAAACCCGACAGCCTTTATATAGACATCGGTGCGGACAGCCGTGAAGCCGCGTTAAAGCTTGTAGCTTTGGGCGACCGCGCGGTTATGCGCAGTGAATACCGTGAAATGGGAAATAAAATCAAGTGCAAGGCGATAGATGACCGAGTCGGCTGCGCCATACTGCTCTCCCTTATAACAAACGACAGCGATTATGATTTTTACGCTTCGTTTTCGGTGCAGGAGGAGGTCGGTCTCAGAGGCGCCAAAACAGCGGCATTCTCGGTCGACGCCGATTCGGCAATCGTGCTTGAAGCCACCACCGCCGCCGATATTGCGGATGTTGACGGGGCGCACCGTGTATGTACCTTAGGGTACGGTCCTGCGGTGTCCTTTATGGACAGGGCGACCGTATATGACCGTGAATACTACCGTGCCGCGCTTGAAAGCGGTATTAAGTGCCAGTCTAAAACCGCGGTTGCGGGCGGCAACAATTCGGGCTCGATACATTTAAGCCGCGGCGGCGTCAGAACCGTTGCGATTTCCGTTCCCTGCAGATATATACATTCGGCGTCCTCCGTTGCCGATAAGGACGATATTAAAAACGCCGAAATACTGGCAAAACATATGCTTGACGGCATTTGCGGCGGAACAATCAAATGATAAGCCTTGTGCAGTCTATGCCCGAGGTTTGCTCAAATGATTTGGGATTTTTAAAAATAAAGTGCCTTTTCGACTGCTATAAGGACGACAAAAGCGTCCTTTTTTGGCGGCAGGACAAAGGCGTTTACCTATCCTTTTCGGGCGGCGATATGACGGTAAGTGAGGGCGGCATAAACGCGGAGGAAATGCGTGAATTTATTTCGGTAATAGCGCCGAAAAGCATTTTTTGCCCCCGCAAGACTGCCGATCTGCTTCAGATTGAGCCTAAAGAGACTGTAAATGTTATGTTCCGCAAGGCGGATATTACGGGATCTGCGGAGTGTGACAGCCTTGACAGCAGGGAACTGTACGATATTTTGAATATCGAGGAATTCACCCTGCCGCCGTACCCCGATTTTGCCGTTGATTACTGCCGACGGCTAAATATGGGACAAGCCGATTATTACGGAATAAAGGACAAATGCGCCGCCGTTTCCTTAAGTTCGGGCGGATATGCGCTTATAACAGGGATAGTAAGCCGTCAAAAAGGGCTCGGCAGCAAGGCGCTTAATGCGATAATTCAAAAAAACCGCGGAAAAACCGTACTTGTATACTGCCGTGACGAATTAACGGGATTTTACAAAAAACACGGATTTAAAAAGCTTGACAAGAGGTATGCTTTAACAAATGAATATAAATAAATTTTTTAATATTAACGAAAAGCTTTTAAAGCTTGATACGACAGTGCTTAAAGAATGCTCCGAGGTTTTTTCGGGCATTGACAACATAACCGAATACAATCAGTTAAAGGTGCTTAACGCTTACATAAAAAACGGCGTAAGCGAGTCATATATGTCCGGCTCTACCGGTTACGGCTATGACGACAGGGGCAGGGAGATACTTGAAAATGTAATGGCGTGCGTTATGGGGGCGGAGGACGCCCTTATGCGGCACAATTTTACCTGCGGAACCCATACGCTTGCCGTAGCGCTTTTCGGCATACTGCGCCCGGGCGACAAAATGCTTTGTCTTACGGGCAGACCGTACGATACGATTACCGGTGTTATAGGAATCGATTCAAAAAATGACGGTTCGCTTGCGGATATGGGCGTTGAATACCGTCAGGTAGAGCTTAAAGAGGACTCTTCACCGGATATTGACGGCATAAAAGCGGCGCTTAAAGCAGACCGCTACAAAATGGCCTACATTCAGCGTTCAAGGGGTTACAGCACCAGAAAAAGCCTTACCATAGATGTGATAGAAAAGCTTTGCAAAGCAGTGAAAGAGGTTTCGCCCGAAACCGTTATAATGGTTGACAACTGCTACGGCGAATTTACCGAAACAAAGGAGCCGTGCGAGGTGGGCGCCGACCTGTGCGCAGGCTCGCTTATTAAAAATCCGGGCGGCGGAATTGCGCCCACGGGCGGATATATTGCGGGAAAGCACGAGCTTGTGGAAAAATGCGCCGCAAGGCTTACCTGCCCCGGCGTCGGGCGTGAGGTCGGCGCAACCCTAGGCCACAGCAGAGAGCTTTATATGGGCCTTTTCTCCGCTCCCCATGTTGTGGGTGAGGCGCTTAAGACCGCCGTGTATGCTTCACGGCTTTTTGAAAAGCTCGGTTACAGCGTAACACCCAAATACGATGAAAAACGGGGCGACATCATAGAATGTATAACCCTCGGAAGCAGAGAAGGACTCATCGCCTTTTGCAAGGGCATCCAAAGCGGCGCTCCGGTGGATGCGTTTGTCGTTCCCGAACCGTGCCCGATGCCCGGCTACGATGATGAAGTAATAATGGCCGCCGGTGCGTTCACCCTCGGGGCTTCGATAGAGTTTTCGGCAGACGGACCGCTGCGCGAGCCGTATGCGGCGTGGATGCAGGGCGGACTTAACTTCCACAGCGCACACGCCGGCGTTCTTTTGGGCGCACAGAAAATGCTTGATGACGGCACTTTAAAGCTTTAACAAAACACCGAGAATGGAGATTAACTGATGAAACAGATTTTTTCGGGTGATGTTTTCGAGGTTATGCCGCTTTCCGACGGAATAATCTTTTCATACCGCAAGGATATTATAGAAAACAACATAGTTGTAGCCTATAAAATGCTCTCGTTTGAAAACGGACATTTCACCGATGTCGCCAAGAATATTTACCTGCTTACAAAGTTCGGAAACAATTATAAGGCGGTATCTACACTTTGCTACAATTATATTACGGTTAAATCCATCGTTCTGCCGAACAGCAAGGTCTTTCTTCTGCACGATAACGGAAAGGCTCAGCTTCTCGATACGGATGCCTCGCCCGTTTGGACGGGTGAGCTTAAGTACAGAGGGTGTTGCGCTTCAGACATTGCGCTTTACAAAAACACCCTGTGGGCAAGCTTTGCGGAATGTAATGTTTTGCTTCGCTATAATCTTACAAGTATGCGTGAGGAGCTGAGAATAGGCGGCGCCAAATCGCCGTTTGACAAGCCGTGCGACCTTTTCCCCGAGGGAGATTGCGTTATGGTAAGCAACCGCGGCTCGGACAAGCTGATACAGGTTGATCTTAACAGTTACAGTGTTTTTGAATACGAGCAGTTCGGCGAACCCGTCAGACAATATGTAAAATCAGGCGATAACCGCTTTGCGGTGCTTAAATCCGGACTTTATCTAATATAAAAACTAAAAAATCCTCGGCGTTATAAACGCCGAGGATTTTTTATACTGTTATATCGGAAAAATCCGCACCTATAAATTCCGCCAGCTCATGGGGGTCAAGCCTTACCTGATACCCGACCCTGCCAGCGCTTACATAAAACAGGGGAAGATCCCCGGCACTTTTGTCTATAACGGTTTTAAACTTCTTTTTCATTCCGACAGGTGAGCATCCGCCGTGTATATATCCCGTAAGCGGCAAAAGCTCCTTTTGTTTAAGCATTGATACCGCCTTTGTGCCCACGGCTCTTGCCGCCGCCTTAAGGTCAAGCGTTTTGTCCACGGGGATTACAAACACAAAGTGTTCCTTTGTATTTGATTCGGTAACAAGGGTTTTAAAAACACTTTTGCAGTCCTCGCCGAGCGTCTCGGCAATTTTAACTCCCTCTGTAAGCTCGGGCGAATATTCAAACGGCGTGTAACCGATTTTTGCCTTGTCGAGTATTCGCATAACATTAGTTTTAAGCATTTTAAAGCACTTCCCAATTTATATGCCGTCGTAAAGTCCGCCGTCAGCCATTTTATTTAAAGCAGATGACACCATATCCTTATCCTCTTTATAGGTAACTCCGTACCATTTATCCTCGGCAATAAGGACCTTGACGCGCTTTTCGCCTGTTTCGATAAGCTTTGTTACCACGCTCGGAAGATAATACTCCGATTTCGGAACATTGAGCTTTTCCTTTAAAAATTCCTTAAAGCCCTCCTCCGCATAGCAAAACAGGTCGGGCATAAAGCCCCACAAATTCATCGAAACCACCGTATCCGGCGACATTGCCGTCCAGGTCTTCCCGTCGTCCTCGGTGTATTTGCAGTCCACGATTTTGGTTCTTTCTGTAACGGACTTAAGCTCCCCGTTTTCAATCTCGCATACGCCTCTTGAAACGGAACCGTTTTCGGTAAGGGTGTTTGAAAGCCTGAAGCCTACCATGCAGTAGTCCTTATCGTTGTTTCTTAAAAAGTCCGCCATATGTAAAAAGGCGGTCTTGCCGTAATAATCGTCGGCATTGATAACCGCAAACGGCTCCTTTACAACATCCTTACAGCAAAGCACAGCGTGCGCCGTACCCCAAGGCTTTTCTCTGTCGGAAGGACAGGTAAATCCCTCGGGCAGCTTATCGGTCTCCTGAAAAACATACTCGGTCCTAACCATTTTCTCTATATGCTTTGCGGCAACAACCTTAAAGTCCTCCTCAATAGCGTGCTTTATAACAAAAACAACCTTATTGAAGCCTGCCTTTACCGCGTCGTATACAGAATAATCAAGCAGAATTTCCCCGTTTTTCCCGATGGGCGCTATCTGCTTCAGTCCCCCGAAGCGGCTTCCCATTCCCGCCGCCATTACCACAAGCGTAATATCCTTATTCATAAGCAATCTCCTTTTTATGATTACCTTACAAATGAATCAATATCAGCCACAAGCGCTTTATTTCTTGTTGCCGAAATATTGTTTATAAAAAGCACTTCCTTAGCGCCCGTATCGGCGCAAAGCTGTACCAAACCTCTGCCGTCGATTTTTGAAAAATAACGGTAGTCCACTACATATACCGTATTGTAGTGCGAAACCAAAAACGGAACAAAGGCATTGCCGAACGATTCCTTTATAACGATACAGGCAGATCCGTCCGTTCTTGCGGGATTGGTTATAACCTCAAGCGGTCTGTCACCTTTTATAAAGGTTAAATATTTAGACGAAGACGCACTCATATCCGAAATTATATCGCCGTTTGCCACAGTGCCGTTCTCATAATGAATTTCCGCGGTATTGGTTTCTTTCGGCTGATAGGCAAACACCGTATCGGGATTTGCGGCTAACTGCGGAAGCTTACCGCTTGATGTATAAAACGAACCGAGATACCCCGGGAATTCCCGCTGACCGTAATCGGCAAGCGCCGTCGGTGATTCTCCCTTAAGCTCCATAAAATTGCGATATGCGTAGTATGCGCCGAGAGCCGTCCAGTGATGGTCGGTTCTGAAATATATATATTCGTTCTTATGCGCTTTCAAAATATCGTAAACGGGAACGGTCTTTGCGGAGCCTATGCGCGAATACATATAATTGATTGCCTTTTGCTGATCTGATGTGTTGATAGCCGCCGTCAATTCGTCGGGTGCTGTTATTCCCATACTTGTCGGAACTATCATATCATATACCGCCGCACTTCCGTTAAGAAGCTGACCGGCACGGTTTACCGCCGCCGTATAAATATCGGCGGTCCCTCTGACAAAATTATAATACTCATATGCCGTATCGCCGTTTATTAAGAGTGCGCCGAGCGTTTGGGTTGTAGGCTCGGCAGGTTTTTCCTTTGGCGGCTCCGCCGCTGAAGAGCTTTCCGCCGTTTCGGGAGGAGCCGACTCCGCACCCGTCTGCTCGGATGAGCTGTTTTGCGACTCCGAGGAAGCGGTTTCGCCGGCCTCCGGTATATCGTCGCCCTTTTCTACCGTTCCGTGTATTCTCGTATCGGTTTTTCCGTACAGTCCCGTAACTCTTGCATTAAGCTCCGTGAGCGTTTCTCGAAACGGAAAAGTGTCGGAATACCATTCCCCTATTCCCTGAAAAAATTTTCCCGAAAAAAACGACGAAACGGTGAATTTCGGAAACCGAGCAAGTTCCCTTTTTTCGCTTTCGGAATACTTCGGTCTCAGCGGAATTATAAGTGAAATCACAAAAAATCCGTACAGCAGGAAAATAAAAAATCTTACATACACTATGTTGAGAATTCTAAGCTTTCTCTGGTTGGAGATTATTTTTCTTTTTTCCTGTTCTTCCGTTTCATTTATAAGTTGATTATTTTCCATACCGTTCACCTAAAATCTGAAATAGAGGAAAGGATTGTAACTGTTGCCCACAAGCGCCGCGACGGACAGCAGTAAAAGCGCCGCCGGAACAAGTATCTGCAAAACAGAATACACCGCAAGCGCGCCGTCCGATTTAAGCGATATATGCTTTAAATTTACAGATATGTTTCTTGCGATCGGTGTGGACGCAATTACCGAAACGGCAAGTATTACAATATAGCTTTTTATCGTGGTAACGGTTTCAAAATCGGAAAATTTGTTTCCGCCTGCCCCGAACATACCCTTTAGAACACACAGAACATCCGAGAGATTTTCGAATTTAAACAATATCCAACCGAAAAAGATTACCAAAAGCAGATAAGCGTGCGCCGCCGCGCGGTTCTTTGCCAAAAGCCTGCCCAAAAAGAGCTTTTCCGCCAAAATAAATACAAAAAAGTAAAGTCCCCACAGCACGAAGTTCCACGACGCCCCGTGCCAAAGACCGGTAAGCGCCCACACTACAAACAGGTTAAAGGCTGTACGGAACGCACCCTTACGGTTGCCGCCGAGCGGTATATAAAGATAATCCCTGAAAAATGAGCCTAAGGATATATGCCAGCGTCTCCAAAATTCGGTTACTGAGCATGAAACATAGGGATAATTGAAATTTTCAAGATAATGTATGCCAATCATTCTGCCCATACCTATCGCCATATCGGAATAAGCAGAAAAATCAATATATATCTGCAAAGCAAACGCAAGCATACCGACCCAAAGCGAAAGCACGCTTTTTGAAGCCAGAACGGAGAAATCTCCGCCGTCGGGAACCAGCAGCTTATCCACCGCCGCCGCACAGGCATTTGCAAGCACTGCTTTTTTGGCAAGTCCCGTAACAAAGCGGTTAAGTCCTTCGCCTATGTCATTATATGTGACGCTTCTGTTTTCAAGCTCGCTTACTACATCCTTGTAGCGTACTATCGGTCCGGCTATGCACTGATGGAACAGGCTTACATACAAAAGTAACATCTTAAAGCTTCTTTGCGCCCGTACCTCACCCCTGTATACATCTATACAATAGGTCATAAGCTGAAAGGTATAAAATGAAATACCTATCGGCAGCGCAATAGACGGTACTGTTTTCGGTACGCCGAAAAGGTGATTGAAATTTGAAAGTGTAAATGTGCCGTACTTGAATATTCCCAGCAGCAAAAGGTCGGCAGCGACCGCCAAGGTAAGAAACAGCTTGGCTTTTGACGGCTTCCGTCTGTTCACGGCGATTTTAAGGGTCAAATACCAATCTATAAATGTCATTCCGACAAGCAACAATATATAAACCGGCTCGCCCCATGCGTAAAAAATGAGTGAAAACACCAGCATAACGGTGTTTTTGGTGTTTATATCTTTTGCAGAAAAATATGCCAGCAAGTTAAGCGGCAAAAAAAGAAATAAAAATGTAAGGCTTGAGAAAACCATATGCAACCTCGCTCAAATAATTATCATTTAACATTATACTACATAATGCCTTAAATTAGCAGATACAAAAAGGTTACAAATAAATCACGGGCTGACCCCGCACTCTAATGCAGGGCCAGCCCGTTTTAATATTAATTATTCACCGTAAAGCTTAAGAAGCTTTTCAAGATGGGCACGGCGAGCCTTTGCGGTTTTTTCCGCTTTATCGAACAGAACCTCCGCGCGCTCGGGGAAGGAGCGTGTGAGTGAGGAATAACGTGCCTCGCCCATAATGAAGTCTTTATAGTCGGCAGTTGCCGGCTTGCTGTCGATGGTAAACGGATTCTTGCCCTCGGCCTTAAGAGCGGGGTTGTAACGGAACATATCCCAGTATCCGCAGTCAACAGCCTTCTTCATTTCCTTCTGGCAGTTAACCATTCCGCCCTTGATTGAGTGCATCTCGCACGGAGCGTAACCGATAACGAGTGACGGACCGTTGTAAGCCTCAGCCTCCTTAAGAGCCTTGAGGGTCTGGTTCTGGTCTGCGCCCATAGCTATCTGAGCTACATAGATATATCCGTAGGACATAGCTATCTCGGCAAGGCTCTTCTTGGCGATTGCCTTACCTGCGGCGGCGAACTGCGCAACCTGGCCGATGTTGGAGGCCTTAGAAGCCTGACCGCCGGTATTTGAGTAAACCTCGGTATCGAATACCATAATATTTACATCGTGACCCTGTGCCAAAACATGGTCAACACCGCCGAAGCCGATGTCGTAAGCCCAACCGTCTCCGCCGAATATCCAAATGGACTTCTTGGCAAGATACTCGCTGTGAGCCAAAACATCCTTACAAAGAGCGCAATCTGCGCCGGCAGCCTCTATTGCGGCTACAAGGGCCTTTGCGGCGTCGCCGTTCTTAGCGCCGTCGTTAACGGTGTCAAGATAAGCCGCGGCGGCTTTCTTAACATCGTCGCTTGCCTTATCGGAAGCGGCTATTTCCTTAACCTCGCCTATAAGACGGTCACGGATAGCCTTTTGACCTAAATACATACCGTAGCCATGCTCGGCGTTATCCTCAAACAAAGAGTTAGCCCATGCGGGACCGTGACCCTCGGCGTTTGTAGTGTACGGCGATGTAGCGGCAGGACCGCCCCAAATCGAGGAGCATCCGGTAGCGTTGGAAATATACATTCTGTCGCCGAAAAGCTGTGTGATAAGGCGTGCATAAGAGGTCTCCGCACAACCTGCGCAGGAGCCTGAGAATTCAAGAAGCGGCTTCTTGAACTGAGAAGTGATAACATTGGCATCTGTTGCGACATCCTTCTTCTCTGTTACCTTTGCTACACAGTAATCGAAGGAATCCTGCTCTTTAAGCTGTGATTCCTGCGGAACCATTTTAAGAGAGTTGGTCGGACATACACCGATACAAACTCCGCAGCCCATACAGTCAAGCGGCGAAACGGTCAAAGCGTACTTATAATCTGTCTTGAGGAACGGCTTGGGCGAAACCTTTAAGGTGTCGGGAGCGGCCGCAACCTCTTCGTCGGTAAGAACGAACGGACGGATGGTAGCGTGCGGACAAACAAAAGCGCACTTGTTACATTTAGCGCAGGTATCGGGATTCCATTCGGGAACCATAACCGCAACGCCGCGCTTTTCATAAGCGGAAGCGCCCTGCTCAAATGTACCGTCTGCGTGGTCCATAAACGCGGAAACGGGAAGAGCGTCGCCGTTCATAAGACCTACCGGCTTCATTATATCGTCAACCATCTTGACAAGCTTAGCCGGACCTTCTTCCTTAACGGGAGCGGTATTGTCTGCGGCGTCAGCCCAATCAGCCGGAACATCAACCTTAACATATGCGGTAGCGCCGGCGTCGATAGCCTTTTCGTTCATCTCAACTATTTCTTTGCCCTTCTTCATAAACTTCTGGGCCTTTTCCTTCATATAGCCGATAGCCTCAGCCTCGGGAAGAACCTTTGAAAGCGAGAAGAAAGCAGACTGTAAAACGGTGTTGGTACGCTTACCGAGACCGATTTCAGCCGCAATGTCGATAGCGTTAACGGTATAAAGCTGAATATTATTCTTTGCGATATAACGCTTAGCCTCAGCCGGCATATGGTGGTTAAGTTCGTCAAGATTCCACTGGCAGTTGATAAGGAATACGCCGCCCGGCTTAACATCGTTAACCATCCTGTAGCCCTTTGTTACATAAGACGGGTTGTGGCAGGCAACAAAGTCGGCCTTGTTTATGTAATAGGGGCTCTTGATCGGCTTATCGCCGAAGCGCAGGTGGGAAATTGTGATACCGCCCGTCTTCTTTGAGTCATACTGGAAGTAAGCCTGAACATACTTATCGGTATGGTCGCCGATGATCTTAATGGAGTCCTTATTAGCGCCGACCGTACCGTCGCCGCCGAGTCCCCAGAATTTGCACTCGATAGTACCCTCGGCAGCGGTGTTCGGAGCCTCTTCCTCGGGAAGTGAAAGCTCGGTAACATCATCGTTAATGCCGATTGTAAAGTTGTGCTTCGGCTCTGCCTTGTCAAGTTCCTTATATACAGCGAAAACGCTTGAAGGCGGAGTGTCCTTAGAGCCGAGACCGTATCTGCCGCCTACAACGGCGTCCATTTGTCTGCCTTCTTTTGCGAGAGCGGCAACAACATCAAGATAAAGCGGCTCGCCAAGTGCGCCGGGTTCCTTTGTTCTGTCAAGAACGGCAATCTTTTTAACGGTTGACGGAATAGCGGCAACCAGCTTGTCCGCTCTGAAAGGACGGTAAAGACGAACCTTTACAAGACCTACCTTTTCGCCCTTTGCGGTTAAATAATCTATAACCTCTTCCGCAACATCGCAGATAGAGCCCATAGCTACTATAACCTTTTCTGCGTCGGGTGCGCCGTAATAGTTGAAGAGCTTATAGTCGGTTCCTATCTTCTCGTTGATCTTGTCCATATACTTTTCAACGATACCGGGTATAGCGTCGTAGTACTTATTGCAAGCCTCACGGTGCTGGAAGAAAATATCTCCGTTTTCGTGAGAACCGCGCATTACGGGATGCTCAGGATTTAAAGCGCGCTTTCTGAACGCCTCAACAGCGTCCATATCGCACATTTCCTTAAGATCCTCATAATCCCAGATCTGAATTTTCTGAATTTCGTGAGAGGTTCTGAAGCCGTCGAAGAAGTTGATGAACGGAACTCTGCCCTCGATAGAAGCCAAGTGAGCTACCGGAGCTAAATCCATAACCTCCTGCGGATTGGTCTCGGCAAGCATTGCAAAGCCTGTCTGACGGCATGCGTAAACATCGGAATGGTCGCCGAAGATGTTAAGTGCGTGGCTGGCTACGCAGCGCGCAGATACATGGAAAACGCAGGGAAGTAATTCGCCCGCTATTTTGTACATATTCGGGATCATAAGTAAAAGTCCCTGTGAAGCGGTAAAGGTGGTAGTGAGCGCACCGGCTGCCAAAGAACCGTGTACAGTACCTGCCGCGCCTGCTTCGGACTGCATTTCGGCAACATTTACAGTTGTTCCGAAAATGTTTTTAAGTCCCTGTGCCGACCACTGATCAACATAGTCAGCCATAGGACTGGACGGTGTGATCGGATAAATTCCGGCTACCTCGGTAAATGCGTATGCAACATGTGCCGCGGCATTATTACCGTCCATGGTCTTGAATTTTCTGGCCATTGAAAATTCCTCCTGTAATAAAATTAATGAGACGCTATCCTAACTCATATAATATGCCTCATACATCTAATATAATAACACTTTTCCGCTCCGGTGTAAATAGTAATTTTTTTGCCTCGCGAAAAAAATTTTAAAAAAATGCTTGACAAATGAAACGCACGGTGCTATAATGACTAAGCTGTCGAAAAGACAGGCAATAAAAGTTGGTGTTGATTGCGGCGAGGGTCCACCCGTTCCCATACCGAACACGGAAGTTAAGCTCGCTTGCGCTGAAGATACTCGGCGGGAAGCTGCCCGGAAAAATAAGTAGATGCCAACATACGAAACCGTACATTATGTACGGTTTTTTTGTTTTTACGGCTTATTACCGTACGGCGCACGGAGATCCGACAATAGTCCGCACCGAACATCGGGAAAAACAAACCGCCTTTTGATAAAATACAGACAGACAGGGAGGGATAGCGTGGATTGGATAAAAGGCTTGCAGAGGTCTGTTGACTATATTGAGGAGCATTTAACCGAAACTATTGACTACGAATCAGTTGCCGCACAAAGCTTTTCGTCATGCTGCCATTTTCAGCGTGTGTTCGGTATTCTTTGCGGATTTACCGTCGGTGAATATATCAGGAACCGCAGATTATCGCTTGCCGGCACAGAGCTTGCCGCAGATGGTGCAAAAGTAATTGATGTTGCGCTGAAATACGGCTATGAAAGTCCGGACAGCTTTGCAAAGGCTTTTAAAAAGTTTCACGGCATATTGCCATCCGAAGTCAAAAGGGGCGGCAGTAATTTAAAATCATTTTCCCGTCTTGTCTTAAAAATTTCTTTGGAGGGCGGAACACTTATGAATTACAGAATTGAAAAAAAGCCTGAAATGATATTAACGGGCTACAAAGCGCATTTTATGGGAGTACCCTACGGTGAGGAACGGAAAATCCAAGAGGGCGAATTATTCAAAACAACAAGGGCAAAGCAATGGCTTTTGCGTGGTGCAAAGGGCGCGTCCGGCGATACGGGGACTGATATGTGCTTTATTACGAATATTTCGGATAACGGGTACGACTTTTATTATGCCGCAGAGCTCCAAAAATATGAGCGTGAAAATATGTATGACACAGCAGTTACAGGCTTTGAATATATGAGGGAATTCGGCTTCGAAAACATAACGGTTCCAAAACAGACCTACGCCGTATTTACAACCGAAAATCAGCCGTATCCAGTTGAGGACTATTTTGATATAAGAAAACGAATTGTATCCGAGTGGTTGCCCGCAAATAGTTTTGAAATTGCAAACGCGCCCGAAATTTCGGTTTATCACTGGTTCCCGAAAAATGAAAGAGATAAACGGTTTATTGAAATTTGGCTGCCGATCATTCAAAAATAACATTTTGCCGCCTATATTCGTGGGCGGCATTTTTAAAACCGTTTACTCAACCACTGGTTGTATAGCAGTAAACGGATATGTTATACTCATTATAGCCAAAAGGTTTGATAATATAATCAGAAAGCGCTTTCTAATAAAAAAATGAGGTGAACTATAATGCTAAAAATCGGCGAAAAAATTAAAGAATTAAGAAAGGCACAGGATGTGACACAAGAAAAGTTGGCTGATTATTTGAACATTTCCTACCAAGCGGTATCTAAATGGGAAAACGGACTTGCATTGCCTGATATAACATTGTTGCCGCAATTGGCAAACTTTTTTGGCGTGACGGTAGATGAGTTGTTAGGCGTAACAAAGCCTGAGCAATCGGAAGAATTAACTCAATATGAAAAACAATATTTTAAATTCGGACGCGAAGGAAAAGTTTTAGAAAAAATTGCGCTTTGCCGTAAGGTTTTAAAAAAATACCCACGCAATTATCAATGGATGTTAAATCTCGCTTACGGTTTGATTTCTTACTGCGCAACAAAAGAACAGGAAGAATACAGCAAAGAACACAAATTTACAGAAGAAGCAATCAATTTGTGCGAAAAAGTATTGGAGGACTGCACAACCGACAGTATAAGACACGGTGCCATACAAATACTTTGTTACAATTATCCTTGTGTCGGCAAAAGGGCAGAAGCAATTAAATTGGCTGAAAGTATGCCCGATATGCTTTTATCCCGTGAAGCGTTGCTTTCAAGAATTTACAAAGGTGAAGAATGCTTAAAACAAGATCAACAAAATCTGTCAAATATGATTGACTGGTGTGCGGGAATTATTTACGAAATGGCTTGCAGAAGCGATTTAAAGCAGGGACTTTCTAATGAACAAAGGATTCATTTGCTTAATACGGCAATCAAATTGTATCAAATGATTTATGAAAAGGACGAAAACAGTTCAATATATAATTGCAGCCTTTCCCACTATTACTTAATGATAGCTAAGCTTTATTGTTACGAAAATAAATTTGAGGAAGCAATGAAGAATCTGTTGATTTCCGAAAATCATGCTAAAGTGTTCGATAACAATTTGAATTTAGGTGAGCAAAAATTTAAATCAATATTTTTAAATCGACTGACTTGGAATCCTCAAAAAATAGTTACTAACTCTGAAAAAACATTGTGTGAAGAATTGTTATTGAACTTAAATGATAATTGTTTTGACGGATTAAAGGATAGCGCAGACTTTATAGCATTAAAAGAACGCTTGGAAAACAAAAGCAGTGAGCGAAAGGCTTAATGCCTTTCGCTCACTGCTTTTACAAACAATTTTAATTAATCAAGAAAATCCTCATTAAGAGTTACGCCGAATTCCTTTGCGATAGCGCGGAGGTTATCGTCGGTAATGGTCTGGCGTATTCCTTTTCCGCAGGAAAGAGCCTTGACATATATTTCGGCAGCCTTTTCGATCGTGTGCATAAGACCGAAGGTTATATCAAAGTCGGGACCCGAAACAAAGAGACCGTGATGCGCCCATACAGCGGCGTCGTATTTTTTCATAAGCTCGCTCGTGGCAAGCGCTATATCCGCACCGCCCGGAACCATCCACGGAACAACGCCTACGCCGCCCGGAAATACAACGGGGCACTCGGTAGCGCTGGTCCAAAGCGCCTTTGTGAAATCCTTATCGGTGAGGGGAAGCACAAAGGTCATAGCGATTATATTTGCCGGATGCGCGTGATATATAACACGGTATTCGCCGTTCGTAGCCGCTTTTCTTACGCTGTGGTTCATAAAATGGCTCGGGAATTCGCTTGTGGGTCTGCCGCCCTTGCAGAGTCCCCAAACTATACGGTAGCTGTCGCCCTCCCCGTTTATTTCAACAATGCAGATATTGTCCTGCGGAGCCAAAATAACATTGCGGAAGAACTTGCCCGAACCCGTGGCGATAAAGTATTCACCCTTTAAGTTATCCGCCTTAACGCCCATATTAACCCAAGGTCTATCCTCCTTAAAATAAGGACGGCACTGTTCAACCTCTTCGGGGCGCATACGGTAGGTCAGGTTGCCGCCGTTTCTTTCATGCCAGCCCTGTTCCCAACCGTCGTTGCACATACGGATATAGTCCTTAATTACTGCGATATCAAGTATACCCATTAAAATTAACCTCTTTTACTTAAAACTTCTGTTTCGTATTTCTTAATTTCCTCGAACCATTCGGGTCCCGCGGTTACGCCGCACTGACGGCAGTACTCCTCCCAAACATCGGCAAACGGGAGCATTTTAGCCTCCTCCTGTTTTACCATGAGCTCGGTGAAGCGGCTTTCGTCCTGAAGCCTTTTAAGCTCCTTGTTCGGCAGGCACATAGCGTTTAAAAGCGCCTTTTGCCAGCTGCGGAAGCCTACTGTCCATGCGGAAATACGGTTTATGCTTGCGTCAAAGAAGTCAAGCGCCATATAAACCCTGTCAAGCGCGTTGTTGCGTACAACTTCCTTTGCCATCTCTTTGGTCTCATCCTCAAAAAGCACCACATGGTCGGAATCCCAGCGGACGCCTCTTGTAATGTGGAGCGCAAGCTCGGGGAAGAAGCAGAGAAGAGCCGGTATTTTATCAGAAACGAATTCCTGCGGATGATAATGTCCGTTATCCATAAGCGGAAGACAGCCGGGGTGTGTAGCCGCAAAGCTTAAGGTAAACTCGGCGCTTCCGGCGGTAAAGGACTCAACGCCTATACCGAACACCTTTGACTCAACGCACGGCTTCACCATTGCGGGATCGTGCGGCTCGGCGAGTATCTCCTCATAGGCTTCCTTATATCTCATTCTCGGACCCATTCTGTCCGCCGGAATGTCCTTGAATCCGTCGCCGGTCCAAATGTTCATAACGCAGGGAATACCTGTTTCCTCGGCAAAATACTGCGAAATTCTGATACACGCCTTGCCGTGGTTTATCCAAAAGCGGCGCACCTCTTCATCGGGGCTTGAAAGCGTAAGACCGTTCTTTACCATGGGGTGTGAAAAGAAGGTGGGGTTAAAATCTATTCCCATATTTCTTTCCTTGGCGTATTCAACCCATTTCCTAAAGTGCTTAGGCTCAAGCTTATCACGGTCCGCAAACTCACCGTCCTCAAAAATCGCGTAGCTTGCGTGAAGATTAAGCTTTTTCTTACCCGGACACAGAGACATAGCCTTGTCCATATCCTGCATAAGCTGTTCGGGTGTGGTTGCCTTGCCGGGATAGTTTCCGGTTGTAAGGATACCGCCGGAAAGAGCGTCCTTGCTGTCAAATCCGCCGACATCGTCGCCCTGCCAGCAGTGAAGCGAAACAGGAACGGTTTTAAGCTTTGCTATTGCCGCATCGGTGTCTATTCCGTATTCGGCGTAGCGTTTTTTTGCTTCCTCGTATCTTGACATATGTAAACCTCCGTATATTTTTATTCATCCTGATTATATAACAGTGAAATCAAAAAAATAAGGACATTACTTTTTAAAAGTAATGTCCTTATTTAAGCTGACGGTACGCTTTGGGGCTCATGCCGTATTTTTCGGTGAAAATTCTGTAAAAATAGCTTGTGTTTTCATACCCCACCATAACGATTATATCGCCTACGGAAAGCGCCGTGCTTTTAAGCAGGGTTGCCGCTTTTGTAAGCCGTTTTTCCATTAAATGCTCCTTAAAGGTCTTGCCCGTCGTTTCCTTTACCGTACTGCTGACATACGCCGCCGAAACATTACAGCGCTTTGCCACATTGTTAAGGCTGGCACTCGGATAATTTTGCTCTATTTCGGTCATAGCCGCCATAACCACCGTGTCCGCGACGGTGTCGGCCTCGCCCGCTATGAGCCTGTCGGTAAGACCCAAAAGCTGTAAAAACAGAAGTCCCATTGTTATCTGGTTTATATTCCGCCTGTTCGGCTGGCGGTTTACAACGCTCCAAATAAGATTTTCCATAAGGTTCTGAACGGGCAAAACATCCGAAACATTGAAATGCATATAGCTTATTTCGTGTCCCTTACCCGTAAGACCCGAAAATAAAAACTGGCTTATTTTATTGTCCGACCCTATCATTTCAATGGCGGTATTGAAAAACTGCGGCAGAACGATAAGATTTATGGCAATATCGTCTATTCCCGTAGCGTCGGTTTGATGGCTTGCGTGCTGGTTAAGCAGAAGTATCTCGCCCTTTTTAAGCTCGATTTCCGAAGTATCGTTTATAATATGCCTTTGCGATCCCGAGCACATATAAATTATTTCAACATAATTGTGGCTGTGCTTCGGAAAAGCTATAAACCTTGTATTGGGGCGGATAGTGAACAGCTTGCCTGCCTCAAGCAGCTTTTGGCTGTCTACAAAGGACGGCATATTATCGGAGTACACGCTCATATCAAGCGCTCCGCCGCCGAGGATATTTTTTTCCTCCTCGGTTATACGGGAAAGCTGTTTTAAAAGCGCGGCGTTCATCTTTTCACCTCACGGTATTTTCCTTGAAAATATTGTGCTTTTTAACTATCAGATAAAACGGTATTCCGAGAGCGTAGCAAACCGCAAGCTCGCCGGCTCCCACCTGAACACCCGATATAACGAAGCCCCAAAACGAGTATCCGCCGGGCAAATAGAAAAACGCCAGCTCAAGACCTATTACCACCGCATTTACAATGACCGGCGGCAGCATTGCGAGAAGCGGCAGACCCTTAAAGGTGATATTTCTGAGGGCGTATGTAAGAAGCGCGGCAATAAGCGTTGCCGCCGTGCCGAAGATCATATCAACCGCGTTAAAGGAAGCAATATTTGCTATAAAGCACCCCACCGTAACGCCGGGTATCGCCGCGGGCGTGAATATCGGGAGCAATGTAAGCACCTCGGACACACGGAACTGCACCGGTCCGTAGGCAAGCGAGAAAACATTGCTTAAAAATGTCAGTCCCGCATATGCGGCGGCAATAAGCGCACCCGTAACTATGAAATTTATCCTGCTTTTTGTTTTAGTCATTTTATATCCTACCCTGTAAATTTTTATAATATTCTATCGCCAGACGGTCGCACCGCTCGTTTTCGGGGTGGCCCGCGTGTCCCTTTACCCATTCCACCGTAACGCCGTGAATATCCGTAAGGGTTAAAAGCCGCTCCCACAAATCGGAATTAAGCGCCGGCTTTTTATCCGCCTTGCGCCAGCCGTTTTTCTGCCAAGAACGCGCCCAGCCCTTACTAAGCCCGTCCGCCACATATTTTGAATCGGTAACAAGCCTCACCTCGCACGGCTCCTTAAGCGCTTCAAGCGCTTTTATTACCGCCGTAAGCTCCATACGGTTATTGGTGGTGTTTTTTTCGCCGCCCGAAAGCTCCTTTTCTTTACCGGCAAAGCGCAGAACCGCCCCCCAGCCGCCGGGACCCGGATTGCCCGAGCAAGCTCCGTCCGTAAATATATCAACGCTTTTCATACGGCATTAATACCTTCTTATGCTTCCGATAACCTTACCTATCACATGGGGGTCTTCGGGGTAGATGGGAGAAAAATCGGGATTTTCGGGCATAAATATTATCTGCCCGTCCTTTATAACCAGTCTTTTAACGGTGGCGTCGTCCCCGTCCATTCCTATTACAATATCCCCGTTACGGCAGGAAGCGTTTTTATCGGCTATTATTATATCCCCGTCAAGTATTCCGGCGTCCTTCATTGAAAGTCCCGAAACACGCAGGGCGAAAAGACCGTCCGCATTTTCCTTTGGAAACGGTATATAATCCTCTATTTGCTCAACCGCAAGTATCGGCTGACCGGCGGTTATCTTACCCACGACCGGTATCATAGCGGATTCGTACTCCATATCAAGCCTTATTGCGCGGGAAGACTTTGCGTCCCTTATTATGTAGCCCCCCTCTTCCAGTACGCTCAGTATGGAGTGAACCGTAGAGGTGGATTTTATGCCCGTGGCATTGCAAATTTCACGGACAGTAGGCGGAAATCCGCCCGACATTTCCTTTACAAGAAAATCGTATACCTTTTTTTGTTTTTCATTAAGAGGAGCCTTGGACATTTAAGTCCCTCCGTTCGAACATTTATTCTTTTTTATTATAGCATTGCCCGCGCTTCTCCGCAAGAGGTTTTTCGGCTTTTTTTAATATTTCCCTTATACCCAAAATCACAAGCAGACCGCCGAACAGCTTTCCCGTAATTCCGCCGCCTATTATTTTTGCGAAATACATGCCGCCGAATGCGCCGATAAGTCCCCATAACGCAATTTTGAGGGTTATTTTCCATTTTATCTGCTTTTTTACCGCATACACGGAAACCGCCGCAATCGCTATCGGAATAAAAAATATAAGATTTATTCCCTGCGCTTCAAGCTGAGGCATATCGGTAAACACCGAAAGATAAATTATAAGCACAGCTCCGCCGCCGAGTCCCATAGCGCCTATTATTCCCGAAAAAAGCCCTGCCAAAAGGGCTGTCCAATTCACTTTAAAAGCAGGCGCACGCCTGCGTAGACCATAAACGCCCCGAATATTCTTTTAATCCATACGGAAGAAATCTTTTTAAGGCAGTATGTTCCCAACAACGCTCCGGTTACTCCGCCGGGAATAAAAACAAGCGATTCCTTAACCGTAACATATCCCCTTAAAACATAAAAGCAGGCGCTCAGTACGGTTATCGGAAGTATTACCGCAACCGCATTTGCGTGTGCCTGTTTTCTTTCAAGACCGAGCTTTGTAAGCAACGGCACGGCAAGCATACCGCCGCCCGCACCGAAAAGACCGTTCACAGCGCCTATCAAAACGCCCGAAACCGCGGTCACAACACTTTTTTTATTTATTTTCAAACCTCATCACCTGTTGTATTATTCTTTCCTGCCGATTAAATATAATACACAGCAAAATTCCACCGCAATATTTGTCTATAAAATATAATACATTTTACTTGCTTTCACCGAACGCAATTTGTAAAATTAGGACAGAACTAAACCGAAAGGCGGCAATACTATGATACGGGTCACTGTATTCAATGAATTTTTTCACGAAAAAACGGATGAAAATGTTAAAAGCATTTACCCCGACGGTATTCACAAAGCACTTAAAGAAAATTTGAGCGACAGCGAAATAACGGTTAAGACCGTAACGCTTGACGACCCCGAATGCGGTCTTACCGATGAGGTGCTTAAAAACACAGATGTGCTTATCTGGTGGGGGCATATGGCGCACGAGAAGGTGCCGGACGAGGTGGCGCGCCGTGTTCAGAACGCGGTGCTTTCGGGTATGGGCGCTGTCTTTCTTCACTCTGCACACCACTCAAAGCCATTTAAGCTTCTTATGGGTACGCCCTGTTCCCTTTCTTGGCGAGAGGACGGCGACCGTGAGTATGTTTGGGTTTGTGACCCCTCACACCCGATAGCACAGGGCATTGACCGCTACATAATGCTGGAGCACGAGGAAACCTATGCCGAGCCTTTCAGCATACCCGAGCCCGATAAGCTTGTATTTATAGGCAGCTATGAGGGCGGCGAGGTATTGCGCGCAGGCTGCTGCTACAGGCGCGGTTACGGAAAGATTTTCTATTTCCAGCCGGGGCATGAAACCTTCCCGATTTACCACAACCCGCAGATAATTCGCGTTATTAAAAATGCAATTCATTGGGCTTACAACGATTATCGCAAGGAAATTGATTGCCCCAATATTAAAAAAATCGAGGAATGATACCCTTTATGAAAAAGAATTTTGCGGTTATAGGCTACGGCGGTCAGGGCGGCTGGCACACAAGGCAGATACTTGCGAGCGACGTTGCCGCGCTTACCGGCATTTACGATATTGACCCGAAAAAAGCCGAGCTTGCTAAGAAAAACGGCATACACGCTTATTCCTCGTACGAGGAGGTTCTTGCGGACAAAACGGTTGACGCGGTTGTAATAGCGGTGCCTAACGACTGTCATAAGGAGCTTGTTATCAAGGCTCTCGCCGCCGGTAAAAATGTTATCTGCGAAAAGCCTGTCGAAATGTCGGTAAAGGCGCTTGACGAAATGCTTGCCGCAGCCGATAAATCGGGAAAATTCTTCACCGTTCACCAGAACAGACGGTGGGATGTTGATTTTCTCGCGATGAAACAGATAGTAAACTCCGGCGAAATAGGCGAACTTATAAACATTGAATCAAGAATACACGGATCGCGCGGAATACCGAGCGACTGGCGCTGCCACAAGCCCTACGGCGGCGGTATGATACTTGACTGGGGCGTACATCTTATCGACCAGATATTACAGATAATAAAGGAAAAAATCGTAAGCGTTTACTGCACGGTTACAAATATAACCACAGACGAGGTAGACGACGGCTTTAAGCTTACCCTTTATTTTGAAAGCGGAAAGACAGCATACATAGAGGTCGGTACATACAACTTTATTGCAATGCCGAGATTTTACTTACAGTGCAAAAACGGCAGCGCTATTATTGAGGACTGGCAGAAGAAGGCGAAGGTTGCCCGTATGAAGGCGTGGAACGAAAAAGAGGTTCTGCCTGTTCAAACCGCCGCAGGCATCACCAAAACAATGGCGCCGCGTGATGAAATAACCCTCGATATGTACGAGGTTGACCGACCGTTGAGCGATGTGCACGATTTTTACCGCAACTTCTGCGCTGTGCTTGACAAAAAAGCAGAACCCGCAATCAAACACAGCGAGGTACGCCGTGTTATGCAGGTTATGGAGGCGGCGTTTGAGTCCTCAGATAAAAAGCAGCGTATTGAGGTTAATATTTAATGCTTAACCTTTCTGTAATAGGCACGAGCGGAATTACCGAAAAGTTTTTATCCGCTGCGCGTAAAACAGGACGTTTCAAATTTCATACCGTTTATTCGCGTACCGCCGAAAAGGGCAGAGCATTTGCCGAAAAGCAGGGCTTTGAGGGCTTTTGCACCGATATAAACGCTTTGGCGAAGGACAGCGCGACTAATGCTGTGTATATAGCCTCGCCGAACTCCTGCCACTTTGCGCAAAGCAAGCTTTTTTTGCAAAACGGAAAGCACGTTTTCTGCGAAAAGCCTATTGTGACAAAGGCGGCGGATTATGATGAGCTTTTGTCCCTTGCCGATAAAAGCGGGCTTATTTACGCCGAGGCGATTATGAGCCGCCACTTTAAGGGGCGGGAAAAGTTGCTTGAGGGGCTTTCGCAAATCGGAAATATTTCGGTTGCAAGAATAAATTTTTGCCAGCGCTCAAGCAGATATGACGCTTTTATGGCGGGCGAACATATGAATATTTTTGATATGTCGCTCTGTGCGGGCACGCTTATGGATTTAGGCGTTTACTGCGTGTATGCGGCGGTTGATATGTTCGGTATGCCGAAAAACATTAAAGCCTGCGCCTCGTTTTTTGAAAACGGTGCGGATAAATCGGGCTCCGCAATTTTTAAATATGACGGGTTTACCGCAGTGCTGACTTACAGCAAGGCGGGGCAATCCGCCGTAAAATCCGAAATAGTGGGGGACAGCGGCGTTTTAAAAATCGGCTCTGTTTCGCAATACGGTGATATTTCACTTGTAAAGGGCGGCACCGAAACAATTCTTTCGGAAATGCCTACCCGCGATGAGATAATGGGCGACGAGGCAATTAAATTTGCCGATTACATTGAAAGCAGAGAAGAATTTTACAGCGATTACCGCACGGTATCGGCTCTTACGCACAATGTTCATATCTGTATGGACTTAATAAAACAAAGCGCAAACATTAAATATACGGTAAAGGAGTGCATTTTATGAAATTAGGCATTGTAAGCGCAATTTACGACGGCTTTACATTTGAAGAAGCCGTGGAAAACGCCGTAAAGAACGGCTGTGAATGTATGGAGGTTGCCTGTTGGCCGCAGGGCAAAGCGGAGAGACGATATGCAGGGGTAAGCCACATTGATGTAGACAATACCTCGCCCGAATACATTTCATACATAAAGGATTTTTGCGGAAAAAAGGGAATTGAGATCTCCTCGCTTGCTTTTTACCCTAACACTATGGACGGCGACCTTCAAAAAAGAGCGGCTAACATCGAACATCTTAAAAAGGTAATAAATATGAGCGCGCTTTTGGGCGTTAATATGGTTACTACCTTTATAGGCAGGGATCAGACCAAGACAGTGGAGGAAAACCTTGAATTATTTAAGGAAATATGGCCGCCTATAATAAGGCTTGCCGAGGAAAAGGGCGTTAAGGTTGCAATTGAAAACTGCCCCATGCTTTTCGGCGCGGACCAATGGCCCGGCGGACAGAACCTGTTTACCACACCGAGGCTTTGGCGCAAGATGTTTGAGCTGCTGCCAAGCGATAATTTCGGCATAAACTATGACCCGAGCCACTTTATTTGGCAGCATATAGATTACATAAAGCCGCTTTATGAATTCAAGGATAAAATATTCCACGTTCATTTTAAGGATATTAAGCTGTTTAAAGATAAGCTTGACGACGTGGGCATAATGGGCTATCCGCTTGATTTTATGAGCCCGAAGCTGCCGGGACTCGGTGATGTTGACTGGGGCAAATATGTTTCAGCCCTCACCGACATAGGCTATGACGGCTACGCCTGCATTGAGGTTGAGGATAAAGCCTTTGAAGGCTCAAAACAGCGTGTTATGGATTCAGTAGCGTTGAGCTGCCGCTATATGCGTCAGTTTGTAATATAAACAAAACGGAGGAATTAACTATGGCAAAGGTTGCTGGTCTGGACGCGTTTCAGACTAATCAGGAAACAGAGGTTATTGATGCCTCTAAAAAGGTGAAGATTGCAATTATCGGTACCGGCTGGATTGCGGAATCACACATTGCAAGCTACAAGAAGATGGAGGACGTTGAAATTGTAGCATTGGCGGATCTTGTTCCCGGAAAGGCAGAAGAATTTGCAAAGAAATTTGAAATTGAGAACTGCCGCATTTACAACAGCGACAAGGAACTGCTTGACAACGAAAAGGAGCTTGACGGCGTCAGCATTTGTACCTACAACTGCCAGCACGCTCCCTGCGCGATCCACGCTCTTAACGCAGGCGTTAACGTAATGCTTGAAAAGCCGTTCACCGTTACTCTTGACGAGGCTATTGAGGTTATGAAGGCTGAAAAGGCTTCTGGAAAGATTCTTACAATCGGCTTCCAGCCCCGTATGAGCGAAAATATGAAAATGATAAAGAAAATCGTTGAATCGGGCGAGCTCGGCAAGGTTTACTATCTCCAGGCAGGCGGCGGACGCCGCCGCGGCATCCCCACCCCGTTCGGCACCACATTTATCGAAAAAGAAACCGGCGGCATCGGCGCTGTGGGCGATATAGGCTCTTATTCGCTTGATATGCTTATGGGTGCGGTAGGCTATCCGAAGCCGCTTACAGTATCGGGCTATACCTCTGCATTCTTCGGTAAGGATCCCGCTTATTACCCCACTCACCCCGAATATGCCGAAAAATTCGGTGTTGACGACTTTGCGGCAGGATTTGTTCGCCTTGAGGGAGATATTATTCTTGACTTCCGCATTTCATGGGCTATGAATATGGACACCTGCGGCGACGCTCTTATCCTCGGTACAAAGGGCGGTCTGCGTATTCCTTCAACCGATTGCTGGAACGGCGAGTTTGATAAGCCGCTTACAATTTACAAAACAATCGGCGATACAACCCTCCAGTATCAGGTTCCGCTTAAGCCCGCGGGCGAGCTGTTCTACAAGAAGCTTCGTTCGTTTGTTGACGCTATTAAGACCGGCGGCAAGGCAACCGTTCCCTCAAGCGAAATTGTATACAATCAGGCAATTATTGACGGAATCGTTCGCTCCGCAAAGCTTGGTCACGAGCTTGAAATTGAAATCCCCGAAGTATAACGGATAAAAAAAGAAAAGGCGGCAGCCCTGCGGTTGCCGCGGATATTAAGGAGAAATTGTTATGTATAATTTTCCTATTGCTTTACAGCTTTATTCTGTAAGAGACGATATGGAGGCAGATTTTGCCGGCACTCTTAAAAAGGTTAAGTCCTTCGGGTATGACGGCGTTGAGTTTGCGGGCCTTTACGGTCACACTGCCGAAGAAGTTAAGAAAATGTGCGAGGACGCGGGCGTTACCCCCATTTCCGCACACGTTCCGTATGACGAGCTTAAAAAGGGCGATGAAACCTTTAAGACCTACGCCGAAATAGGCTGCAAGTATATCGTTATTCCGTGGATAGGCGGCGAATATCTTGCGGGCGGCGAGAAAAACGCCGAGTTTTATGAGAATGTTAAAAAGTTCGGCGAGCTTGCAAACAAATACGGTATGAAACTTTGCTACCACAACCACGATTTTGAATTTGAAAAGGTTGACGGCGAGTATAAGCTTGACCTGCTCTATAAGGCGATTTCACCCGAGCTTTTATCAACTCAGCTTGATACCTGCTGGGTAAACGTCGGCGGCGAAAACCCTGCCGATTATATCCGCAAATATGCCGGCAGACTGGAAATTGTCCACTTAAAGGACTTTGCCGGAACAAAGGGCGGCAATATGTATGCTCTTATAGGAAACGATGACAGCAAAAAGGAAGCTGCCGCAGGCAGCTTTGAATTCCGTCCGTTAGGCTCAGGTCTTCAGGATTTCCCCTCTATACTTGAGGCCTCAAAGGAAGTCGGCGCCCATTGGGTTGTTGTAGAGCAGGACGATCCGAGTATGGGCAAATCCCGTATGGAATGTGCGGAAATGAGCATTAACTATCTTAAATCAATTTTTTAAGCACGGCGTTTTTTTCACGGTATACAGCCGGTGAAATACCCGTTATCTGCTTAAAGGCGCGGTTAAACGACCGTATTGTCCCAAAGCCGACATCTTCCGAGATGTCGGCTATTTTTGTGTCCGTTTCCTTTAAAAGATTGCACGCCTCGCTCACGCGCAGGCTATTTATGTATTCGCTGAAGCCTTGACCGAGTTTTCGGTTTATCATATGGGAAATATAATATTTGCTTAAATGGAGCTTGTCCGCAAGCTCGTCAAGGGTGATGTTCTCCCTGAAATTTTTTGTGCAGAAATCTATAACGCTGTAAAGCGCGGTATTATTATCGGCATTAACGGTCTTAAGCCGCAGCTTAGGCAAAACAGCGCTCATTATCACATTTATATAACCGTTCAGCGCCAAATTTGCGTATTCGCCAGAAAGCGAATATATACGGTCAAAAATAAGCGGGAAGTCGCCGTTCTTATCAAACGGAATTAAGTTTGTATCGGGTACGCTGTTTGAAATTATATCCGAAAAGCCGTAAACCGTATCGCTTGAAAAAATAAGTATGGCAAAATCTCCCGATTCCTTTGTCTCGTAATAATGAACCTGATTCGGGAACACAAGGAATATATCGCCCTGATTTAAAAGGTAGCTGTTAGTATCCGCATAGGCGACCGCCCGACCCTTTCTGACATAAATAAGCTCCACTTCCTTATGGATGTGTATCATTCTTGACAGCCCCGTTGCCTTTGCCAAGCTTATTTTATCGGTCTTATTTTCATATGTAATTTTCATATTCCTTTTCCTTTCGGATTATATGCGTCCCAATGTAACGAACAGAGTGCCAGACGAGTATTATATATTAAAAAGCTTTAGGAGAATAAACCGTGAAAAATCTTAATGATCTGCCGCTGGGGAAAACGGCGAAGGTAAAGCAGCTGCTCCCCTGCGGCGAAATGAGACGGCGACTTCTTGACATAGGTCTGATACCGGGAACTCTTGTGGAATGTATAGGCAAAAGCCCGTCGGGCGACCCGAGGGCATTTCTTATAAGAGGAACGGTAATAGCCATCCGTTCGGAGGATTGCCGTAATATACAGATAGTATGACGGAGCTTTAGCTGTCCGTAACAGTTACATTTTTAAATGTAATAACAAAATTATTATCTTCGTCGCTTGCCGAAATGGGCAGTCCCGTAGCGCCGAAATACATTCGGTATTTTATATTTTCGGTGCGGCCGTCCGTGTAAAACCGACCGTCCTCAAGGGTTATCTGCCGTTCTTTTTCAGAAATATCCTTTAATATTTCATAGAGATACGCAGCCGCCGCAACCGACGGCTGTTTACCTATATTGTATTTGTATTCAAGGCCCAGATATTTCGCCGTTACATCCTCTCCCGTAAAATCGAATTCAAGCCCTTTAAGGGTATCGGGCGAGGTAACCTGAACCTCGGCATTTCCGTCAGATTTTACCGTTACCGCCGCCACATATTTGTTTTCAAAAAATTCCAGCTCGGCAGTAAAGGAAATTCCCGTTGTTTTGGGAGCAATCGCCGTTTCCTTACCGCAGGAAGCAAGCAATGCCGATACCACAACGGTTAAAATCAACGAAAATATTTTTTTCAAGCCGAAAGTCCCCTTTACAGCTCCTCGATTATATCCGACGGAATAAGCGCGCGCTGACCCCTTTTGAGGGCTGCCCTGTCGCCTGCCTCGCCGTGAAGATAGACCGCCGCCTTTGCCGCCTCTGTTGCGGACATTCCCTGCGCCGCAAGCGCGGCGATTATACCCGAAAGTACATCTCCGCTTCCGCCGGTTGACATTCCGGGGTTTCCGGTGCAGTTAAAGAATATCTCCCCGTTTTCCGCGGCAATTATCGTGTTTGCGCCCTTTAAAACAACGGTACATCCGTTTTCACGCGCAAAATCACGGGCGCAGGAAACACGGTTTTCTTCAACCGCCGATACGGTCGTGCCCAAAAGCCGAGCCATCTCTCCGGGGTGAGGGGTAATTATAACGGGAGCTTTGCGTTTTTTAATAATATCTATGCTTCCGCAAATCGCATTTATGCCATCGGCATCTATAATAAGCGGAACCTCCGTGTTTTGAGCCGCAAATCTTACTATTTCCGCGGTATCGGCGTTATTTCCCATTCCGCAGCCGACAAGAACCGCGTCCGCCCCAGTCAAAAGAGTCGCTGTATCAATATTTTCGGCGCTAAGCGTGCCGAATTCATTTTGTTTTACGGGCACACATACCGCCTCCGGTACGGCGGCGGTAAAGGGTGCGTATATGCTGTCGCACAGCACCGACTTTACTATCCCTGCGCCGCTTCTGAGTGCCGCGCGCGCCGCAAGTATTGCGGCACCTGCCATACCGTAACTTCCGCAAAAAAGGAGCGCCGTACCGAAGGTGCCCTTATGCGAATTATGCCGGCGCTTTTTAAAAATCGGTTTTTCGGTTGTAAGGTACGAATATTTCTCGGTCGGCACGCCTATATCCGCCATAACGGTCTCACCGCAGTAATCCGAGCCGAACGGTAAAACAAAGCAGGGTTTAAGCGCAATAAAGGTCACGGTAATGTCAGCCGAAAATGCCTCGCCCCACACCTTTCCCGTATCTGCCTCTACCCCTGACGGAATATCGATTGCCGCTTTGACGCAATCGTATGAATTTGCTTTCTTAATGATATTTTCCGCTGTTTCGTTAAGGGGTCTGTTTAGTCCTATTCCGAAAAGAGCGTCGATTATAATATCACATCGGCAGTCGGTAAGACTATCCGACAGCTTTATTCCGCAAAGTTTGCCGTAATAGTATTTTGCGTTTTCGGTTTTAGGCGGACCGAACGGCGTTACAACCGTTACATCGGCGCCGCTTTGCTTTAAAGCCGCCGCCGCGACAAATCCGTCCCCTCCGTTATTTCCGTTGCCGCAAAGCACGGTTATTTTTTTGCCCGCGGCACCGTATTTTTCCGCAATTATCCGTGCCGCGGCATTGCCTGCACGATACATAAGCTCCCTAAAAGAAAAAGCGCCGCCTTTAACGGCATTTTCCTCGGACTCTTTAATAAGACTTCCCGTTAATACCTTCAAAGCGGCACACTCCTTATTTAAAAGCGCTGTTTGCTATAAATTTCGGAACAAATTTAATTATTGCTCCCTTTACCCTCTCGTCGGGAGCGAACACAAGATACTTGGTACCCTTGCCCTCCGAAGAGAACACCATAAGGTATGCGTTCGGGTCGCTTACATTGCACGCCGCAAGCACATCCTTAGGGTTTGCCCTCGAAATCTGAACGGGATTAAACTTTTCAATAGACGAAACCGACGAAAGCTCGAACGAGAGCATACGCTTTCTTGAGCTTTTGCTTATTATTTTATCAATATCCATTGTTCCGTTGGTAACAATATACTCATACTCAATATTAAATCTTACGCAAAGCTTGAAAGCTCCGAACAGTATTCCGGCAATCAAAAGGAAAGCTATCGAGCCGATATATCCCATAAACAATATAAGAAGAAAGCACAGGATAAAGGCAAGAAGCCATATTCCCGTTATCGCCGCAATATCCTTTCCGGTTTTTTTAACCGCTATTATTTGTTCAAAAAAAGTATCCATGACATATCTCCTCGAACGCCGTAATATAATTATGTATACATTATACACCAAAACTCATTATACTTGCAATATTTTTTGTTTTGATATATAATAAATTTACCTTTTATTAACAAGTGAGGTGCAACCATTGCGTATAAAGGACGGTTTCAGTCTTAAAAATCTGCACGGGCAGATGACTGTTGTCGCAAACAGCGGCAAAATCAGCAATTTTTATAACACTATTGTACTCACAGATACGGCTTATTTTCTGTGGAAAATGATCGAAAACGGAAATCCCACCAAAAAGGAAATGCTCGATGCCCTGCTCGAAAATTTTGAAATATCAACGGTGCTGGCGCTCGGAGATATAGATGTATTTTTAAGAACAATGAAGGAAAACGGTATAATAGAAGAATGAAAAATCAAAGCAACGAATCAACGCTTAAGTGGATATACCGCCGTATAAAGAGATTTTTGCCGGCGATTATCGCCACGGCGTTAATTTCCGCCGTTACGGCGGTAAGCTATGTTGTACTTGCGCTCTTAACAAAGAGGGTTCTTGATATAGCCACAGGCGACGCGGCGGGAAATCTTGCCGCTGCGGGGGCGGCGCTTTTTGCCGTAATTGCTCTTCAGGTAACGGCAGGCGCCTGCCAGTCTCTCCTTAACGCTTACACAAACGGTAAGCTTACTATGTCCCTCAGAGAATATCTTTTTACGGCAATATGCAAAAAGAAATATGAAGAGATTTCCCCGTATCACTCTGGCGATATTCTCAACCGCATAACCTCGGATGTTGATACGGTGGTTTCAAGCTCCGTTACCATAATACCGAATTCGGTCTCCATCTTCACCAAAATCATCGCAGGGCTCGGCGCAATGGTTTTTATGAATCCGATACTTGCGCTGATAATTCTCCTGCTCGGCGTAACAGTGCCTGCAATCGGCAGATTTATAAGCAAAAAATACAAATATATGCACAAGGAATGTCAGCGCACGGAGGGCAGGACCCGTTCCTTTATGCAGGAATGTTTTGAAAATATCGTGGTTATAAAAACCTTTGCAAGCGAGGGTCCCTTTATTAAGAGACTGCAAAGATATATGGACGATAATTTTAAGCTTAAAATCAAGCGGACAGGCATCTCCATAGCCGCAACCATAAGCCTTTACACATTTTTTACCATAGGCTACTATGCGGTTCTGCTTTGGGGTGCGGGCGGACTTGCAAAAGGAACGCTCACATACGGAACGCTTATGGCGTTTTTACAGCTTATTTCGCAGTTAAGGGCGCCGCTTCAGAATGTTTCGGGTATACTTCCGCAGTATTATTCCGCAATAGCGTCTGCGGAGAGACTTACAGAGCTTGAGGGGCTAAGAGATGAAACCTCTTTGCTTAAATCGGAGAACGCGGAAAAGCTTAAAGCTGACTTTAAATCGATAGAGGCAAAAAACCTTTGCTTCGGTTACGGCGCAAAAAACATTCTTGAAAATTGCAGTTTTACCGCCGAAAAGGGAGACATAATTGCAATCACGGGCGAATCGGGAAGCGGCAAAAGCACGCTGTTCAAGCTGATTTTGGGACTTTACAGCCCCGCAAGCGGCTCGCTTACCGTCAACGGCGAAATACCGACAGACGCCTTCGTACGCCCTCTTTTTGCGTATGTTCCGCAGGGGAATATGGTGCTTTCGGGCAGTATCAGGGATAATATATCCCTTTGCAACCCCGATGTGGATGAAGAAAGTATTATAAACGCCGCCAAAGCCGCAGAAATATACGATTACATAGCGGCTCTGCCCGACGGTCTTGACACAATGCTCTCAGAAAGGGGCGCCGGTCTTTCCGAGGGTCAGATACAGCGTATTTCGATAGCAAGGGCGCTTATTACCGAAGCTCCCGTGCTTTTGCTTGACGAGGCTACAAGCGCGCTTGACGAGACAACGGAAACCAAAGTTCTTGAAAACATACGGCGTATGACAGGGAAAACCGTTTTGTTTATTACCCACCGCAATACAAGCCTTAAGGCTTGCGACCGCATAATACGGGTTGAAAACAAAAAATTTTCCGCCTTGAAATGAATACGCCTAACCAAAAAAGCTTGACATTTCCCATTTTGATAAGTATAATTGACCCGTAAGTTTTGCGAATATCGCATTTTTGCAAAGCTTTAATATTTAATATGTACAGACAATAAATGTCACTTTGCCAATGTCGGACGGCGAAGCGGCATTTTATTTTTTGTACGGACATTTGAACAGGAGAAATTTAAAATGCCGAAAACAAGAATTCAGTCGATTGTATTTACGATGATTACAGCGTGGATAATGGTTTATATTATGACGCTGTATAATACCGTGTTGATTACAAGAAGCTTCACGAACACAACATTTTGGCTTGCGCTCAAGGGAATGTGGACGGAATATATTATTATTTTTTTATGCGCCTTTTTCATTTCCGCACGCATCGCAAAGAAGCTGGCATTCCGCATTGTAAAACCGGGAAACAGACCGATTGCGGTTATTTTTGCCATACAAGTATTCACCGTTGTAATACAGGTTGCTTTGACAGGCTTGATCGGGGTATATCGCGGTTACGGCTTTACCGCACAGCTTCTGCCGAATTACATAACCGTATATTGTAAAAATTTTATTATGGCCTTGCCGGTTCAGATTTTTATTGCCGGACCCATAGCAAGAGCGCTGTTTCACTTAATGTTTAAAACCGAATAACCCTTATGCCCCTCAATCATTCTTTCAAGCTCCCTTGCCGCCATACTGAGCGGTTGATCTTTATTTTTCCTTAGGCAAATGAGAATTAAATGATATTTGTGACGGAAAATCGGCGATATTTTTAAAAAAATTTTTGTGTGAAATAATTAACAATTTTATGCTCTATCAAATAAGTATGTTTGTTTAAAAAAAGTGCTTGACATTATTATATAAAAGCACTAAAATTAGACAATAAAATTGTAGGGGGGTTATGCTATTGATTGGCTTTATAATCGCATTGGCTTTCGGCTTTTCTGAAGCCTTTTTACTTAAGAAAATGCTTAATTCCTTTACTGCGGGCAGATATACCGCCGCCGCGGGCTTTATGACCGCAAAGCTTTTGCTTTACGGCGCGGCAATTCCGGTTTTGGTGCTGCTGTTCGGCTCGCACATTACGGAATGTGTGATAGGCTACACAGTCGGGTTGCCTGTCGCGGTTGCCGCAATGTTCGTTTACAATACAATTAAAACAAAAAAACCGTATTCGGGAGATGATCGGCACGAAAGCGATAACAATAATTGAATTTGCTCTTTCCGCCGTGCTATTGGTTTTGGGAATTATAGGCTACTGCGCCGTACATTCCTACATCAAGCACCACGGAGAGACAAAAAAGCTTAAAAAACGGTCCAAGCTGCTGCTTGCGCTGGCGGTTATTGCAGGCTGGTTCTTTATAGGAACAGCCATAACCTCGGTAACAAGAAGCAAGGGCGGGCTCAGCGTAGATTTTGAAATGTTCAGCGAACGAACCGAAATTTTCGGGTTCTCGTTCGCAAAAACCTCGGTGTTATCCTTAATAATAATAGGTATAGTGCTCTTACTCTGCTTAGTATTCAGATTTTTGGTTTTTCCGCATTTCGACCCCGAAAAACCGAAAAATGCATTTCAGAATGTTACGGAGCTTGCGGTTGAAGCGGTTGACAGCTTCACAAAAAACACTGTGGGCGATTATTCGGACGCTCTCGCCCCTTATATGTTTTCACTCGCAATATTTATGATATGCTGTGCGGCAAGCGAGCTTTTGGGGTACAGACCGCCTACATCGGATCTGCTTGTAACGCTTGCAATGGGTCTTATAACCTTTGCGCTTATAAATTTTTACGGCATAAAGAAAAAGGGCCTAGCGGGGAGAATCAAATATCTTTCCAGTCCTACTCCGCTTATACTTCCTATGAAGATTTTAAGCGATGTTGCGGTTCCGGTCTCGCTTGCCTGCCGTCTGTTCGGCAATATGCTCGGCGGAATGATAGTTATGGACCTTTTAAAATCGGTGCTCGGCGGTTACGCCTCGGGTATTCCGGCGGTTGCGGGACTTTATTTCAATCTCTTCCATCCGCTGATACAAACATATATTTTCATAATCTTATCGCTTACATTTATCAATGAAGCCATAGAATAATTTTAGGAGGAAATAAAAATGACAGCAATAGGTGCAGGTTTGGCAATTTTAACAGCTTTGGGCGCAGGTCTCGGAATGGGAATCGCGACAGGTAAGGCAACGGAGGCGGTAGCCCGTCAGCCGGAGGCTTCGGGTAAAATAAACGCTATACTTCTTTTGGGATGCGCGCTTGCGGAATCCACCGCCATTTACGCATTCGTTGTAGCGCTTATACTTGCTGCAAAAGTTTAATTGATTGAACGGAGACAAAGTTTATGGACGGCTTGGTTATATCGGATGCTGTAAAAGATCTGATAATTAACATTATAAATATCATTATCCTGTTTGTAATAGTAAAAACGCTTGCGTATAAGCCCGTTAAAAAGTTTCTTGACGCGCGTAAGGCGAAGATAGAAAATCAGCTTAAGGAAGCAAACGAGGCAAAGGCGCAGGCAGACGCCGCAGCCGAGCAGTATTCTAAGCTTATTGCCGACAGCAAGGCGGCGGGAGCGGATATTATCCGTGACGCGGAAAAGCAGGCGAAGCAAAACGCCGACACCGTTATAGAAAACGCAAAGAAGACCGCCGACGGCATAATTGAAGAAGCAAAGGTTCAGGCAAAGCAGGAGCACGATGCGGCTCTCGGCAATATGAAGGACGATATTACCGATTTGGCTTTCGGTATCTCGGCACGGATTTTATCCCGTGAGGTTGACAATAAGGACAATATGCGTATTGCCGACGAGTTTTTCAAGGAACATACCGGCAGTGCGGAATAAGGTGATTTAATGAAAACGGTAATAATTACCACTGCCGAAAATATGTCGGAGGAAGCCTACAGACGCATTTGCGGCGGCTTTAAGGAAAAGCTCGGAGAGGACGCCGAATTTAAACACATTACCGACAACGGTATAATCGGCGGATTTATTGCGGAGGTTGACGGCGAAATATACGACCTGAGCATTTCCTCTCAGCTTAAAAAAATGCAAAAAGAAATAAACGGGTAAGGCGGTGAGCAAAGTGGAAGAAACCGAAATTGAAAGAATAAGCAGCTTTTTGAAAAAGCGCGTTGCGGAATTTCATACAGCCCCTATTGTTTACCGCTCCGGCAAGGTTGAAACCGTAGGTGACGGAGTTGTAAGAGTAGGCGGTCTTCCCGACCGTCTTTACGGCGAGCTTTTGGAATTTGAGGGCGGCGTGTACGGAATGGCTCTCGATTTGAGCGAGGACGGCGTAGGCGCAGTGCTTATGGACAACGCCGACTCCGTAAATGTGGGCGACAGCGTAAAGGGTACGGGAGTTGTAGCCGATATGCCTGTCGGCAATTCCCTTATAGGCAGGGTCGTAGACCCGATAGGCCGTCCGCTTGACGGTATGCCACTTGAAGCAAGGGAGCATTTGCCGTGCGAGACGCCCGCGCCTACAATAATGCAGAGAAGGCCTGTCGATAAGCCGCTTGAAACAGGCATTATGGCAATAGACAGTATGATACCGATAGGCAGGGGTCAGCGTGAGCTTATAATAGGCGACAGGCAGACGGGTAAGACCTCTATCGCGATAGACACGGTAATAAATCAAAAGGATACCGATGTAATATGCATATACTGTGCCATAGGTCAAAAGGCTTCCAATATAGCGCAGATAACCGAAACCCTTAAAAACACGGGCGCTATGGATTACAGTATTGTGGTTGCGGCTACCGCTTCGGACAGCCCCGCAATGCAGTATCTGGCTCCCTACTCCGCCTGTGCGGTTGCGGAGGGCTTTATGAGAAAAGGCAGAGATGTGCTTGTAATATACGACGACCTTTCAAAGCACGCCGTAGCTTACCGTACAATGTCGTTGCTTTTACACAGACCGCCCGGAAGAGAAGCCTTCCCCGGCGATGTCTTCTATCTTCACAGCCGTTTGCTTGAGAGAAGCGCCTGTATGAGCGAGGAACTGGGCGGCGGCAGTATTACGGCAATGCCGATTATCGAAACAATGGGCGGAAATATATCCGCTTATATCCCGACAAATGTAATTTCTATTACCGACGGTCAGATATATCTTGAAACAGAGCTTTTCCACAGCGGTGTAAGACCTGCGGTAAATACAGGTCTTTCGGTTTCCCGTGTAGGCAGAGCGGCACAGCACAAGGCTATGCGCAAGGTTTCGGGCTCGCTTCGTATAGAACTTTCGCAATACCGTGAAATGGCGGTATTCACAAGGTTCGGCAGTGATGTTGACGAATCAACGGCAAAGCTTTTAAACAGAGGTCACATACTTACAGAGCTTTTAAAACAGCCTAAAAGCCGACCCTATTCGCTGTTTGAGCAGACGGCTCTGCTTTTTGCTTACCGCAGCAATATCTTTGACGGCGTCGAAGATTCGCAGATAAAGCAATTCTCAAATGAAATGCTGAGCTTTTTGCACACAAATTACGGTGTGCTTGAAAATTCCGTCCGTACCTCGGGTGACCTTACCGATGAAGACGAAAAGAGGCTCGGCGAGGCTTTAAATACTTTTAAGGAAAGCTACTCAAATGGAGAACATCAGTGAATTAAAGCAGCATCTTCATGCGATTGAGCAGACAAGGCAGATTTCAAACGCTATGTATCTTTTGTCTACCTCCCGTATGAAAAAATCGATGCAAAATATCGAATATAATCTTTCTTACCTTAAAAGACTTCGTTCCACAATGAAGGACATTATTTCAAAGACAAAGCACAATATGCTTACCGACCCGTATATTGAGCTTACGGAAAACGGAAAGGCGCTTTTCTTTGTAATAACCTCCGATAAGGGTCTTTGCGGCGGCTACAACTCCGCCGTTGTGCGCCTTGCCATGGAAAAAATGAGCGGGTTTTCGGACCCCGTGCTTTATTCGTTAGGTCTTAAGGGAACGGAAATGTTTACCGCCCACGGAATAAAGCCGGACGGCGCTTGGTACGGCGCTTCCCAACTTCCCTCGCTTTCTCTTGCGAGCGATTTAGGCGAGGATATTATCAGCCGATATGACAGCCGTGATGTAAGCGAAGTATATATCGTGTACACCGAGTATATCAATTCGGCAGTGCAAAAACCCGTGTGCAAGCGTGTTTTGCCGCTTTTGCGCCGTGATTTTGACGATGTTGAGTACGAAAATAAGTACGAGGCGGATGTCCTTTACGAGCCTGATTTGCAGACGGTGTTCGACCAGATGGTTCCGCAGTATATTGTCGGAATGATGTACGATATAATAATGCAATCGGCGGCAAGCGAAAACGCCGCAAGAATGACGGCGATGCAAAACGCCACAAAAAACGCCGACAAAATGATAGCGAAGCTTTCCGAGCAAATAAACGCTGTAAGACAGCTTGTTATTACAAATGAGATCACCGAAATTGCCGCGGCAACGCAGGTGCAGAACAACGGAGTTTAACGAGGTGAATTAAATGAAATATACAGGTAAAATAGTGAAAATTTCAGGTCCTGTAATTGATATTCGCTTTGACGGCGACAGGGTCCCTCCCATAAATTCACTTGTAGTCATTAAGGAGTACGACAAGCATGCGGAGGTTGCGGCGCATTTGGGCGGTGGCACTGTGCGCGCCATTGCCTTGGAAGCTACCGAAGGACTTCGCTGTAATCTTGAGGTTGAATCGGACGGCAAGGGTATAGAGGTTCCTGTGGGCGACGGCGTTATCGGCCGTGTTGTGGATGTTCTCGGCAGACCGATCGACGAAAAGGGTCCCATTACGGCGGAACATTATTTGCCGATACACAGAACCGCTCCCCGTCTTTCCGAGCAAAAGCCGGCTACCGAACTGCTTGAAACCGGAATTAAGGTAATAGACCTGCTTGTTCCTTATGCAAAGGGCGGTAAAATAGGTCTGTTCGGCGGCGCCGGAGTCGGAAAAACCGTGCTTATAATGGAAATGATACACAACATAGCCGTTAATCACGGCGGATATTCGGTCTTCACAGGCGTCGGCGAGCGCAGCCGTGAGGGAAACGAACTTATCCACGATATGGAAAACAGCGGCGTTATAGATAAGTCGATACTTGCTTTCGGTCAGATGAACGAACCGTCCGGAAGCCGTATGCGCGTTGCTATGACGGGACTTACAATGGCGGAATATCTGCGTGACGAAAAGAATCAGGATGTGCTTTTATTTATAGATAACATTTACCGTTTCGTTCAGGCGGGCAACGAGGTAAGCGCGCTTCTCGGCAGACTGCCGAGCGCCGTAGGTTATCAACCGACATTGGCTCAAGAGCTTGGCTCCATCGAGGAAAGAATAGCCTCAACCGATAAGGGCTCTATCACATCTGTTCAGGCAGTATATGTTCCGGCGGACGACCTTACGGATCCGGCGCCTGCCACGATATTCACCCACCTTGACGCCACGACCGTGCTTTCACGAAGCATAGCCGAGCAGGGAATTTATCCCGCGGTCGATCCGCTTGAATCCTCAAGCCGTGTGCTTGAGCCCGAAATTGTGGGCGAAAAGCATTACCGCGTCGCAAGGCGAGTGCAGGAATGCTTACAGCGTTATGACGACTTGAAGGATATTATCGCAATACTCGGTATGGAGGAGCTGTCCGCAGACGACAGACTTACCGTATACCGCGCAAGAAAGATACAGAACTTCCTTTCTCAGCCTATGAGCGTTGCAAAGGCGTATACGGGCGCCGAGGGACGGTTTGTACCGCTTAGCGAGACGATTGAGGGCTTCCGTCAGATAGTTGACGGTGAGGCAGACGATATACCCGAGCTTGCTTTCTTTATGGTAGGAAATATAGACGAAGCCAGAGCCAAGGCAAAGACCCTTTAACGGAGAATGCCGTATGAGTGAGTTTTTACTTGAAATCATAACACCGTCAAAGCAGTTTTTTAAGGGTATGGCAGAGCAGGTCATATGCCAGACCGAGGACGGAGAAATCGGTGTTTTAAAGGGTCACAGCACAATGGTAGCGTCGCTTATCATAGGCGAAATAAAGATTAAAGTCGGCGGTGAATGGAAAAACGCCTATATTTCGGGCGGATTTATGGAAGTGAGAAACGACGAGGTATTGGTCTTTTCGAACTGCTGTGAATGGCCGGATGAAATTGACGCCGCAAAAGCAGAGGAATCAAGGCAAAAAGTGCTTAAGCTTATAACGCACGAACAGAGCGTGAAGGAGCACCGCCACAACGAAATTGTTCTTGCAAGGGCGCTTGCAAGGCTTAAAGTTAAAAAATATATGCAATAAAAAAAGCTGTAAAAAACTTTCGTTTTTTACAGCTTTTCTTTGTTTTTTATCCCTTTGTGATGCAATCGGCAACATATATGCCCATTGCGCCGGACTGGGAAAGTCCTCTGCATATGCCGCTGCCGTCGCCTATTATATAAACCCCGTCTATAAGCTCAAATTTGTCGTTCATAAATTCGGGTCTTATAGAGTAGTATTTGCTCTCGCAGCCGTAAAGAAGCGTATCGTCGTTCGCGGTACCCGGAGCCACACGGTCAAGCGCATAGATAGTCTCTATAATATTTGTAAGTATTCTGTGCGGAAGCACAAGCGAAATATCTCCTGCTGTCGCCTTAAGCGTAGGTATTACGGTGTTCTGACCCAAACGGTGGTCGTTGGTTCTTCTGCCTCTTACAAGATCGCCGAAGCGCTGAACCAGCACATTGCCCTTGCCTATCATATTGGCAAGTCTCGAAATGCTTTCGGCATATTCGGTAGGCTGGTCAAACGGCTCTGTAAAGCGTATGCTTGAAAGTATTGCAAAGTTGCAGTTGTCGGTCTTTTTGGCAGGGTCCGCAAAGGAATGTCCGTTTGCGGTTATTATACCGTGATTGTTTTCCGCCGATACAAGACCGCCCTTGTTAAAGCAGAACATACGGCAGCGATCCTCGAAGGTCTTTGTTTTGTAAAGAATTTTCGGCTCGTATATACGGTCGGAAAATTCTTTCCATATCATATCTTTCATTTCAACACGCACGCCGATGTCAACATGGTTGGAGCGCATATGAACGCCGTATGAGCGGCAGAAATCCGCAACGAAATTAGCACCGCCTCTTCCTGTCGCGATTATTATTTTCTTAGCCTCGATAGCTTCGCCGTTTTCATAATGAAGTATGTATCCGCCGTCGGTCTTTTCTATGCTCTTACAGTCATAAAACGCAAGCAGATCCGTGCCCATCTCGTCAAGCGCGTTTATAAGATTCTGCATGGTAAGATAGTTTTTATCCGTTCCGAGGTGCTTTACATTCATATCAAGAAGTCTTAAATTATTCTGTATACATTTAAGCTTAAGCTCTTCGTTTGAACGGTATATCTTAACCTCGCCCGAGGTGCAGTACTTATTAAGTACTTTATCGACCTCGTCTATGTACTCGTTCGCCTTTTCGTCGCCCAATTCCTCGCCCAAAATTCCGCCGTAGGCGGTGCCTAAATTGAACTTACCGTCCGAAAATGCGCCCGCACCCGCATATCCGCTTGTAATTGAGCAGTGCTTGCAGTGAACGCAGGTATTATTTTTTCCGGCAGGACAGTGACGGTTTTCAAGCCTGTTTCCCCGTTCGGTTATGACGATTTTTATGTCCGGAGCATTGCAGTGAAGCCTGTAAGCCGCCATAAGACCGCCTATTCCTCCGCCTATTATCGCAACATCATACTTTTTGAGTGACATTACACTATTCCACCTTTAAGATTATTACGCACAAAATCAGGCTGCGTTCTCCTATCGGAAAACACAGCCCTTACTGCTTTCCTATTTTAAACTAAAAAAGCTCTTTTGTCAACAGTTGTTTTGTGTGTGCCGTCATATCATTTGGGAATACCCCCGAAATCACTCTCCGTACTCCGCCTTTATCCGCTCGTTTTCGGCGGCGTACATTATCGGGACCTCTTCCATATCCTCTTCACTTACGCTTATTTCGGCAATGTCCGGTTTTTCGCCGCACTGCGGAAAATTCACAAGCCATGTGCCGTTTGTGTTATCTTCAAGGCATATCCAGCCGTACATCCCTTTGTGAACACCGTCCTTAGCATACCTTTCCTTTTCAACCGTCATTCTGACGCAATCCATCATTTTCATATCGTTTGCCTCTATCCGAATACCCCCGAAATCAGTCCCCGTACTCCGCCTTTATCCGTTCGTTTTCGGCGGCGTACATTATCGGGACCTTTTCCATATCCTCTTCCCTTACGCTTATTTCGGCAATGTCCGATTTTTCATCGCACTGCGGAAAATTCACAAGCCAATATCCTTGAGTTCTTTGCTCCAGACATATCCAGCCATACATTCCCTTGTGAACGCCGTCCTTAACATATTCTTCCTTTTCAACCGTCATTCTGACGCAATCCATCATTTTCATATCATTTACCTCCATACGGTGTAGTTAATCTAATACTACCGTTAGGATAAATCATCCAACCGGTAATAAAAGACACCTTATCTTCTCTATTTTTTCGCGGAATTTCTATTCTTATGCTTATTCGTTGTCCGTCTTTATTTAACTTTCCTAGAGAATAATCTCCATTTATATACTTTTTCAAGCCTTGCCTCTCAACCTCGGCTTGCAACCATTTTGCATCTTCAACTGTATATCCCCAACTATTAAACAATTTTTCTTTGCTGTGAGGATATTTATGCTCCGGGTTAAACAAATACGGGTCAAACTTACTGTAAGCACTGTTTGCTACGCAATTTTCTGACACATCAATATACGGGATAGTCTCCAATATACAATGACAGTGTGGGTGGTGCGGCCATTTCGGTGTTTTTTCTTTTAAAAACCAACATTCGTCAAGCTTCAAACATTCAGGACAATGATTGTCGCTTAGGTTCCTATGTATCCACTTATTCCATTCAGGCTCATCAGGCGTTTTTTCGCCCCATACTCCCGCCGTAAACATATCCTCTAAAAAGCTCATTTATATAATACTCCTTTAAAACTCGGTTTTCAAGAATATTACACATATCAAAGCTCCGACATTCACCGACAAAAAATCGGGGAACCGCCGCAAGGCAGTCCCCCGAATACTTCAAATTTGTTTGCTATGATGTTAATTTCTCTGCCTGCCTTAAAATTTTATTAAGGGCAGAGGAATTGATTTTACCCATATCAATACCGTCTATGCTGTACTGATATTTAGTCTCGCTCGCTTTTTTAAACTCAACCGAAGTCGGCGCTCTTGAAGAGTCCGAATAGGTGAACACAAAGGTCATTTGCGGGGCAACCGAAAGCTTTTCCACGGTAAAATCGGTGCAGGAAAGCGAGATACATTCCTGATAAAAGTTCTGGAAATCCGACGCGGTAAGCTTTTTGCCGTTGTAGGTTATCACATAGGTTTCCTCTGCGTCCTTGCTGTCGTCATATACTATATCAAAGCTGTACACCTTGTCGGCGGTTTTAACGGTAAAGTTTGAAAGCTCGTTTATTGATTGCAGGCATACCCACGAAGCATAGAAATCCGAAGCCTTATAATTTATAAACGAAAGATTGCTTGCGGAAATCTTATTAATAAGCTTTGCGCCGTCATACCAAACCGCATAATTTCCGTCGCTTTGCTGCTTGAACGAATAAGAAAGCGAAAAATCGCCTATCTTTATTTCCGCCGTAAGGTCGGGGTCGTCAAGACCGAGCTTTTTGCGCTCCGCAGCCGAGGTATCGAACGAATACACTCCCGATACGCTTACGCCGCTTTTGAATAAACCGAAAATTCCGTCCACTTTGTCGGCGATCCGCTTTGTCGGCGAAGTAGTCATATATGCGGCATATTGCGAAAGATTTTTGTCGGTATTCGGAGTTATAATCACCTTTTCGGGGAAATTCTTTCCCGTAACGGTTATTGAATCGAAGGAGGTAAGCGCACCCTTATCGTCGGTGTACGAGGTCTTCATTGCGTCCGTCACGGCAATACCGGAAACAGCTTCTGTTTTCGCAAGGCTTAAAGCGTCAAAACCAAAGGTCTCCTTGAGCGAATCCTCGGCAATATATATTTTATCGTCTGTTGAAAGCTTGATATATACCCCTGTGCCGTCCGGCGATTCTTCGCCTATTAAAAGGGAAAGCTCGGTGCCGTCGTTTGTGACTATATCCGCCCTTGCGGCAGGGCTTTCAAGTCCGCATTCCGCCGCGCTTTTTGCGGTTATTTCACGAACCGCTGTAACCGTTGCCGCTTTAGTAGCGATACTCTTAACCGAAGAGGTGTTTATAACATCCTTTTCGTATCCGTCAAGATACCAATTCACTTCCTCCGCCGTATCGGACGAAGATGAATCGGTCGATTCCGCCGTCTCCTTTACCGAATAAAGCTTGAATGTACCGTTTTCGTTCGTAACCGTAACGGATTTAAGGTCATCGGTTTTAAGCTCTAAAACCTTTATTGTTTCAAAGGCGGACGAGGATGTGCTCTCCTCCTTTTCGGGTATAAGCTTTATAACCGCAACCGTTCCGCCCGCAAGGACCGCCACCGCCAGAACGGCGGCAATAATTACGGGCAGTCTGTTTCTTTTCTGTTTTTCCGGCGCTTTTTTATACTGCGTCGGGTCGGAGAAAACCGTAGAAGCGCTTTCTTCCGTGTTTTCTCCGTCAACCGTGTTTTTTTCGGGAAGGTCACTCATTATGCGTTCTTTCTCCTAATAAAGATATATATGCCCATGGCTATCGCGGCAATCGGCAGAATAAACATAAATACGATTCTAATTATATTGGCTGAGGACTCGGACACCGCGTCGGAATAGCTTTCGTTTGTTATGGTTTTTGAAACAAAAGAAATTCCCGTATTCTCGGCGCCTACCGCCCTCTCGGCGCAGGCAAGCGTAAGGTTTTTGTTTGAAACGGAAGATTGCTCGTTATAAGCCGAGCTTATGAACTCATAGCTGTCAAACGCAAAGACATAGCTTGAAATCTTATTGTTGTCGTCGTCATAATCCGACATTTCGGACTGTATGACCGCCGCGTATGATTTCTTGGCGTAATCGCCCGCTCCCGTCCAGTCCGCAGCAGTTCCCACAGGCGCCGCAACCGTGCTTTCAAGGGAGGATATGAGCTTTGTAACTGTAATTTTGCCCTCGCTGTCAAACGCAGGGGTAAGCGGAACATTGTGACCCGCAATGCAAAGCTGCATACCGCTTGTAATGTCATTGTCCGAGCTTGACGGGTAAAGTCCCATAGTCATCGGGTCGTCGGGCATATGGTTTTGCGAACTTGTCTCAAAAAGCACGCCCTCGCCGACATCTATTCCCCACTGACTTAAGAAATCGTAAAGATTTGTAAGGTACGGAGCCGAATCGCTTGCAAAGAACAACAGACCCTTTCCGAGCTTTCCGTCATTTTCAAGGAACTGCGAAAGCGCGTCAAGCTCGCTGCCCATAAAATCGGTAGTGGGTGCGGCTATTATAACTGCGTCATATTCGTCCGATACAGAGCCTATTATGCTGTCCGAAACAACGGTTATATCGTAATTGTTTGCTTTAAGCAGAGTCTGATAGCCGCTTGTGTAATCGGTATTTGAATGGCCCGTAAGAAGCGCCGCCTTTTTGGTCTTATCGCTTGTTACATAGGCTATCGCGCTTGTTACGGCAGTTTCAACATTGTTTCCGCCAACTGTCGATGTAGAATATCCGTAAGCGGCATAGGTGCTGTCCTCGGACAGTGTGTATATATCCTTAAATCCGAGAACCTTATAGCGCTCTGTTCCGTTTTTATCGGCTGATACGATTATATCACCGTAGGAAAGCTTTTCGTTTGAATACTTCTGAGACACTTCGGTAAACTCCGAGGCCTGAGTATCAACATATTTAAGCTTTATTTTGCTGTTATAGTTCGGGTATTTATCAAGCAGTTTGACAGTCTGCTTGTAATAATCGGTGGCATCCGAGCTTACGCCGTAAAGGTTCTGAGCGTAATAGCCCATATATCCGCCGACATAGCCCTCCTCCTCGGCGCATACGGTTATATTTACCTCGCTGTCGAGCTTTTTAAGGTAGTCTATGTTTTCCTCGCTCATAGAGTTTTCTTTTTCCGCTGACATATCATATTCCAGGACAAAACGCTTTGAGAGAGCGTTCACAAGCACATTAAGCACTATAAGTCCCGCAAGAACCGCGGCGGTGATAACCACGGAATATCCGCCCCTGCGCAAAAGCGCCTGATTTTTAAGCTTTTTGGGACGAGCTGCCTTTTTTGCCGCCTTAGCGGCTTTTTTCTCAGCCTTTTTATCTGCCTTTTCTTCGGTATCGGGGGCAGAGGTTTCCTGTTCCTTTTCGGTATCAGGATTGATATTCTTATTTTCTTCCATTTTATAAACCTCCCTTAAGCCCATCTTCTCTTGTCAAGCGAGCGCACGCAAAGGAAAAGGAACGCCACGCTTATGCTGACAAAGTAAAGTATATCCGCTACGGATAAAACATTTTCGCTGAAGTTCTCTGCGGCGGAAATAAACGCCGCTTTTTCAACCACTGCAGCAAGCCACGAAATTTTTATCATACTTGCAAAGTTTGACACATAAAGCACCAGTATATTTATAACAAGGGTAAGTATCGCGGAGATTACCGAGCTTTCGGTAAGTGACGAAATAAACATACCTATCGCTATAAGAGCACTGCCGAGCAGGAGCATACCGAACAGCGCATAAATGTAAGACATAACATTAACGCTTACATACGAGGCGATTATTATTTCAAATATAACCGTGGGGGCAAAGCCGATTGCAAATACCGCAAGCGCCGCAAAGAACTTGCCCAAAACTATTCCCGTAAGCTTAACGGGAGCGGTAAGAAGCGCCTGATCTACCTTTTGGCGCCTGTCCTCGCTCATAAGGCGCATTGTAAGCACCGGCATTGTAAACACCGCAACCGTGGACATTGCCATTATAACCATTGATATATCGGGACTGCCGCTTTGATATATAATCGAAAAATAAAGACCCAAAAAGAAGTAGAATGCCGCTATTACTATAAACCCTATCGGGGTTGAGAAATAGGAGCGGAACTCTCTTTTAAACACTGCGTTCATTATTCCCCGTCCTCCTTATCTGTTTTAACCGTTACTTCGCCGTCTTCAAGCTCTATGCAAACCGACTTTTCTCCGTCAGGTTTATCAACTCCGAGCATACGCTTTGCTTCCTCGTTGTCCGCGGTTTCCGTAAGGCGGAGGAATATCTGCTCAAGTGACATTTTGTTGCTTGTAAGCGCAAGCAGAGCCTTGCCCCTTTCCGCGATACGGTGTGAGACCGCTCCCCTTACATCTGCGCCGTTTTCCGGCTCTATAAGGAAATCGAAGGAGTTTTCCTCTTTTTTGCCTAAAGAAGTTACGGATTTAACGCCCTTTACCGAGCGCAAAGCGTCAAGCATATCCTGCTCGCCGCCGACAACCCTTGCAACAAGCGAATGGTCGCTTGACATTTTATTTGAAAGATTTTCGGGTGTATCGTCCGCAATTATCTGACCGCGGTTTATTATGATTACACGCTTGCACACCGCCTGAATTTCAGACAGTATATGAGACGAAAGTATAATTGTATGGTTTTTGCCGAGACGGGAAATAAGGTTTCTTATCTCGATTATCTGCTTGGGGTCAAGACCGACCGTAGGCTCATCAAGAATAAGTACATCCGGATTTCCTATAAGCGCCTGAGCAAAACCAACCCTTTGGCGGTAGCCCTTTGAGAGGTTCTTAATAAGGCGGTTCTGCACATTATCTATCTTTACAAGCCGCAGTATCTCGTCAATATGCGGTTTTTTCGGAAATTTAACCTTTTTGAGGTCATATATAAAGTTAAGGTACTCCCTTACCTTCATATCGATATAAAGCGGCGGAATTTCGGGCAGATAGCCTATTCTGCGCTTTGCGTCCTCAGGATATTCCGTTATGTCATACCCGTCTATTTCCACCTTGCCCTGAGTTAAGGACAGGTAACCCGTAAGTATGTTCATAATTGTGGATTTACCTGCGCCGTTTGGTCCTAAAAAGCCGATTACTTCGCCCTTTTCTATGCTGAAGCTTACATCCTTTACAGCAAGATAGGTTCCGTAACGCTTGCTTAGTCCGGTTACTTCTATCATTTGTACTCCTCCATGACAGTTCATTTCAAATTAGATAATACCAAACAAATTTACAAAATAATTAAACAAACTGTGAATATTATACCGCTTTATTCAATATGTATCAAGAGGAAAATATCCGTTTCCCGAAAAAAATCGGAAAACGGATATTTTTTTAAGAATACATTGAGTTTACCGACATATAGTCGTACAGCGCTTTGCCGTGCCCCTGCTCCTCGGTCTGAATATCGTTAAGAGCCTTACGCAGGCTTTCCTGTGTAAATTCGAATACGCAGGTGTCGTAAAGATGCGAGGCGTGCTTTTCCATTGTAAGCAGGTCGGTACATAAAAAGCAGTCGTGCTTTTTGTCCTCTGTTTCACCCACGCCGTAGGTTGCGCTGAAAGCGGGCTGCGAGCCTGATTTTGAGCCTGTTGCCGGCGCCGTTCCGCTCTCTATCTGATTTATCATATCAAGATGATGCTGTTCGGCTGCGGCTATTTGCGAAAGAAGGGTCTTGAGCTGCGGATCCTTAGCGTCGGAGGAATACTGCGTATATTTTTGAACGCACAGCTTTTCCTGTGTCTTAAGATCCTTTAAAAGAGAAGTTTCCTTTTGTGTTAATTGCATTTTTATCACCTCAAGGGTATTGTTGTCAGGAAGCTGTGACTTATGCAAAAAAGCTTGACTTAAATTTGTAAAGCGTTAAAATAATATCGGGTGATATAAATGATAAAAAACATTTTTTTCGATCTTGACGGAACTCTTCTTCCTATGGATCAGGACAAATTCACAAAGGGATATTTTTCACGGCTTGTAAAAAGGGTAGCGCCATTAGGCTATGAACCCCAAAAGCTTATAGACAGCGTATGGAGAGGCACCGCAGCGATGGTTAAAAACACCGGGCACCGCACAAACGAAGACGCCTTCTGGCAAGAATTCCAAAAAATTTACGGAGATAAGGGAACCGAGGACAAGCCTGTTTTCGATGACTTTTACAAAACCGATTTCGGCAATGTAAAGGAGGACTGCGGCTTTAACCCCAAAGCAGGCGAAACGGTAAAAAAGCTGAAAGCCGACGGCTTTAACCTGATACTTGCGACAAATCCGATTTTCCCATCGGTCGCAACAGAAAGCCGTATAAGCTGGGCGGGGGTTGATAAAAACGACTTTTTGATATACACGACCTACGAAAATTCGCATTACTGCAAGCCGAACCCCAAATATTATGAGGAAATACTTGATAAGTTTAACCTTAAAGCGGAGGAAAGCCTTATGGTGGGCAACGATGTCGAAGAGGATATGATAGCGAGAACGCTCGGTATGCAGGTATTTTTGCTTACCGACTGCCTGATCAATAAGAAGGACCGTGATATTGCGGCATACCCCTCGGGAAGCTTTGACGAGCTTTACGATTACATTTCCAAAAACAGATAAAAAAACCGACAAGTCTTTTACGGCTTGTCGGTTTTTTTCATAATATGCTTTTAAGCTCGGAAAGCGATGCTATTTCGTACCTTGACGGATACCTAGCCGCAAACCCCTCCGGATTAAACCAGCAGGTATCTATACCGGCGTTTACTCCGCCCAAAATATCCGAGCTTTGACTGTCTCCCACAATAAGCATTTTGCTTTTGTCGTTTTCGGGGATAGAGGAAATCACATAATCGAAATATTCCTTTTCGGGCTTTTGATGCCCCGCATCCTCCGAAACGAACACGGCGTCGAAATAATTCTTTAATCCCGAGCCGTCTATTCTTCTGTACTGTGTGGATGAAAGCCCGTTTGTTGTGGCGTAAAGCTTGTAACCGCGGGACTTTAAATAAACAAGTATTTCATCCGCGCCGTCCACCTTGAAGTATCCCTCGGAAAGCCCCCGTCCGTATTCGGCTGAGAGCGCCTCGGCGTCTCCGTTTCCCCCGAGAACAGAAAGCAGCTTTTCAAAACGGCCGACATATATTGCGGTTTTAGATATTTCGCCCCTTTCGAAGCTTTCCCAAAAGCCCCTGTTTATATCGGAATACAGTCTTACCGTTTTTTCGTCGTAAGGCAGTCCGTTGTTTTTAAGCACACGGCTTACCGCATACGCCTCGGCTTTGTTGAAGTCGAGCAGTGTATTGTCAAGATCAAGAAATAACGAAGTATACATCAAAGTGTTTTTGCAAGTTCCTTTATATATTCTTTAAGCTGTGCAGAAACTTCGGGGTGCGAAAGTCCGACCTCGATGTTTGCCTTTAAAATACCGAATTTGTTGCCCATATCATATCTGATACCGCTGAAATCAACGCCTATCATACCGTATTTAACGGCAAGCTCTCGCATAGCGTCGGTAAGCTGAAGCTCTCCTCCCACGCCTAAGGGCGTGCGCTCCAATATGCTGAATATCTCGTTGTCAAGCACGCATCTTCCGAGTATTGAGTAATTTGAAAACTTTGTTTCAAGGCTCGGCTTTTCTATCATATCGGTAACCGAGTAATTTTTACTGTCAAGCTTTTCTGCTTTAAGCGAGCTGTACTTTACTATAAGCTCGTCTGAAACCTCTTTAATGCCCACAACGCTTTTCCCGTACTTTTCGTAAGCGTCGCAAAGCTCGCCTATCGCAGGCGGCTCGCCTATTATTACATCATCACCGTAAAGTACCGCAAACGGCTCTGTTCCCACAAATTCCTTTGCGCGAAGCACCGCGTCGCCGAGTCCTCTTGTTTCCTTTTGCCTTAAATAGTATATGTTGGCAAGGTTGGCAAGCTTATCAAGCTGCTCTAACATTTCGGTATTTCCGCGCTTTTCAAGCTGTGCCTCAAGCTCTACCGAATGGTCAAAGTGGTCCTCGATTATGCCCTTGCCCCTGTTTGTTATTATGAGTATATCGGTAATTCCGGCTCTTACAGCCTCCTCAACGATATACTGTATTGCCGGTTTGTCAACTATCGGAAGCATTTCCTTCGGCATGGACTTTGACGCCGGCAGTACACGGGTTCCCAGTCCCGCCGCCGGTATTATGGCCTTTTTGATTTTCATTTTTTCTCCTTTCTTTGCCCCTTGGGGCGCACCCTCTTTTATATTTTCAAATCATAGAGATTAAAGCGGTCACAAGTGAAACGGCGTTGTTTACAACTACGATGCAAACCAAGCCTACAGCGAGCATTCCGCCCGACACACCGCCGACGGACGCCAGACCCATTTTATAATAACGGCTGTCCTGACAGTTGCTGCGGAAATTGATTATGGACTTAACACAATACTCCTTATACGCGTAAAGTCCGAAAATGCCTGCAAGCACACCGCTTGCGAGATCCGTCACGCTTTCGAGCGCAGAAGCAATAACGCTTAAAACCGTTGTTTCCCGAGCCGCTTCGTCTATAAGATTCGGCAGCGAAACCGCGCCGCCCGCAATCGAATCGATTATACTTTTTACCGTTTGCGAATCGGTGCCGTAATTCATAGCGCCGAATACGCAGGTCAGCACCGCACCCGCCGCCAGCAGAGCAGTACCTATTTTATACATTTTTCTGTACATAAACCAAAGCGCCGCGCCCATAGGTCCGAAGAAAAATCCCAATATCGCCGCAGGCCAGCACCACGAAACCTTTGAACGGGTTATTTCCATACGGATAAATTTCGGTGTTATCTCCGCTGATTTTTTACCTATAAAAAGCGCCGCTTCCTCTGTCGGAATACCGCCTATTGTATACAGGGAAGACGCATACGGGGTGTACGGCGCACCGTAATACCCGTTGCCGCTCTGCGGTTCCGCGGCCTTTTCCTCCGCCGTCTGATTTCCGGCTTGACTGTTTTCGTCCGAAGCAAACCTGCCGTCTACATTTTCCGCAGGCTCGGCTTTTTTACTGTCAAGCGGCGTTCCGCAATTCTTACAGTAAATATATTCCTGTTCGTTTTCCGTGCCGCATTCGGGACATATTTTTTTATCCATATATATTCCTCCTAAATAAACACCGCAATAAACGCCGGCAGATACTGCACTGCGAGAACCCCTGCGAAAAAGAGAAAAATATTCACTCCGCCGAGTCTTCTGTAATCGGCGTCGGTGTCCTCGCTCTCTGCGCGTATCCATTTAACCGAGGATATTGTGTATTCCTTGTAGAAATAATCGCCGAACAGCGCAGAAAACACCCTTATCGCAATATTCATTAAAAAGCCTATTGCCGCAACCGCAATCACAAGCGGTCCTATTTCGGAAATGTGACTGTAAATGTTGTTTATCGCCTCCGCCGTTGTAGCCGTGCCCTCGGCAAAGCCGAATTTATACACGGCGTTGTTGAACGGCAGATATAAAAGTGTGGAAATCACAGTAAGCAGTCCCAAGATTATTCCGTTTTTATACATTTTTCTTGACAGCATCCAGCCGCACGGAAACAAAAACGCCGCCCAGTTCCACGAAACACGGTTTTTCTTATTAAGAGTTGCGAATTTCGGTATATAACGGGGAGTATTCGCCGCAACGAAACGCTTTGCCTCATCCGCCGTAACGGTATCGCCTATATCATAGTCGGACGGAACGCCGCCCAAAAAGTCGAAATTAACAAAGCTTCCGCCTGCTTTTGCGATATTCGGGGCTCCGCATTTCGGACACGCGTTAAGCGAAAAATCGTATTTTTCGTGGCACATTCCGCAGGTTATCTGCCCCTCCGCCTTTCCTCCCGTTCCTGCCGCATCGGGATTAAAGGCGTTTTCTCTGTTCTTTTCCTCGGCTACCCTGTCATACTGCTTGTCGGTGCCGTGAAACTCCTCAAGCGCGCAGTGACCGAGCTCGTTATAGCATTCCCTGTGGTGCGGCGCTCCGCATACGGGACAGTAGACCACATCGTCCTCGGGAAAAAGGTAGGCGTGGCATCTTACGCAGGTTACGCCCTCTGTATTAAGACTCATATAACAGCTCCTCTGTATTTTTCGATTTTTTTAAAAACACTTTCAAAGTATTCTTTTCCGTAATTGTGGAATTCGCCCTTTTCTATCATTCGGCGAAGCTCCGCCTCGGTCACCCATTTCGCCTCCGCTACCTCGGAGCGCTGAAGCACAAGCCTTTCAGCGGGAAGCTCGCTTGTGATGACCCATATATCAAGAATTGAGTTGCGGCGCTTTATCCTCGCAAGCTTTATAAGCTTATCCTTGTCAGAACGGATGCCGAGCTCCTCGAAAAGCTCTCTGCCCGCCGCCGCAAAGGAATTTTCACCGGCTATTGCCGCGCCGCCCGTTGCCGCCCATTCGCCTGGCATCAACTTCTTGCTGTCCGCGCGGCGCTGGATAAGGAATTTTCCGTCCGGCGAGACTATCCATATATGAACCACAAGGTGGTATTCGCCGGATTTCAGCATACACCGTCCCCTTATGGCGGTTCTTCCGGTGGGAACGCCGTTTTCGTCAACTATATCCCAAACTTCAATACTCATCTTTTTTGCGCAATCTCACCTGATTTTTTGTAAATGCTGTTTTCGGGAATTACTCCCCTTACCATAGAAAGCGGATATATATTCGTGTTTTTCCCGATTACCGTACCCGGATTAAGCACCGAGCCGCAGCCGACCTCGACATAATCCCCCAATATCGCTCCCATTTTTTTAAGACCCGTAGGAAGCTCCTCGTCGCCCGATTTTATAACCACAAGGGTTTTATCCGACTTTACATTTGAGGTTATCGACCCGGCGCCCATATGCGAATGAAAGCCGAGTATCGAATCGCCCACATAATTGTAATGCGGAACCTGAACCGTGCCTATAAGCACAACATTTTTAAGCTCGGTCGAGTTGCCTACCACGCAATCATCGCCTACAAGGGCGTTGCCCCTTATAAATGCGCAGTGGCGCACCTCGGTTCTTTCGCCTATAATGCAGGGTCCTGTTATGCTTGCGCTGGGCGCTACCTTAGCCGACCTTGCTATCCATATATTCTCGCCCTTCTGCTCATACACGGCGGTATCAAGCGCGGGACCTATCTTTTTTATATAATCGCCTATTTTACCCAAAGCCTCAAACGGGTAGGTTACATCCTCAAGCAATGCCGACGCCAAGCCGCCGTTATCGCCGAAAAGCTCCTTTACTGTAATGCCTTTCATAGATACACACCTTTCGATTATGATATTATACAGGTTAATTATATCAACAATATGAATTTTTTTCAACAATTTATGTGTTGGGTATTGTAAATTTTAAAAAAATATGATAAAATGGCTTTACAAAAAATTGTGCGTTTGCGTATTCAAGCGTACGAACGGGCGGGTCCTGTGCGACGGAACGCCGCGAACCATGTCAGGCGGGGAACCGAGCAGCATTAAGCGGTGGTTTCCGTGCGCCGCAGTAAATCGGCTCGTTCGTACACTTGAGTGCGCAAGTTTTTTAGTATAAGGCTTTAAAAAGGCAGGTGCAGTATGGCTTACCAGGCGCTTTACAGAAAATACCGTCCTACAACCTTTTCGGATGTTGTAGGCCAAGAGCATATAACCGAGACCCTTAAAAACGAACTGTCGTCGGGCAAGACAGTACACGCCTACCTTTTTACGGGAACAAGAGGTACGGGCAAGACGAGCTGTGCCAAAATACTCGCAAAGGCGGTAAACTGCCTTTCTCCCGAAAACGGCGACCCCTGCCTTAAATGCGAAAGCTGTCTTTCGGTAGCGAGCGGCGAAAACACCGATATTGTGGAGATCGACGCGGCGTCCAACAACAGCGTGGACAGCATAAGAGACCTGCGTGACAGGGTGGCGTTTGCCCCCTCATTTTCAAAATACCGCGTTTATATTATAGACGAGGTTCATATGCTTACGATAAGCGCATTCAATGCGCTTTTAAAAACGCTTGAGGAACCGCCCGAGCATGTAATATTCATACTTGCGACGACAGAGGTTCACAAGCTTCCCGCAACCATACTTTCCCGTTGCCAGCGCTTTGATTTTAAGCGTATAGACCCCGAAAAGATAGCAAGCAGAATTAAATTCGTTGCCGAAAAAGAGGGGCTTACCGTAACCGACGGCGCCGCCGCCCTGATTGCCGCCGCAGCGGACGGCGGAATGAGAGACGCCCTTTCGATACTTGATTTATGTGCTTCGGCAGATAAAAACATTGACGAGGAAACAGTTGAAAGCGTCTGCGGTATGGCAGGCGGAGATTATTTGAACGAGTTGACGGAATGTATCAAAAGGCACGACGCCGAAACGGCTTTAAAGCTTATCGATAAGCTGTACGGCGGTTCGGTAGATATGCAAAGACTTCTCGGTGAGCTTACCTCTCACTACCGCGACCTTATGATAATAAAGGCGGTACGGTCGGACGATAAGCCGATAGTATGCTCCGCCGCAAAGCTTAAAGCCCTCGAAAAGCTTGCAGAGGATTACGATATAAAGGACATAATGAGAGTTATTTCGGTACTGCAATCCGCCGCGGCAACTATGCAAAGCGGAAACAGACGGTGTGAAATGGAGCTTACACTGCTTAAGCTTTGTATACCCGAGCTTTCGGGCGACATTGCTTCTCTTGAAAGGCGTGTTTCGGCGCTTGAATACGGCAGACCGTCGGTGTCGGCGGTACGGCAGACACCCGATATTAAGGAAACGGAGAAAGAACCTGCCGTCACGCAGACCGAAACGGAAAGCGGCGAGGAGGAAATACCCCTGCCAGAGCCGCCCGACGCAGAGCCAAACGAAAAGCCTGTCCCGCAGAGCGGCACCGTTCCCGTTCCCGATACGGACTGGAGCGAAATTATGCGTATTCTTAAAACCTCCTGCCCGCTTATACACGGCGTTTTAAACGCTTCAATGGCATATATAAGGGGTCCCTATTTGCTTATAGATGCACCTAACAGTCAATTCCGTTCGCTTATAAACAGCAACAACGGTTATTATAAAGACAGCATAAGAAAGGCGGCTCACACGGTCTTGGGCGTAACCTATAAGTTGGGTCCTTACACTAAAACCGAGGCTAAGGAGAGCGACCCTCTTACCGCGCTTGCGGATAAACTTAAAAACTTTGAAATCAATTAAGGAGAATTTATTATGAAGGTAAGATTACCCGGCTCCGGCGGTCCCGGAAATATGCAGCAGATGTTAAAGCAGGCTCAGAAAATGCAGCAGGATATGGCAACCCTGCAAGAGGATATTGAGCAGCGCGAGTTTTCCGCCACATCGGGCGGCGGTGCGGTTACCGTAACGGTAGACGGAAAGCACACCGTAAAATCAATTAAAATCAATCCGGAAATTATTGACCCGGACGATGCAGAAATGCTTGAGGATCTTGTTACCGTTGCGATAAACGAGGCAATCGGCAACGCGATTAAGACCTCCGAAGAGGAAATGGGCGCTATTACCGGCGGACTTAATATGCCAGGACTGTTTTAAAAATGGCAAATAATATCGTTCCGCTTACAGAGCTTATATCCCAGTTTGAACGGTTGCCCGGAATAGGCAAGAAGACCGCTCAGCGGTTAGCGTTCAATATCTTAGAGCAACCGCCCGAATATGCCGAAAAATTTGCTTCGGCACTGCTTAACGCGCGCAAAAAAATACATTTCTGCAAAATCTGTCAGGCATTTACGGACGAAGATATATGCCCGATTTGTTCGGACGAACGGCGTGACCGCACGGTAATCTGCGTTGTGGCAGAGCCGAAGGATGTTATGGCGTTTGAGAGAACCCGTGAGTTTTCGGGCGTTTACCATGTGCTTCACGGAGTGATTTCTCCGCTTGACGGAATAGGTCCCGACCAGCTCCGTATCAAGGAGCTTATGGCAAGGCTCGGCTCGGGCGAGGTTAAGGAAATAATAATGGCAACCAACCCGACGGTCGAGGGCGAAGCGACCTCAAGCTATCTTTCACGCCTTATAAAGCCTATGGGAATTAAGGTGACACGGTTGGCTTACGGAATACCCGTAGGCGGCGACCTTGAATATGCGGACGAATTTACCCTTGCGAGGGCGCTTGAGGGCAGAAACGAGATCTGACCGAATAATGTCCGTACAGTGTGACGAAACGGTGATTTATATGACAGAAGAAAAAATCAAACGCATAAACTTCCTTGCCAAAAAGCAAAAATCTGAGGGACTTACAGAAGAAGAAAGGGCTGAACAGCAAAAGCTGCGCCGAGAATATATAGACTCGTATAAGCGAAGCCTTGTAGCCCAGCTTGAAAACACCTATATATTAGAACCGGACGGAACCAAAAGAAAGGTGACACGCAAGGATGAAAATTCTGATAACTGACAGCGCGTCGCTTAAATCGGGCGGCGATCTTTCAACCGAGGTTTTGGAAAAATACGGCGAGATCAGCGAGTTTGACAATATAGACCGCACCACGCTTTTAAAAGAAGTAACGGACAAGGATATTATTTTCTGCAATAAAACCGTAATCGACAGGGAAGTAATCGACCGTGCCGAAAAGCTTAAATTTATAGGCGTTTTTGCCACGGGCTACAATAATATAGACACCGAATACGCTAAGGAAAAGGGCATTGCCGTATGCAACGCAGGCAGTTATTCAACAAATGCCGTAGCGCAGCAGGTAATCGCATATATACTTATTCATTACACCCAAATACCGAAATATAACGAATTTGTAAAGGACGGCGGCTGGAAACGCTCAAAAATATTTTCTCCGCTTGTGTTTGGGACGGACGAGGTTGCGGGAAAAACTCTCGGAATCGCGGGGTACGGAAATATCGGAAAAGCCGTTGAAACGGCGGCAAAGGGCCTCGGTATGAATGTAATAGTTTATACCAGAACCGTAAGGCCTAACGGCTCCACCCGTTTTGTAAGCTTTGACGAGCTACTTGAAAACAGCGATGTAATAACTCTTCACTGCCCGTTAAACCGTGAAAGTGCGGATATGATGAACAAGGAAGCATTTGAAAAATGCCGTGACGGTGCGTTTTTCATAAACACTTCACGCGGCGGCACGGTGGACGAAGCCGCTTTGTACGACGCTCTTTGCAGCGGCAAGCTTTCGGGCGCGGCTGTCGATGTTCTGAAAGAAGAACCGATGGCGGAAGACTGCGTTTTATTCGGCGCCCCGAACATAATAATAACTCCGCACACCTCCTGGGCACCGCTCACCACAAGAAAACGCCTTTTGGGTATTGCGTGTGAAAATTTAGACGCATTTTTAAACGGCGGAACCAAAAACAGAATAGTGTAAAAATAAAACTCCGCCCTGCCGCAAGAAAGTAAATCTTGCGGCAGGGCGGAGTTTTTTCTGTCAGGATATTTCCCTTAACTGTTTTTCTGTCTCGCATCTCAGAGCCATTTCGAGAAACCTTTTGTATATTTCATCTCGGTCTTCGTCGCCAAGCGAACGAAGCTTCTGTAACATTTCTTTTTCATTATGTGTAATTAAAAAGTACGGACATTCCTCTTTCTTATAAAGCATTATAATATCTTCTTTCTATGCGCTTTATTTATTCATAATCAATGATGTTTTAAGGAAAGTCAACGGGTTCGAAATCGTTGACTCTGCTTAAGCGCTCAAGACAAGAATTTTTCGTAATGCTTCGCTATATCGTATGCTGTCAAATCGCCGCTTTTTGCGGCTATGGAAAATATCATCGTCATACACGGGGTTTGAATTTCATCGTTTATGAAATTTGCCTCGCTGCGGCTTACCGGTATTTTTTGCCGGCATATACAAGCCTTGCTGTCGCCGCACTTGCATTTTGCGGGTACGCCGGCCTGGTATGTTTCACCGTCGTTATAAACCGTATCGTTATATCTCCAAGTAAGGTTGCGGTCTTCACAGGATTTCTCCGTATCCGACTGCACAGTCGGAATGTAACCGTTATCCGCCTCGGGAGTAAAAGCCACAGCCTTTAAAAGAGCGGCGCATAACACAAAAATTATGATTGCCGTTCTTAGGATATATTCATATATGGTTTTGTTGTTTGGTTTATCCGTAAACACTGTTTCTCCTTTAAATACAGAGCCTTAAAGCGGCCCTCGGAACGGATATTCGGAAACAGGCTGTCAGCCTATTTTATCTGTAAAAAAAAAGACCGCTTTTAAGCAGTCTTTTGGTTGGAGCGGGTGATGGGAATCGAACCCACACGACCAGCTTGGAAGGCTGGGATTCTAGCCATTGAACTACACCCGCATAAGAACAGAGATTATAATAACACAAAATGCCCCGTTAGTCAAGTGTTTTATCGGTTTTTTAAGAAAAAGGCTGTGCAGTAACCTGCACAGCCTTAAAAATTTTATCAGCAAACCTCTGCCAAATCAAAGATTTTCTTCGGAAGCTCTTCCTTATCGGCTGAAACGGTGAAGACAAATTCAACATCGGAGATTTCGGAAATTCTCTCAAGAAAAGCGGTAAGCTCGTCCATGTCACGGCTGCCTATTCTGAGGGTTGCGTCGCCGAAGATGTGGGTAACATCGTTGTTGCCCGCCTTTATTCCGGCAACCATACCGTAATACTCGCCGTAGCCCGAAATACCGTAGCTTTCTGCGTCTATAAGGCGTGCTTTATGTGTTACGGAATAGGTAAGGGTATCGCCCTTTTCGATGCAGACAACATTGCCGAGACTGGCTTCAGTCGCGGAATTTACCATATCCACAAGCTTTTTGGTTTTACCCGAACCTTTTTTTCCGATAATGAGTTTAATCATTTATACCAACTCCTTTTATATTATACTGCCCATGCAGTTATTAACCGTTGAGACGCGCCTCAAGCTCAGCCTTGCGGTCCTCATATCCCGGTTTGCCGAGCAACGCAAACATATTCTTTTTGTAGCTCTCAACTCCGGGTTGGTCAAACGGATTTACGCCCAACATATAGCCCGAAATTGCGCATGCCTTTTCAAAGAAGTATATAAGCTCGCCGAGATTTTCTTCGTCCGGCTTATCAACCTTTATTTCAAAATTCGGAACGCCGCCGTCCGTATGAGCCAAAACCGTTCCCTCGAACGCCTTTGAATTTACATAGGACATAGTCTCCCCCGCAAGGAAGTTAAGTCCGTCGCCGTTGTCGGCGTCCTTTTCAATGGTAATATCCTTATCGCTTTCACCGAAGGTAACAACGGTTTCAAACATAAGTCTGCTGCCGTCCTGAATAAACTGACCCATTGAGTGAAGGTCGGTAGAAAATGTAACCGAAGCCGGGAAAAGGCCCTTGTTGTCCTTGCCCTCGCTCTCGCCGAAAAGCTGTTTAAACCATTCCGCCATCATAGTAAATCTGGGCTCGTAGCTTACAAGGAGCTCAACCGATTTACCCTTGCGGTAAAACGCATTGCGGAGCGCAGCGTACAAATAGCAGTCGTTTTTGTACATATCCGCCTCGTTAAATTTTTTCATAGCCTTTGCGGCACCGCTCATTAACGCGTCTATATCCGCGCCTGCGGCGGCTATCGGGAGAAGACCTACCGCTGTGAGAACGGAGAATCTTCCGCCTACATCGTCCGGCACAACAAAGCACTCGTAGCCCTTTTCGTCGGCAAGCTTTTTAAGAGTGCCTCTCGCCTTATCGGTAGTGCAGTAAATGCGCTTTGCCGCTTCCTCTTCGCCGTACTCTTTTTCAAGATAATCGCGAAGCACCCTGAACGCAACGGCAGGCTCGGTGGTTGTTCCGGATTTTGAAATAATGTTTACCGAAACTCTCTTTCCCTTGCACATTTCCATAATATCGGAAAGATAAGCACCGCTTATGCTGTTGCCGGCAAAATATATCTCCGGCGCGCCGTCACGGAGCTGATTGTAAAACGGTCCCTTTAAAAACTCGATAGCCGCTCTGGCGCCGAGGTATGAGCCGCCTATACCGATTACTATGAGTATATCGGTATCACGGCGTATCTTCGCCGCCGCAGCCTTTATGCGTGCAAATTCCTCTTTATCATAATTCTCGGGAAGCTGCACCCAACCGAGAAAATCGTTGCCGAGACCGGACTTTTCGTTCACGGTTTTGTGGGCGTCGGCAACCTGAGTTTCAAGACCTTTAAGGTCGTTTTCTCTTATAAACTGTTTTGCGTATGATGCGTTGAATTTAACTGACATTTTTAACCCCTGGATTCTTTTATTAGTTTGCCTTTATATTCTACAATATTTTTTTCATTTTTTCAAGACAAATTACCTTAATTCATTAAAAGTTTTCATAATCTGAACAATCCTTTTAAAATCCACCCGAAAGTAACGCCGAAGGTCAGCCTCCCGACGCTTTCGTCCGCCACTATCGGAATTTCGCCTAAGCTTTCGTCACCCATACTCACGGTCACGGTGCCGAGCAGGTCGCCTTTTTTTACGGGAGCCGTTACATTTTCATTCATAGAGACCTTGCGTTCTATATTGCCCGAAGCGGATTTCGGCATTAAAACGCTTAAATCGTTGGTAGGCTTCACCCTTATCTCCGATTTTGTGCCCTTGCTTACCTTTACCGTCGTGTTTTCGTCAATCCCAGCGTTTATCGACGAAAAATTGTAATTCGCAAAGCCGTAATCAAGCAGTTTTTTAGCTCCGTTAAAGCGGTCGGCCGTGCTGTCCGCCGACATTACGACCGCCACAAGCTCAAGACCGTTTCGCTGTGCCGTTGCCGAAAGGCAGTATTTTGCTGTTGCGGTAGTTCCGGTTTTAAGACCCGTTGTGCCCTCGTAAAACCTTACAAGCTTATTTGTATTTACAAGCTCGCTTTTTCCGTCACGCAGACTGTCCATCCAGACGGTCGAATAGTCCTTAATAAGCGGATGCTTGATAAGCTCGCTTGACATAAGCGCAACATCATACGCCGTTGTAAGGTGTCCGTCCGCGTCAAGCCCCGTGCAGTTCACAAAATTGGTGCTTGTCATGCCAAGCTCCTTTGCGCGGCGGTTCATCATTGCGACAAAGCCCTCCTCACTGCCGGCAATAAGCTCGCCGAGCGCCACGCAGGCGTCGTTTGCCGAGGCGATCACGGTAGCCTTTAAAAGGTCGTTCACCGTCATTGTCTCGCCGGGCTTAAGCCATATCTGCGAGCCGCCCATACTGCTTGCGTGTTCGCTTGCGGTGACTACCGTTTCAAGCGAAATATCCTTTCTGTCGATAGCCTCCATTACAAGCAGCAAAGACATTATCTTCGTAATAGACGCAGGCGGAGTTTTCTCATCCTGATTGTCCTCGTAAAGCACCTTGCCCGTAACAGGCTCCATAAGTATTACCGATTTTGCCTTTATATCGAGCTTTTGACCGATTGCGGCGCTCGGTGCGGACGCTTCAAGCGGCTCGTTTATATCCTCGACGCTGCATTCGCTTGATACGGTCACAGCCCTTTCGGCGTGCAGGACCGTTCCCGATAAAAGGCAAAAAGCCAAAATAAAAACTGCTAACTTTTTCAAAACGGCACACTCTCCTTTAGTAGAAGAATATGCCGTTTACAGTTTTTTAATAACCCAAATTTTCGCCGCAGAGGATAACCTTTATTCTGTCCTTTTGGCGCTGCATTGCCGAAACAAGGTAATCGCAGCAGATACGCGTCTGTCCCGCGCAGCCGTCGGTCATTTCGGGGCAATCGCTTTTAAGTAACGAAACGCAGTGACCGAGCTTGCGGCACGGAGCGTCTATTTTAAGCCTTTCGGTGTTTTTAGGCGCCGCAATTCTTTTTATCCGCAAAAGTCCCTCGTTTATATCCTTTACGATTTTATTTGCGCCGACCACCATAACAACATTTTTAGGTCCGAAGCAAATGGAGGAAATACGGTTTGCCGTGCCGTCGACATTTACAAGCTCGCCGTTTTCGGTAACGGCGTTTGACGAGCAGAAGAAGAAATCGCAGCCGATAGCTGCCTTAAAGGCTTCGAGTCTTTCCTCATCGGTAATTCCGGGCTTTGTACGGTCAAAAAACTTATATTCTGGAGATTCGATTATATCCCACACTCCGCTTTCCTTAAGCGACATCGAGCCGCCCGCGGTGATTACAGCGCCGTCAAAGATAAGCTTCTTTACTATACCGCAAACTTCACCTTTATTCTCGGCGTAGTACGCCTTCATATTGTTGCGTTCAAGATTTTTCATTGTTTTGGCGATAATTTCGTTCATTTCATTCCAATCCTTTCACAATGGTGCCGCCGCCCACTACAATGTCCCCGTCATAGAAAACCGCCGCCTGACCGGGGCTGGGAGCTCTTTGCGGTTCGTCGAATTCTATTATAACACAGCCGTCCCCGGCTTTTGATATAACCGCCGGCTGTTCTATGTGGCGGTAGCGAAGCTTAGCTGTTACCCTCATACTGTCTGACAGCTCATCAAACGGTATAAAATTAACATCATTTACAAGAACACGCTTATAAAACAGCGCATCCTCGTCGCCCAAGGTGACGGTGTTCTTCAGCGGATTTTTCTCTATAACATATGCGTGCTTGCCGAGTGCTATACCAAGTCCTTTTCTTTGACCCACGGTATACCTTATAACGCCCTTATGCTCGCCCAACACCTCGCCGTTTCCGTCTATAAAATTGCCGTACTTTGCAGTTTTACCCGTAAAACGCTCGATAAATCCGGCGTAATCTCCGTCAGGCACAAAGCATATATCCTGACTGTCGGGCTTTTTTGCGTTTACAAAGCCGTTTTCCTCGGCGATTTTTCTGACCTGCGGTTTTGTAAGGACACCTAACGGAAAAAGCGTTTTTGAAAGCTGTTCCTGCGTCATTGAATACAGCACATAGGTCTGGTCTTTAGATGTATCCGCCGCGCGGCAGAGGAGAAATCTGCCGTTTTCGTCCTCTTTTACCGATGCGTAATGGCCTGTGGCAATTTTGTCATACCCCAGTGTCTCGGCCCTTAAAAGCATAGCGTCGAATTTAATATGTCTGTTACATTCGATACAGGGGTTGGGCGTTCTGCCGTTTTCATATTCATCAATAAATTTGTCAATAACGCTGTCCTTAAAGCCTTCCTTGAAATTAAAGACATAATGCTTAATGCCCATACGCGCGCAGACCGCACGAGCGTCCTCAACATCGGAAAGCGAACAGCAGGTTCTTGTTTTGCCGGAATTGTAATCCTCGCCGTCGTAAAGACGGAGCGTAACGCCCGAGACTTCATAACCATCCCTTAAAAGAAGCGCCGCGCAAACAGAGGAGTCCACTCCGCCGCTCATTCCAACCATTACCCTTTCGTTTTTCAAAGCTTACCCCCATATAACACAGCCCGAAAGACACTGTCCTTCGGGCAACTTTTTTAAATAGATGTGATATGCGCGATTTCGTACATATCGTTGTCAAACGGCTTTTTCATATTAAGCGCCTCGTAAATATCGTAATTTACAATTTCGCCCTTCTGCATTCCGACAACCCTGTTGCCTATGCCGTCCTTAAGAAGCTTGACCGCCGCATAGCCCATTTGGGTTGCGACAACACGGTCGCGGACGGTCGGGTTGCCGCCTCTCTGAACATGACCCAAAACCGTAGCCCTTGATTCTATTCCGGTTTGTTTCTCGATTTCCTTGGCGATTTCATCTACTCCGCCTACGCCCTCGGCAACAACAACAATAAAGTGCTTTTTGCCGGTTTTCTGCGTTTCCTTAATCTTGGCTACAACATCTTCAACGCTGTGGTTGATCTCGGGAACCAAAATAGCGGTTGCGCCTACGGCAATTCCGCTTTGTAAAGCAAGATAGCCCGCTCTTCTGCCCATTACTTCTACTACCGAGCAGCGGTCGTGCGACTGTGCGGTATCTCTTATTTTATCAACCATTTCCATTGCCGTATTCATTGCGGTGTCGAAACCTATTGTATATTCAGTCGAGGAAATATCGTTATCGATAGTTCCCGGCACGCCTACGCAGGGGATGCCGTGCAGTGACAAGTCTCTCGCGCCTCTGTAAGAGCCGTCGCCGCCGATAACGACTATACCCTCTATTCCGTGCTTTTTGCAGTTTGCGATAGCCTCGTTCATACCCTCTTCGGTTTTAAAGCGTGGGCTTCTCGCGGTGTAAAGCACCGTACCGCCTCTGTGGATTATATCCGAAACCGAGCGTACATCCAAATCTATTATATCGCCCTCGATAAGACCGTTATAACCTCTTCTTATTCCCTTTACCGTCATTCCGAGCGCTATTGCGGTTCTGACAACCGCACGCACCGCAGCGTTCATTCCCGGAGCGTCTCCCCCGCTTGTGAGTACACCTATTGTTTTCATACATACCATCTCCAAATATATAAAAATATCATTGTAAGCTTTTTTATAAAGTATAAACCAAAATTGTTAATTTTTCAACAATAAATTTTCTTATTCTATAAATTTAACATTTTGTTCCCCGATGACGGCGCAAAGCTTGTCTAAAATCCGTTTTGACGGAGCTATTTTAAGCCGTTCGGGCGCCTCCAGCTTTTTACCCGTATCGGTACAGTACACTATAACGGGAACCGTACCGTGATATTCGGCAAGGATTTCCTGCACCTTTAAAAACTCGTCTCCCGAAAGGCTTTTAAGTTTAAGGTACAGCCCCCTTTTATATTTCGGCACGGAAATATTTTTTGCGCTTTCGGGTATTTCCTCCGCGCTTTCAACCACTATCTCGGGGTCTCGGTCCTCTCTCTCCGAAATTCTGCCGGTTATGATTACCGGCTTACCGGAAGAGAGTTGCGGTTTAAACTGCGCGAGCGCCGCCGAAAAGACCGTGAGCGTGACCGTACCCGAAGTATCCTCAAGTACGGCAGAAGCCATAAGGCTGTTGTTTTTAAGCTGTCTTACCTTAAGATTTTCCACTAAACCTCCGATTTTTACACGGCTGCCGTCACGGTATTTTTTAAGGTTTATCTGAGCCGCCGAGGCTACGCCTATCTTGTTTAAATACGGCTTATATTTATCAAGCGGATTACCCGAAAGATAGAGTCCGCACGCTTCTTTTTCAAAAGCAAGCTTCAATTCCTCCGGCATTTCCTCCGCCTCTGTCATAGTATAATCGACGGCGTCTCCCATTTCATCGAACAAATTAAGTTGACCGTCCGAGGAATAACGCTTTTCGCCCTCGGCGGCGGTAAGCATACCTTCCATATTGTACAAAAGCTTGCGGCGGTTAGCGCAAAGACAGTCCATAGCGCCGCTCTTTATAAGTCCCTCAAGCGCCTTACGGTTGAACTCTCTTGAATAATTCCTGAGACAGAAATCATATGCGGATGTGTATTCTCCGTTTTCCTCTCTTTCCTTTATCAGCCTGTCGATAACCCCTGCTCCGAGATTTTTAACGGCGTTGAGCCCAAAACGGATATTTCCGCCGTCGGGCGTGAACCCCGCCCCGCTTGTATTTACGGACGGCGGCAGGATTTTTATGCCGTTTTTCCTGCAATCCTCGGTATAAAGGGCAATTTTTGAAGAACTGTCCATCATACTTGTCATAAGGCTCGCAAAGTATTCCGCAGGATAATGGCGCTTTAAATACGCCGTTCTGTACGCAACAAACGAGTACGCGGCGGCGTGCGCCTTATTAAAGGCGTAGGAGCTGAAGCTCTGCATATCGTCAAAAATCTTTTCCGCAATTTTTTCGTCCACGCCGTTTGCGACGGCGCCGGGGCATATTACATTCCCGTTTTCGTCCTTTTCTCCCCATAAAAAGAACTGCCTTTCCCGTTTCATAACTTCGTGCTTTTTCTTTGCCATAGCGCGGCGCACTATATCCGCCCTGCCCAGGGTATAGCCGGCAAGTGTGCGGAATATCTGCATTACCTGCTCTTGGTAAACAATACAGCCGTAGGTTACCGAAAGTATGGGCTTTAAAAGCGGCGTATCGTATGTGACATCCTCGGGGTGGTGCCTGTTGTGAATGTATTTCGGGATAGAGTCCATAGGTCCCGGTCTGTAAAGCGAAAGTATGGCGGTCAGATCCTCAATACTTTCGGGTCCGAACTGGCGCAGTACGCTTTTCATGCCGTCCGATTCAAACTGAAACACGCCGTCCGTACCGCCCTTGCCCATCATTGCATAAGTTTCCTTATCGTCAAGCGGTATTTTTTCAATATCGAAATCAGGGTCGTTTTTTCTTATACATCTTTCCGTGTCCGCTATTACGGTGAGGTTTCTAAGCCCCAAAAAGTCCATTTTAAGAAGCCCCAGCTCGTCAAGCGCGGTCATTGTATACTGGGTAACCACCGCCTCGTCGTTTACCGCAAGGGGAACATACTCGGCTATCGGTTTATCGGAAATCACCACCCCCGCGGCATGGGTAGAGGCGTGTCTCGGCATACCTTCAAGCCTTACGGCGGTGTCTATAAGCTCTTTTATCTGAGGGTCGTTTCCGTAAAGCTCCCTTAACTCCGCCGAGCCCTTCATAGCACGGTCAATAGTCATATTAAGCGCCTGCGGTATAAGCTTCGCCACCCTGTCGCAAACAGCGTAGGAAATATCGAGCGCACGACCTACATCCCGTATCGCCGCCCTTGCCGCCATTGTACCGAAGGTAACTATCTGCGAAACACGGTCCTCTCCGTATTTCCTTATTACATAATCTATTACTCTTTGCCTGTTCACATAGCAGAAGTCTATATCAAAATCGGGCATTGAGACCCTTTCGGGGTTTAAAAAACGCTCAAAATAAAGGTCGTATTTAAGCGGATCTATTCCCGTTATGCCGATACAGTACGCCGCAAGGCTCGCCGCTCCCGACCCTCTTCCGGGACCTACGGGTATACCGTTTTTCTTTGCGTAATTCACAAAATCCGCAACGATAAGGTAGTAGTCTACATATCCCATACGGTTTATGACGGAAAGCTCGTAGGAAAGCCTGTCCGTAACCGACTTATCGGGATTTTCGCCGTAAATTCTTTTCATTCCGGCAATACATTTTTCCTTAAAATAGGTAAAATGGTCCCTGTCTCCTATATCAAAGCGAGGCAGCTTGATTTTTCCGAATTCAAGCGTTACATTACACCTTTCGGCAATCTTGCAGGTGTTTTTGAGCGCAGACGGAGCATTGCCGAACAACTCTGCCATTTCCTCGCCCGATTTTAGATAAAACTCGTTGGTTTTAAACTCTATCGGGTTTTCCTCGGTTATCTTACTGCCGGTTTGTATGCACAAAAGCACCTTATGAATTTTAAAATCGTCCCTGCCGATATAATGAACATCGTTTGTGGAAACAAGCGGTATGCCCGTTTCCTCGGATATTCTTATAAGCTGAGGATTTATCCTTTTCTGCTCATCTATTCCGTGATCCTGAAGCTCAAGATAATAATTTCCTCTGCCGAAAACGCCGTCGTAAAAAAGTGCCGCCTGTTTTGCCTTTTCATACTCTCCGTTTGATAAGAGTTTCGGAATTTCACCCGCAAGACAGGCTGAAAGCGCAATAAGTCCCTTACTGTATTTTTGCAGAATTTCCTTATCTATCCTGGGCTTTGAATAAAATCCTTCTGTAAACCCTAAAGATACAAGCTTTATAAGGTTGGAATAACCCTCGTTATTCTCACACAGCAAAACCAAATGGTTATATTTGCTTTCGCCGCCCTTTTGCTTATCAAATCTGCTTTTCGGGGCAACATAAACCTCACAGCCTATAATAGGCTTCACACCGTGTTCCAGTGCATATTTGTAAAATTCTATCACGCCGTACATCACGCCGTGGTCGGTAATCGCAATGCTTTTCTGCCCGAGCTGCGCCGCACGGTCGATAAGCTCTTTTATTCGGCAACAGCCGTCAAGCAAGCTGTACTCGGTATGCACATGCAGGTGTGTGAAGTCCATATGCCGCTCCTTTCTTATTTTTTAACGCTTTCGTAAATGTCCGTAAGCCTTTTAAAGCGGTGGTTAAGTCCCGAAACCGTAAGCGGCTCCTCGGAAAGCCGGCACAGCTCGCTAAGAGTTGATTCGGGGTTGTTTTTCCTGAGACTCGCCGCTTTTCTAAGCTCGTCCGGCAGGCTTTCAAGCATCCCGTGCCGTTCTAAATAATCAATGGCACGGCGCTGTTTTATGGACGCTTCTACCGTCTTTGAAATATTGGCGCTGTCGCAGTTGCTTCGGCGGTTGATATTATTCTTTACGCTTTTAAGTATTTTAGTATCCATAATGTCAAGCGTTCTGTGCGGCACTCCCATAAGGGTCAGCAGGTCTTCAATGCAGGCGCTTTCCTTCGTGTAAAGTACCGCTCCGTTTTGCCGTTTTGCCTTTTTAAGCGAAATGCCGTAGCCCGACAAAAGCTCCGAAAATTCATCGGCAAGCCTGCCGTCCCGAACCGAGAATTCCGCTCGGTATTCCTTTTCGGGGTCGTTTATATTTCCGCACGAAAGAAAAGCCCCTCTTATAAAGCTTTGGAAGCAGCATTCACGGGTTATAATATCGTTATTTATAAGCCTGTCCGCTATGCCGTAATCATAGCACGCCAGAATTTTAAGCCTGTCCGCCTCGGACACTACCCTTGCTATATAGGTCGGTCGGACATTGCCGCCGCAGGTTATTTCCGCAGTAACGCCGAAAATGCTTTTTAAAAGCGAAGCGTAAAGCTCCGCCATAGCGGCGTTGCCCGTCTGCATAGAAATTTTTTTAAAAGAAAAAGACCTGCCGAAAAGCATAAAACCGTATATCAGCGGTTGTTTACAGCACTCCGGCGGTCTTATGGCGGCTAATTCGTTTTTTACTTCACTGCAAAATGACATCAGCTTTTGTATATATCCCTGTGGGTTATCGAGCAATTAAAGTTTTCGTTCTGCAAATGCTCGCCGATAAGCTGTGCAAAGGTAACGGAACGGTGCTTACCGCCCGTACAGCCGATCGAGATTATAAGCTGACTTTTGCCCTCCTTGGCGTAGAGCGGCACTGCGCAGTCTATAAAGCTTAAAAGCCTTGCCAAAAACTCCTTGCTGTCGTCGCTTGACATTACATAATCTCTGACCTCTTTGTCGAGACCCGTTTTATGCTTTAAATCCTCAACATAAAACGGATTGGGCAGACAGCGGACATCTATAACCAGATCCGCCTCGGTGTCCGCGCCGTATTTAAAGCCGAAGGACTTGCACTGTATTTTAAGCACATTGCTTACGCTTCCGCAGAAAACATTTGAAAGCTGAACCTTAAGCTGCGCTATCGAAATATGGCTTGTATCTATTATGTAATCGGACATAAATCTTATTTTTTTGAGCATTTCACGCTCTTTTTTAACAGCGGCGGAAAGCGACATATTTTCGGCGTCCGCCATCGGGTGCCTGCGGCGGTTTTCCTTATAACGCCTTATAAGCACATCGTCCGCGGCGTCAAGAAAAAGTATTTTATACGCAACGCTGTTATTTTTAAGATTGTTCAAGACCTGCTCTATCTCCGAAAAGAGAACGCCGCCCCTTATATCGGTAACTATCGCCATTTTATTAAGCAGATCGCCGCTTCTTGCGGAAAGCTCCACAAACGAGGGAATTATTGCCGGCGGTATGTTATCAACACAGTAATATCCCATATCCTCAAGTGCGTTTGCCGCCTGAGATTTTCCCGCTCCCGACATTCCCGTCACAATAAGCAGTTCCATTAATTCCCACTTCTTCCCACAAGTATTACCTCCGGCTCAAGCTTTACCCCGTCGCCGTTTAAAACCTCTGTTTGTACCCTTTTTATAAGCTCACATACATCCTTGCAGGTAGCGTTGCCGAGGTTTACAATAAAGCCTGCGTGCTTATCGCTTACCTGCGCTCCGCCTGCAGATGCACCTTTGAGACCGTTTTTTTCTATAAGTGCGCCGGCATAATTGCCGGCCGGTCTTTTAAAGGTACTTCCGGCGCTGGGATATTCAAGCGGCTGTTTTTGCTTTCTTCGCATAATAAGCTCGCTCATTTTTTCCTGTATACGCTCCTTATCTCCGCCTGAAAGCCTAAGCGTAACGGAGGTTATTACCATACCGCCGTTTTTAAACACACTGTTTCTGTAACCGAGGTGCATTTCCTCGGCGGTAAGTGCCGCCGCCGTGCCGTCCTCCGTTACATATTCGGCGGATATAACCGCATCCGCCATTTCGCCGCCGTAAGCGCCGGCGTTCATATAAAGCGCGCCGCCCACGCTCCCCGGAATACCGTACGCAAATTCAAACCCCGTAAGGGAATTATCAAGCGCCGCCTTGCAAACGGATGAAAGCCCTGCGCCCGCACCGCATTTTATTTCTTCGCCGCACACGGTAATTTTGTTAAGAGAGGAAACGCTTATTACCGCACCCTCTATTCCGCCGTCCGACACAAGAAGATTAGAGCCGTTTCCGATTATGAAAAACGGAACCGTCAGCTCCCGACACCTTTTAAGCACCGAAGAAAGCTCGGCGGTATTTCCGGGGCATATAAATATATCCGCAGGTCCGCCGATTTTAAAGCTTGTATGAAGCCGCATAGGCTCGTCTTTTTTATACGGTATATTATTTTCTTTACAATACTGCTCAAGACCGCAAAGCTCCATACTGCTTCCTCCGTTTTTTATTTATACAAATCGCAAAGATATGCGGCACCTATTATGCCCGCGTCGTTACCGAGCGCCGCCGCCTTTATCTCGGTGGCTTTGCTGATATTTCTTGCGTAGTTTTCGCCCTCAACAAACGCCTTCAGGGGATTTATAAGCGTGTCGCCCTCTTTGGAAATTCCGCCGCCTATGCAAAGCACCTCCGGCTGGAAAATATTTATGCAGTTTGAAACGCCTATTCCGATATACTGTATATAACGGTCAACAATTTTTTTCCCCACTTCGTCGTCCTTACGCATAGCGTCAAACGCGGTTCTGCCGTTTACCTTGTTTATATCGCCGCCGCACAGCTCCCACATAACGCTCTTGGGGTATCTTATCATTGCCTGCTTTGTCTGTCTTATAAGCGCGGTTGCCGAAGCATACGCTTCCCAACAGCCCTGTCTGCCGCAGGAGCATATCTCGCCGTCCATATTTATAACCGTATGACCGAGCTCCGCTCCGGCGTAGTTAGAGCCAGAATAAATTTTGCCGTCTATTATAACGCCGCCGCCGACGCCCGTGCCTAAGGTAATGGCTATAAAGTTTTTGGTTCCTTTTCCGGCTCCTGCTATATATTCGCCGTAAGCCGCGGCATTTGCGTCGTTTTCGATATAGAAATCAACACCTAATCTCTCTTTAAGCATTTCCGCCATATGCACATCGTAAAAGCCCAAATTGTTGGCATAGCATACTACGCCGTTCACGGGGTCTATAGCACCCGGTGTGCCGACGCCCATACACTCAATATCCTCAATTTTAAGACCCGCTTTTTCTATCGCAGTTCTTGCCGCCGCCGCCATATCGTCCACAATTTCCTCTGCCGGACGGGGGCAGTTGGTTTTCATTTCTCCCGTGGCGATAATTTTGTAATTTTCATCCACCACGCCGGCAACTATGTTTGTTCCGCCTAAATCTATTCCGAGTTTGTACATATTTCCTTCTCCTTTTTAAAACGGCTCAACCTTTTCCGTAGCCGTTTCGGTTTTATCGTCGTCGGTCATACCGAGCCGTTTAAGCAAGTCCTTCGCGGCGTTGTAACCGAGCTTTTTCTGACGGTTGTTCATAGCCGCAACCTCTATTATTACCGCCAGATTACGGCCCGGCTTTACTGGTATCGTAAGCGACGGAATATTAAGCCCCAATATTTCCGTGGTCTGCTTTTCAAGGCCCATACGGTCGTAAACCTTGTTTACATCCCATATTTCAAGGTTGATTACAAGGTCTATTTTCTCGGTAAGCTTTACCGCGCCCGCGCCGAAAATACGGCTCGCGTTAATAATACCTATTCCGCGAAGCTCTATAAAATGCCTTATGTTATCGGGCGCCGTTCCCACAAGCGATTTGTTTGAAACACGGCGTATCTCAACAGCGTCGTCCGCAATGAGACGGTGGCCTCTTTTTATAAGCTCAATCGCCGTTTCGCTTTTACCGACGCCGCTCTCGCCGAGAAGTAATATACCTTCGCCGTAAACCTCGACAAGCACGCCGTGGCGGGTTACTCTCGGAGCCAGACTCAGGTTTAAGAAAGCTATCAGCGCCGCCGTAAAATCCGAGGTGGATTCCGCGGTCCTTAAAAGCGGTACGCCGTATTCCTCCGCAATGCGCGTATAAACCTCGCCTACCTGCAGGTCGCGGCATATTATTACCGCCGCCGGCTTATGCGAGAAAAACTCACGAAGCCTGCTTTCCGCCTTTTCCGGGGTAAATCTTAAAATAAAGCTTTCTTCGCTTTTTCCTATTATTTGTATCCTTTTTTCATCGAAAAATTCGAAGTATCCCGCCATATGAAGTCCCGGTCTGTTGACCTCTGCCGTGGTTACGGCAATTTTTTCGGGTTCCGCCGGCATATTGAGAATCTCAAGCGAAAATTCCGAGATGATTTTTTCAAGTGAAATGGAAAAATTCGTCCGCACAAAGCTTACCTCCTTATACTGCTTACTTCACTATTATAATACATACCGACAAAAAACGCAAAAGTTTTCTTTGCGGTGACACAAGTTTTTTCTTGAAAATAGTATGTGCAGGTATTATAATTAGTATTTGAAATGCTAATACTGTAAAAAGGACGATAAATTCAAATGAAGCTTGGAATGGTAGGACTGCCGAATGTCGGCAAATCAACCCTGTTTAACGCAATAACAAACGCCGGCGCGCAGTCGGCAAATTACCCGTTCTGCACGATTGAACCGAATGTGGGTATGGTAAGCGTTCCGGACGAACGGCTTGAAAAGCTGGCGGAAATATATAATCCGGACAAATTCACTCCGGCGGTAATAGAGTTTGTTGATATAGCCGGTCTTGTAAAGGGTGCGTCAAAGGGCGAGGGACTGGGCAACAAGTTCCTTGCGAATATCCGTGAGGTTGACGCGATAGTCCATGTGGTCCGTTGCTTTGAAAGCGATGATATTATCCATGTCGAAGGCTCGGTTGACCCTGTAAGAGATATAGAAACCATTAATTTGGAGCTTATCTTCTCCGATATTGAGATGGCTCAGCGCCGTCTTGACAGAGCGTCTAAGGCTATGAAGGGCGATAAAACGCTTAAGGGCGAGGTTGATTTCTTAAACCGCCTTATAGAGCATCTTGAAAAGGGACTTCCGGCGCGTTCTGTTGAAATAAACGACGATACCGAGCAGGCAGTGCTTGATACTACCGCCCTGCTTTCGGCAAAGCCGGTAATTTACGCCTGCAATATGAGCGAGGACGATTTTTCGGGCGGTATAGAGCAGAACAAAAATTACAATGCGGTTAAGGAGATTGCCGAAAGAGAAAAAGCGGAGATACTTCCGATCTGCGCTTCGCTTGAAGCGGAAATTTCGGGACTTTCGGACGAGGAAAAGGTAATGTTCCTTGAGGAACTCGGTCTTGAGCGTTCGGGTCTTGACCGTATGATACAAAAATGCTACAGTCTTTTGGGACTTATTTCATATCTTACCGCAGGAAAGCCCGAGGTAAGAGCTTGGACTATAAAAAAGGGCACCAAAGCTCCGCAGGCGGCAGGTAAAATTCACTCCGATTTTGAAAGAGGCTTTATCCGTGCCGAGGTTATAGGCTACGACGAATTTATAAACACCTGCGGCGGCAGTATGACAGCCGCAAAAGAAAAGGGACTTGTCAGGAGCGAGGGCAAGGACTATGTTATGCAGGACGGCGATATAGTTCTTTTCAGATTTAATGTTTAATTTTTTTGAGGTGATCCGTTTTGGGTGAGTTTCACTTTTACAGCCCCGATTCACTGTATATTTATCTGGTAATTCCGGCTATAATTATAGCAATATGGTCGCAGATAAAGGTGAAAACCGCATTTTCAAAATATTCCTCACGCCGCACGGGCATAAGCGGAGCGGACGCCGCGCGGCTTGTGCTTGAAGCAAACGGCGTTAAGGGTGTTAAAATAGAACAGGTTTCAGGCTCGCTTACAGACCATTACGACCCGAGAACCAATGTGATAAGGCTTTCGGAATCGGTATACGGCGCATATAATCTGTCCGCCGTCGGCGTTGCGGCGCACGAGGCGGGTCACGCCGTGCAGTACGCATACGGCTATCCCGCGATAAAGGCTCGTTCGGTAATACTTCCCGTGTGCAATTTAGGCTCGCAGCTGTCACTTCCGCTGCTTGTTATAGGCTTTATTTTTAATTTTCATTTGCTTGTAAAGCTGGGCGTTATATTCTTCTGCGCCGCGCTTCTTTTCCAGCTTATGACTCTGCCGATAGAGTTTAACGCTTCAAGACGCGCCGTAAAAACCGTAAGCGAAAGCGGAATATTAACCGACGAGAAAGATATTAAAGCGCTTAAAAAGGTGCTTTCCGCCGCCGCCATGACCTATGTTGCGGCTCTGCTTGTATCCCTGACGCAGTTGATAAGGCTTATTGCCGTTTCCAAAAGAAGGCGGTAGTTTTTCCTTTTAAAATATTGTATAGCCTTTTGTAATTTTACCGATAATAGCATAGGGTGGTAAAATGCAAAAGCGAAAAGCAAGGTTTATGCTGTTTTCAATAGGAGCGGTCGGGTACGGTCTTATAGAGATTATCTGGCGCGGGTATACCCACTGGTCAATGCTCGGCGCCGGCGGTATCTGCTTTATGTTCTTCGGCGGCATAAGCGAAAAATTCAAAAAAGCCGGACTTTTTATAAAAGGACTTATAGGAAGCACCTTTATTACGGGAATAGAGTTTATTTTCGGCGTAATATTTAATATAATATTAAAGAAGAATGTTTGGGATTACAGCAAAATGCCCCTTAATATTATAGGTCAGGTCTGTATGCCGTATTCCTGCCTGTGGGTGCTTTTAAGCATTGTGGCTATTCCGTTTGCAGGCAAAATAAATAAAAGGCTTGTCGGAAAGCAAAGTAAGACATAAGGTGGAATTCGTTTGGAATTTTTACACAGAACATGGGCCGAGATAGATACCTCGGCTCTGATACATAATTTTGATATAATCAAAAACGAAGCGGACGGCGCTTATATTATGGCGGTTGTAAAGGCGGATTGCTACGGTCATTCGGCAAAACTTATCGCTCCGCTTCTTGACAAAGCCGGCGCCGACGCTTTTGCGGTATCGAATATAGACGAAGCTATGAAGCTTCGTGAGTACGGTATTAAAAAGCCTGTTTTAATACTCGGGTACACGCCCGCAAACGCCGCGGAGCTACTTTACAAAAACGATATTACGCAGTGCGTATTTTCACCCGAATACGCAAGGGCTTTGTCCGAAAGCGCGGTGACGGGCGGATTTAAGCTTAAAATACACATAAAAATAGATACAGGTATGGGGCGTATCGGCTTTGATTGCAGAGACAGCGAGCTTTCCGGCATTGAGGACGCCATAACCGCCGCCCGTCTGCCAGGATTTATATTGGACGGAATTTTCACCCATTTCTGCGTTTCCGACCGCACGGAGGAAGAAGAGGACGGCTTTACCGACTTGCAGTTTTCAAGATTTACCGCCGCCGTAACCCGTTTTAAGGAGGCAGGGCTTAACCCGAGGGTGTGCCACTGCTGTAACTCAGCCGCCCTTTGCCTTGATAAGAATAAGCACCTTGATATGTGCAGACCCGGAATAATTCTTTACGGTCTTACGCCGGCATACGGTCTTAAGCTTAAAGAGGATTTCATTCCGGTTATGACGGTAAAATCTGTAGTTTCAATGGTTAAAACCGTAAAAAAAGGCACCTGCGTGAGCTACGGCAAAACATTTACGGCGCAAAAGGATATGAAGATAGCAACCGTTACAGCCGGCTATGCGGACGGATATCCGAGAGCGCTTTCCAACAAGGGCCGTGTTATAATCCGCGGCAAAAGCGCAAATATTATAGGCAGGATATGTATGGATCAGATGTCTGTCGATGTCACGGATATTGAAGATGTAAAGCAGGGGGACGAGGTAATTTTATTCGGAAAAGAGCTTCCTGTTGAAGAAATCGCGGAAAAATGCGGTACAATAAATTATGAGATCACCTGCGGAATTTCCCAAAGAGTGCCGAGAATACCCATAAACGGAAGGTGAGACACCAATGCCCTACGAAATCAAAGCTATCGAGGTTCCGAGTACAGACAACATTCACACGCTTAAGGGTCTTATTTACATTCCCCAAGGCGAAATCAAAGGTATTTTCCACATAGTACACGGAATGTGCGAATATATCGGAAGATATGACCATATTTTTTCCGCCGTTGCCGAGAGGGGTTATGTTTGCTGCGGTTATGACAATTTGGGTCACGGAAAAACGGCTAAAGATGAAAACGAGCTCGGATTTATCGCACACCGCAACGGTTGGAAATACCTTGTAAACGATGTAAAGACCTTTGAGGATGCGGTTAAAAAGCTGTACCCCGAAAAGCCGATCTATCTTATGGGGCATTCAATGGGCTCGTTTATTTCAAGAATTTTTGCCGAAAATTACGGCGGCAATATTGAAAAATTCATAATCTGCGGTACGGGCGGACCCAATCCCGCGGCACCGTTCGGTCTTGTTATAACCGATATAATATCTCTGATATTCGGAAAGAAGCACCGTTCAAAGCTTATAAACAAGCTTGCCTTCGGCGCTTACAACAAGCGGTTTGAGGGCGGCTCCGATTTCAGCTGGGTCACCTCCGACAAGGATACCGTTTCAAAATACGAGGCGGATAAATTCTGTAATTTCAAGTTCACCGCCTCGGCAATGCACGACCTTGTAAAGCTTAATTACCTCGCAAATCGCGGGGCATGGTTTAAAAATATGAAAAAAGACTTGCCCGTAATGCTTATTTCAGGCAGTGAAGACCCCGTGGGAAGCTACGGCAAAGGCGTTATAAAGGTTTATAACAGGCTTAAAAAAGCCGGCAGTAAGGATGTAACGCTGAAACTTTACGATAATTGCCGCCACGAAATACACAACGATGCATGCCGAGACGATGTTATAAAGGATATTATAGATTTTATAGAAAACTAAGATAAATAATAATAATAATAATAATAAAACCCCCGTCAGGCTGTTGCCTGGCGGGGGTTTTATTTAACGGAACATTGTCTGTACGCCGTCCACAAAATCGCCAACGGCCTTTACAAGCTTTGTCGAACCCTTTGTAATATTCTTGTGGTCCTGCATTACTGCCTTGCCCACAACCATTGCGGCGGCGCCGGCTATCATTCCGGTTCCGAGTCCTTTAATAAAAGATCCAGAGTTATTTTGCATTATAAATCATCCTTCCTTTGTTTTTTCGTTTTTAGTATTCCCATACAGGCGTATTATATATAAATTTTTGTTGAAATACCTGCATTTCGGCAGTATAATATCAATAGAATATTAAGGAGTGTGAGGAAATGAAAATTACATTTTGCGGAGCCGCTCACGAGGTAACAGGCTCCTGCACGCTGATTGAGGCGTGCGGTAAAACCGTAATGGTAGATTGCGGAATGGAACAGGGACCCGATATATACGAAAATTCAGCTCTTCCCGTTCTTCCGGGACAGGTAGATTTTCTTTTGCTCACCCACGCGCATATCGACCATTCCGGAAAAATACCCGAGCTTACAGCCGGCGGATTTTCGGGACCTATATACACAACCGGCGCAACTGCAAAGCTTTGCTCTATTATGCTGCTTGACTCTGCGCATATACAGGAATTTGAGGCGGAATGGCGGAACCGCAAGGCAAAGCGTTCGGGCGGCGCTCCGTATGTTCCGCTTTACACCGCGGAGGATGTAACCAAAGCAATGAAGCAGTTTGTTTCCTGCGATTATGAAAAGGAATACGGGCTTTGCGACGGAATAAAAATTAAATTTACGGACGCGGGACATCTCCTCGGGTCAGCCAGCATAAGCGTGACCGTTACCGAAAACGGCAAGACCGAGACTATCGTGTTTTCGGGTGACCTCGGGAATATTAACCGACCTCTTATAAAAAATCCCGATCAACCGGATAAAGCGGACTATATAATAATCGAATCCACCTACGGCAACCGCCTGCACGGCGACAGACCCGACTATGTAACACAGCTTGCGAAAATAATCAAGGAAACCTTTGACAGGGGCGGAAATGTTGTTATACCGTCGTTTGCCGTCGGCAGAACGCAGGAGCTTTTGTACCTGCTGCGCATTATAAAGGAAAAGGGACTTGTGGAGGGTCACGAAAATTTCCCCGTTTATGTGGACAGTCCGCTTGCGGTTGAGGCTACCGAGATTTACAGCGGCTCTTTAAGGGAATATTACGACGACGAGACCGTAGCTTTAATTGACAGCGGAATAAACCCCATAAAATTCCCGGGGCTTAAGCTGTCGGTCACAAGCGACGACTCGGTCCGCATAAACATAGATAAAACGCCTAAAATAATACTTTCTGCAAGCGGAATGTGCGAGGCGGGCAGAATAAGACATCACCTAAAACATAATTTGTGGCGGAAGGACAGCACAGTGTTATTCGTCGGCTATCAGGCAGAGGGAACGCTTGGCAGAGCAATAATAAACGGAGCGCCGAGCGTCCGTCTTTTCGGCGAAACAATTCAGGTAAACGCCCACATTGAAAAATTAGAGGGCATAAGCGGTCACGCGGACGAAAAAATACTGCTTTCATGGCTTTCGGGATTTAAGGAAAAGCCGAAACAGATCTTTGTAAATCACGGCAACGATACCGTTTGCGACGAATTTGCCTCGACAATAACGGAAACGCTTAAAATTCCGGCTGTCGCACCCTATAACGGCGCTTCTTACGACCTGCTTACGGGAATTTGCCTTAACAAGGGTAACCGTCAGAGAATTGAGCAAAAGGGTAAATTCAACAAGCGCGACGCCGCCGTGTTCGCAAGGCTTGTCACCGCGGGAAAACGGCTTACTTCCATAATAGAAAAATACCGTCAGGCGGCAAACAAGGATATTGCCGCGTTTGCCGACCAGATAACCGCACTTTGCAACAAGTGGGATAAATAAGAAAAAGACTGCCTCATCAGAGACCATCTCTTGTGCGGCAGTCTTTTTGTTTTGCTCTTTTCGTTAATCCGTTGCCACTGCCCTGTCCCTGAACAAAAGGGAAATGCACCATATGCCGGCAAGGGCTATAATTGTATAGATTATTCTGCTTATTATCGCCGTTGCACCGCCGAACGCCCACGCAACAAGGTCAAATTCGAAGAGACCTACGAGTCCCCAGTTGAGCGCACCGATAATAACCAGTATAAGGCATATCTTATCAAACACTTTTATCACTCCTTTAAAAGTATTTTTTGCAAAGAAGATGATTTTATTCAAAAAAAGGAGACCCTTTGCCGGGTCTCCTTAATCGACACGAAGTCTTATTTCATGCTGTTTTCGTAAGACTCGATCATCTTTTTAACCATCTGTCCGCCGATAGAACCTGCCTGCTTAGAGGTAAGATCACCGTTGTAACCCTGCTTTAAGTTAACGCCAACCTCGTTAGCGGCTTCCATCTTAAAACGGTTAAGGGCTTCGCGAGCCTCAGGTACTGCATTCTTGTTTGCCATGATTTTTTCTCTCCTATAAAAATTTCTCTTTGCGTTTGCATTAGTATTTTGCGTTGCAAAACAAATAATATTATAGGTAAATTATGCGTTTTTTGTAATTTTTTATAAAATAGGAAATCGAAAAACAACAAATCTCCGGGAATTATATTAAGAATTACTTTCAGTATACTCAACCGCAAATTATAATTTTTTGCTTTAAAAGCTCTTTAATTTCACTCATTCCTGTTTCGGAATAAATGAGTTGCTTTACATTATTTTTAACATTTCCGCTCTCCTATGAATAATATGTAGTAACTTTACGCCGCCGTGGCGCATACTGCGCCCGAAAATCCGAAGACCTTCGGTCTTTGCGGTTATTACATAACATAAGTCTGTCTGGGGGAAAGCAAATGGGTCTTACAAAAAGCTCGGTGGGATACAGTGCGGTTGATTCGGGGCTTGTTATAAAAAAGCGCTCCGAAAACGATAAGGTAATAGCCCTTGCGGGCAACCCGAATGTGGGTAAAAGCACGGTTTTCAACGCCCTTACAGGGCTTAATCAGCATACGGGAAACTGGCCCGGCAAGACCGTGGCGAACGCACAAGGATACTGTGCGACCGCAAAGCACGGCTGTGTTTTTGTGGATATACCCGGAACATATTCTTTAATGGCACATTCGGCGGAGGAAGAGGTTGCGAGAAACTTTATCTGCTTCGGCAAGCCCGACGCGGTAGTGGTAGTGTGCGACGCAACCGCGCTTGAAAGAAACCTCAATCTTGTTTTGCAGACAATGGAGGTATCCGACAGGGTAGTGGTGTGCGTAAATCTGATGGACGAAGCCGCGCGCAAAGGCATAAGCATAGATTTAAAAAAGCTTTCACGGATACTCGGCGTTCCCGTAGTGGGAACATCGGCACGCAAAAAGAAGACCCTCGGCGCACTGCTCGACGCCGTAGACCGCGCGCTGGAGAAAGAAAGCCGGCTTGACTTTAAGATAAATTACCCCGACGCCGTGGAAAAAGCCGTAAATATCGTTGAAAGGGAAACACGCCTTATCGTAAAAGACAGGCGTCGGGCAAAATGGCTTGCTTTAAAGCTGCTTGAAAAGGACCCCTCGCTCACAAAGGAGCTTACCGCCCTCGCAGGCGATGGCTTTTTAAACAGTCCCGCGCTTTTTTCCGCCCGTTTGCAGGCAGAGGAGCTGCTTTTTGAAAATGGCATAACAACAGATAAGCTTAAGGACATAATTGTCTCCTCAGCTGTGGAATACGCCGAAAAAATCGCAAATGAAACGGTAACCTTTAAAAACCCGAAATATGCCGCCTTTGACAGAAAACTTGACCGTTTTCTTACCGGCAAGCTTACAGGCTACGCCGTTATGATAGTGCTTTTGGCGTTTGTCTTTTGGCTGACGGTTACGGGGGCTAATTACCCGTCCGAAATTTTGTCAGCTTTTTTCGGAAAAATCGAGATGCGCCTTGACGAGCTGTTTATCCGTCTTAACTCGCCCGATTGGTTAAGGGGTGCACTGGTATCGGGCGTGTGGCGTGTGCTTTCCTGGGTGGTTTCGGTAATGCTGCCGCCGATGGCGATATTTTTTCCGCTTTTTACACTGCTTGAGGATTCGGGGTATCTGCCGAGAATTGCCTATAACCTTGACCGCCCTTTTAAAAAGTGCAATGCCTGCGGAAAACAGGCGCTCACGGTTTGTATGGGCTTTGGCTGTAACGCCGCAGGAATAGTCGGCTGCCGAATAATAGACTCAAAAAGAGAGCGTCTGCTTGCGATACTTACAAATAACTTTGTTCCCTGCAACGGCAGATTCCCGCTTCTTATTTCGGTTATAACTATGTTTTTTATCGGCACCTCGTCGGGCGTTGTTCCGTCCTTGCTTGCCGCCGTGCTTTTAACAGGCGCCATAGTTTTAAGTCTTGCCGTTTCAATGCTTGTGACCAAGCTTTTGTCGCTGACGGTTTTAAAGGGTGTTCCTTCCTCTTACACGCTGGAATTGCCGCCGTACCGCAAACCGCAGATAGGAAGAGTTATAGTCCGTTCGATTTTCGACCGCACACTGTTCGTTTTGGGGCGTGCCGCCGCCGTTGCCGCTCCCGCGGGGCTTATAATTTGGATTACGGCAAATGTGTTTATAAACGGACAAAGCATACTTTCCGTAATGTCGTCGGCGCTTGACCCGATAGGCAGATTTATGGGACTTGACGGAGTTATACTGGTTGCGTTTATTTTAGGCTTTCCCGCTAACGAAACGGTAATTCCGCTTATGATAATGGCGTATGCGGCGTCCGGCACGCTTACCGACCAAACGAGTCTTGCGGAAACATTTAACTTATTTGCGGCAAACGGCTGGACGCCCGTTACGGCTGTAAATGTAATACTTTTTTCGCTTATGCACTGGCCCTGCTCCACGGCCCTTATTACAATAAAAAAAGAAACGGGCAGTATAAAATGGACGCTTCTTTCGGTAATTATTCCGACGGTCTGCGGAGCGGCGCTCTGTATTATCGTAAATCTGCTCTCTAAGCTCATATTTTAGTCCTTGAAATAAACGGAAAAACAGGTATAATATAATAAGGCAGTTAAAAAGTAAGGTGATACGCTTTTAATGACGGATAAATTTTTTGTTACCGACGCGCACTGTCATATATACCCGGAAAAAATCGCCGCGCGGGCGATTGCCGGTACGGACGGGTTTTATCACGAACATTCCGTAGGAAAAGGCACAGCGGACGCACTTCTAAAGGCGGAAAATTCGCTCAGAATAGACCGTTTTATAGTGCAGTCCGTGGCTACCACGCCGCATCAGGTAAAAAGCATTAACGAATTTATCGCGGGCGAGGTTAAAAAGCACCCCGATAAATTTGTGGGACTGGGCACTCTGCATCCCGACAGCACGGATATAAAGGGCGATATCGAGCATTTGCTCGCCCTCGGTCTTAAGGGTGTAAAGCTGCACCCCGATATTCAGGGGTTTAAAATAGACGATTACCGTTGTCTTAAAATATACGAGCTTTGCGAGGAAAACCACCTGCCGATACTTATGCACACGGGCGACAGCCGTTATGATTTTTCAAACCCCAACCGACTTTTGCCTGTGCTTAAAATTTACACGGAACTTACCGTGATAGGCGCGCATTTCGGCGGCTGGTCTATTTGGGAGGAGGCAAGCCGCAGGCTTTGCGGCACGCCCAATCTTTATGTGGACTGTTCTTCCTCGCTTCCTTATCTTAAACGGGAAACGGCGAGGGAAATAATAAGGCGTTACGGTGCGGAGCGTGTGCTTTTCGGAAGCGACTACCCGATGCGGTCGCCCGAAAGCGAGCTTGACGCATTTTTATCTCTCGGTCTTACGGACGATGAAAATGAAAAGATACTTAACAAAAACGCCTGTAAAATTTTTAATTTGGAGTGACTTTTAATGAACAAGGATACCATTTGCGTACAGGGCGGCTACACCCCCGAAAACGGCGAACCGAGACAGATACCGATAATTCAAAGCACGACCTTTAAATACGCCACAAGCGAGGATATGGGCAAGCTTTTTGATTTGGAGGCGAGCGGTTATTTTTACTCGCGTCTGCAAAACCCGACCTGCGACAGCGTGGCGGCGAAGATATGTCAGCTTGAGGGCGGCACGGCGGCTATGCTTACCTCCTCGGGTCAGGCGGCTTCCTTTTACGCAATTTTCAACATAGCCTCCTGCGGAGATCACATTGTTTCTTCCTCCACAATTTACGGCGGTACATACAATCTCTTTGCCGTAACTATGAAGAGAATGGGTATAGATTTTACATTTGTTTCGCCCGACTGCACAAAGGAAGAGCTTGACGCCGCTTTCCGCCCCAATACAAAGGCGGTTTTCGGCGAGACAATAGCCAATCCCGCGCTTACCGTGCTTGATTTTGAAAAATTTTCTTCGGCGGCGCACCGTCACGGCGTTCCGCTTATAGTTGACAATACCTTTGCAACGCCCGTAAACTGCCGTCCGTTTGAGTGGGGCGCCGACATTGTCACCCACTCCACCACAAAATATATGGACGGCCACGGCGCCGCGGTAGGCGGCTGTATAGTTGATTCGGGAAAATTCGACTGGACGCGTTATCCCGACAAGTTTCCCGGACTCTGCACGCCCGACGAAAGCTACCACGGCATAACCTACACCGAGCGTTTCGGTATAGCGGGGGCATACATAACAAAGGCTACCGTACAGCTTATGCGTGATTTCGGCTCTGTTCAGTCGCCGCAAAGCGCATTTATACTTAATTTAGGCCTTGAAAGCCTGCATATAAGAATGGCAAGGCACTGCGAAAACGCCCTTAAGGTTGCAAAGGCGCTTGAAAACGACAGCAGGATAGCAAGAGTAATATATCCGGGGCTTGAGGGTGATAAATATTACGCCGCCGCCCAAAAATATATGCCGAACGGCACTACCGGCGTTGTAAGCTTTTGCTTGAAGGGCGGCAGAAAAGCGGCAGAGACCTTTATGAAAAATTTAAAGCTTGCCGCTATTGAAACCCATGTTGCGGACGCGAGAACCTGTTGTCTGCATCCCGCGAGCAGTACCCACAGGCAGATGACCGAGGAGGAGCTCACCGCCGCCGGAGTTCCCGGAGACCTTGTGAGATTTTCCTGCGGACTTGAAAGCGCCGACGACCTGATTGCGGACATAAAGCAGGCGCTTGACTGTACGGAAGCAGAGTAAAAGATGCCGATAAAAATACCTAACGATCTGCCTGCGGTAAAAACGCTTAATAACGAAAACATATTCGTTATGACCGAAACCAGAGCCATAACGCAGGATATACGGCCGCTTAAAATTCTTTTGCTTAATTTAATGCCGAAGAAGATTGAGACCGAGACCCAAATATCAAGGCTTTTGGGCAACTCTCCGCTTCAGGTGGATCTTGAATTTTTGCATACAAAAAGCCATATTTCAAAAAATACGCCTGCCGAGCATCTTTTTACCTTTTACAATACCTTTGAGGAGATAAAACACCGCACCTTTGACGGTATGATAATCACCGGCGCACCGGTTGAAAAGCTGCCGTTTAAGGAGGTTGAGTATTGGGACGAGCTGTGCGAGATTATGGAATGGAGCAAGACCCATGTCCACAGCACCCTGCATATCTGTTGGGGCGCGCAGGCGGCGCTTTATTACCATTTCGGCATAAAAAAATATCCTTTAAGCAAAAAGCTGTTCGGTGTGTTCGAGCATAGGGCGGACTATAAAAATTCAATACTTTTCCGTGGGTTCGACGATGTGTTTATGGTGCCGCACTCACGCCACACATATTTTAAGGCTGAGGATATAAAAGCCGACAGCAGGCTTAAAATACTCGCTTCCTCAAAGGAAGCCGGAGTATACGCCGTTTCCACGGACGGCGGCAGACAGATTTTTATTACGGGACATTCGGAGTATGACGCAAACACGCTGGCGGACGAATATTTCCGTGATTTAAAGGCAGGCGAGCCTATTGAAATCCCCGAAAACTATTTCCCGGGAAACGACCCGACAAAACCGCCTGTTGTTTCGTGGCGCGCGCACGCCAATCTGCTTTTTTCAAACTGGCTTAACTATTTCGTATACCAGACCACGCCGTATGATATTAATGATATAAAATAACCGGTATGCCGTAAGGCATACCGGTTATTTTATATCACATTATCACCCGAAAATTAAACATCTATCTTCCCGTGCTTTTCTTCATATTTTTCTATTGCGTCCCGTATCAGAATTAAAATCTCGCTGTTTGCACTGCGACCCTCATAATCCGCAACAATATGGAGCTTATTAAGCATATTCTCGTCAATTCTGATTGATAGGCTCTTGACAGCCACAAAAACACCTCACCCTAAATCTATCTTCCCGTGTTCTTCCTCAAATTTTTTTACACGCTTTTTAAGGTACTGTTCGATTTCCTTATTTGCGCTCCTGCCCTCCGCCTACGCAATATATCGGAATTTCTTAAATAAAATTCTGTCCACCCTGAGTGTATAACGCAATAATTTATCTTCCAAAATACTCACCTTTTTCAGTATGTGCTGTTTTAATTATAAAATAAATATTGCTTTTATGCAATAGCAGTGTTATTGTGACGGACAAAAGATGTTAAAAACAGTTTATTTGATTTCCTGCTCCAAGCTTTCAAATATTGTATCGTTGAAAAACTCCGATACGGGAATATCCAATCCGTCGCAGAGCTTTTTGACCGTTATTACGGATATATCTCTTCTTCTGCCGTCAAGCATACTGTAAACCGTTGACGGCGTAACACCCGAAAGCGTGGCAAGCTCGTTGGGTTTGATTTTGCGCTCCCTGCACAAATTTTCGAACCGTTTTACTATCGCGTCTTTTATTTGCATTTTTTTCACCCATACAAATACTACAAAATATTCCGCGCGGTCGTATACGCACTTGCGTAATTGTGGAAAATTGGTTATAATTAGTATACCAAGCACAATGCGTTATATAGGAGGAGTATATGAAAATTGCGGTAATCGGTTCAAGGGGACTTAGGGTAGATGATTTGGGAAAGTACCTGCCCGAAAATACAACGGAAATAGTATCGGGCGGTGCCAAAGGTGTGGATACAAGCGCTAAGGAATACGCCGAAAAAAATAATATAAAGCTTACGGAATTTCTGCCCGAATACGAAAAATACGGACGGGGCGCGCCGCTCAGGCGTAATCTTCAGATAATCGGGTATGCGGACAAGGTGCTGGCTTTTTGGGACGGCACCTCGCGCGGAACAAAATATGTGATAGATAATTGTAAGAAACAGAATAAAAAGGTTACTGTGTATATTGCAAACCGTTGATTGTATTCAAAAGATTTAGGTCGGGGACACCCCTTGTGTATCCCCGACTAAAGTTTTGTGCAAGGGGTTTCAAAAGGGGTTTTACCCCTTTGCCATTGGGCAAGCAGGAAATAGGGACTATGTCTTACGGCTGTGCAATTCCCTGCTTGCCGTAGGGGGGTCTTAGGGGACCCATTTGGACGGGTCCCCTAATGTTCTTTGCATCCTTTCTTTCAATAAAGAAAGGATGTGCCTGCACGGCATGAGTGCAGTAAACCAAAGCAAAGTACAAAGCTATAAACCTGCGTTAGCAGAGAAGTGACCCATTGCTTGTTCTTAACAAGTGCAGCAGATTAAAGCAAAGTAAAAAACTATAAACCGGCGTTAGCCGAACTAAGGATTAGAAAAAGTGCCTTGCGTTAGTGAGCAATAGCTTGTTATAAGCAAATTCGCATCTTTAAAATCTGTTATGTCTGATTTCAGACTATGTACAAAACAAAAAGCACCGTCACGGAGTACTCCGTGACGGTGCTTTCAAATCTGTTTTAAATGTTTACGCGTTCTTTTCCTCTTTTTTGCCGGATAAAATCACATTGGTAATTATTCCGAGAATAAGCGCACAGGCTATCGAGGTTATTGTAATCTTTCCGAACGATACGGTAAGACCGCCTATACCGCAGATAAGAATTACGGCTACCACAAAGAGGTTTCTGTTATCGTTAAGGTCAACCTCCTGTATCATTTTAAGACCGGAAACCGCGATAAATCCGTAAAGCGTTACGCAAACGCCGCCCATTACGCAGTTCGGTATTGTTGAAAGGAATGCTACGAACGGACCGAAGAAGGAAATTACTATTGACAGTATGGCAGTAGCAAGTATTGTTACAACGGAAGCGTTGCCGGTTATCGCAACACAGCCGACCGATTCACCGTATGTTGTGTTCGGGCAACCGCCGAATACAGCTCCGGCAACAGAGCCTACGCCGTCTCCGAGGAGGGTTCTGTGAAGTCCCGGTTCCTCAAGAAGATCCTGTTCGATTACCGAGGAGAGGTTCTTGTGGTCAGCGATATGCTCCGCAAATACAACAAACGCAACCGGAATGTAAGCTACCGCAACCGTAGCTATGTACTGACCGTTAATTTTGCTGAGTCCCTTTGCGGCCTCGAAGAATGTAAAGTCGGGTACCGCTACTACGCTCATATTCTTGAAAACTTCGAAGTTTATTATCTGAAGCGCCTGATTGTCTGTGGCAATTCCTATAACGGTGAATATCGCCGCTGCGGCATATCCCGCAAGTATTCCGATAATAAAGGGAATAAGCTTAACCATCTTTTTGCCGTATACCGAGCAGATAGTTACTACCAAAAGGGTTATAAGTCCACACACAAGGCACACAAGCGGATTTGCAACCGAATTGCCCTTTGCGTCAAGCACCTTACCCTTTGTTATATCGCTTACGGCGTTTGCGGCAAGGGACAAACCGATTATTGAAACCGTCGGTCCGATAACCACTGCCGGCATAAGCTTATTAACCCAGCCTACTCCGACGAATTTTACCGCTATTGCGATAATAACATATACAAGACCCGCAAAAGCGGCGCCGAGTATCAAGCCTACATATCCTGCCTGAGCGGACGCTGCGCCTGCAAAAGCGGCAAGCATTGAGCCGATGAACGCAAATGACGAGCCTAAGAATACAGGGCTTTTAAATTTAGTGAAAAGCAGATAAACTATTGTTCCCACGCCTGCGCCGAAAAGCGCCGCGGACTGTGACATTCCGTTTTGCACAATGGTAGGAACAGCTATCGTTGCCGCAAGAATAGCGAGAAGCTGCTGCAAAGCAAAAACTATTACCTTGCCAAAACTCGGTTTGTCTTTAACACCGTAGATTAGTTTCATTTTTACTTCCTCCGTTTTAGCACCGCGAGTCTCTCCTCTTTCGGTGCTTTTATTTTATATAAAGGCCGTAAAGCCGTTTATACCTCATAAAGCTCCGCCGCCGTTATATCGTCATACGGCGGTATTTTAACCGCTATTACCTCGGATTTTGAGGTTGGGATATTCTTTCCGACATAATCGCCCCTTATAGGCAGCTCCCTGTGTCCTCTGTCTATAAGCACCGCAAGCTGTACAGAAGCCGCCCTGCCGCACTTCATAAGAGCGTCAAGCGCCGCACGCACCGTTCTGCCGGTATACAGCACATCGTCCACCAAAACCACACGGCGGTCGGTTACGGAAAAGGGAAGCTCCGCTCCGTGAATTACCGGATCGTCCGATATTACCGACAGGTCGTCCCTGTAATATGTAATATCGATCTCTCCGCACGGAACTTTTATGCCCTCTATATTATATATGTTGTCCGCGATAATTTTTGCGAGGGATACCCCTCTGCGCTTTATGCCTATTATGCAAAGGTTTTCGGTTCCGTTATTCTTTTCGAGAATTTCGTGCGAAATTCTTTTGAGCGCGCGGGTGACCGCCGTTTCGTCCATAAGGGTTGCCTTGAACTTTTCCATAACGCTCCTCCTAAGGCATAAAAAAAGCCTGCGCACGGCAGGACATAATGGTATACATATATATACTGTGTTTCTCTGTCCTTGCCGGCATCCCGTACCGTCTTAAAGGTTTCTTCGAACTACTATATCACACTTTGCGGCGTTTGTAAAGTCCTAATTTCACAAATATTAATATTTTCTTAATACACGCTATATTGTGTTTATTTCGAAAGTTTTTGAATAAATCCCCCACTTTTGGTATAAAATAGTATTGTACAAGCTGTATCTCACGCCACTTTGCGTCATTTTGTAGGATTGCACAAGCTAAATGTTAAAAATTGTCAATTTTCTCGGGCTTTAAAAGGTTACACGCTTGTAACCTTTTTGTAACCGCCTTGTAATTTGTGCGTATTGCATAAAAACTGTATTTTTAAGCGCTTTGACATAGTGTGATTTTTTGTATATAATAGCAAACGAATTGAGAAATCAGTTTCAAAGGAGACATTTGATGTTAGAAAAAATAAAAATTCGATTGTCCGAAATTTTATTTTCAAAACAAACCCGTGTAAAGTGTATCGCAGTGCTTACCGCCGTAACTGTTGCGGTGGTTTCCCTGCTCGGACTTTCGATAAACACCGTAAATGTATTTGACGGTGAAAATAATTATGTTGTCCGCTCGCTTAATCTTAATGTTTCGGGCGTGCTTTCGGGACTTAACCTTAAGTCGGACAGGTATAAGATATTACAGACCGCTTCCGAGGGGCGTATTACCTCTGTTGAGATTGCTTATACATTTCCCGTTTATATAACAAGCGGCGAAAAAGTAACCGAGGTTGAGTTTTCGGGCGGAGCGGTTGCCGACGCACTCGCTTTGGCAGGCTATACCGCAGATGAGTTTGATATGGTACAGCCCTCGCTTGATACCGAAATAACCGAAACCGCTTATATCGACTACACCGATATAGAATATGTAAACGGAACCTATACAGAGGTTATTCCCCACGGGGAAGAGACGGTATATTCCTCCGCCCATGCGGCAGGCGTTACAAAGACCGAGGACGGCGAGGACGGCTTAAAGCAGGTAGCTTACACCGAAAAGCTTGTAAACGGCGTTTCCTCCGAAAAAACCGTCACGGGCGAAGAGGTTTTAAAGACCGCGGTCAACACCAAAACAATAATAGGAACAAAAAAGACCGCCGCGGTAAAAACAGCGGCTAAAACCGGCGCAACCGTTAAATCGGTTTCCACGCTCACACCCTCTTCACCGATAGAACTTGACGAAAACGGCGTTCCGCTTCATTACAAATCTAAAATCACATCACGGGCAACGGCATATACCTACACAGGCCATAACTGCGCCACGGGCGTAGCCCCCCAGCCCGGCTACATTGCGGTCAATCCCAAGGTTATACCCTACGGAACCAAAATGTATATAAAAACCGCAGACGGCAGTTTTGTATACGGCTATGCGGTTGCGGCTGATACCGGCGGATTTATTAAAAACCACCCGACGGGCGTTGATTTGTTTATGTCAAGCAAAGCCGCCTGCGTAAGCTTCGGCGTGCGCAATGTGGAAATCTATATTCTTGAGTGATGATTCATTTTTTAGAGTGTTTTTGCAGGCAATTCTTTGCCTGCTTCTTTTTTTGTATTTTTCTTTCCACATTTTCCGTTCATATTCACTGAAAAGCAAACAACCATTATAGCATTTCCAATGATTTGATTCATCTCTACACTCATAGAGTATATCACACTTTTCCCTGCAATATCTCGGAACACAAGAGAGAAATTCCCTTTCCTCCTTATTCGCTAAAAGGTATCTTTGTTTTTCAATTATAAATTTAATAATAGCCTTCAACCTTTTTAAATGTCCATAATAATAGTAACCCAAAATTTCACCCTCTTAATCATATTTTAGCGGATAATCCGCTAAAAATCAATAATTATTATTTTTTCTGCTTATAATAACGGTATATATTCATAGTTGGAGGAATATATGCCTATATATAAAAGGATTAGGGACTTAAGAGAAGACAAGGATTTAAGCCAAGAGAAAATGGGAACGGTTCTGTCCTGCAGTCAGCGTGTTTACAGCAACTATGAACGGGGAGACCTTGACATTCCGACCGAGACCCTTATTAAAATTGCGGATTTTCACGGCGTGTCCGTAGATTATCTCTTAAACCGAACCGACAATCCGGAATTAAACAAATAAAAGCAGACGGTTTCTCCGTCTGATTTTAAATTTTTATCGTAAAATCAAGTATTCTCAGTCCGTCCTCTTCTATGGCGACAGCCTTTTTGTACTCGCCGAAGCCTATTCTGCGTGTATTTTCGTAAGCCTTTGCTATTCCGAAAAGTCCCGAAAAAAAGCAGACAGCAACGACAAAGGAAATTGAAAACGACCGTATAAACACTCTTTTAATTTTAATCATTCCTTTTTTGTTTTATGTAAGTGAGTTCATAAGCTCCGCCAATGCGTCGCCTACCATCTGAGCCGAATAATGCGCCTCCTCCACGGTATTCGCGTCGGTTCCGAATTCTATAAGCAGAGAACCTTTTGTAAGGCTTTCGTTGTAGTTCTTAGAGGTAAGACTTATCGGTCTTGCAAGGGTGGGATATTTTGTTTCCAGAACCCTTTGCAGGCGCACCGCCAGCTTGAAATTTTCCTGCCAATCGGGGAAATTTGTGACTCCCCCGCTCTGCGAACCCATTACAAGCATAACCTGCGCCGCCTTTTTTCCGCCTATCTCGGTTACAAGCTTTACCTTGTCGCTCTCCCCCGACGCCACAGCGTCGCGGTGCAGATCGAGAACTATTTTTATGCTCGGATACTTTTTTAAGTATCCGTTTATTGTTTTTGCCGCCCTTGTATAACTGCCCGTATATTTCGGGTAATCGTGCTCGGTTGTATCATGCAGGGTCTTTATACCTGCGGCGTTAAGCTTGTCAGCCACTATATTTCCGACGCTTACCATATTTTTTTCGGTATCCCGTGTTCTCGGGGAAAAGGCGTCGGTATAGCAGTCGGCGTCCTCGGTCATATAGGTTTCGGTTGTGTGGGTGTGCATTATAAGAACCTCGGGAGCGTCCGTTTTTGCTATTTTAAAGGAAAGCGGAGCTTCAAGAAACGATTTTATATTGATTTCAAGTCCCGACATATTTTTTACATAAATATTGTCATAAGAAAGAGCCGCTTTATAGGGCGAAATATAATTGCTTATGATTTTTCCCTTGACATTTCCGGGTGCCGACGCCTCTACCGCCTCGCTTGTTTTCTGTTCCGACGAAACGGGGGCGGAGGCTTGTTCTGTCTCTCGGGTTTCGTCGGGCTTTACCGGCTCGGTTTCGGATACCGTGCTTTTCCCCGTATTTTGCGGAAGCGCCGCCGCAATGTTGCCTGCCGAATTGTTTAAAAGCATACCGTAAATATTATATCCCAAAAGCACCGTGCTTATCAAAAAAACACCGGCAAGCCTTGCAATGCCCGATTTGTTTCGCATATTTTCGCCCCCTATACGAGTTTATGACGGGGGAAAGCTTTTTAGACCAGTCCCGATATTATATCCGGCTCTATTTCGGGCTGTAAAAATTCGTTTAAGGAAAGCGAGAGTATTTCGCTTATCCTGTCGCACAGCAGATCTACATCCTTAGGTGTAACGAACATTCCGCTCTCGGCTTCGGGCATTTTTCCCGTAAGACTGTATGCCAACGATTCTACATCCGTAACGGTGGGAACTCCTACCGCCGCAACCGGCACGCCTACCGTTTTTTCGCTTATTTCACTGCGTGAATTTTTGACCCCAGAACCGGGGCGGATCCCCGTGTCACAAAGCTGAACCGTTTTAAAAAGACGGTCAGGGTCCTTTGCCGCAAGTGAGTCTATTACTATTACCGCCGCAGGCTTTACCGTGTCCGCGGCGCATTTTATAAGCTCCGCCGCTTCAATTCCCGTTTTTCCGAGCACATCGGGCGTTATTACCGCCACGCTTTTAAGACCGTCAAGACCTATGCTTTTCGCAAGCTGACCCGAAATATGCCGTGTTGCGAGTATTTTTTTAGCCGTAAACGGTCCTACCGAATCGGGCGTTATTTCCGTGTTTCCGAGTCCCGCAACAAGCACCGTTCCGTTTATACCGTTAAGTAAGCTTGAAAGCGCCTTAATGATTTCTTCCTTAATTCCGCCGAAATCGGCGATTTTATTTATATCGGGAAATTCCGCGGTGATGTATGTTCCGCAGGGTCTGCCGAGGGTCTCTTCGCCCTTTTTTGAGGTAATTCTTATAATCGTGGTTTTAACATCGCCGTTTACGGCTTCTTCCTTTTCAATTCCGCTGTCCTTATCAGAAATGTCGGTCTTTATTTCAACCGCAAGGTCTGTCCGTACCGTACGACTTCCTCCTTTGTCTTTATTACTATAATTTTTTCCTTTTTCTATTAACTTTATTCTTATGAAAAAGTTGAAAATTTCCTTTAGATGTGTTATACTGTATTAGATTATTAATATATATATTATACTATATATAAGGGTGGTTTACATAATGCCGATAAGCTCTATTAACGACATATGGTCCGCCGTTTGTGAGGAATGTAAAAAAACCATTTCGGAAGTTGCTTTTAACTGCTTTTTAAAGGATCTTGTTCCGGTTTCTCTTAACGGCGGCGAGTTTGTTGTCTCAATCAACAATGAATATATGCGAGGAGTTGTTGAGCAGAACTATACCGAGGTTCTGCAAAAAGCGCTTAAAGCCGTAATGGGAATAGATATGCGCGTTAAGATAATCTACGAGGACGACGAGGAAAAAATTATAAAGGCCGAGCAGTTCAGCGACGGGCTTACCTTTGAGGATTTCTTTACCTTTTCAAATTTCGTTGTAGGCTCTACAAACAGGTTTGCGCACGCCGCTGCGCTTGCGGTGTCAAACAATCCGAATATAACCTACAATCCGCTTGTTATATACGGTCCGTCGGGCGTCGGTAAGACTCACCTTATGCTCGCCATTAAAAATCAGATAAAGAAGAACTTTCCTTACAGAAAGATTGAATACACAAGGGGCGAGGATTTTACAAATCAGCTTATAAAGGCATTGCAGGACGGTAAGCTGGGGCTTGGCACGATAGACGATTTCCGCAACAAGTACAGAGGCGTAGATGTTCTTTTGATAGACGATATTCACTTCATTGCGGGCAAGGAACAGACCCAGGAGGAATTTTTCAATACCTTTAACACCCTGCTTCAGAACAATAAGCAGATAGTTGTAACGCTCGACCGTCCGCCGAAAGAAATAAAGACCCTTGATAACAGAATCCGCTCCCGTTTTGAAAGCGGACTCTTTGCGGATATTACTCCGCCCGATTTCGAGACCCGTGTGGGAATAGTGAAGAAAAAGGCGCTTCAGCTTGATATGAAGCTGGACGAGCCTATTGTGTTTTACATTGCCGAGCATATCAAGGTAAACACCCGTCAGCTTGAGGGCGTGGTAAAGAAGCTTAAGGCGTATGTATCAATTCAGGGCAGACCCCCAACAACCGCTGTGGTCGGCGGATTTATAAGAGATATTATAAACGACACCCAACCCGAACCCATAAAGATAGAAAAGATTATTTCCGAGGTTGCGAAAACCTACAATGTGTCGGAAAGCGATATTCTTTCAAACAGAAGAACACAGGCGTTGGCTCTTGCCCGTCAGGTCGCAATGTACATAGCAAGGGAAACCACCGACCTTTCCTACAAGGCGATAGGCGAAAGCTTCGGAAAAGACCATACCACCGTTCTTTACAATGTAAACAGGATAGAGGAATTTTTAAAGGACAAGCCTTACGAAAAGGAACTTGTGGACGATATTATAAAAAACCTCACAAGCGAGTCCTATTCCTTCTGAGTTATCAACCGTTTTAAACTTAATTAACATCGAAGTTATTAAATCGGGTGTTGAAAATCTTTTAAGACTTAATTTACTAAACTTTTATCCAATCCGGATTTAACACCGAAACTTGTCCCTACAAAGCCGTTTTTCGACCTTTTCAACCGTTTTAACACCCCTTATTACTACTGTTATTTTATAATTATCTTTTAGGAGGAAAAAATATGATAATTTCCGTTGAGCGTTCTGCTTTGCTTGACGCGGTAACACGCTTACAAAGAGTTGTAAGCTCCAAAACCTCAATGCCCGTGCTTGAGGGAATACTTCTTTCGGCCGAACAGGGAAAGGTTACGCTTATTGCCTACAACCTTGAAATGGGAATGAGGAAGGAAATATACGCCAAATGCGACGAAGCCGGTGACATTGTTATAAACGCAAGGCTTTTAGGCGATATTTTAAGGCGTATGAACGCTCCTCAGGTCGTTATTTCCTCCAATGAAAAATTAGCGTGCAATATAAAATGCGGCGAAGCCACCTTTGACATAATGGGAATGGCGGCTGAGGATTTTCCCGAAATGCCGACGGTAGGCTCGGACAGAACCCTTAAAATAGACGGTTCGCTTTTATCCGAAATGGTTAAAGGTACATTTTTCGCCACAGCGCAGAACGAGGGCGCAAAGCCGATACTTACGGGAATAAATGTAACCGTTAAGGATTCTGTTATGCAATTTGTAGCCATCGACGGCTACAGACTGGCAATTAAAAGAGAAAATGTTGACATTTCGGACGATTTTTCATTTATATTATCGGGTAAAGCGGTAAGCGAGGCTGTAAAACTTATAGACGAAAACACCGAAGAGGTTGAAATGAAGGTAGGGGAAAACCTTATTTCCTTTAACATAAACGGATATGATTTCATTTCAAGGCTTTTAGAGGGCGAGTTTGTAAACTATCAGAAAACCATTCCGTCCGCTCATACTCAAAGAGTGGTTGTAAATACCCGTGAACTTATTGATACCATTGAGCGTGTTTCGCTTCTTATAAGCGAGTCGTTCTCAACGCCGGTACGCTGTTATTTTAATGAGCTTAATGTGGTATTTACCTGCGCTACTTCTATGGGAAGAGCGGCGGAGACCTTTAACACCCAGCTTGAGGGCGACAGCTTTGAAATAGGTCTTAACAGCAGATACCTTTTAGACGCGCTTAAGGCGATAGGAGACGAAAAGGTTCAGATTTTATTTAACGGCGCTAACGCAGGCGTGCTTATTCTGCCGTTAGAGGGTAACAGCTTTACCTATATGATAATGCCGATGAGGTTGAGATAATGGATTATAAAAAGCTTTCCGTTAAAGAGGATTTTATAAGGCTTGACAGTGCAATGAAGCTTGCGAGCGTTGTTTCAACAGGGGGACACGCAAAGCTTGTTATACAAAACGGCGAAGTTAAAGTAAACGGCGAGGTTTGCACTATGAGGGGCAAAAAACTGCGTTCGGGCGATACTTTTTACTATGACGGAAACGGTTTTGTAATAGAATGAGGGTTCTTGACGCTGAATGTAAGAATTTCAGAAACATTGAAGTTTTAAATTCCGGAAACTTCGACGAAATGAATGTCATATGCGGCGAAAACGCACAGGGCAAAACAAATTTGCTTGAGGCAATATGGCTTTTCACGGGAATGAAAAGCTTCAGAGGTTCAAAGGACTGCGATTTTATCCGTTTCGGCGAAAATGCGGCGGTCTTAAATCTTAATTTTGAGGCGCAGGGCATAAATGAAGAAGCAAGGCTTGAAATAAAGGAACACAGAACAGCTTTTTTAAACGGAAAAAAGCTTAAATCCGTATCTGAACTTGCGGGAAAATTCAAGGCTATCGTATTTTCACCGGATGATTTAAGTATTGTAAGCGGCGGACCGTCCAAAAGAAGAAAGTTTGCGGACACGGCTATCGGTCAGCTTTATCCGGCTTACATAGGAATTTTGAGAAATTATATGCGCGCCGTTACGCAGAGAAACAAAATCATAAAGGATTACAGATACGACGGCTCGCTTTCGGTTATGCTTGATGTTTTTGAGGATGAGATAGCCTCAAACGGTGAAAAAATAGTGGCTTTCAGAAAAAGATATTTAACCGCTTTAAATGAATTTTTACCGGGTGTATACGGCGGTATTTCGTGTGAAAAGGAAGTCCTCTCAACCGAATATCTTAAAAGCTGTGAAAATTTAAAGGAAGACCTTTTAAATTCAAGAAAAGAGGATATGTTTTCGGGAGTTACGGCTTTAGGTCCCCACAGGGACGATATTGAGTTTAAAATAAACGAAATCGGCGCAAGGGACTTTGCTTCGCAGGGTCAGAAGCGCAGTATAGCGCTTTCCTTAAAGCTTGCAGAGGCGGAGGTAATAAACAAAATATCGGGCGAATATCCAGTATTTTTGCTTGACGATGTTATGAGCGAGCTTGATCCCGAAAGACAAAATTTTGTTTTAAACCGCATTAAGGGGATACAGTCCTTTATTACCTGCTGTGACCCGTCAAATGTTAAAAACCTCAAAAAAGGTAAAATCATAAATATAAGAAACGGTCGGATCATTTAATGTATATACATTTGGGTCAGGGAACGGTTGTCCGTTCAAGGGATGTTATCGGAATATTTGACCTTGAAAGTACTACCGTGTCAAAACACTCAAGAAAATTTTTGAATACTGCGGAAAAAAACGGCGATGTAATAACGGTATCGTACGAATTACCTAAATCGTTTGCCGTTGTAAGCGAGGAAAACAAAAAAAGCAGGATATATATTTCTCAGCTTTCAACCTCTACCCTGCTTAAAAGATCGGGGTTTATAGATTCTTTATAGTGTGGCAGGTTCGAGTCCTGTCACACTAAGATGAACTTCTCATATTACGAAAGGAATGTTTTTTTAAATGAGTAATGACATTACGGCGCCTGTTACGGAAAATTATGATGAAAATTCCATACAGGTACTCGAGGGACTGGAAGCGGTGCGAAAGCGCCCCGGTATGTATATCGGCTCTACGGGCGAGAGAGGACTCCACCATCTGGTTTATGAGATAGTGGATAACTCAATAGACGAAGCACTTGCCGGCTACTGCGACAAAATACTTGTTGAATTGCTTGACGACGGCGTGATAAGAGTTACCGATAACGGAAGAGGTATACCCGTAGGTATTCATCCGCAAAAGGGAATACCCACAGTAAGCGTTGTATTTACAATTCTGCACGCGGGCGGTAAATTCGGCGGCAGCGGATATAAGGTTTCGGGCGGTCTTCACGGTGTTGGCGCGTCGGTTGTAAACGCGCTGTCTTCTTGGCTTGAAGTAGAAATTGCCGACGGTAAGCATATTTATTTGCAGAGATATGAGTGCGGCAATATTAAAACCGACCTTAAAATAATAGGAGATACCGAGAAAACAGGTACAAAGGTTACATTTAAGCCGGATCCTACAATATTCACAGACACTACAAGGTATGATTTTGATACCCTTTTATTAAGACTTCGCGAGCAGGCGTTTTTGAATGCCGGCATAAGGGTTGTTTTAAAGGACGAACGCACCGACGCCGATATTCCCGGCAGAGAGGAAGACCTGCATTTTGAGGGCGGTATAAAGTCATATGTTGAATTTTTGCTTGAAAAAAGCAAAAAGGACAGGCTTAACGGCGATGTTATATATTTAAGCGGTTCTTCGGGCGACTCTATGGCGGAAATAGCGCTTCTTTGGAGTACGGGGTACGATACCAAAATAATGTCCTTTGCGAACACCATTCACACGGTGGACGGCGGTACGCACGAAAGCGCTTTCAAGACAAGTCTTGCCAGAGTTATAAACAAATATGCGAGAACCTTTAAGTTTTTAAAGGAAAGCGACGCCAATTTAAAGAGCGAGGATATAAACGAGGGTCTTGTAGCGGTTGTAAGCGTTAAGCTAACAGATGCGCAGTTTGAATCGCAGACCAAGGCAAAGCTCGGAAATACCGCAATAGGCACGCTTGTAAACAACATAGTTGCCGAAAAGATGATGAATTATCTTGAGGATCATCCGGCAGAGGCAAAGATCATTCTTGATAAGTCGATTGCTTCCTCAAACGCCCGCGAGGCGGCGCAGAAAGCAAGAGAACTGCAAAGAAATAAATCGGGCATAGGCGGAAAAACAAGAATGCCCGAAAAGCTTACAGACTGTATTTCAAATGACCCGACAAAGACCGAAATATTCATAGTCGAGGGAGACAGTGCAGGCGGTTCCGCGGTAGAAGGAAGAAACAGCACCTATCAGGCTATACTTCCGCTTTGGGGTAAAATGCTTAATGTTGAAAAGGCAAGGGTGGACAAGGTATACGGCAATGATAAGCTTACTCCCGTTATAGTGGCTCTCGGCACGGGAATAGCCGAAAATTTTGATATAAATAAATTACGCTATGATAAAATTGTTATTATGGCGGATGCCGATGTAGACGGTTCGCACATCAGAACGCTGTTATTAACATTCTTCTTCCGTTATATGCCGCAGCTTATTGAAACGGGTCATATATACTTAGCTCAGCCTCCGCTTTATCGTGTTGCAAAGGGCAAAAGGTATTTTGACGCCTTTACCGACGAGGAAAAGGACAGATATGTAGCGGAACTCGGCGGAGACCCCGATGTTCAGCGGTATAAGGGTCTTGGTGAAATGAACCCCGAACAACTGTGGGAGACAACCCTTGACCCCGAGCACAGAACAATGTTACGGGTTACTATGGAGGACGCCGAAATCGCCGATCAGACCTTTACAATGCTTATGGGCGAAGAAGTAGAGCCGAGAAGAAAATTCATTGAAGAAAACGCGGTATTCGCGACAGATTTGGATATATAAAGGGGTGAGAAGAAATGGCAAAGCAAGAAAATGTGTACTGGCCGAGCGATGAAGAAACCAAAATCGTTCCGGTTGAAATAGTAGACGAAATTAAGGGCAGTATGCTCCAGTATTCAATGTCGGTACTTGTAGGCCGTGCGATACCCGACGTGCGCGACGGCTTAAAGCCCGTTCACAGAAGAATACTTTACACAATGTTTGAAAACGGACTGACGCCCGACAAGGCGTACCGTAAATGTGCCGATACCGTAGGTTCGGTGCTCGGCCGTTATCATCCGCACGGCGACGCCAGCGTTTACGACGCAATGGTTCGTATGGCGCAGGACTTCTCCCTCCGTTATCCTTTAATTGACGGTCACGGTAACTTCGGTAACATAGACGGTTATCCCGCGGCTGCCTACCGTTATACAGAGTCGAGAATGAACAGGCTTTCTCTTCATATGCTTGACGATATTAACAAGGAAACGGTTGATTTCCAGCCGAACTATGATAACCGTTTAAACGAGCCTGAGGTTCTGCCCGTCAGATTTCCACAGCTCTTAGTCAACGGCTCTTCGGGCATAGCCGTAGGTATGGCTACCGAAATTCCGCCGCATAATTTAGGCGAAGTAATTGACGGTATGTGCGCCCTTATCGATAACCCCGAGGCAGATTTACAGGAAATTTGCCAGTATATAAAGGGACCCGATTTCCCGACGGGCGGCATTATAATGGGCAGAAGCGGTATCCGTGCGGCTTACGCCACGGGTAGGGGTAAAATAACCCTCAGGGGCAAAGCCGAAATTGAGGAAACCAAAAACGGAAAATACCGCATAGTTATAACCGAAATTCCCTACAAGGTACGCAAAAAGGACCTTGTTAAGGCGATATACGACCAGGCGGCGGACAAGAAAATCGAGGGTATAGAGGATGTTGTGGACTACTCCTCAAAGCGTGACGGCGGTATCAGAATTATCGTTGATTTAAAGAAAGACGCCAACCCTCAGGTAGTGCTTAATAAGCTTTACAAAAATACCGCCTTGCAGACCTCAATAGGCGCAATTTTGCTTGCTATTGTAAACGGCAAGCCGCAGATATTAACGCTTAAGGATATGCTGCAAAACTGCATAGACTTCCAGTGCGATATTATCCGCCGCCGCACCGCTTACGACAAGCGCAAGGCAGAGGAGCGCGCCCATATTTTAGAGGGCTTAAAGGTAGCGCTTGACTTTATCGACGAGGTTATTAAAATAATCCGCTCAAGCAAGACTATACCCGAAAGCAAACAGGCGCTGTCCGACCGTTTCGGGCTTGACGATATTCAGACCACCGCAATCGTACAGATGCAGTTAGGTAAGCTGTCGGGTCTTGAAAAACAGAAAATTCTTGACGAATTGCAGGAAAAGCTGGACTTTATAAAAGAGTGTGAAGCAATTTTAGCAAGTCATGAGCGTATACTTGATATAGTAAAGACCGAGGCTTTAAATCTTCGTGATAAATTCTCGGACGACCGCCGCACCGAAATTACCGATGTTGTGGGCGATGTTGATATTGAGGATCTTATCCCCGAGGAGCAGTGCGTGCTTACAAAAACGCAGAACGGCTTTATTAAGAGACTTCCTGCCGATACCTATAATGTTCAGCACCGCGGCGGCAGAGGAATTACGGGTATGACCACCCGTGACGACGACACGGTTGAAAATATGTTTGTATGCTCCTCGCACGATTACATTATGCTGTTCTCAAACCTCGGCAGAATGTACCGCATTAAGGCATACGAAATACCCGAGGGCAGCCGTACCTCAAAGGGAATGAATATTATAAATATTTTGCCCCTTATGCCGAATGAGAAAATTACGATAATATTGCCCGCCTCCGAGCTTGACGAAGAACACTTTATAACCATGGTAACAAAGAAGGGTATTATAAAGCGCACCAAGCTTTCCGAGTTCAAAAACACAAGAAAGAGCGGTATTATCGCAATATCCATAGATGATGATGACGAGCTTACCTTTGTTAAAATGACAAACGGGGATAACAACCTGTTTATCGCCACCAAAAAGGGTATGGCTATTCAGTTTAATGAAAATCAGGTAAGAGCTATGGGCAGAGGTGCCAGAGGTGTTAAGGCGATTACAATGAAGCCCGAAGACTATGTGGTTTCAATGGAAATTACGAGTGACGAAACCAAGCTTTTAACCATTACCGAAACAGGCTACGGCAGAATAAGCCCGATAAGCGATTACCGTCTGCAATCCAGAGGCGGTAAGGGTCTTACAAACTATCGTGTTGAAAAATACGGCGATGTTGCGGCGTCGCTTGCCGTTACGGGCGAAGAGGATATTATAATGATAGCCTCAAACGGCATAATAATAAGGATATTCTCGGGCGATATTTCCACCTTTGCCCGTCCTGCAAAGGGCGTTCGCGTAATGAAGGTGGGAGACGGTGAAAAGATACTTTCCGTTGCCGTTACAGAACACAGCGACGAGGAACCCACCGTTTTACCCGAAACACCCGACGCAGACGCAGGTGCGGCTGAGGAAAACGGAGAAGAAGAATAAATATTTAAGGGTACAGAGGATAATTTGAGCGAGGTGTAAAAAATGGAAAATGAAAATTTAAACGGCAATGAAACCGAAAATCAGGCTCCGCAGTATGAAGCGCCCGGAGTTTCATATGCTCCGCCCTCCGGCTATGTTACTTTTGTACCCTACGGCTTTACCCCTAAGACCTACGAAGAAAAAAAGGGTATCAGAAAAAAGGGAATGATGATAGGTCTTTCCTTTATCATTCAGCTTTTTATATCAACCTTTTGGGCGGTCGGGTACTATTTTGTTATGAAAAGGCTCGGATTTACGACCTTGAAGGCACAGCAAATAATAACGGAGCCTGCGGCGCTTCAGGTGGCGCAGATAGTTTTGTCTGTCTTGCTTTTCACACTGCCGTATGTTGTTATTTTTAAATCGTTCGGCGTGAGAATAGGGGAACTGATGTCCTTTAAAAAGCCGGAAAGAAAAATCGCTTTGCCGCTTTTCTTTTTGGGAACGGCGTTCTGCGCCTTTGCGAATGTCGCAACCTCGCAGGCAAGCCGAATTTTTGAAAACTTCGGTATAGACTATAATGTTGACTTCGGCGAGGACCCGAAAGGCTTTTTCGGGTTTTGCCTTGCTTTTATATCTACGGTTATAGTTCCCGCAATGGTTGAGGAGTTCGCCCTCAGAGGAATAGTTTTAGGGACGCTTAGAAAATTCGGGGACGGCTTTGCGATACTTGCCTCGGCAATACTTTTCGGACTTATGCACGGAAATTTCGAGCAAATGCCCTTTGCCTTTATAATCGGCATAATTTTGGGATTCGTAACGGTAAAAACAGGCTCGCTCTTGGTTTCAATGGCTATTCACGGCTTTAATAATTTTATTTCGGTCGCATTCAGCTATTTTTTGGGTTCGGTTTCACAGTCGGCGCAAAATGTTATCTATTCTTTGGTTTTAATGGCGCTTATGCTTGCCGGCATAGTATCGCTTTTGTTCCTTGAAAACCAAAATGAGCTTTTCACTCTAAGGCCGTCCGATACCGAAAGCCGCCTTTCAAAGAAAATGAAGTGGTTTTTCACTTCACCCTGTATTATAATTTTCACTGTTTTCTGCCTTTTGGAATCTTTACAGTTTTTTATGTAGGTGGTTAAAATATGTTTAATTTTTATTTTAAGCAGGATTTTTCGGGATTTGACCGCAGCGCCCTTTTGGCTGTAATGAATGCTTTTGTTATTTTTTCGGCTGTCGCGGCGGCGATAGGCATAATACTTTATATTCTGCGCGCGATTGGCATTTACAAAATGTCAAAAACCGCGGGGCTTGAATATCCGTGGCTCAGCTTTATTCCTGTCGCAAGCTCCTACACGCTTGGCAGACTTGCGGAAAAATACCGCAAAACTCCTACTGAAAAACCTTTTAAATACAGTATTTTACTTCTTGTTATGCATATAATTGAAAAAATTGTTGCGATAGTATTTTTTGTTTTATTCTGTTTTATATCGGTCGAAACGGTACGCACCGTGATAAGCGTTGCGATGTATGACGGCGAGATTGACCCTAATATGGCGCTTGCACTTATTCCGTTTTTTGTGCTGTCGCTTGCCGTGATTTTTACGGAGCTTGCCTTCGCGGTTATAAGATGCATAGCCTTATGGCGTGTTTATTCGCTGTTTGACGGCAGAAATGCGGTTCTTTATACCGTTTTGTCGGTGCTGTTCGGTTTCCTTGAGCCTGTATTTATTTTTGTTTTAAGAAATAAACAGCCGGTATATAACCCTTATGAACAGTAAATTTATGTCGGCGGCGATAGAGCTTGCGAGGGAGGCGGCGGCAAAGGGCGAGGTTCCCGTCGGCGCGGTTATAGTTAAGGACGGCGAAATCATATCCTCCTCACGGAATATGAGAGAGGAAAAGCAAAATGCTCTTTCTCATGCCGAAATCGAAGCCATCAACACCGCCTGCAAAAAATTAAATTCATGGCGGCTTGACGGGTGCGAGCTTTATGTCACGCTTGAGCCGTGTCCGATGTGCGCCGGCGCAATAATCAACGCAAGAATTAAAACTCTTGTTTTCGGAGCTTATGACGGTAAGGCGGGAAGTATCGACAGCGTGGTAAGGCTTTGCGATTATCCGTATAACCACAAGCCTGAAATTTACGGGGGCATAATGGAAGACGAATGTACCGCCGTAATGCAGGATTTTTTTAAAAAAATAAGGAACAAAAACCTTTCTTTTTAAGACAATGGAAAATACCCTCCGTGTACACCTGTACACAGAGGGTATTTTTAAACGGCTGAGAGCATTTTTTCAGTGTTTTTTTGTAAAATTCCGTATATCGTCGTGATTTAAAACCCCGAAAAGCATAAGAAAAACAAGGTAAACAGGCAGTGAAATCACGCATATAAGTATTATGTAAACCAAATTGCCCGTTACGATTTTTTTAAGCAGAGTTTCGGCAGTAAGAACGATAATATAGGCACAGCCAAGCGGCAAGAAAACTTCTTTGACAAAATAAAGCCTTGCACGGCTTACCTTTAAAAGCCTGCCTACATTCAAGCCGCAGGTAAGCGCATTTGAAAAATACATTATCCATATAAATCCCCTGAGACCGAATATCGGCAGCAAAATCAAAATTAAAAATATTCTGATTACGGAATCGGAAATTGCAGTGCGGAAGGAAAACGCCTGTTGATCGAGTCCCTTTAAAATTCCGTCCGAAATGCTGTCGAGATACATAAGCGGTACAATAGGCGAAAGTGCCCTTAAAAGCTCGCCCACGGCACGATCTTTGTAAAGTAACATTCCTATTTCCCTGCCGGCGCAGAAAAAAACGGCGGCAAAGATAAAGGAAACAAGGGCAGTCAGCTTTAAAACATTTTGGGTGGCGCTTCTTACAAGTCCCTTTTGATTTTTTGCGCTCGCTTCGGAAATTTCCGGTATAAGCAGGGTAGAGACCGAGTTTAAAAGGGTGGACGGAAAAAACAGTATCGGCAGAGCCATACCCTTTATCATACCGAACTGCGAAAGCGCGTTATTGCCGCCGAACGGGTATTTTGCGAGATTTTTGGGTACAAGTATGTTTTCGGCGGTTCGAAGCGCCGTGTTAAGGTATCTGCCCGAGGTAATGGGCAGTGCGATATGGAAAATTCTTTTAACCACGGGTTGCGGGGGTCTTGAATTTGATGCTGTTATTTTAAGCTTTTTAGTATCAAACAGCCATATTACCCATAAAAGCAAGAAAGAGCATATTTCCGCCGCACAGTCGGCAAAAAGTACGGCGCCGCAGCACAATGCCAGCCCTTTTTCGTAAAAGCTTTTTACCAAAATAACCACCAAAATTATTCTTACCGCCTGTTCGAAAAGCTGTGAAACGGCGTTGGGGGTTATTTTGCGCCTTGCTATAAAATATCCCCTTAAGCAGGAGGTTATTCCCATAAACGGGAGAGACAGCGGCAGAATTTTAAGCGCCGGAACGGCACGGATGTCGCCTAAGAACCGAGACGCTATAAATTCCGCTCCGAAAAATACCGTAATTACCGTAGCTAAAGCAATTATAAGGGTAAGCTCCACCGAACGCCGCATAATTTTGGCGGCGCCCTTTTTGGTGCCCACCGCAAGCTCCTCGGCAATGAGCCGTGTTACCGCCGTGCAGATTCCGCTTGCCGCAAAGGTTGAGGCAAGCATATATACGCTGAAAACGAGCTGATAAAGTCCTATACCCTCTGAACCGATAAGCTTTGCAAGCCATACCTTGAATATTATTCCCACAAAACGCAGAATAAGGGAAGAAACGGTCAGTATCAGGGCGTTTTTGATAAATAATGTTTTCTTCAATTAACTTCCACTCCCTTAATTAAAGCTTATGATAACGGGAACATTTTAATGAGTTGAAAAAATCGCAAAAGCATAGTATAATGTAATCGAATGAAATTAAGGAGGTGCGGTATGAATTCTCCCTTGGCGGACAGATTAAGACCCCGAAAAATTGAAGAGGTGGCAGGACAGAAGCACCTTTTGGCAGAGGGTAAGGTACTTCGCCGAATAATCGATTCGGGAAATGTGCCTAACCTTATATTTTACGGCCCTTCGGGCGTGGGGAAAACCACGGTTGCCAATATAATTGCCGCAACCTGCGGAAAAAAACTGTATTACCTTAACGCCACAACCGCTTCCACCGCTGATATTAAGGAAATAATAAATACCATCGGCACGATAGAGGCGCAGGGCGGAATACTCCTTTACCTTGACGAGATACAGTATTTTAACAAAAAACAACAGCAAATATTGCTTTCTTACATAGAAAACGGGGATATTACACTTATAGCCGCCACCACCGAAAACCCGTATTTTTATGTATATAACGCCATTTTAAGCCGCTCCACCGTTTTCGAGTTCAAACAGCTCTCGCCCGAGGATGTAAGGACGGCGGTAACACGCGCCGTGGGCGTAATAAAGGATGAAAAGGGAAAAGAGCTTTATATAAGCGATATGTCCTTAAAAAAGCTTTGCCTTGCGGCGTCGGGCGATGTAAGACGGGCGCTTAATATGCTTGAGCTTTGCGTGCTGACAAGCGAAACAGAGGAAAAAATCGAAATATCCGACGAAACGGTTGAAGAAATTTTGGCGTCAGGCTCCGTAAGGTACGACCGTGAGGGAGATGAGCATTACGATATTATTTCGGCGTACCAAAAGTCTATGCGAGGCTCCGACCCCGACGCCGCCGTTTATTATCTGGGCAGGCTTCTTGCCGCGGGCGACCTGCCGAGCGCCTGCAGACGGCTTATGGTCTGTGCCTGCGAGGATGTGGGGCTTGCCTATCCGCAGATTATCCCGATAGTTAAAGCCGCCGTTGATATTGCAGAGGCTGTGGGACTGCCTGAAGCCCGTTTGCCGCTTGCGGACGCAGTTATTTTGGTTGCGACAAGTCCTAAATCAAACTCGGCGTACAACGCAATCAACGCCGCTATGAGCGATATAGAAAGGGGTATAGGCGGAAGTATTCCCCGTCAGCTCCAAAACAAGCATTACGACGGCGAGGACGCCGAGGTAAAGGGTCAGAACTATAAGTATCCGCACGATTATTCAAATCATTATGTAAACCAACAGTATTTGCCGAACGCACTCAAAGGCAGGCGCTATTATGAGTACGGAGACAATAAAACCGAGCAAAAATACAAGGCGTATTGGGATTTGATAAAATCAGAAAAATAATATTATGTAAACCGAAAGGAGGGGGAAAGGATGAAAGAAAGCGTGCTTCCGCAAAAAACAAAGCTTTTGTGGCAGATACGGATAGCCCTTGTCGGTCTTGTGCCGTCGGCTGTTCTGCTTGCCCTTTCTTCCGTTTCCCTGTGGTTTACTGCCGCAGGCGGTTTTCTGCTGCTCCTTTTAATCGCAGCGGTGTTTTGGTATGTTCCGGCTTATTTCGACAGCTACTCTCTCTCGTTTCCGAACGGCGCTATAATAATTAACCGCGGTGTGATTATAAAGACCTGCCACATAATGCCTTTTTCACGGCTTGTCTATGTGCAGAGCATTTCAACGCCGCTTGCAAAGGCAATGGGTCTTTCCGCTTTAAGCCTTAAGGCGGCGCGGAGCAGTGTCACAATTCCCGAACTCTCCGTGACAGACGCCGAGCGCTTTATAAACGCCGTAACAGGAGATGAACGGCGATGAAAAGAGAGTTTAAAGCGCATCCGTTTATGATTTTGAATTATATGAAGCCGTTTTTGTTCGTACTTGTAATTCCGCTTTTAAAGGGTATCGTTCAGTATATACTTTATAAGAGAGCGACGGGTATTTTGGCGACCGAGGCGGCGGCGCTTGCGGGAATTTTGCTTATCTGCTTTTTAAAATGCCGTTCCTTTTCCATTGTCTGCGGCAAAGGCGGCGTTAAAATCACAAGCGGCATATTTATAAAGCAGACCTCTTATATTTCGGCGGCACGGCTTTCCTCGGTGCAGACGGTGCAAAATCCGCTTGACGCGGTCTTGGGTGCCGTTACCTATTGCGTAAATACCGAGGCAGGCAAAAAGGGCGATACCGATTTTAAATTTAAGCTAAGCGTTAAGGACAGTAAAAAGGCTTCCGAGCTGCTGTACGGTAAGAGCAATTATACCGCCGTAAGGTTTTCAGCGCTCAAGGTTGCTGTTATGGCGGCGACCTCTTCCTCGGCGGTTACGGGTCTTATAATCGGAGTACCTATTATAAATAAGGCAGGCAAGCTGCTTGGAATAGCGCTTAACAATATCCTGTTTGATGAGATAAACACGGTTTCGGGTCAGGTCAAATCGCCTTTTCCGCCTATCGTAAACGCAATAACGCTTATTTTTCTCTTAAGCTATACCTTTAGCTTTATTTATTCCTTTTTAAAGTATATCAATTTTAAGCTTTTCCTTGAAAAGGATAAAATCGAGGTGCGTTCGGGATTTTTTATTCGGAACAGGACTTCCTTTAAAAAGGAGTCTGTTAATGATGTGACGATCGACCAAACGCCGCTTATGCGGATATTCAGGCGCTATGCTATGAAGGTAAGCGTCGGCGGCTACGGTAATTCGAAAAGCGAAACGGCGGTTTTGGTTCCGTCCGAGCGCAGGGGAATTATAAAACGGCAGTTTCAGGCGTATTTCCCGTTTTTAATATCGGACGGCAAGCTTCTTCACGCCGACCGTACAAGGCGCACAAGGGACAGGTTTCTGTTTTTTCCGATGATTTATATTATTTGCGCTACCGCCGCGGCGGCTGTGCCGGCGGTAATCTTCACCGATTTTACAAGACTGATACTGTTTTTATATTTGGTGCTGGCGGCTGTAATCGCATATTACGCTTATCTTTGTATTTTTGATTACCGCTTCGGTAAGCTGCGGCTCGGCAGGAATATTTACGCACAGGGAATAAAGCGGTTTAAGACCTATGAGTTTTACTGTCCGTTCGAGAATGTAGGCGAAATCAAGGTAATACGCACTCTGCCCGACAGAAAACACGGGACCTGCAATGTTTCTGTTGCGATAAGGTCAGAAAGCGCCGACAGCGTGACGGTAAGACACTTAAATTATAAAACGGTCAAGACTTATATAGCGGAAAGCTACGGTATCGAGGTATAAAAAAGACAATTCGGAAAACAATATATAAAAACAATGTTTCATGTGAAACATTTAAGGAGCGTTTTTGTATGCAATGTTTTCTGAATTGTCTTTATGCTTTTTTGGTCGGCGGTACAATCTGCCTTATAGGGCAAATACTGATTGACTATACAAAGCTTACGCCGGCGAGGATATTGGTTTCGTATGTTGTCGCAGGCGTGGTGCTAACGGCGATAGGTGTTTATAAACCGATTGTCGATTTTGCCGGCGCAGGCGCTACCGTTCCGCTCACAGGCTTTGGTTACAGCCTTGCAATGGGCGTTAAAGAAGCGGTCGGCAAATACGGCTTTATGGGGATATTCGCCGGCGGACTTACCGCAACCTCGGCAGGAATTGCCGTGTCCGTTGTTTCGGGACTGCTTATGGCAAGCCTGTTCAAACCGGGAGACAAGACTTAATGCGGAATGCGGAATTATTTTCGCTTAAAATTAATAATCCGGGGTATGTTTTACCGTTATTCCTGTCTTTTCAAATTCCAGTATTATTTTTTCTATCACGAAAAGCTGTTCACACTTAGATATAAAAGGGTTTTCCAAAATATCTTTAATTTTTGAAACAAGCTTATAGCATTTACCTTCAACTATTTCTTTAGCGGAAACACTAATAGTTTCGGATTGCGGCGAGTCGTCGCTTTCCACTAAATAGCGTAATAAAATTTCTTTATAAATTTCCATACTATCATCTCCAAAAAAATATCGCACACACAAACAATCGTTGGTATATTAAATATTATAATTCGTTATACTTTTACTGTCAACAACAAATGTAGGTGAAAGTATATGCGTGAAATTTTGGCGGCAAGATTAAGAGAGTGTCGCAGGCGTAAGGGCGTTACACAATGGGAAGCGGCAGTCGGATGTGATATCACAGAAACCGCATACCAAAACTATGAAAATATGACGAGACTTCCCCGTGCGGATATACTTGCAAGAATTGCCGATTACTATAATACTTCCACCGATTATTTATTAGGCAGAAAAGACGACCCAAATCCATAAAGTGATTTGCAGTTGTTATTGGAAAATGATATGTATGAACGTATAAGAAGTTTAAGAAAAGATAACGATTTATCACAAACGAAAATTGCAAAAGTTCTCGGAATGTCACAAACAGGTTATTCAAAGTATGAAACAGGCGAAAATGATGTTCCAACACAAATATTAATAAAACTTGCAGATTATTATAATACAACAATAGATTATTTACTGGGCAGAAAAGACGACCCTACACCTTAAAACAATTCCGCATTGAAAAATTCCGTATCACATACGGAATTTTTTTCTGTTTACTTTTGTCCCGTAAAATGCTATAATATACTCCGTGATTTATATGTTTCATGTGAAACATTATACTGGGGGTTTCCGAATGGGCAAAATAGTTGCCATAGTAAATCAAAAAGGCGGAGTGGGAAAGACCACAACCGCCGTAAATTTAGCCGCAGGCGTAGGTCTGGCAGGCAAAACCGTTCTGCTTGTGGACGCCGACCCGCAGGGAAACTCAACAAGCGGCTACGGAATAAGCAAAAAAGAAGCAAAGGTTACTTCATATGAGCTTTTGGTCGGAACGGGAAAGCTCGAGAACGCAATAATAAAAACCGATTTTCAAAAGGTAGACATCATTCCGTCGTCAATGAACCTTGCGGCGGCGGAAGTAGATTTAATTGAAATGGAACACCGTGAGGCTCAGCTTAAAATGGCGCTTGCGGCGGCAAGGGATAAATACGACTACATATTTATAGACTGTCCGCCGTCCTTGGGGCTTATAACAATAAACGCCCTTAATGCGGCAGACACCGTGCTTGTCCCGATACAGTGCGAATACTTTGCGCTTGAGGGGCTTTCACAGCTTATGAATACGGTTCGTCAGGTAAAGCGGCTTTATAACCCCACTATCGAGATTGAGGGCATTGTTCTTACGATGTTTGACGGAAGACTTAATCTGACCGTGCAGGTCATAACCGAAATCAAAAAGTATTTTGCGGACAAGCTGTATAAAACCACAATACCGCGCACGGTAAGACTTTCCGAGGCTCCGAGCTACGGAATGCCTATTCAGTATTACGATAAACGGTCGAAGGGAACCGACGCTTACAATGCGCTTGCAAAGGAATTCATAAAGAAGAACAGGAGAAAGTAATATGGCTGCAAAGAAAAGCGGTCTCGGCAGGGGACTTACTTCACTTTTCGACGAAAACGCGTCCGATAACGAGGGCGCGGTCAAGGTCAATATAAACGACATAGAACCAAACCGTGACCAACCGAGAAAAGATTTCGACGAAACGGCTCTGTCCGAGCTTGCGGAGAGTATTTCTCAGCACGGTCTTATACAACCTATTGTGGTTAAGCCGACTTTAGACGGAAGATATAGTATAGTTGCAGGCGAACGCCGTTGGAGAGCGTGCCGCATCGCCGGACTTGACGAGGTTCCCGTTGTCGTTAAAGAGGCGGACGAACAGACCCTTATGGAAATAGCGCTTATAGAGAACCTTCAGCGCGAGGACTTAAACGCCGTTGAAGAAGCGCTCGGCTACCGTTCGCTTATAGATACATACGGACTTACCCAAGAGGAAGTCGCTAAAAAAATGGGCAAATCGAGAAGCGCGGTTACAAACGCTCTGCGCCTGCTTGCCCTCAACAGCAATGAGCTTGAGGCTTTACGCAGAGGAACTATATCCGCCGGACACGCCCGTGCTCTGCTCTCCTGCGAGGACGAGACTCTCCGTGCCAAAATGCTGCTTGCGGCGGCGGACGGAGCATCTGTGCGTGAGCTTGAAAAAGCGGCTGCGGCGTCTAAAAAAGCAAAAACCGCAAAGACAAATGCAAATGAGGCAAAACCCACTTTTTACAGCGAGGTAGAGCTTTCCCTTAAGAACGAAATGCGCCGAAAGGTACATATCAATCCTTCCGGCAAGGGCAAGGGTACGCTGACGGTTGAATTTTTCAGCGACGATGAGCTTGCCGAATTCGCAAAAAGGCTTGCGGGGAACGACTGAACCTCGGCGATACCCTTTGTCTCACAATTCAAGATTATTAATAAAGGGGAAACTTAAAAATGTGGTTTATTTTATCTTTAGTAACAATTATGTTTTGGGGCGGCTCGGACCTCTTCTCAAAAATGGGCTCAAAACCGAGCGATAAGTACAGTCATTGGAAAATAGTGGTGGCGGTTGGTACCGTAATGGGACTTCACGCAACCTTTGAACTGCTCACGGGCACAAAATTCTATCCGATAGATTTCATAAAATACTCGCCGGCAATTATTTTCTATGTATCCTCAATGATTCTCGGCTATGTGGGACTGCGCTATATAATGCTTTCGGTCTCGTCGCCCATATGCAATTCGTCAGGAGCCGTTGCGTGCATACTTTGCCTTATTTTCCTGCGCCAAATGCCCGATGTGTTAAGCTGGGTCGGCATTGTTCTTGTCTGCGTGGGAGTTATAGGCTTGGCGTTTGTGGAGAAAAAGTATGATGACGAGGCGCACGAACTTGCCGAAAAACAGGAAAACAAAAAATTCAAAACTGGCTTTATCGCCGTTTTCTTTCCGATATTCTATTGCCTGCTTGACGGACTGGGCACCTTCACAGACGCAATCCTGCTTGACAGAGGCTATGTAGGCGAGGATTCCGCGAATATCGCCTATGAATATACATTCTTTATAATGGGCGTGATTTCTTTTATATATGTATATATAATAAAGAAGCAGAAGCCGGAGCTTAAATGGGATCTCCCGAAATGGCTCGGCGCCGGCTGCGAAACTGCGGGGCAGTTCGCTTACATATATGCGATAGGCGACAACCCTACGGTTGCGGCTCCTATGATTTCGGCTTACTGCGTTTTCTCGGTGCTTCTTTCCCGTATATTCTTAAAGGAAAAGCTTTCGCTTAAGCATTACCTTATTATATTTACCGTTTTCGCGGGAATAATCTTTATGGGTGTTTCCGAGGGATTGGCGGAATAATTAAAAGAATAAGCCTTTTTAAAGGCGAAAGTCAAGGGCAAATCCTTACGGGATTTGCCCCTTTTCTACAATATGTTGTGCTGCTCGACACCATTCGACAACAAGACGAAAAAAACTTTAAAAAATCTTAAAAAAAGTGTTGACAAGAAGTAGTGGATGTGGTATTATAATCAGGCGCTCTGAAAAAGAGGGCAGCAAACGGACCTTGAAAATTAAACAACGACAATAATAAGGACCCGACAATTCTCGAGAGAAATTGAGAGAATAAAAGAGTACTTTTCAAAAGTAAAAGGACAAGACAATACGTCAGTATTGCGAATGAGCAGAAAATGCTCTAAGATAGATTTGAATGCCCGAGGGCGTTTAGATATAATATTTTAGAGAGTTTGATCCTGGCTCAGGACGAACGCTGGCGGCGTGCCTAACACATGCAAGTCGAACGGAGTGTTGCGCTGAAATTGAGATTAGCTTGCTAAAGGAAATTTCTTGTAACACTTAGTGGCGGACGGGTGAGTAACGCGTGAGGAACCTGCCTTACAGAGGGGGACAACAGTTGGAAACGACTGCTAATACCGCATGATGTGGAAGAAAGACATCTTTCTTTCACCAAAGGAGCAATCCGCTGTAAGATGGCCTCGCGTCTGATTAGATAGTTGGTGGGGTAACGGCCTACCAAGTCGACGATCAGTAGCCGGACTGAGAGGTTGAACGGCCACATTGGGACTGAGACACGGCCCAGACTCCTACGGGAGGCAGCAGTGGGGGATATTGCACAATGGAGGAAACTCTGATGCAGCAACGCCGCGTGAGGGAAGAAGGTTTTCGGATTGTAAACCTCTGTTTTTAGTGAAGAAACAAATGACGGTAGCTAAAGAGGAAGCCACGGCTAACTACGTGCCAGCAGCCGCGGTAATACGTAGGTGGCAAGCGTTGTCCGGAATTACTGGGTGTAAAGGGTGCGCAGGCGGGATTGCAAGTTGGATGTGAAATACCGGGGCTTAACCCCGGAGCTGCATCCAAAACTGTAGTTCTTGAGTGGAGTAGAGGTAAGCGGAATTCCGAGTGTAGCGGTGAAATGCGTAGATATTCGGAGGAACACCAGTGGCGAAGGCGGCTTACTGGGCTCTAACTGACGCTGAGGCACGAAAGCATGGGTAGCAAACAGGATTAGATACCCTGGTAGTCCATGCTGTAAACGATGAATGCTAGGTGTGGGGGGACTGACCCCTTCCGTGCCGGAGTTAACACAATAAGCATTCCACCTGGGGAGTACGACCGCAAGGTTGAAACTCAAAGGAATTGACGGGGGCCCGCACAAGCAGTGGAGTATGTGGTTTAATTCGAAGCAACGCGAAGAACCTTACCAGGTCTTGACATCTGGCTAACGAAGTAGAGATACATTAGGTGCCCTTCGGGGAAAGCCAAGACAGGTGGTGCATGGTTGTCGTCAGCTCGTGTCGTGAGATGTTGGGTTAAGTCCCGCAACGAGCGCAACCCCTGCCGATAGTTGCTACGCAAGAGCACTCTATCGGGACCGCTACCGACAAGGTGGAGGAAGGTGGGGACGACGTCAAATCATCATGCCCCTTATGACCTGGGCTACACACGTACTACAATGGCCGTCAACAGAGGGAAGCAAAGCCGCGAGGCAGAGCAAACCCCTAAAAACGGTCCCAGTTCAGATTGTAGGCTGCAACTCGCCTATATGAAGTTGGAATTGCTAGTAATCGCGGATCAGCATGCCGCGGTGAATACGTTCCCGGGCCTTGTACACACCGCCCGTCACACCATGAGAGCCGGTAATACCCGAAGTCAGTATCCTAACCGCAAGGAGGGAGCTGCCGAAGGTAGGATTGGCGATTGGGGTGAAGTCGTAACAAGGTAGCCGTATCGGAAGGTGCGGCTGGATCACCTCCTTTCTATGGAGAACTAAGTAACTGAATAAGTTGCTTTAACATCCAAGGTCAGAACGGTGAATAGCCGTTAGGTCCTAAGTTATGAGTCGTTGTTTAATTTTTGGGGTTCGGTAGGCTGCCGAACAGCGCAGCCCGAAAAAATAACCGTTGCGAAGAAACAACGCAAGACTTGCTCGCAAGTCAAGTTGTTTACGGAGCAGAGGGCAGTTTTTCGGATCAGCGGAGCGTCGAGAGGCGTAACTGATTAAGTGCTGCCGAACAGCGCAGACAAGAGAATAAGAAACCCAAAGCAATAACTACGGGGGTATAGCTCAGCTGGGAGAGCACCTGCTTTGCAAGCAGGGGGTCATCGGTTCGATCCCGATTATCTCCACCAGTACGGGCTCATAGCTCAGGTGGTTAGAGCGCACGCCTGATAAGCGTGAGGTCGGAGGTTCGAGTCCTCTTGAGCCCACCAAATTTTCCTTTTAACTTCGTTAGCATCGCTCGCAGGTACCTATGTACATGCTTCGCTCGCTGCCTCGTTAAAAGCAAAATTACTTACAATAAAGATTAAGTATTGATTTCAGATAAACAGAGATGTTTATTTGAGATCAGGATTTAATCCTGAAATCGCACCTTGAAAACTGAACAAAGAAATTGCAAGACAAACGAGAGATAGGATACTGTGTCGACCGTCTTGAAAAGACACAGTATTTTTAAAAAAGGGTAATTATTAATTACAATTATCAACGAGTGAAAAACTCAACAATCTCAAATTTAGAGGATCGCATAAAAAAAGGTCAAGCTACAAAGAGCGCAAGGTGAATGCCTTGGCACTGGGAGCCGAAGAAGGACGTGGTTAACTGCGATAAGCTGCGGGGAGTCGTAAGCAGACATTATATCCGCAGATTTCCGAATGGGGCAACCCGGCTGATAGTAGATCAGTCAGCATATACTGAATAAAATAGGTATATGTGGGGAACCGCCTGAACTGAAACATCTAAGTAGGGCGAGGAAGAGAAATCAAACGAGATTCCGCTAGTAGTGGCGAGCGAAAGCGGAAGAGGCCAAATCGAGAGTAGAAATACTTTCGGGGTTCGGACAGCGATATGTAGGTAAAAGGTTAGTCGAAGTGTGTGGGAAAGCACATCAGAGAGGGTGATAATCCCGTAGACGAAAACTGATTACCGCTAGCTGTATCCAGAGTACCGCCGGACACGTGAAACCCGGTGGGAACATGGGGGGACCACCCTCCAAGCCTAAATACTACCCAGTGACCGATAGTGTAATAGTACTGTGAAGGAAAGGTGAAAAGGACCCCGGGAGGGGAGTGAAAGAGAACCTGAAACCTTGTGCTTACAAGCACCGAGAGCACGTCAAAGTGTGATCGGGTACCTATTGTAGAATGGTCCGGCGAGTGTGTGTAACCAGCAAGGTTAAGAGCTTAAGGCTCGGAGCCGCAGCGAAAGCGAGTCTGAACAGGGCGTATGAAGTTGGTTGTACACGACCCGAAACCGAGTGACCTACCCATGTCCAGGATGAAGTGGAGGTAAAACTCCATGGAGGTCCGAACACACGTCCGTTGAAATGGCCGGTGATGAGGTGTGGGTAGCGGAGAAATTCCAATCGAACTCGGATATAGCTGGTTCTCTCCGAAATAGCTTTAGGGCTAGCGTTGTCTTAGATTACCGGGGGTAAAGCACTGAACGGGCTAGGGGCTGAAAAGTTACTGAACCCTATCAAACTAAGAATACCGGATAATCGATGGACGGCAGTCAGACTATGAGAGATAAGTTCCATGGTCAAAAGGGAAAGAGCCCAGACCCACAGCTAAGGTCCCAAAGTACAGTTAAGTGGAAAAGGATGTGGAATTGCACAGACAACCAGGATGTTGGCTTAGAAGCAGCCACTCATTAAAAGAGTGCGTAATAGCTCACTGGTCGAGTGACTCTGCGCCGAAAATTCAACGGGGCTAAACTGTACACCGAAGCTTGGGATATATGTCTTTAAGATGTATATGGTAGGAGAGCGTTCTCTGCGGGGTGAAGCATGAGCGGAAGCGCGTGTGGACTTCAGAGAAGTGAGAATGCCGGAATGAGTAGCGAGAATTATGTGAGAATCATAATGGCCGAAAGCCTCAGGTTTTAGAAGGAAGGTTCGTCCACTTCTAGTTAGCCGGGAGCTAAGGCGAGGCCGAAAGGCGTAGCCGATGCACATACGGTAGACAATCCGTAGCTGCCAAAAGATTTAAATTAAGGGACACTCTGAAAGGGTACATCCCGGGCGTTGGTTGACCCGGGCGTAAGGGAGCGAATTATTCGCGAAGTGTGCTTGGACGGAGGCGAGAAAAGCTTAATGTATATCTGCGGCACCCGTACCGCAAACCGACACAGGTAGGTAGGAGGAGAACTCTAAGGCCAACGGGAGAAGAGTTGTTAAGGAACTCGGCAAATTGACCCCGTAACTTCGGGAAAAGGGGTGCTCATAGCAATATGAGCCGCAGTGAATAGGCCCAGGCAACTGTTTATCAAAAACACAGGTCTCTGCTAAATCGTAAGATGAAGTATAGGGGCTGACGCCTGCCCGGTGCTGGAAGGTTAAGAGGAGGAGTGCAAGCCCCGAATCGAAGCCCCAGTAAACGGCGGCCGTAACTATAACGGTCCTAAGGTAGCGAAATTCCTTGTCGGGTAAGTTCCGACCCGCACGAATGGCGTAATGATCTGGGCACTGTCTCAACAGCTCACCCGGCGAAATTGTAGTACCGGTGAAGATGCCGGTTACCCGCGACAAGACGGAAAGACCCCATGGAGCTTTACTGTAACCTGATATTGGGTTTCGGTATTTTATGTACAGGATAGGTGGGAGACTATGAAACAAGGGCGCCAGCCTTTGCGGAGTCAACCTTGGGATACCACTCTTAAAATACTGGAATTCTAACCTGCGGCCGTGAATCCGGTCGGGGGACATTGTCAGGCGGGCAGTTTGACTGGGGCGGTCGCCTCCGAAAGAGTAACGGAGGCGCTCAAAGGTTCGCTCAGCACGGACGGAAACCGTGCTTTTGAGTGTAAACGCATAAGCGAGCCTAACTGCGAGACTGACGGGTCGAGCAGTAACGAAAGTTGGAGTTAGTGATCCGGCGGTATGTGAGTGGAAATGCCGTCGCTCAACGGATAAAAGCTACCCTGGGGATAACAGGCTGATCTCCCCCAAGAGTCCACATCGACGGGGAGGTTTGGCACCTCGATGTCGGCTCATCACATCCTGGGGCTGTATTCGGTCCCAAGGGTTCGGCTGTTCGCCGATTAAAGTGGTACGCGAGCTGGGTTCAGAACGTCGTGAGACAGTTCGGTCCCTATCTGTCGTGGGCGTAGGAAATTTGAGAGGAGCTGTCCCTAGTACGAGAGGACCGGGATGGACGCACCTCTGGTGCACCAGTTGTTCTGCCAAGGGCATAGCTGGGCAGCTACGTGCGGATTGGATAAACGCTGAAAGCATCTAAGCGTGAAGCCAACCTCAAGATTAGATTTCCCATAGCATAAGCTAGTAAGGTCCCCGG